>SXGR01491559.1_pt1 | contig 187110 bp, 180 predicted proteins | sample 3174711 | NCBI WGS metagenome assembly SXGR01 (sample SAMN11356860, study PRJNA531348) | freshwater metagenome | isolation source: freshwater sample F1-60 | place: China: Fuxian Lake, Yuxi | collected 2017-12-25 | reverse complement strand
GGCGCATAGTGTTCTTGGTCCACAGGATTCACTTCTGTAAATTTACTCCACTCAGATTCGAGGAGTTCATCTTTCATTTCAAACGATTCTTTGTCGCCAAAAGCTACCTGCAAAAATTCTTTGACGGTAATACGACGATCAACATTGAATGTTTTACGAATCTTGTCTAGATTGAGGAAATATTTTGGTCGGTCAAAAATCTGCTTCTTGGCAAAATCTTCCGCTTCTTCGGTGTCGCCATTTTCCCACATATTTTTGAGCGTTTCGTTACCGAGCACATCTTCCGCAACAGCGCGCTTAAAACCTTCTTTATCTATGCGCATAATCACGCCTTCGGGAGTTTCGGAAAGTGTCGCTAGCTCGTCGCTCGTTGCAAGGTCAATCGGACCTTTAAATATCTTTCGGCCATTCTCATCAACAAATTCACCTTGTTCTGAGGCTGATTTTGTATCTGCTTTTGGGACTTTTACTTTTGTAATTATTGGAAGTTTAATTTTTTCATCGTAGTCAAAATCCTTTTCAAAATATTCGCAGGTAGCGAAGAAATCAAAAAATTTGAATTTCTCTTTTGGCTCTATGATTGGATCATTTTTATAGTCGTTGTATTCAAAAGTCCATTTTCTGGTGCCTCGTCCTTTGATCTGCACAAAATCAGTCGGCGAAAAGACGGGGCGCATTAAAGCGATATTGAGCAGGTCTTGGCAATCATAGCCTGTTGTCATCATTCCCACAGTAACGGCAACACGGGTTTTGCTGGTGTCGTAGCCTTCGGGGTGATTTGTCTGTCCACCAAGGCGGTTGTTGGCAAAATTGATGGTCATTTGCTGGGCATCGGCGACTTGCGAAGAAACTTGCATAGCGAAATTTGATTCGCTGTATTGCTCCGGCCATTTTTCAAAGGCGATTTTGTTTAAGATATTGGTGAGACGTGCGGCATGTTTTTGCGAGACGGCAAAAACTATTGTCTTCCCAAAAAGATTTACACCAAGTTGCTTGGCAACTGGATCAAAAAGTCCGTTGTCGATAAGCGCCTTGCACATAGCGATATTGGTTTCTTCATTGAAAATATTGCGCTCGTAGTGGCGTTCATTAAAAGTTTCGTCGATAGTTTCTCCGCTTTCTGTTAGCGTGTGGACTGCATAACCTTCTTCCGATAGAAGCTCGGTTGTAATGTTTGTGCGAGCATCCACGAGAGTTGGTTTGATGAGATAACATTCCTCTGAACCCTTTTCGAGATCATAAGAAAAAGTCGGATTGCCGGATTCACAGCCGAATGTTTTGTAAGTATCAATAAGAAGTCGGCGTTCGTATTCTCTTTGGCTGTCTGCGCCTTCTGTGTCAAATCCTCGCAAATAATTTTTTGGCGTTGCTGTAAGTCCAAGTTTATAACCGACAAAGTATTCAAAGACCGCTCGACTGTTGCCACCGATAGAGCGGTGTGCTTCGTCTGAAATAACTAATTCAAAATCAGTTGGCGAAAATTCTTTTTTATAACGATCACCAGCAAGAAATGTTTGAATAGTTGAGACCACGATGCTGGCGTTTGCCCAAGAATCTTTATTTTCTTTAAAAATAACACTTCGATAATCCTTACCGATATAGTGGACGAATGCTTTTTGCGCTTGATCCTCTAGTTCAAGCCGATCAACAAGAAAAAGCACACGGCGAGCATTACCGGATTTGAGGAAAAGTTTTACGATTGCGGCGGAAATAAGAGTTTTTCCCGTTCCTGTTGCCATTTCAAACAAAAATCGTTGGCTTCCACTTTTAGCCGATTCTTGAAGTGCTTTGACTGCTTGTACTTGGTACGGGCGAAGCTGTTTAAGTTTATTATTTTTCAAATATTCCATGCGGGTTGCTTCGTTTTGAAATGCTGGGTCTGTAGCAAAAGTTGGGATTTGTGTTGAGGCAATGTAATTTTCATCAACTTGAGTCTTTGCAAATTCGGCAGGATTTGGAGTATATTTTTCGTATTGAGTGATGGAATTCTGTGTTGGAAAACGGGAAATAGTGTCGGGATTGCCGTGCTTCGTATCCCAAAAATAATGGATATTACCATTTGAAAGAATAACAAAACGAGCACCAGCGTTACGCGCATAGTTGCGTGCTTGTTCTTTTGCAGAAAGCGGATTAATGGCTTCTTTTTTAGCTTCTACTACTACAAGCGCGCGTCCATCTTTATCAAGAAGCAGAAAATCAATCGCACCTCGACGGCCATCGCTTGTTACTGCGTTTTCCAGATCTTCATCTAGCTCGTTAAATTTTACTCCAGCTTCAAGTTGGATGTTAGATTTTCCTTTTTCAGTATCGTCAAAACGCCACCCAGAATCTTCAAGGAGTTTATTTATTTTTATTCGTGCTTTTGCTTCTTTAGAGTTTGGCATAATTTTATTTCATTAAAACATCAAGCGAAACGCATAGACTCCCAATTTATATTTTCCGAAATGTGATTTTTGGCGGAGAGGGAGGGATTTGAACCCTCGGTACAGGTTTACCCCGTACGGCGGTTTAGCAAACCGCTGGTTTCAGCCACTCACCCACCTCTCCTGAATTGAACCGAATATAATAAACATTAACTTGAATTAAAATTATGTGGCGTTGATTATATTTCTACAAAATAATTGCAACTGATATTAATAATCCAAATAATAAACTTATTCAAACAAGAAAGATGATGTTAGTTAAATAAGTTTAGTAATAGGAATTAGATGTATAAAAAGCTCGGTCAAAAAGATCAGGTTTTTTATTTTATTTTCATCAATATATATTTATGAATAAAAGTTGCTTTTAACTATTTTAATCGAAATGTCCTCGTAGTTCAACTGGATAGAACCGGAGTTTCCTAAACTTCTAATGGCAGTTCGAGTCTGTCCGAGGGCACGGTTTTATTAATGACTAAAAAAAATAATAAAAATGCGCTTTTCTAACAGCTTTATACCTACAACCAAAGAAGTTCCAAACGATGCAGTAATTACAAGTCATCAATTAATGATCCGTGCCGGAATGGTAAAAGCATTGGGCTCAGGAATTTATTCTGTACTTCCATTTGGTCTCAAAGTTTTTCAAAAGGTAATGAATATTATTCGTGAAGAAATGAATGCGATTGGTGGTCAGGAATTTTATTTGCCAGGAATTAATCCGGTTGAGTTATGGCAAGAAACTGGTCGAGTTGAGTCTTTCGGCGATATTATGTTTCATATCAAAAACCGACAATTAATTTTAGCTCCAACTCACGAAGAAGTTATAACTTCGATTGCAAAAGCTCATATTCGTTCGTACAAAGAGTTGCCACAAATTTGGTATCAGATTCAAAGTAAATTTAGAAATGAACCTCGTCCGAAATCTGGAGTAATCCGAAGCAGACAATTTACAATGAAAGATTCTTACAGTCTTGATTCAACAAGTGAAGGTCTTGATAAAAGTTATAACCTTCACGCAGAAGCTTACAAAAAAATTTACACAAGATCAGGATTAAAATTTTTTATAATTGGCGCTTCAAGTGGTGCAATGGGTGGAAGTGGTTCGCAAGAATTCATGATCGAATCTGATGCCGGCGAAGATTCAATAATATTATGTGAATCGTGTGACTATGCAGCAAATTTGGAAATTGCTACTTCAAATAAATCTAAAATTAATTTTGGTAGCTCGAAAAAAAAAGAAAAAATATTTACCCCAAATATTAAAACTATCGATCAACTTTCTAATTATTTAAAAGTTCACGTTGAACAATGCGCAAAGTCGGTTGTATATATTTCTGGCAAACAAGCATATTTAATTATGATGGTTGGAAATGATCAGGTAAATGAATCAAAATTAAAATCAGTAATTGGTACAGAATTTCGTCCATGTACTGACGAAGAATTGGTTGAACTTTTCAGTGCAGAAGCAGGTTCAATTGGTCCAGTTGGAGTTTCAAAAAATATTAAAGTAATTGCTGATAACAGATTAAAAGATTCTACAAATTTAATTACCGGTGCAAATATAAACGACTATCATTTACTTAACGTTGATTTATTGCGCGATTGTAAAATTGATCACTATTCAGATCTTAGGCAAGTAGAAAAAGATGAACCATGTAAACTTTGTAATAAACAATTACGATTAACCACAGGAATTGAAGTTGGTCATATTTTCAAACTTGGCACCAAATATTCTTCGGCACTAAAAGCAAATTTTCTGGATGAAAATGGAAAAGAAAATCCGATTATTATGGGAAGCTATGGAATTGGTGTTGAACGAATAGCTGCATGTTATATCGAACAAAATCACGATGAATTTGGAATAATATGGAATAAAGCATTATCTCCATTCGATTTTCATATAATTGTTGTAAATGTAAAATTGGCTAAAGTTGTTGAAGTTGCAGATAATTTATATAAATCGCTTTCGGAAAAATATTCAATTTTATATGACGATCGTTCTTCGGTATCTGCAGGAGTTAAATTTAAAGATGCAGATTTATTGGGAATACCATTTCAAATTATTGTTGGTGATCGAAATTTAGAAAATAATTCTGTTGAAATTAAAATCAGAAGAACTAATGAACGGATTATTGTTCCGATAGATTCAGTTTTAGAAAAAATAAAAAATATTTATGAGTAAGCATTATAAATATTTGATTGGCGGGAAACATCATTCGAGTGATGATAAATTATTTGTTGTGAATCCTTATAATGGATCAACAGTTGGAATTACAAGTTTAGTCCCAGAAAATGAAATTAATATTGCATTAGATAAATCTGTAGCAGCATTTTCCAAAATGAAATCAATGAGTAGTTTTAATCGCTCCGAGTTATTATTAAATATTGCAAGAGGAATTTCCGATAAAAAAGAAATACTTGCTTCAATAATTTCTGCAGAAGCAGGAAAACCAATTCAATTAGCAAATGTAGAAGTTGCTCGAGCAATTACTACATTTACATTAGCTTCAGAAGAAGCAAAAAGAATTCAGGGTGAAGTTATACCGCTTGATAATATTTCTCAATCAAATGTAAAGCGGGGAATTATTTCGAGATATCCAATTGGAACTGTTTTGAGTATTACGCCATACAATTATCCATTAAATTTAGTTGCACATAAAATTGCACCGGCAATTGCGGCGGGAAATTCATTTATAATAAAACCAGCTCCTCAAACTCCACTAACTGCAATTTTACTTGGAGAAATTTTATTGGAAGCAGGAGTTCCAGAGGAAACTGTAAATGTACTTCCATGTACAAATGAAATGGCTGAAATGATGGTGAAAGATGACAGGATAAAATTTGTTTCATTTACCGGAAGCGCAGATGTTGGTTGGAAGATTCGACAGAATTCATCTATGAAGAAAAATTTACTTGAACTTGGTGGAAATGCTGCAGCAATAATAGATGAAACATCGGATATAGATTCTGCAGTTTCGAAAGCAGTAAAAAGTTCATTTGCATACGCGGGACAAGTTTGTATAAAGTTACAGAGAATATTACTCCACGAAGATATTTATCCAGAATTTGCAATGAAATTTGTTGAGGAAACTGCAAAACTAGTAGTTGGAAGTCCTGCATTAGAAGATACATTTGTTGGACCAATGATTTCCTTGCATGAAGCAAATCGTGTTCATAATTGGATTCTTGAAGCAAAAAAAGGGGGAGCAAATATACTTTGGGGTGGAACAAAAAAAGGTTCGATGATAATGCCAACTGTTTTAGAAAATGTTAAATCTTCTATGAATGTTTGGAAGGAAGAAGTTTTCGGACCAGTTGTTTGTTTTAAATCCTTTAAAGAAATCGGTGAAGCAATTTTAGATGTAAATGATTCAAAGTATGGTTTACAAGCTTCAATATTTTCGAATAATCATTATTCAATTATGAAAGCGTACGAAGAAATTGAAGCCGGCGCAGTTCTTGTAAACGAAGCGCCATCTTACAGAAATGATTCAATGCCATACGGAGGAATAAAATTATCTGGTTATGGCCGCGAAGGAATTCGTTATGCAATTGAAGCAATGACCGAACCAAAACTTTTAATAATGTAAAATGGCTGAATTTGTACATCTTCATTGTCACACACATTATTCATTACTTGATGGTGCGACAACTGTAGATTCTTTAATAGATGCGGCAATAGAAAATAAAATGCCGGCAGTTGCTTTAACAGATCATGGTGTAATGTTTGGGGCTCTTGAATTTTATAAAAAAGCAAAAAAGAAAAAAATAAAACCGATAATTGGTTGCGAATTTTACATCGTAACAAAGGGGAGTCGTTTTGATCGTGGTCAAATGGTTGCACAATGCGATACAATTGCTCCAATCGGAACAAAAACTAGTAGAAATGTTTATCACCACATTGTGTTGTTAGCCAAAAATGAAATCGGTTACAGAAATATGTTGAAGCTTACAACTCTCGGACATACCGAAGGCTTTTATTATAAACCACGAATTGATTATAAACTTCTTTCTGAATATTCAGATGGAATTGTTTGTCTTTCTGCATGTGCCGGTGGAATTGTTGCTTCACATTTAATAAACGAAAACTATGATGAAGCTAAAGATGTTGCCCGAATGTATAAAGATGTTTTTGGTGATGACTTTTATTTGGAGCTTCAAGACCACAATTATTATATAGAAAAAAATGTACTTGCCGGATTACCAAAAATTGCAAAAGAATTAAATATAAAATTGATAGCCACGAATGATGTTCATTACATAAAACAATCGCATTCAGTTGGGCATAATATTATGTTGAATATTCCTGATGCTTCAAGTACCAATCCAGTTGATTATAAAACGCTGCGTTATGGAACTGATCAAATTTATTTTAAAACCGCAGATGAGATGGTTAAATTATTTCCAGATTATCCTGAAGCAATTGAACACACTTTGGAAGTTGCAGACAAATGCGATTTGAAGCTTGGCTTCAATAAAAATTTCATGCCAAAGTTTATAATTCCTGATAATCCAAAAAAGTTAACTCTTGACCAATACTTGGAAAAATTAACAAATGAGGGATTGAAAAAGAGATATCAAAAAATTACAGATGATATTTCTGAACGTGCAAAGTATGAACTATCTGTAATTACAAAAATGGGATTTGCAGATTATTTTTTAATAGTTGCTGACTTTATTTCTGCTGCACGAGAAATGGGAATTATGGTTGGACCTGGAAGAGGAAGTGCTGCGGGAAGTATTGTTTCATATGCTTTAGGAATTACAAATATCGATCCATTAAAATATGGACTTCTATTTGAGAGATTTTTAAATTCCGAAAGAATAAGTTTGCCCGACATTGATATAGATTTTTCCGATACAAGAAGAAATGAAGTTATAGATTATGTTAAGAAAAAATATGGTGAGAAAAGTGTTTCGCAAATAATTACTTTTGGAACATTATCTTCGCGCGCTGTTTTAAAAGATGTAGGAAGAGTTTTAAGTTTACCACTTTCGTATATCGAAGGAATCACAAAACAAATTCCCGTTACACAAGGGAAAGTAATGCCATTAGCCGAAGCGTTCGATCTACTTCCAGAATTGAAAGCATTAAAAGCAAGTAAGGATGAAAAAAATAAACTCTTAGTTGAATCGGCAACTTTGCTTGAAGGGATGAGTAGAAATGCATCAACTCATGCTGCAGGAGTTGTAATTGCACCGGATGAATTAGATAAATTCGTTCCACTTTATAAAACTCCCTCGACAGATTTGATGACGCAGTATTCAATGAAAGATCTCGAAGAAGCCGGATTATTAAAAATGGACTTCTTAGGTTTGCGAACTTTATCTGTAATTGAAAAAGCATTGAAATTAATTAAAAAAAATCATGATGTAACTGTTGACTTAGATAATCTTCCGGATTATGATGAAGAAACTTTCAAACTATTTATAAAAGGAAATACTGTTGCAATTTTTCAATTTGAAAGCACAGGAATGCAAGAGTGGTTACGAAAATTAAAACCGAGTTCGATTAGTGATTTAGTTGCGATGAATGCACTTTATCGTCCTGGTCCAATGGAAAATATTGGTGACTTTGTTAAACGAAAACATGGAATTCAGGAAATAGAATATTTGCATTCAAGTTTGGAACACATTCTAAAAGAAACTTATGGAATAATTGTTTATCAGGAACAAGTTATGCAAATCGCAAATGAAGTTGCCGGATTCACACTAGCGAAAGCAGATATAATGCGCCGTGCAATGGGGAAAAAAGATAAAAAATTGATGGCAGAATTAAAAGTGGAATTTATTAAAGGTGCAATTGAAATTTCCAAAATTAATTCAAAATTGGCTGAAAATATTTTTGATTTAATTGAAAAATTTGCAGCGTATGGTTTTAATAAATCTCACAGTGTTGCTTATTCGGTTTTGGCATATCAAACTGCATATTTAAAAACCCATTTTATGGAAGAGTATATGGCTTCAGCATTATCGACTGAGATGGGAAATACAGATAAGATTGTTTTACTGATAGATGACTTAAGAAAAAATGGAATCAAAGTTCTTCCACCAGATGTGAATGAGAGTAATACAGATTTTACAGTTACAAAAAAGGGAATTCGTTTTGGATTGGCTGCAATTAAAAATGTTGGGACTAATGCGGTTGAAAATATTATTTTAAATAGAGAAAAAACTGGAAAATTTACTTCATTGTATAATTTTGCTCTAAATGTTGATTTGAAAGCTATGAGCAAAAAAACAGTTGAAAGTTTAATTTTAGCCGGTGCGTTTGATTCGATTAATCAAAACCGTGCGCAGAATTTAATTTCAGTTGAACAAATAATTGTAGCTGCAATAGCAGCAAATTACCATTCTGGAATTGGACAAAATAATTTATTTGAATCTGATAGCGCCTCAAACGTAAATTCAGAACCGACTTTACCACAAATTCCAGCTTGGAAAGAAAAAGAGAAACTTACTCGTGAAAAAGAAGTTTTGGGATTCTATGTTTCAGGCAATCCACTTCTTAAATATGAAAACGAATTATCATTATTCACATCTTTTCGTTGTAATGAACCTGGAATAAACAGAACTGTAAATGCACGTCTCGGTGGAATTATTTCTTCAATAAAGAAAAAAATTGATAAAAAAGGTAATCAAATGCTCTTTGCTTCTTTGGAAGACCTTTCGGGAAAAGCTGATTGTATTATTTTTTCGGATGCATACAGAAAACATTCATCAATTATTGTTGAAGATTCTATCGTGATAATTGAAGGAAAATGTGAAATAGATTCCGGAAGTGTAAAAATATTTGCTGACTCAATTATTCCTATTGAGAAGGCTTCGGAAGTGTTTTCTAAGAAAATATTCCTTAAAATTGATTATACAAAACATAATTCTGAGATTCTTGACAATTTGTATAAGTTGTTGAGTGAGAATAAAGGAACGGCAGAATGTATTTTCAATCTTTCGAATGGAAATGGTAAAACAAAATATTATAGGTCGAACAATATTTGTGTCAGTGTAACAAATGAACTTGTAGAAAATATAAACTCTCTTTTAGGAGAAAATTCAATTAAATTAGGTCAATAAGAAAGGATTTAAATAACAATGGCAACAGAAGTAAATGATTCAAATTTTGCAACAGAAGTAATTAATTCAACTACTTTGGCATTTGTAGATTTTTGGGCTTCGTGGTGTGGACCATGTAAAATGATTGCTCCAGCCATTGAAGAATTGCATAAAGAATTTATTGGACGAGTGAAAGTTTGCAAAATGGATGTTGATGCAAATCCAGCAACACCAATGCAATATGGAATTAGAAGCATCCCAACTCTTTTAATGTTTAAAAATGGAAAAGTAGTTGAGCAAGTTGTAGGTGTTAGAAGCAAAGAAGATTTAGCAAAAATATTAAACAAACATTTAGAAGCATAAATATCAATGCAGGTTTATAAACAACGAACACATAATTGCGGTGAATTACGGGAAGTTCATGTTGGCCAAAAAATTATTTTAAATGGCTGGGTTGAAAGTCAACGCGATTTAGGTGGAGTGATTTTTATTTTTATTCGAGATTTATTTGGCAAGACACAACTTGTATTTAATGAATCAACTTCCGAAGAAGTTATGAATCTCGCCAAAAAATTGCGGCAAGAGTTTGTAATTTCAATTTCTGGCGACGTAATATTAAGAACTATAGCAAACATTAACAAAGATATTCAGACTGGTACAATTGATATTTTAGTTACATCATTAATAATATTAAATGAATCAAAGACACCACCATTCAGTATTTCTGGTTCTGAAGAATTGAATGAGGAATTGCGTTTACGATATCGATATTTGGATTTGCGAAGACCTTCATTGCAAAAAAATATTCTTTTAAGAAATAAAGTATATAGCGCTGTTCGAAATTATTTTTCTGAAAATGGATTTATTGAAATTGAAACACCGATACTAACAAAAAGTACTCCTGAAGGAGCAAGAGATTATTTGGTTCCGAGTCGAGTTCAACCTGGAAAGTTTTATGCTTTGCCGCAGTCCCCTCAAATTTACAAACAATTAAGTATGATTGCTGGGTTTGATAAATATATTCAGATCGCAAAATGTTTCAGAGATGAGGATTTGCGTGCAGATCGTCAACCAGAATTTACTCAGATTGATGTTGAAGTATCTTTCCCAACAGAAGAGATAATTCAAAATTATACAGAGAAGATGATTCAAAGAATTTATAAAGAGGTAAAAGGAATTGAAATTAAAACTCCGTTTGCTCGAATTCCTTATAAAATTGCTATTGAAAAATATGGTTCAGATAAACCTGACACCAGATATGGTTTAGAAATAAATAATTATACAGAGCTCGCAAAAAATTCAGGATTTGAATTATTTGAAAAAGCTATAAGTAGCAATGAAGTTATTCTAGGTATTGTAATTCTAAATGGATCAAAATTTTCTCGTAAACAAGTTGATGAATTAACTGAAAAATCTAAAGAGAATGGTGCAAAAGGACTTGTGTTTCTAAAGGTCACTGAAAATGGATTAGAAGGAAGTGCAGTAAAATTCTTCACAGATGTTTTCAAAGACAAAATTATAAAAGAAAGTGGCGCAAAAGTTGGTGATGCAATTTCAATTATTGCTGATTCAACTGATACGGCCTTTACAATTTTAGGAAATATCAGAATTCATCTTGCAAATATCTTAAAGTTAATTCCAGAAAATGTAAATTCTTTAGTTTGGATTACTGATTTCCCATTGTTTGAATATTCAAAAGAAGATAAAAGATATTATTCTGCACATCATCCATTCACTGCACCAAACCTTGAGGATGAAAAATTACTTGATAAAGATCCAGGAAAAGTTCGCGCACGTGCATACGATTTAATTTTAAATGGAAATGAAATTGGTGGCGGAAGTATACGTATTCATAATTCTGAACTTCAGTCTAAAATATTTTCACTACTTGGTTTAAAAAAAGAAGAAGCAGAAACAAAATTTGGATTTTTACTTGAAGCACTTCAATATGGTGCACCACCTCATGGCGGAATAGCTTTTGGATTCGACAGAATAATAATGTTATTAACGGGATCAATTTCAATTCGAGATGTAATTGCATTTCCAAAAACAAGATCTGCAACTGCACTTATGGAAGATGCACCATCAAATGTTACAGAAGAACAACTTCGAGAACTTCATTTAAGGAGTAGATAATGTTTGATTTGCAAAAATCTGAATTAAAAAATTTATCTACCAGATTAATGGAACTTCGGAGGTTTCTTTGACATCGATGGCAAATCAATAAGAATTTTAGAATTAGAAAATATTTCCAACGCTTCTACATTTTGGAATGATAATAATGCAGCTCAAAAAGTGTTGCAAGAATTAAATATTTTAAAACAGTGGACTTCGGATTGGAGTGAAATAAAAAATAAAATCGATGATTCGCTTATCTTAATGGAATTGGCAAGTGAAAGTAAAGACGAAAATTATTTAAGTGAAATAATTAATGAGCTTAAATCTATTGAAGAAAAAATTACTTTAGTAGAATTCAAAAATATGTTGAGCGGAACTGACGATTTACGAAATGCTTTAGTACAAATTCATTCTGGTGCAGGTGGAACAGAATCGCAGGATTGGGCGGAAATGTTACTTCGTATGTATATTCGCTATGCAGAAAAACATAAATATAAAGTTACACTTCTCGAAAGATTAGATGGGGATGGTGCAGGAATTAAAAGTGCAACATTAGAAGTTTCCGGAGAATATGCTTTTGGTTATTTAAAAGCTGAAAATGGTGTTCACAGATTAGTTCGTATTTCTCCATTTGATGCAAATAAAAGACGACATACTTCCTTTGCATCGATTTTTGTTTATCCTGAAGTTGATGATGATGTTAAAATTGAAATTAATCCCGCTGATGTTGAAATGGATACTTATCGTGCAGGTGGAAAAGGGGGGCAGAATGTAAATAAAGTTGAAACTGCAGTTAGACTTAGACATATGCCAACTGGAATTGTTGTCGCTTGCCAAGAAGAGAGATCGCAATTTCAAAATAGAGAACGTGCTATGAAAATGCTCAAGTCTCGTTTATATCAGCAAAGAAAAGAAGAGGAAGAAGCGCGTATTGCAGTGATTGAAGGGAAGAAAAAGAAAATTGAATGGGGAAGTCAAATTCGTTCATATGTTTTTCATCCATATAATTTAGTTAAAGATCACAGAACTGATGAAGAGACATCGGATGTTCACGGAGTTATGGATGGTTCGATTGATAAATTTATTACAAAATATTTGATGATGTTTGGTAATAAAGATTTATAAGCATGAAAATAGAAAGCAAAATTGCTTTAAAATATTTAATCTTTTCAAATCCGAATAGCAACAAACCAAATATTGCATTTCAAACATTTTTTGCTGTCGTAAGTGTAATAGTTGGTATTTTAACTTTACTTTTAACATTTACAATATTAAATGGTTTCGAAAATGAAATTATTACAAAAATTCAAAAGTTTTCTTCGCATATCCAAATATCACTTTATGATAATAGTTTAATCAAAAATAATAATTCAATTATAAAAGGAATTAAATCTGTTAAAGATGAAATTGAATTTGTAAGTTATGAATCCGCAACGGAAGGAATAATATTAAGTGATAATTCTGCAGAAGGGATAATATTAAAAGGAGTTGAGCCCTATTTTATTAATAATATTTTAGGAAAATATTTAAAAGATAACTTACAAAATGAGAAAGAATATGAAAGTGAATTTGCAAATATAATTATTGGGGAAAAATTACTTCAAAAATTAAATATGCAAATTGGGGATACAGTTGCAGTTTCAACAATTAAACAAGTTTCAAATAAAACAGAAATCACTAATAATAGCTTCATTATTTCAACATCCTATAAATCAGGAATGGCAGAATTTGATGATATTAATTGCTATGTCGAACTTAAAAAATTTCAAAAATTATTCGCAATAGGGAATTCGTTTAATGAAGCAAATATATATTTAAAAGATCCAACGAAATCAGAAATAATTGCAGCAAATATATTAAAAAATATTCCTTCATTTTATTCTGCAACTACATTTAGGGAATTGCATAGAAGTATATTATCCTGGATTCAACTTCAAAAAGGACCTACGCCATTGATACTTAGTTTGATTATGATAGTAGGAATATTTAACATTATTGGTTCGCAATTATTAATATTGCTTCATCGGATTTCAAATCTAGGATTGTTAAGGGCTATTGGATTAAGTAAAAAAAGCATTCAAAAGATTTTCATTATTCAAGGAATGATTATTGGAATAATTGGAACAATAGTGGGAAATATATTAGCACTATTGTTTTCATTTGTTCAATTGAAGTATAAAATAATTTCACTTCCATCTGATATATATTTAATGGATAAAGTTCCGATATTAATTGATTGGGAATATTATTTGTTTATTTCTGTGATTACAATATTGTTATCAACATTGGCTTCCTGGATTCCAGCAAAAGTATCTGGAAAATATTCAATAATTAATTCTTTAAGATATTCGTGAAAATAGAATATTTTATAGGAAAGAGATTCGCTTTTTCAAATAAAAGATTTTCTTTTATAACAACACTTTCTATTATCTCAACTATTGGCATTGCAATTGGTGTTGCATCATTAATTGTAATGATCTCGGTTTTTAATGGATTTGGGAAAGTTATAACTGATATTATGGTTGGATTTGATCCTCATTTAAGAATCGAAAATGTTTCAACAAATAGTTCAAAAATAAAAGAGGACTTAATTTCAGAAATAAAAAATAATAAAAATGTTTTCGGAATAAGTGAAACTTCAAATGGAAAAGTATTATCAGTTACAAATAATGGTTATTCAGTTTCATTTCTTCGTGGATATGAAGAAGGAAGTTTTAAAAAAGTTACTGGATTAGAAAATTCTATAATCGAAGGAAGAAGTACTCTAAATAAAAATGAAATTCTTATATCGGTTGGATTAGCATCAAAATTAGATCTTCAAGTTGGAGATAAAATTAAATTGTTCAGCACGAACCAACTTAATGACTTCTTTATGTTTGGTGGAGAAGGAAATAGCAACGAAGGAATTGTTGCAGGGATATTCCGAAGCGGAAGTAAACAATATGATGCAAATTATATTTATACGAATTTGGATTTAGCTAAAAATATTTACGGCTCAATGAATTCAGTAGGATATGATATCCGATTCAATAATCTTGAGATAGCAGAAAATGTAAAAGCTGATCTACAAAATAAATATGGCAATAATGTTACCATTAGTTCTTGGTACGATCTTCATAGAGATTTATATTCAATAATGAAAATTGAAAGATGGAGCGCATTTATTATATTAACATTAATTATTATTGTGGCTGTTTGTAATTTATTGGGATCATTAAGTTTAACTGTAATCTCAAAAAGAAACGATATCGGTTTACTACGCGCAATTGGAATGAAAAACAAAATAATCGAAAAAATATTTCGTCTTCAAGGATTACTAGTCGGCTCAATAGGAACAACAGTTGGCGTTATATTTGGTTCATTAATATGCTATTTACAAGAGACACTTCAATTATATAAACTTGATTCAAGTGTTTATATTATTTCTGCAATTCCTGTAAACATAAAAATTGAAGATGTAATTTTAATTAGTATTATTTCAATTATTCTTTCTTTTATTGCTTCTGTAATTCCTTCTAAGTCGGCTAGCAAAATTGTTCCAATTGAAGCGTTGAGGTACGAATAAAAATGAATTTAATTGAAGCAAAAAATATTGAGAGAACATTTTTAGTAAACAACAACCAACTCCAAGTTTTAAAAAATGTATCTATTAAAATAAATAATAGTGAAAGTATTTCAATTGTAGGTCCATCAGGAGCTGGCAAAAGTACTTTGTTGCATCTTCTTGGATTATTGGACAACCCTACAAATGGTGAAATATTATTTGATGGTGTAAATGTTTCCAAATTAAATGATGATGAGCAATCAGTAATTAGAAATAATAAAATTGGATTTGTATTTCAATTTCATCATTTACTTCCTGAATTTACAATTCTTGAAAATGTTATAATGCCTTCATTAATTTCGAATAATAATTATAATATTTCTAAAAAGAGGGGATTGGAATTATTAGAAATAGTTGGACTTACAGAAAGAATTAATCATAGACCAAATGAGTTATCTGGAGGTGAACAACAAAGAGCAGCTGTTGCAAGAGCATTAATTAATAATCCTTCAATTTTATTATCAGATGAACCAACAGGAAATTTAGATAGCCATAATGCGGAATTAGTTCATTCACTTTTATTTAAATTTCAAGAAGAAAATAAAATGTCGTTAGTAATTGTAACTCATAATATTGAATTGAGCAAACAGACAAATCGAAGGATTACTTTAATTTATGGGGAAATCTCTAAAGAAGAAACTCTCTAAAATAAAAAAGGAGCTTTTCAGCTCCTTTTAGTTTTAATTATTAATATTTTATTTAAGTAATATCATCTTGCCGGTTTTTTCAATATTACCGGAAACTAATTTGTAAAAATAAGTCCCACTTGTTACAGATTTATTATTTGAATTAGTACCATTCCAAGTTATTTCATGTTTACCATATTGATAAAATTTATTATCAATTAATTTATTTACTTCTTTTCCTAGTGCGTCGTAAATAATTAATGAAATATTTTTATTTAATGGAAGTTTGAATGAAATTTTTGTAGATGGATTAAATGGATTCGGATAATTTTGGAATAACTCGTAATCGTCTGGTGTAATCACAACATATTCAAATGGTTTTACGTCACCAACGACATCAGCTTCAAGCGATCTGAAAGTCCATTTTTTTGTATTCAATCTCCCTTTAACGGAATCTTCAATAAAATCAATTCCATTGTGATGAACCCATCTGATTAAAGTTGTATCAGTTACCGACTGATAAGGAAGTATCATTTCAAGTTTTCCATCTTTATCGAAATCAATTACTTTACTTTGTTTTGAAACGAATCCCTCGCCGATTGTATAAACTGTATCTTTTACTCCAGCAGAATCCCGATAACTAATTGCTGAATAAGTATCTGCTTCGCCTTTATAAAGAACTTTTCGTAAATAATTATTTGGATCGCGTATTGAACCAGTTCCTTTATATTCAACTGCAACTATATTACTTGGAAATGCAGATCCAACTAAAAGTTCAGGCTTACCATTTCGGTCTAAATCTCCAATTGTTGCATAAAATGAACTAATATTTACGCCTGACGTATTTAAAGAAATGTTTGGTGCAACAAGGAATGAATGTGTTGAATCAGCTTCGGTTACTACGTCGGAAGTTGAATAATCAAGCATTGAAAGTCCACCGGTATAAATATTATTTTCTGAACTATACCAAGGAAAATAAACCTCCTGATTTTTATCTTTATCAAAATCACCGGTCACTAAACCAAATAAAGCAATATTATCAAAAGTTTTGCATTGGTAATAAAATCTTTTTTCCTTAAGTGTGTCGGGCATTGAATAAGAATTAGGTCCATTTACTTTTATAACAAAATAATTTCCAAAATTCCAAGGTTGACAAACTATTTCATTTTTACCATCACCATTTAAATCGGCAACTTGCATTGCATATGGACTTCCACCACCAAATTTAGAAACAATTAATCTGTATGAACTTCCTTCAATTTGAAAAGAAGAAAAGCCAGGATCTTCAAAACTCCAATCACCTTGTGCAGAAATTATTAAAAAATCATCATTCGCTGTTCCAGTTACATTTTTTGGTAAAAGAATTTCTTGTTGACCATCTTTATCAACATCAACAATTTCAAAATTTTCAATTGTAGTTTGGATTCCACCTTCAACTGCAAGTCCGGCCAAAGCACCCATTGTAGAAGCATAGGTAACTAAACTTGTTAATGTTGCAGAAGGTTTAGTTCCGAATTTATGACTTCCAATAACACCATCCCATTCAAAAACATTTAAACCAATTCCACTATTTGGAAAAACAACTTCACCTTTTCCATCGCCATCAAGATCACCTGAACGAATTACACGCGGAGTTGAACCTCCACCTAAAGTTTGTAATCTTGGAGAAGACCAAATCCATTCCAAAGAATCGTTGCCGATCGCTTGAAATGCGTGAACTCTGCCAAGTTTTGTATAATCGGTAACCCAAAGTTCTGGCTTTCCATCTTTATCAATATCATCAGAAATATGTGCAGCGCGAATTCCAATATCGCCAAACCAAGCGCTATCTGGTTTTGTTGTAGAAAGTTTTGGTGTGAATTTAGCACCGATATGCAACTGTGATAGAGAAATGGAGTTTATGGTGAAAAGGAGAAAGATTAAAAATTTAGATATTTTCATAACTTATAGTTCCTTTATTAATTGACAAATAGTAGTTTAATATGAATATTTGTTATTTTTATTAATTCAATGTAAGCTTTTTTATGCTAAATATAAACACAAAAAATATACTTATTATAAAGTTACGAGCAATTGGCGATGTAGTTTTAATGTCGCCGATTTTGGAAAATTTGCGAAATCACTTTCCGAATGTAAATATTGATTGTTTAGTTGATGCAAACTGTTCACAAATACTTTCTCACAATCCTCACATTTCATCAATAATTTCATTTGATAAAAATAGTCAAAGTTCACTTTCAATAATAAAAACTATTCGTAATAAAAAATATGACACTGTAATTGATTTGTTTGGAAATCCACGTTCTGCAATTATTACTTTATTAAGTGGTGCAAAAAATAAAATTGGATTTAATTTTCGAATGAGAAAATATGCATACAATATTGTTGTAGATGCAATTACAAAAGATGCACATAACATAGAAACCAATTTAAATGTTTTAAGAAGTTTAGGAATTCCTATAACAACGTCAAATCCAAAAGTTTATTTAAATAACGGAGTTATAAATAAAGCTGCGAATTGGCTAAACTCAAATAATTTAACTGATAAATTATTGATTGGAATTAATGTAGGAGGAGGTTGGAGCACAAAAAAATATTTGCCTTCACACTATATTAAAGTAATAAAAAATATTTTAAACTCTGTTGATGCACATTTTCTAATATTATGGGGACCTCGCGAATTTGATGATGCAAAATTAATTGCAGATAGTGATACAAAAAAATGTCACTTATTACCTTTAACTTCAATTCTTGAACTAAGTGCTTTTATTTCAAAACTTAATTTTATGATTTCAAATGATTCCGGACCGATGCATATTTCTGCGGCATTGGGAATTAAAACTCTCGGGATATTTGGACCAACAACTCCAAAAAATCAAGGTCCATTTGGTGAAGGGAATATAACAATTAGAAAAGATGAATTAGACTGCTTAGAATGCCAGTTATTAAAATGTCCAATCGGGAATATTTGTATGACAGAATTAGACTCTTTAAAAGTATCAGATGCGTTCTTTAAACTTTCATCTTTACCGAAAGTAAATTAAGTTGTGAGCTTATGGCAAAGTCAAATATAAAAATTCCAGATTGTATAAATTTTAATGGATACAAACCGTGTTATCCATATACAGTTTGTTATGATGAATGCAAAAATCCGCAGCCGTTTGGAACAAGAATTTTAATAATTTGTCTTGAAGCGATGGGAGCTGTTTTGCAAACGACTGCAATGTTAGCGGCTATAAAAAGAAAATATCCACAAAGTCATATTACTTGGATTACTTTGAAAAATGCAATTCGTTTGCTCGATAATAATCCACTTATAAATTCAACTTTAGTTTGGAATTCTGATTCACAATTAATTCTTCAACAGATGAAATTCGATATATTATTTAGTGTCGATAAAACAAAACATTCTTGTGCTTTTGCAAATATTATTAATTCAAAAGAAAAATATGGATTTGGATTAAATGAAAATGGAATAATAATTCCTTTTAATTCCGAAGCTGAAAATCTTTACAAATTGGGATTGGATGATAATCTTAAATTTAAAGAAAATAAAAAATATGGAACAGAGCTATTGCAAGAAGCAATGGGATTAAAATTTGTTCGAGATGAATATGTGATTGAATTATCAGATGATGAAAATAAATTCTGTCGAGATTATTCTGAAACAAATCTCGATAAAAATAAAACGATTGTTGGTTTTAATACTGGTTGTTCAATTCTCTTTCCAAATAAAAAAATGACAATTGATCAACATATTTATTTAATCGAGAAATTATCGCAAAATAAAAAATTACAGTTAGTTTTAGTTGGTGGTCCTGAAGACGCTGAACGAAATTCAATTATTACTGCTCGAGTTGGAAATAAAATTATAAACACACCAACTGCAGAGGGAGTTAGAAATGGAATTTGCTACGAAAATATTTGTGATTTAATAATTACAGGCGATTCGTTTGGAATGCACGTTGCGATTGGATTAAAAAAATATGTGATTGCTTGGTTTGGTTTAAGTTGCTGGTCTGAAATTGATTTGTACGAGAGGGGAATTAAATTAATTCCCAATGGTTTAGAATGTTCGCCTTGTTGGAAACGTGAATGTCCTTACGATTTAGAATGCATACAAATAATTGATTTGGATAAAATAATTTCAGAAGTAAATAATTACGCAGAAAAAAACTGATTATTTAGTTTCAGTTTTTGGTGAAGATTTAAGAAAAGTATCGAAACTTTCTTTTTCATATCTACTTTCCGAAATATAACGCAGAACATTTAAAAACATTGGTGCTTCAACATATCCGGGAAGAAGTGTTATCGGATTTCCATTTGCAGTAAAAAATAATGTTGCAGGATATCCGGTTACGCCCATTCCTTGACTAAATTCTGCAGCCGAATAAATTGTATCCTTAAAATTTACAGTAGTTTTTCCTTCGGCATTTAATTTTACAACAACAAAATTTTTATTTAAATATTCCAAAACTTTTTCATTTGCATAAACATTACTATCCATTTTTTTACACCAACTACACCAATCAGTATAAACATCAACTAGTAATTTTTTATTTGACTTTTCAGATACTTTAACGGCGTCATTAAAATTTAGCCACTTAAGTTTTGAATTATTTTCTTGTGATTCTGATATTTCAAAACACAAAAGTGAATAAATAAAAAGTATTAGTATGTGTTTAGTTTTCATAATTTATTATTCAAAATACTTTATTTTTTTTTTACTTTAAAGAAGAAAATATTGAAGTGACAACATCATCGAGTTGTATTTCATCTAATGTACATGTTTTTGGATTTCCGGGACATTGAATATGGCAATATTTATCAGTTGCAATATGATTAATTGTTTCATTCCCGAGAGTTCCCCAATGCGTCGCAGAGCAAGTATTTAAGGGACAGTAAAGTGTAATAGTCTTTATTTTTAACGCTGATGCAATGTGTGAAGTTCCTGTACTCGATGAAAATAAAACCGAAAGTTGATTACATGTAGCAACAAGTTCTTTGAGATTTGGAGAAATGTAAAATATATTTTTTTTATTAGCTAATTCATTTTGTAATTGTGGATTCGTATTTGGTAAAATAAATAAAACTTGATTTGATTTACTTAATATATTGGCAAGCTCAATGTAGTTTTTTAAAGTCCAGTTTGGTACAGATCCACCAGAAATTGGATTTAGTCCAATAATTGGTTTAGAAATATCGATGCCAATTTCTTTTAACTTTATTTTTGCAGATTGATTTTCTTTTTCAGATAAAAAAAGTTCCGGAATTAATGGAATATCTTTAACTCCAATTTTTCTTCCGAGATCATAAATATAATCCGCTTCGTGACGTAGTGGAATATATTTTTTCGAAACTGTTTTCATTCCAGTTAAAATTTCATATAAGATTTTTCCAACACCAATACGTTCCGGAATTAATGCGAAGAACATCATCCAAGCGTGTCGTTCGCGCGGAAGTGGCATTAAACCAGTTGTAAAGTTTTCTTTTCGTAAAAGTCTGACTTGATTCCAAAATTCTTTTCTTCCTTTATTATCACCTTCGGAGTCGTCGATAATTATTTTATCAATATTCGGATTATTTTCTAATAACGGCTTTGTTTTTGGATTTATCATTAATGTGAGATGACAATCTGGAAAGGTTTCTTTAATTCCTTTAATAAGTGGAGTTGTTAAAATTACATCCCCAACTCGATCGGGACGAATTAACAGAATTCGTTTTTGCTTCATTAATATTTCAAAGCTTGTTTATATGCTTTCAAAGTTTTTTCTGCAACAGATGACCATAAAAAATTATTTCGAATATGTTTTTGCAAACTGTCAGTTTTCTTTTCTCTCAAACTATTTTCAATTCCATTTAGAATACTTTGTTTTGAATATGGATTAACATACTGAGCAAAATTTTGAAAATAATCTTTTGTTCCTCCTTTTTCAGTTATGACAATAGGAGCGCCAGCCAATCCAGCTTCCAATGCAGCAATTCCCGGAGTTTCAAAAAGCGAAGGTAATAAAAATGCTGAACAGGAAGAATATGCCGAACTTAAAAGAGGAGAGTCGTGGTCTATTCCATCTATTAATAAAATATTTGGATTCTCGTTTGCAATTTTAAGACATTTATCGCCGGAGGAATCTTTCGAAATCTTTCCGATAATAACCAATTTATGAGTTGTTCTTTTTAATGCATTAATTAATCGGTAAATATTTTTGCGTTCAGGTCCAATATGACCAACATTTAAGAGAAAATTATTTAAATTAAATTTCTTCTTGAAAAATGTTTTGCTCCCTTTTAAAAATTTATCTTCAACTCCATTTGGAATTAAAATTAATTTCATTTTATCAATACTCAAACCGTTATTAATCAAATCCAATTCATCACTTGTATTTGGAAGAACTATTTTTGACCAGTCACAAATATCTTTTGTAATTTGAAAATCGGTATAAAATCCAGGTTTAATTTTCTTAATTAAATAAGTTAAATTAGTTGCAGTTCGAATTAAAGGATTACTTCTTTGTGAATATACGATTGGTGAGATTACAAACGGGATTTTTTGTTGATGAAGAATTTTAGCTATATGGTAAGTTCCAATGTTTGCCGCAAATAAATGAACTAGATCAACTTTCATAAAATCATTTTTAGCCCATTGATCAAAAAATTTTACAGTAACTTTTAATTTATTTAATTCTTTTGCAGTTTGTAAAACTTGAACTCTCGGTCCACCACTTATTAAACTTATTGGCAAATATGTTGAAAATATTATTTTCATAAAGTTAATTTATTAAAGTTATCTATAATATTTTGAACTTTATGTTTAAATGTAAAATTGCGAGTAGAATTTAAATTAGCTGGATAAACTAGATTATATTTTATTGGAGAACCGAATTTTAATAATCCTTTTTTCCAGTAGTTCGAATATTCAGAATATGTAAGTTTTAGAATTCCAAGTTTGGTAATTAGCTGGAAAATACTTTCTAAAACACTTATATGTCTGTGAGTTGGATGATGGTAAATACAAATTGGTTCATTCATATTAAATTTCTGCGTAATCGCTTTTTCAAAATAGTCAATCATTTGCTTTTCTGAAAAACCTGCAGTTCTCAAAGAACCAATGCAAATTGGATAAACGGGCAATTGCAATAAAGTCGAAAATCGATTATTTACAATTGGATAAAAAGGGTAGTTGTCGTAATCCAAAGTAAATTCCGAAGAGTATTGAAACCCAAAATCTTCGAAGAGTTTATTAATTTCAAAATTCCATTCACCAAATGGTGAAGTGATTCCATTAATTTTTAATCCAAGTGAATTTGCAATTGAAAATGCATTTTCAATATCCTTTTTTCGCAATTGTAAATTCTTAAATGGAGAATGCTCATAACAATGAATTCCAATTTCCTGATTTTTAAAATCTTTTAAATTATTTAAAAATGGAATCTGATGTTTTACATCTATAAACCAACTTCCTTTAATAGAATAATTATTTAAAGTCTGATAAAGTTCATTCATCTGATTTATAGAACCACTATCGGTATCAATTCTAAAAGTAAAAATTGATTCATTTTTTTGGAAGTTATAATCTTTAATTGTTTGTTGAAAAATATGTTGGATAATTTGACGAACAACATTTTTAGAATTACTTGCTACGATCTCGTTTGGGAATCTGTCGGAAGAAGAATAAAAGTTTTTTCTTATACTAGTTGAGTCAGAATATATTTCGTCAATATTTAATCCAAGTTGATAAATTATTGAATCACTTTCTTTAAAAAAACTCAAAAAGGAATTATTATTATAAAATGTAACATTTGAATTTATGTCAATCATTTCATTTTGAAGTGGAATATTAACAATTGAGGGATGAATTGATTTAATAAATTTTGTGTAATTAGGAGAATTGGAAAAATAATTATTTATTTCAAGTAAATTAGTTCCATTTGACAATAGCTTATTTAGAATTACCTTTTCATCAGAATTACAAATTCTATTTACAATTATTAATTGGAATTTATCATTTGAAAACCTAAATGGAGAAACTTCTATAAGTTCAATGCCCAATTGCTGAGCAACAAGTTTCCAGCCAAGAGTTGAATTTAATATTGCGATTTTCATTTAGTAATTGATATCTCTTTAAATACTTGAATATCCGTTATTTTTATTATTTTAGAAGATAAACTTCCGATAATAAATATGCAAAGTACGATGAGTGAATTAACAATATATAAATGAGAATTTAAATTAATAGCAATCAAACTAAGGCATATGAGTGCGAGTATTTTTAAATAACTCACATTAAGTTTAATTCGAGTATTTAAATAATAAAATAAAATAGAAACTATAATAATCTCTCCGAATGAAAGTGTAATTGCTGCGCCAATAGTTCCAAAGTAATAAATTGAAATTGGATAAATAATTAAAATCAACAACGAAAACGTTGTAGTAATTTTAGAAAATAATTTAATTTCACCGAGTGAAATTAGTGCATATCCAACTATACTATTAAAGAGAGTTGCAACAAAGAATATCAATAAAATATCAAAATAGCTTGAAGCAAAAATAAATGCATTTCCATAAACTAGCTGTAGAATAAATTTCGAATTTATAAATAATACGAATGAGAGCATTCCTGCCAGGACTAGCAACCAATTCAGAAGTGGGTTTAAAAAATATTGTAATTTATTTTTATTAATTGCAATCTTTGATATAAAAGGGAATAGAACCAAATAAATAATTCTATCAAATGCGAGAATAAAAAATAATAGTTTCAATGATGCAGAAAATAATGAAACCTCTTTTATTGGTGAAAGAAAAGCGAGAATTACAATTGGAAGATGCAAGACTGCTTGAGTTGCAATTGATGAGTAGCCGAGAGGCAAACTGTTTTTTATTAATTCGATTGAATTGAGTGAGTTTAAAATATTATTATCGATTAATTTATTTGAAACTATTTGTAAATAAATCGTTTGAATTATATTTGCAATAAAAAATGAAATTGGAACAATATACCATTCCGTAGAATTCTTATAATTAAAAAATATTAGAATAAAGAAAATCAGTGCATTAAGAATTCTTCCTTTATTTATATGATCTGCGTTTTCCTTCGCTTGTAGAAACCATTCGACTTGAAAAGCAAGTGGAATTAAAGATAAACTATAAATCATAACGGCGAATAATAGATCTGTTGAAAAAGTTGAGAAGAATATAAAAAGTGATAAAATAAAAATTACAAATATTGAAATAAGAAATCGAATATTTGATATTTTTGTTAAAAGTAATTTGTCATTGAAAAGTTTTTGTGAAATATATTTTATTCCAAGAATATGCAAGCCGGGACTTGTAAGTATTGCAGTATAATTCAAAACGGAAATGCCGATACTCAAAATTCCAAAAATATTGTGATCGGAAATGCGAGCGATATAAGCAAATGTCAAGAATCCTAAAATTCTGACAAGTACATCACTTAATAAAATATATGATATCTTTTGAAGTAGTATTTTCAAATTTCGTTTAAATATTTAAGAATTAATTTTTCTCTATTTATTGGATTATAATTATCTGAAATAAGATTACGTATTTCAATTGATTTTGAATCTGGAGAAGTTAATGCTTTTATAAAAATCGACTTAATATTTGAAGTATCTTCAATTGAAACGAAGTATCCGCTATTTGAAATCAGTGTTTCAATTCCACCAACTTTTGTACCAATTGGAATGCAACCACAGGACATTGCTTCTAACAATGTATTTGGAAGTCCCTCGCGAAGTGAAAGTTGGCAGTATACTTTTGATGCTTGATACCATTTTAATAATTCAGATTGTTCAACGAATTCTAAAATAGTAAGATTCTTTAATTTTGGTAAATAGTTATGAAGTTCATTTTTAATTCCAATAAGTACAAATTTATATTCTGGAAGTGATTTGGCAATTTCAGAAAAGAAATCAACTCCTTTTAATTTTAAGCGATTCTTTTCTGATGCATTTGCAACCATTAATATTTGTTCAGATTTAATTCCTTTTGGCTTCCAAAAATTAGAATCAACAGAAGTTGGAATTACAGATATGTTTTTGAATTCATAATTAGTTCGAAGAATAATTTCTTTTTTTAGACTTTCATCAACAGCAAAAATATATGTAGCTCTTTTTAAAGCGAATTTTAAATAGAGACTTTTAAGAGGGTTATTCCAGATTCCGTATGATAATGATTTTTCTTTTGCAACATCGACACCACCAAGAGTTACGACGCGTTTTCTTTTTAATAAAGCCATCAATAAAATTACACTTGCTGAATATGTTGACAAAAACCAGCTATAAGAAATATCAGATTTTAATATATATCTGAATAATTTTATGTAAAAATATATTCCTTTTTCATTTATAAAATTAAGTTCAAAATATTTTGATAAAAATATTTTATCATTATTTATAAATGGAGTTGCAAATGTTGAAGTGAATAGAATTCTTTTTCGATTCGCTGAATTATTCAATTTGATTATTACAATTCAAATGAGATGTCAAATGATGTAACATTTCCTAAATCAAAATTAAGTGGTTGATATGCATATTGTACGGAAAGAGTAGAATATTTAATTTTAAAACCAAATGTTAGCGATTTAGTTTCATAGCCAAATTGATATCCACTTTGTAATGTTAAAATATTCCAAGAATATTGTGTACCGAAATGTAATTTATATTTTTGATCAGAAATTAAAACTACATCAGATAATAAAATTAAATCGTTAATAGGAGTGTAGTTTAATCCTAATCTTAATGTATTTGGAATTGAAGATGATTCGTTATTTAATTTTGAAGTTAATCCGATATTTGATAAAGATGCACCAATATTTAAATTAGAATTTAATTTAGCAAGAATTCCTAAATCGAAGTACAAACCAAATGCTTCGTCAATAAAAATTTTCTCATAAGAAGATTTTAATGTTGCACCAACCGATAATTCTTCGGAATATTTAATTGCATAGCTACCTTGTAAAACAATAAAACGGTAATTAAATTTCCCAATCGGATCTCCGGGAAAAACTCTATATTCTAAATCGTTTATTGAAGTTGAAAATAAATTGAATGCAACAGCTGTAGCTTCTTTTTCGAAGGAAACAAAAACTGAATTAGTCTTGGTATCACCAAATCCCATTGTTTGAGAAAAGGAAGTTGTAAATTTATTTGCAAACTGAAAAGTAGCAGGATTGTATCGAATTGAATTTGTAGAAATGTGACTTGTAAGTGCTTCACCTAATCCTACAGCATCTGCGCCAGAACCAAGAATTAAAGAGTTTTGTGAAAAACTTATTTCTTGTAAAAAAATAGAGAAAATTAATATAAATATTTTCAAATTATTATTTCCACGTAGTATTTAAAGTCAGCCAATGAGCATTTAATAATCCAAATGATTCTAAAACATAAGCATAAGAGAGTACAAATTTATATTCTTGAAATGGATAATTAAAAGTAAATCCAAAAGTAGGTGATGCAGGATTATTGGTGGCAGTTGAATATTTATCAATTCCTGTGCGAAATGAAAAATTGTCATTAAAATTAAATTCACTACCAAAACGATAGTAAATATTTTTATTTATCTCAAATACTTCGCCGAGCAATAATAAGTTGTAAGGTTCATAAAAATAACTTGTACCAAATCTTGTAATTTGTGGAAAATTATTAATTGTAGAACTTCCATAATCTTGTCCGTAAAGATTTGAAGTATCCCATTTATATTTTGAACCAATTTCTTTTATTGAAGCGCCAATTGAAAAGTTCGGATTAATTAAATATATAAATCCAAAATCAAATCCCGGGACAATTGAAGTTAGTTCATCATACAATTTTGCATAATTCATTTTCACAGTTATTCCGGCAGAAAAATTATCTGTTATTCGATTTGCAAAAGATAAAATATATTGATGTTCAAAAGTTGACATTGTACCAAGTTGTGTTCCGTTTCCATCTCGTAAATCGATATTTGAAACACCACTTGCAATTAGGCCGAGTGAAAATGCTCCCCGCGGTTCAATCTTTTGTGCAAAATTTATTGTCTGAAAATTTCTATCAAGCGAAAGGAAAGTATAAGTTGCATTTGCTTGTGTGTTTTGCATAAAAGCAATTGTAGCTGGATTATGATAACCGGAACTTGGAAAATGAATTAGGGAGACGCCAGAATTTCCCATTGAAACAGTTCTTGCATCATTACCAATTCTTGAAAATGATCCAATATTTCCTTGTGAAATTAATTGGAAAGTAAAAATTAATAAAAGAAATATAAATTTATTGTATGACAAGAATTTTACCCCAAAGAGGTTTGTTATTATTAAGTGTTAGTTGATAAAAATAAACTCCGTTTGCAACATAGTTTCCAGAATTATCTTTTCCATTCCAAATATCATCGCGTTCTTCACCGTTGTTAGTTGCAGTTCGGTTTGCATTTTGTAAAACAGTTGAAACTAAATTCATTTCAAAATCGAATACTCGAATTGTAACATTATTATTTCCTGCAGATAACGAATATCGAATTCTTGTAACTTCATCATTTGGATCGAATGGATTTGGATATGCGTAAATTGTTTGCGATGAAGCCAATGGTTGTGCAGCTCTGTAAAATTTCCAACTCGAACCAAAAGGAGAGAAAGTTGATTCAGTTGTTGAAATCAAACCATCATTTCCTCCAAGAAAAATAAATTTATTTGTAGAAGCTGCTGAATAAAATTTTTTGGTAGTATATTTTTGTTGTGTTGAAGAATTTAAAATAATTCCTGGCGAGTACCAGTAGCTTCCTAAATTATCACTTCTGTAAAATCCATCATCAGTTGCGACGTAAATAATTGAATCTTTAAATCCAATATTGTGAACAAAATTACCAAGTAAAGTTTTATTCCAAGTGGTCCCATTATTATTTGTAAAACTAATTCCTCGTTGTTCGCTTGGAGATTCAGCATTAATTGTTCCCGCCCAAACTGAATTAGTTTTTTTATTGCTATTAATTGCAACTACAAAATTTCCGGAAATCGGATAACTTTGATTATTGAAAGTATATTTTGTCCAACTTATTCCGTCGTTAGTAGATTTATTAATTCCACCTGCAGTGCCAAACCAAATAGTTTGATCATCTTGAACGTGAACTGAAAAAACTCTGTGATTTAAATTTTGTTGAAGATTTAAACTCCCTGATGCTGGCGATAAATCAAAATTCAAAATTTCTCCCGGAGAAATAGAATTCAAATTATCTGGAGGTAAAATTACACGTTGCCAAGTTTTTCCATTATCACTCGATCTTCGAGCCATTCCTGCAAAAGAAGCAATCCAAACTGAAGAATTTGAAATTGCAATATCGTAAGTGATATTGTTAATTTTAGTTGTAATTCCTAACGCTCGAATTTTATTATTTCCATATTTCAAAGTGTCGATATTTGTAGTATCAACGGGCTGCGGAATTGATTTCCAAGTTTCGCCACCATCAATTGAATATTTTAATCCGCTTCCTTCCGGCATATAATTACCATCAATTTTATTTGTGTGAGCAGTTGAAACCCAAACCGTTTTACCTTTCACAGCGATTGCAGAAATACTTTCATTTTGAAAAAGTGAATCGCCATAATAATTCTTCCAACTAATTCCGGCATCTGTAGATCTACTTAATCCTCTGTTAGTTCCAAGCCAAATAGTGTCGCCTTGAGTTACGATATCTGTAATTGTATTGCTTTGTGGTGAATTTGAACTTTGCGAAAGTGGAATTATATTTTGAAATTGAAAATTATTTGGAATGATTTGTGCGAATAAATGCAGATTCAAAAAATAAAATAATATTAAATATTTAGATTTCATTTATTTAATCAAAATTGTTTTTTTGATTTTATTACTTATTACATTTGAACGATCGGTAGCTTGAAATACAAATAAATAACTTCCTGTAATTGTTGAAGGAGGAAGTTGAATTGTTAAAGAATAAATTCCGTCACTTTCTTTTGAATCGTTATTTCCGGAAACTTTATTTTTTCCACCATCATCATACATTTCAAAATTACCACGAACAGTAGTTGTATCTGGTAATCTGAAAGAAGAAAATTCAACTTTAGAAATATCATTTAAACCATCAGGATCCGATGATTGAATTGTGATTGGAAAAGTTTGTGTGGTTTGCGAAAGTGTTACCGAATCAGCCATAATTAAATTTGAAAGTTGCGGAGGTAAATTACTTCTGGAAATATTTATTGGAGTAATAAGTTTGTCACTGATTTCATTATTTAGAAATGAAGTAAAGTTTGCATTTAATAATCCATAATACGATCTCTGAATTGTTATTGTAAGCGAGCCAGAATAAATTGAATCAGATTTAATTAAATCTGGAAAAACTCCATCGTCTAATAAATTTCCTTTGCCAACAATTTTTGTTGTTCGTTGTTCAGAAATATTACATTCAACAATAATGTTTGCAGAAGTAACTTTTAAATAGGCATTAAGTTTGATAATTAGTGTGTCAGAAGCATTTCTGCCACCTTTTACAAGAATTGTATCAAGATTAATATTTTTTGGTGAGATTGATGAATTTGAACTTTTTAGAGTCTGGAAGGAAATATCGATTACTCCTGAATCTTCAAGTGAACAGGAATTGAAGATACTCGCGAAAAGAAGTAAAAAAGTAATAAATTTTAATTTAATCATAAAAAAACCGAGCACAGTGGACTCGGTAATATCATTATTGAATAACAAATAGTGCAGTATCAAAAATTTATTCGATTTATCCTTTCTTTTTTTACAAACTAAGAAAATGTTACTTGCGAAGCAATTTATGGTTAAATATTAAATGGTATGGGAGTTATTGAAATAACAAAAATAATAAAGGAAAAATAACCCAACAACATTCTTTTATTATCAAGTTCGTCCTCTATTTCGATTTTAGGATGTTCTAATTTCAAAACAAAAAATAAAATTAATGACCAAAAAAGCCAGCCAGACCAAACAAATGGAATTTTAATATCAATAAACTCGAGCATTGCTAAAGCGCCGGATAAAAAAACAATAGAAAATGAAATGTAAGAAATAAAAATATGTTTACTTCTGAACATTGCATAAGAAATATGTCCGCCATCGAGTTGACCAATTGGAAGTAAATTCATTGCTGTTACAAATAGTCCGAACCAACCGGCACACAAAAATGGATAATGATATATTTCTGACATTGGCGGAATAAAACTTGTTTCTGGATTTGCGAAGAATGAAACTAAAAATTGAAAAATTATTGTATTACCAAATTCTAAACCTAAACCTCGTTGTGTTGTTTCAAAATACTTTGGATGAATTGCTTCAATAAATTCTTTTCCGGGAAGTGTTGATAATCCATATATGCAAACTAATAAAGTTGCAACAAAACCAGCAATTGGTCCGGCAATTCCAATATCAAACATAATTGAAGTTTTCGGAACTTGATTTTTAGTTTTAATCAAAGCGCCAAGTGTACCAAAATTTAGAAATCCTGAAAGAGAAGGGAAGGGAATAAAATATGGAAGTGTTGCATCAACTTTGTGATAACGAGCTGCGAAGTAATGCCCGAACTCGTGTGAAGCTAAAATAAATAATATTGAAAATGAATAGGGAAGTCCGTAATAAAAATTCATTAAATCAGATGGATCGTGATTTAACCATTGAACTCCTGCGAGAGTTGTTGTAAAAAATGTTAATATGAATAAAATTAGATATAAAAATATTTTAGATGATTTCATAAACCCTTTAATAATTAAACCAAATTGGATTTGTTAAACAAATATTTTCTGATAACAACCCGATACCGGAAGTGGTATTTAATTCTCCTCGAATATAATATTTTCCCGAATTAGGCAAATTTATTTTTGTTTTATCAAAATTGAATTTATTTAATTTAAAAGTCTGCTGAAAATATAATAATTCTTTTTTGGAACCAATATTACCTAAAAATAATTTAATGTTATCGATTTTGCCAAATTCCGGATTTGAATTAATTTTAATATTTAATTTATTGTTACTCGATTTTGAAATTATAATTAATGGTCCTGTAGTTACAACACAATTCCCAGATTTTAAATTTGTAATTAAATTAGTTACTTTTAATGGAGAAGAAATAATTACTGTTCGCATTGAACCAAATAATTGTTTGTTGGATTCTTCAATACTAAAAAATGGAATATTTAATTGTCGATATCTGTTAAAATTACCATGCGCATCTGTTCCACCGTAAATGAAAACTTTACGTCCAATTAAAAGTTCTTCAATCCAATCTTTCTTACCATTTTCAAATCCATTATTTATAATTCCATTTAGAATTTGAAAACCAGTTAATCCATTTATTGCGAAATCTTTCTTTTTCCAATTATTTCTCCCAAGTAGAATTTTTTGTAAAAAGGGAGCTCGTTCTTTTGGATGAGCTGCAATCGCAATTGCATTTTTGTTTTTAAGATTTATTGCATCAGTAATATTATGTTTTGAATTTGTTCGGAACCACTTTTCTGCACTATCACCTTCGCCAATTAATAATTGACTTTGATTTAATAAAAGTAAATGGACATTATTTCTATCTGAGTTTCTACAAGAAAGTTCTTCGCCATAAATAATTTTAAAATTATTTGAACTTGAATTAATAAATTTAACTTCTTTTAAAAATGATTTCCATTTAAATAAGTTGTGATCATTCTTAAGATAATTAAATTGTTCATCATCCAAATCGTATGAATGATCTGTTGCGCAAAAAAAATCTAATCCGATTGACTTACTTAAAATTGCAGCACTTTTTAAAGTAGCACCAAATTCAACTTGATCATTTGTAAAATTGGAATGCGTGTGTAAATCTCCAGATTTCGAATTAAGAAGTCGAGGTAAAAAATATTTTGAACGAAAAACATTTAATGGTTTTTTAGATGAAACTTTATAATTATCAATTTTACAAGTTAATAATTTACCATTACAGGAATAATATAATGTGGCGGTAATTTTTAACCAACCAAATAATTTAGAAAGTTTATCGCTAAAATTAATTGTAATTATTTCATCCCAAAATTGATTATCAACCCAAGTATTAAAATAAAATTTGTAATAAAAATGTTGAACATCATTCTCTAATTTCAAATCAACAGAAATAACTTCAATCGGGAATAAATGAGCATCTTTTACAAAAAGTAAAATTGGAAGATTTGAATTAGGCTCAATTCTATGAGGAGCATCAAATAATATTTCCGGTTCATTCTTTAGTAAAAACGAAAAGAAATATTTGAATCTGTAGTGTATCTCTGCATAACAAATTACAGGTAAAAATATCATATCAGCTGATTTATAAAATCTTTCAATGTTTGTCTTAATTCAGAAACTGGTAATTTTGGAAATTTGTAATTTGAAAAAACATTCGTCTTACTAAATATATATTTTAAATCAAATTCATTTTTGTTTACGATTAAATAATTATTCACTGACTTATGATATGCAGCTAAATATTCTTGCTCACTTTGTCCCGGAGTTGGAACTAAAATTGCTTTTTTCTTTGTAACATTTAAATCCATCAAAGTGCTGTAGCCTGATCTTGAAATTAGAATTCCAGAATCATCTAAAAGTTTTTTAAGAACGACTGTATTTGAGTTGTTATATAATTTAATATTATCGTTTAAATTGTAACACTCCTCGTTTCCTTTTATTCCTCGAACAATTGTAATTGGAATATTATTTTCAATCGACTGATGAATTAATGATAATTCAAATTCAGTTCGATGCGGTTCCGGACCGGAAAGTATTGCCAAAATATTTTTATTATTATTTTTTGATTTATGTTTGAATCTTGTAATCGGACCGATATAATTTACATTTTTTGGAATATTTGCAGGATGACCAAGTTTTCCTGATAAATTATTTTCAGATTTGGAATCAAGTACCAAACATTTTGTAAATTGATTAATAATTATTCTATGAAAATAATTTAAAAGAGGTGAAATAAATTTCAATGAAGTTGGAACTTCTATATGCAATTGGTGAGTTAAATAAATTGAAGGAATTGAATTAGAATACAAACCAAACCTGCCATCTGAAATTATACCCTGAATATTTAATTGAGGAATTACATTAATAATAAAGTTTCGTTCAACCAGAAATGATTTAATGAGTTTATAAAATTGAAAAATAATAGCTTTAGGAATATTTCTTCCATAAGAAAAATTAATTCCAGATAATTTATAAAATTCTAATTTTGGGAATTCTGTTTTAAGAAATTCTTCTGTCTGATTATTAGCCACTATAACAACTTCAACATTATTTTTTAGTAGCTCATTGATTATTGGGATGCAACGGGTCGCATGTCCTAATCCCCAATTAAGTGGAGCTACAATTACTCTTTTATTTTTTAACATCATATAAAAATAGAATTAAAATTCTCTTCCTTTCCATTTTACTTTTCCGCCAAATATTGCAGTAAAAGGAGTTGAAAATAAAGATATTATAAAATAAATTTGAAAATGTATAAAATATTTAAGTTGAGATTTATAATTAAATAAACCTAATGAAGAAAATAAATAGAGAAAGTCGATTATAATTTTACTTAACAAAATAAAGAAGGGAATTATAAAATTGGAATTATTGAAAAATGAAATCAATAATAATAAATGAAATATAAATGCAATTGTCATCATCAGTATTCCGCTTAATTTCATTTCTAAACCTCCAACTGCCCATCTTCGTTTTTGTTGAAATAATATTTTCCAAGTTGGAGATGGTTGACTAAAAACTAATCTATTTTTATCCATCGGAAATCTGTATTTCCATTTTCCAGAATTTATAATTGCTTTAAATAAAGAATAATCTTCCGTAACACTAAATTTAATTGCAGTGTAACCACCAACTTCGTTGTAAGCAGTTTTTCGGAAGCAATAATTATTTCCGATACAACTGAGTGGAATTTTTAAATTTATTGTTGAAGCTGAAAGCGAAAGAATATATGTCCAATCTAAAGATTGAAGACCATCAAACCAGTTTTTAATTTTAAGCAAAGTAAATCCTGCAAGCACTCCAACTGATTCATCAAAATATTTTACAGTATGCGAAACCCATGTTGGCTTCACTTCGCAATCAGCATCAGTTATCATTATTATATCGTGTGATGTAATTTTAATTGCTTGATCTAATGCATTTGCTTTTCCTTTTAAATTACCCGAAGATGGAATCGAAGATAAATATCGAATATTTGGATTTGTTTTTGCGTAGTTGTGAATTATTTCCGCAGTTTTATCAGTTGATCCATCGTCAACAATAATAATTTCAAATAAATTTTTGGGATAATCAATTTTGATTAACGAATTAAGACATTGTTCAATATTTAACTCTTCATTTCTCGCAGCAACAATTATACTTACCGGTTCGTTTAAATTTTCGACAAACGTTTTATCGTCAATAAAAAGACCGTAGATCAAAATTATTGATTGTATGAAATATAAAATGAAAAAAAATAAAAGAATAATATTTAATAAATCAAAGTTCATAATCATTTTAGAGTCGAAAATTTATAACCCATATCAACAAGTCTTGGAATAATTTCTTGAAGAGTTTGTGAAATTTTATTTTTTGTTTTTTCGTTATCGTGAAAAACAATAATTGAACCATTTGTAATATTATTAATAGTATGATCTATAATTTTATCTTTATTCCAACCCAAAAAATCGCCAGATAATAATGTCCACATACAAACTTTGTACTCTAGTTGAGTTGCAACTTTATTTGTATTCCAATTAAAAAACCCATGTGGAGGTCTGTATAATTTAACTCGCGATTTGGAATGTGACAATAATAACGCATCAGTATTCATTACTTCATTTTTTAATTTTGAAAAGAATAATGAAGTAACTCGATTATGAAAATATGAATGATTTGCAATTGTATGTCCTTCGGAAACTAATGTTGAAACCAAATTTGGATATTTAATTATATTTTTACCAATAAGAAAAAAAGTTGCTTTAATTTTATTTTTATCCAAAACTTCAATTACAGATTGAGTTGCTTCAGGATGAGGGCCGTCATCAAACGTTAAATAGATATTTTTTTCATCACCTTTCCAAATAAACAAAGGAAATAATTTTGAATGTATATTTGTGGTTGTTAATATCATTTTCTATTTTTCATAGTACCGATCTTTCCAGGTAATATTAAAAATATACCCCATAAAAACCGAAAGTATTGTCAATGGCATATGAATAATTTCTGCAAAAATAAAATATTTTAACAAATAAAATAACTTTAGTTTATTCATATATGGGAATAAAAAAAATAAATCCGTTAAGATTTTTGCTAAAAATAAATATATTAATGTTGGAATAATATTTTGATAGTAAAGTGAAAGTATTGCACAAATTATCATACATAAATAAAATAAAAATGTTATCACCAAAAATGGTAAGTTGTCTAAATCGAAACTAAAAGTTTGATAAACCCATCTCGCTCGTTGTTTTAAATATATCATCCAACTTGGTGCAGGTTTGCTTATTACAAGTGCTTCGTCTGAAAGTAGATATTTTATTTTATATGTTTTTAAATTAAAAACTTTTTGTGCAAAAAAAGTATCTTCGCCACTTTGTGAAATTGGTAAATTTTTAAATCCATTCACTAACTCGAAAACATTTCTACGAAAAGACATATTGCTTCCGTTTGCTGTAAATAATTTTCTTTTTCCAATAACTGCACCAAGTAAGCTATTATGTCCAGCATATTCGAGTGCTTGAATATTTTCTAAAAAAGAATAATTCCTAATTTCAAAAGTTGTAGCACCTGTTACCAATGATGTCGACTTGTCGTATAAATTTGCGTGGGATTCAATTAATGTAGTTGGTGCAACACAATCAGCATCTAGCGTTAAAATTATTTCAGACGTAGAATGATTAATACCATATGTCAATGCATTAATTTTTGACGAAGAATTAACGTCATTTGGAACTTTTAATATTTGAATATTATCATTTGGAAGAATTGTCTCGAGTTTTGATATCGTTGAATCCGTTGACTGGTCATCAATAATAATAATTTTATATTTATTTTTGGGATAAGTTTGAAGCAATAAAGAATTTACACACTCTAATATATTATTTTCTTCATTTCTTGCTGGAATAATTACAGTTATCGATGGTAAATAATTAATTTGGATATTTTGCTCGATCAATAATCCTTTTCTGAAATACAATAAATATAAGATATGAATTGAAGCTAGAATAATTGTGAATGTGAGTAAAATAGTTACCATTAAAATTATTTATTTCGTCTAGTTAGAAAAATTAAACCAATTATAGAAGGGAGGAGTAAATTATAAAAAAATATTAATAACGCAGAACTCAACGCAACTGATGCAGTAATTCCGAGTTTTGTAAATATATAAATTGATAATCCTTCTCTTATTCCTAAATCTCCAACTCCGGCAAAAAAGATAAATGATTTAATAAATAATAATGAACTCGAGCCAGCAAAAACATTAATTAAATTAATATTTGTAAAAGAACTTATTATAAAATAAAATTGCAGAGAAATTAGAAAAGTTATAAATATTCCATTTCCAAATAATCTGAATTTTTGTTGAAATGAATAATTATCTAACTTAAAATCGCTTGTTGATAAATTAAATAAATTCTTAATTTTATTCAAAATATTAAATATTAGTGCTGTTGTTAAATTTGTAAATAATAATAATGAAGTAAAGATTAACACCAGAATTAAAATTAAAGAAATAATAAGTTCCAATTCCTGAATAAAAAAAGTAATTCCTAAATAAAATATTCCAATAATTCCTAATAAATAAGTCGTTCCACTTAAATAAAGTTTATCAACAAAAGCTAAAGTTGAAATATTAATTAATGAATGATTTTTTAAATTAATTTTTCTAGCAAAAAATTCTCCAACTTGTCCGGGAGTGATAAATCCTGCAGTTATTCCGATAAAATAAGATTGAATAATATCTTTCCAGTTAATATGGAAATCATAGTTTTTTAATAAAAATCCCCATCGAACAATTTGCAAATATTGGATTAATATTGCCAAAATAAATACAACTAATAAATTCCAAATATTAATTGATTTAATAACTTCGGCAAAATCATTCCATGCAATCGTTTTAAAAATGAAGTATAAAATTACTACTGCCAATAAATATTGAAATAAAAGTAAAATGTATCTTGTCAAAGTTGATATTTTCATTTCCAATTAATAGCTTTCTTATTTCCTAAATAAGATGGGATGCTGAGTAGTCCGAAAAATAAATAATAAGTAATTAAAAGTATCTCATTTTTAATTTGAGAAAATATGTTTTGTTTAAAATTGAAATTAATAGAATTAGAATTTATTAATAATATGTCAAATAATATTTTAAACAATAAAAACAAAATTCCAATTTTAAAATTAATAATGAGCAACATTAAAATAGTAATGTGAGTTAAATGAATTACAGAATAAAATAATTTAATTGGAAAAGGATAAAATGAACTTGCAGAAAAATGTCGAATTCTCTGTTGGATGAAATGTGAAAACGAAAGGGGGTATTCAGTTTCAGCAAAACTATATTTTTTTAAAAGACAATTCACTGACGCATTTTTTTTCTTAAATAATTGCAATAACAAATCATCATCTCCACTTACACTATTATTAATAATATCAAATCCACCAACAGCATTAAAAAGTGATTTTCGATATGCAAAATTTCTACCACTGCATAAATATGGAAAATTAACTTCGACAGCTGAAAAAGAATAAAGAGAATTTTTGTATTCCTCGTAATCCAAAAATGAATTTAAATGTGAATTACTTTTTGATAAATCTTTTTTATAGGGTGAGTATCCAATCGAAACTTCAAAATTATTTTTAAATGAATCTGCAATATTAATTAACCACTCTTTTCCAACAACACAATCAGCATCTGTCAAACAAAGAAATTCGTGTTTTGCGCTTCTAATTCCAATTGTCAAAGCATTTTTTTTAAAAGGTAAATCAGTTTCATTTCCGAGAGCTTTTATGTAACTCAAATTCGTAAATTCCATTTTAAGTTTATTTACAATTTCGTTTGTTAAATCTGTTGATCTGTCATCTACTAAAATAACTTCATAAAGATTTTTTGGATAATTTGAATTCAGAATTGACAGCAAGCAATTTTCAATATATTTTTCTTCATTATGAGCAGCAATAATTACTGATAATGAAAGATCATTTTTCATATTAATTGTTTCTTGTTCCCTTTTGAACATTATTTTCATCTTTTTATAAATCAAAAAATGAATTATGCAGTAAAGTAAAAGAAGAAATAGAGTAAAATAAATTAAATATTCTAGCACAATGTTAGTTTTAAAATTGACAATTTTAGTTTGTATATTACTTCATAAAGATACATAAACAGACATGAAAAATATAATAATAGGAATTGCGGGTGGAAGTGGCTCCGGAAAATCAACTGTTACAAATCGTATTATTCAGCAATTGGGTAAAAAATCTTGCGTGGTTATTGCTCACGATTCTTATTATAAAAGTTTACCTGAAAATCACAATCCTCTAGAATATAATTTCGATCATCCCGATGCGTTGCACACAGATGAATTAGTAGATCACTTAACTAAATTAAAAAATGGCAAACAAATTCATCAACCTCACTACGACTTTAGTGTTCATAAAAGATTAAAAAAAACAAATTTAATTAAAGCTCATAAAATTATTATTCTCGAAGGAATTTTAATTTTGTCTGATAAAAGAGTAAGAGAATTAATGGATATAAAAATATTTGTCGATACAGATGCCGATGAAAGATTAATTCGTAGAATCCGAAGAGATATTTTGGAAAGAGATCGAACTCTTGATTCTGTAATTGATCAATACAACAGAACTGTAAAACCAATGCACGTTGAATTTGTTGAACCAAGTAAAGTTTTCGCAGATATAATAATTCCGCGCGGTGGAGAAAATCACGTAGCTATAGATTTAATAGTTTCTAAAATTCGCTCATTGTAAAAGTTCGTTGTTTACAAGACCAATTATTTTTAATTTCAATTACAAATGCCAACAAAAGCAGTTATAAAATCAATTCTTAAAGAAGCAATCCCTTCTAATAAAACTATTTTAGAAAATGGAATAAAAATTTTATCATATTCCACTCCAACAGTTCGATCAATTTCATTAGGAATTTGGATTGGAGTTGGTTCTCAAAACGAAGAAAACTCAAATAGTGGAATTTCCCATTTTATTGAGCATATGGTTTTTAAAGGAACTAAAAATCGTTCTGCTTATGAAATTGCAAATTCTCTTGAATCAATTGGTGGATATTTAAATGCATTCACATCAAAAGAACATACTTGTTATTATGCACGCTTTTTAAATTCTCATCTTCCGATTGCATTCGATGTATTGGCAGATTTAGTTTTGAATCCAACTTTTGATTCTGAAGAAATTGAAAAAGAAAAAGGTGTTGTTCTTGAAGAATTAAAAAATATGGAAGATGATCCGGGAGATTTAATTCAAGATTATTTTGATGAAGCTATTTATCCAACTCATCCATTGGGAAGAAGTATTATTGGAACCAAGGAATCAATTAAGGTATTAGCGAAAGAAGATCTAAATAAATATAAAAATAAAAATTATATACCATCAAATATTATTATTACTGCAGCTGGAAATCTTAATCACGATGAAGTTGTTAATTTAGTAAAAAAATATTTTTCAAAATTAAACTCTACAAAAAAAATACAAACAATTTCAAATTCATTTAAATATAAACCATTAATCAAAACTTATATTAAACCAATTCAGCAAACACATGTAATTTTTGGAAGAGATGCATTTTCGGCTCAATCGGATTTAAGATATACTGGATATATTTTAAGTACACTTCTTGGCGGTGGAATGAGTTCACGTCTTTTTCAAAAAGTGAGAGAGAAAAATGGATACGCATATAATATTTACTCTTTCCTAAGTTGTCTTAAATCGAGCGGAACTTTTGGAGTTTATCTCGCATGTGATTTTTCAAAAAAAGATAAAGCAATTGATCTTATTAAAAATGAATTCGAATTAATTTTAAAAAATGGTTTAACTAAAACTGAAGTGAAAAGAGCGAAAGAGCATTTAAAGGGAAGTACAGTTTTAAGTCTCGAAAGTGCTTCTAACCAAATGATGAGGTTGGGAACTTCTGAACTTTACTTCAAAAAACAATTTTCAGTTGAAGAAGTACTTTCAAAAGTTGAATCGATTTCAATAGATGACGTAATGAATCTTGCAAATAAATTATTAAAAATTGATAAATTTTCAGATGTAAGAATAAATCCATCAGTAAATTAAAAAAGGTAGAATTATGATAATAGGTGTTCCTAAAGAAATTAAACAAAATGAAAATCGTGTTGGACTTTTACCGGTTGGTGTCCAGGAATTAAAAAAACATGGCCACACTGTTTTGGTAGAAGCTAATGCAGGAGTTGGAAGTGGATTTGACGATGACTCATATAAAAAAGTTGGTGCAAAAATAATTTTTTCCGCAAAAGAAATTTATAAAAAAGCCGACATGATTATTAAAGTTAAAGAACCAATTAAAGTCGAATACAATCTTATTAAAAAAGATCAAATACTTTTTACATATTTACATTTTGCAGCGAGCGAGGAATTAACTCTAGCATTAATAAAAAGTAAAGCCGTTTGCATTGCATACGAAACCGTACAAAAATCTGATGGCTCTTTGCCACTTTTAATTCCAATGAGTGAAGTCGCAGGAAGAATGGCGCCACAAGAAGGAGCAAAATATTTAGAGCGAACTTCAGGTGGACGAGGAGTTTTATTGGCGGGTGTTCCCGGAACAATTCCTGCAGAAGTTGTGATAATTGGTGGTGGAGTTGTTGGAACAAATGCTGCAAAAATTGCTGCAGGACTTGGTGCACATGTAACAATTCTTGATAGCAATTTGCAACGATTAAGATATTTAGATGATATAATGCCGAAAAATGTTTCAACAAGAATGTCGAACCAACATAATATTCAAGAGTGTGTAATTGCCGCGGATTTAGTTATTGGTGCAGTTTTAATTCCTGGAGCAAAAGCACCAAAACTTGTTACACGCGAATTATTAAAAAAAATGAAAAAAGGTTCAGTTGTAATTGATGTCGCAGTTGATCAAGGTGGTTGTATTGAAACTTGCAAACCAACAACTCACGAAAATCCAACTTACGTAGTTGAAGGAGTAATTCATTACTGCGTTGCAAATATGCCCGGTGCTGTTCCGTATACTTCAACAGTTGCTTTGACGAATGCAACTTTACCTTACGCAGTTGAAATTGCAAATAATGGATGGAAGAAAGCTGCAAAAAATAATCCTGAAATTTCTTCTGGAATAAATATGATTGATGGCAATGTTACATATAAAGGTGTTTCTGATGCGTGGAATTTAAAATTTTCTCCAATAGAAAATTTTCTTAAATAAAAATGCATACTGCTTCAATTACAATTGATGGTCGTAAACTTTTAGTTGATTCAAAGCAAACTATAATTGAAGCAGCCGCTTCAAATGGAATTAACGTTCCTCATTTCTGTTGGCATCCAAAATTATCTGTAAGTGGAAATTGTAGAATTTGTTTAGTTGAAGTTGAAAAAATGCCTAAACTTGTGATTGCTTGTATGACACAAGTTTCAGATGGAATGATAATTAATACAACAAATGATCGTGTAATAAACGCTCGTGAGGCAGTTATGGAATTTATTTTGTTGAATCATCCACTTGATTGTCCAATTTGTGATGAAGCTGGTGAATGTAAATTACAAGATTATGCTTTTTCACACAGTTCAGGTTTCAGTCGATTTAACGAAGACAAAGTTCATAAACCAAAGCGTGTTGAACTTGGTCAGCATGTTATGTTCGATGCAGAGCGTTGTATTTTGTGTTCTCGTTGTATTCGATTTTGTGATGAAATTGCAGGAAAACATCAGCTTCAATTTGTACAACGTGGCGATACTACTACAATCGAAACTTTTCCTGGAGAAAAACTTGATAATCCATATTCAATGAATGTGGTTGATATTTGTCCGGTTGGTGCATTAACAAATACTGATTTCAGATTTAAATCGAGAGTTTGGGAAATGTCTTTTACAAATTCAGTTTGCACATCTTGTTCGCGTGGTTGCAATATTGAAGTTGGAGTTCGAAATAATGAAGCTCTTCGTCTCGCGCCAAGATTAAATGAAAATGTAAATAGTTACTGGATGTGCGATAATGGAAGATTGAATTCATTTAAAAATATAAACTCACCAAGTAGAATTAATTTATCACAAATTAAAATTGGAAATAATTATTCTGATATAATTTGGGAAGCTGCAATTCAAAATATAGTTGATAATTTAAAAGTTTTCAAAAAAAATGAAGTTGCTTTTCTTCTTTCTTCTGAAGCTACAAATGAAGACAATTATATAATGTTTAAATTCGCAAAAGAAGCTTTTAGTACCGAAAATATTTATTGCTACAAACATACCGAGATGAATGATGAAGATGATATATTAATTCGCGGAGATAAAACTCCAAACAGTTTTGGTGTTGAAACTTTAGGAATTAATTCGAGTAAATTACAAGAATTAATTCAGAAAATAAATTCAGGTGAAATTAAAGCAATATATTCTTTGGAAGATTCGTTTCAGGAAAATGAGGATTTGTTTAATTCGTTTTCACAATTAAAATATTTTGCATTGCATGCAACTAATAATTCTAAATTTACTACAATTGCAAATATTGTTCTTTCGGCTTCAACTTCATTTGAAAAAAGTGGAACGATAATTAATTTTCAAGGACAAATTCAAAGATTAATTCCATCAATTGCAACTGAAGAAGATGAACGTTCACTCGACGGATTCGAATTAAGTAGATGGGATAAGTTTGCTGCTTGGAACGACAAATGGGGAAAAGGTCCGAAAAGAAATTCTCGTTCATCATGGAAAATTGTTTCAGAGGTTGCAAATAATTTTGGAATAAAACTCAAATTCAAATCAAGTGAAGAAGTATTTTTAGAACTCACACAAAAAAATTCAGCATTTAGCGGAATGACTTATCTTAAATTAGGTTCACAAGGAATGAAAATTAAAAATAAAAATATTAATTCCGAAGTTAAAGTTTCATGAATATAATTTCAGAAGCAGTTGTAAAAATTCTGATGATTTTATTTATCAATCTTACAATCGTTGCATATCTCGTATTGGTTGAAAGAAAAGTCAGCGCATATATCCAAAATAGAATTGGTCCAAATAGAGTTGGTCCTTGGGGATTGCTTCAACCGCTTGCAGATATTATTAAATTATTTTTCAAAGAAGATATTGTTCCAAAAGCAGTAAATAAATTTATTCATTCTTTAGCACCAATTATTTCTGTTGTAGTTGCATTTTCAACATTTGCAGTAATTCCATTTGGCGATAAAATTACAATTTTCGGAACAACTTATAAATTAGTAATTGCTGATGTGAACGTTGGTGTTTTAATAATTCTTGCGTTAACTTCTTTGGGAGTTTATGGAATTACATTGAGTGGTTGGGCTTCGAATAATAAATATTCACTTCTTGGCGGATTACGTTCTGCCGCACAAATGATTAGTTATGAACTTTCTTTAGGAATTTCTTTAATTGGTGTTTTGATGATGACTGAATCTTTACGGTTAACGCAAATTGTAGAATTTCAAAATGGATATATTTTGGGATTCATTCCAAAGTGGAATATTTTTTTACAACCACTTGGATTTATAATATTTTTAGTTGCATCATTTGCAGAAACAAATCGGTTACCATTTGATTTGCCAGAAGCAGAAACGGAATTAGTTGGAGGTTATCACGTAGAATATACCGGAATGAAGTTCGGATTATTTTTTCTTGCTGAATATGCAGCGATGATTACTGCTTCAGCATTTATCGTAACAATTTATCTCGGAGGTTGGCAATTTCCGTTTGTTGAATATTTTAATTTATCTCCTTTTATGTTAAGCCTACTTCAAATTGGAGCATTTGCGTTTAAAGTTTGGTTAGTTTTACTTTTCTTTATCGTTATTCGATGGACAATTCCTAGGTTTAGATATGATCAATTAATGAATATAGGTTGGAAAGTAATGCTCCCAGCTTCAATTGCAAATGTAATTTTAACTGCTTTCTTAATTTATTTTAATCTACTTTAAGCGATGAATGAATTTCTGAAAAAAAGTGAAATTAAAAGATTAAAGAATTTAACTTTTTTGCAACGACTTTATATTCCGGAAATTTTAAAAGGAATTCGAATTACTTTACGACAAATATTTAAACCTTCTTTTACAATACAATATCCCGAACAAAAATTTATTAAACCGGAATCATTTAGAGGAAGACCAGTTTTAGTTGAAGAAAATGGAGTTGAACGATGTGTCGCTTGCGGATTATGCAGTCGAGTTTGTCCAGCATTAGCAATCGATGTTCAATCTGCAGAAACAGAATTAGAAAAAGAAAGATATCCGGAAATATTTGAAATTAATATGTTGCGTTGCATCTTCTGTGGTTTTTGCGAAGAAGTTTGTCCAGAAGAAGCAATAATAATGAGTTCAGATTATGAACTTAGTTTTACAGATTACAATTCAGCAATTTACGGAAAAGATAAATTATTAGTTCCAATTGAAAAAGTTCAAGACCGGTTAGATCATCTACATAGAACCAGATAATTGTTGAAGAGGGAAATGTTCCCTTTGTTTTTTTAAAATAAATTATAATGGAATATGTTATCAATTATTAAAAGTGCAGCTACGTTTGGGGTTAACGCATATTTAATTCAAATAGAAACTAATATTGAAAACACAATTCCAAATTTCTTTTTGGTTGGATTGCCAGATAATGCTGTAAAAGAAAGTCGTGAGCGAGTTGCAACTGCAATAAAAAATTCTGGTTTCGTTTATCCAAATAAAAGAATTACAATAAATCTTGCTCCTGCAGATATTAAAAAAGAGGGAAGTGCATACGATCTTCCAATTGCTTTGGGATTACTTGCAACGAGCGGACAAATTAATTCAGAAAATCTTGAGAAATTTATTGTTGTTGGTGAATTGGCTCTCGATGGAACTGTAAGATTAGTTCACGGGATTTTACCAATTGCAATTGAATCGAAGAACTTAAATTACAAAAATATTATTATTCCAAAAGAAAATGGAAACGAAGCTGCAATGGTAAATGGATTAAATGTTTACGGAGTTGAATCTTTAAAAGAAGCAGTTTCTGTAATTAATGGCGATGAAAAATTACAACCATTAAAAGTTAATCCGGAAGAATTATTTATTGATGAACAAATTAGTCCATTTGATTTTTCTGATGTTAAAGGACAAGAAAATGTAAAACGCGCATTGGAAGTTTCAGCAGCAGGCGGACATAATTTAATTATGATTGGTCCTCCGGGATCCGGAAAAACAATGTTAGCAAAACGTATTCCAACAATTTTACCTCCATTAACTTTCGAGGAAAGTTTAGAAAGTACAAAAATTCATTCTGTCGCTGGAATTCTTCCACCGAATAAGGCATTAGTTGCAGTTCGTCCATTTCGTTCTCCACATCATACAATTTCTGATAGCGCATTAGTCGGCGGAGGAACAATTCCAAGACCGGGAGAAATTTCTTTATCTCATCACGGAGTTTTATTTCTTGATGAACTTCCGGAATTTGACAGAAGTGTTTTGGAAGTTATGAGACAACCTCTCGAAGATGGAAAAGTTTTAATAAGTCGTTCAAAAATGTCTATAGAATTTCCAGCAAATTTTATGTTGGTCTGCGCAATGAATCCTTGTCCTTGTGGAAATTTTGGAAATAAAATTAAGGAATGTACTTGCACGCCAATCCAAATAAATAAATATATGGGAAAAATTTCCGGACCACTTTTAGATAGAATCGATATCCATATTGAAGTTCCAGCTGTGAATATTTCTGAGTTATCCGAAAAAAGAAATGGTGAGTCATCTATAAATATTAGAAAAAGAGTTATTCAAGCCCGAACAATTCAATCTATTCGTTACAAAAACAAAAAAGGAATTTATTGTAATGCAGATATTCAGACCAATGAACTGAAAGAATTTTGTCAAATAGATAAAAGTGGTGAAGAACTTTTAAAAATGGCAATTTCTAAATTAGGATTATCAGCTCGTGCATACGACAGAATTTTAAAAGTTGCTAGAACAATTGCAGATTTGAATTCATCTGAAAATATTAAAACTGAACATTTGAGCGAAGCAATTCAGTACAGAAGTTTGGACAGAAATCTTTGGCTTTTTTGAAAATTTTTGTTTGTTTGTAAAAAATCATTTTGTAGCTTCTAGAATTGTTTAACTAAAACTAAAAGGAGTTTCAATGGCAAATTTGTTTATTACAAAATCACTTTCGAAATTACTTTCAGATTCTGAAAGCGATTCGCAAGGTGGATTAAAAAAAGCACTCTCTGCTTTAAATCTAACAACACTTGGAATTGGAGCAATTATAGGAACCGGAATATTTGTTTTAACTGGAACTGCCGCAGCAAATCACGCAGGACCAGCTTTAGCTTTATCATTTGTACTTTCAGGAATTGGATGTTTGTTTGCAGGATTATGTTATGCAGAATTCGCTTCAATGATTCCAATTGCAGGAAGCGCATATACATATTCTTATGCAACACTCGGCGAATTTATTGCTTGGATTATCGGATGGGATTTGATTCTGGAATATCTTTTTGGAGCAGCGACCGTTGCAGTTGGTTGGAGCGGTTACATTGTAAGTTTTTTTCAAGGATACGGAATTATAATTCCTGCAGCATTGAGTAGCGCACCATTAAATCACACCGCTGCTGGTTGGGTTACAACAGGAGCAATTATAAATCTGCCAGCTGTTTTAATTATTTTATTTATGACGGCTTTACTTGTTGTTGGAATTAAAGAAACTGCAAATGTAAATAATGTAATTGTAATTGTTAAAATTGTAGTTGTACTTCTCTTTATTATTTTCGGTGTTTCTTATGTTGACACTGCTAATTGGACACCTTTCATTCCACCAAATACAGGCGAGTTTGGAAAATTTGGTTGGAGCGGAATTGCTGCTGGTGCTGGAGTAATATTTTTTGCATATATAGGATTCGATGCAGTTTCTACCGCAGCGCAAGAAGCAAAAAATCCACAGAAAGATATGCCAATTGGAATTTTAGCTTCGTTAGCTGTTTGTACTATTTTATATATTTTAGTTTCGTTAGTATTAACTGGAATTGTAAATTACACAGAGTTAGCTGTTTCAGCACCAATCGCAATTGCAATTGATAAAACTGGACAAGCACTTGCTTGGCTTTCACCTTTAGTAAAAGTTGGAGCAATCGCAGGATTAAGTTCTGTAATACTTGTGATGTTAATGGGACAACCAAGAATATTTTATTCAATGGCAAAAGATGGATTACTTCCAAAAGGATTTGCAAAAGTTCATCCAAAATATAAAACTCCACATGTTACAACAATTTTAACTGGATGTGTTGCTGCTGTAGTTGCCGGATTATTTCCAATTGGAATTTTAGGAGAACTTGTTTCAATCGGAACTTTACTTGCATTTGTAATTGTTTGCGCAGGAATTATAGTTTTAAGAAAAACGAATCCTGATATTAAACGTCCATTTAAAACTCCATTAGTTCCACTATTTCCAATTTTAGGAATTTTAATTTGTGGATTACAAATGTACGCACTACCAAACGATACATGGTTTCGTTTAATTATTTGGATGGCAATCGGTGTTGTAATTTATTTTGCATACAGTATAAAACACAGTAAAATTCGTAATCAACAATAAAAGATGACAACCGAGTTTAAGCGCGGTCTTAATCTTTTCGATTCAACATTAATTGTAATTGGATCGATGATCGGTTCGGGAATATTTATTGTCTCGGCTGACATGGCAAGAATGCTTGGCTCTCCCGGTTTATTATTAGCTGCATGGATTTTAACCGGGGTTATCACAATTTTTGCCGCATTAAGTTATGGTGAACTTGCAGCAATGATGCCGCAAGCGGGAGGGCAATATGTTTATCTTCGCGAATCTTACGGACCTTTAGTTGGTTTTCTTTTTGGCTGGACTCAATTTGCAGTAATTCAAACTGGAACAATTGCTGCTGTTGGAATTGCATTCGCAAAATTTACAAGTATTTTAATTCCGTGGTTCGTTCCTGATAATTGGATTTTTAAAATAGGAATTTTTGGTCCGTTTGAAATGCCTTTTGGAAATATGGGACCATATAATGTTGGATTGAATGCGCAAAATCTTCTCGCAATTTCTACAATAATTTTATTGACTTGGGTGAATACAAGAGGAATCCAAAAAGGGAAAATCATTCAAAATGTTTTCACAATAACAAAAACAATTTCACTTTTTCTTTTAATTTTAGTTGGTTTGTGGTTTGGTGCTCAATCGGGAAGTATTACAGAAAATTTTTCAAACATGTGGAATGCGAATCAACTTACAGATGGAGTTTTAATTCCATTATCCGGAATTGCGTTGTTGAGCGTTTTTGGCGCATCACTTGTTGGTTCACTTTTTTCTGCAGATTCTTGGAATAATATTACTTTCACCGCTGGTGAAGTTATTAATCCGAAAAAAAATATTCCACTTTCACTTTTTTATGGAACTGTGATTGTAATTTTTCTTTATGTAATGGCAAATGTAGTTTACCTTTTAACACTTCCACTTGAAGGAATTAAAGATGGAGTTACAATTGCAGAAAGAGGAATTCAATTTGCAACTCAAGATCGAGTTGGAACCGCAGCGACTTCAGTTATTTTTGGTGAACAAGGAACAATCATAATGGCAATCTTAATAATGATTTCCACATTTGGCTGTAACAATGGAATTATTTTAGCTGGAGCTCGAGTTTATTATGCAATGGCGAAAGATAAATTATTTTTTAAAAATGCTGGAGAATTAAATTCCCAAAATGTTCCGTCGAGAGGATTAATCACTCAAGGAATTTGGGCGAGCATTCTTTGTTTAACCGGGACTTATGGCGACTTACTTGATTATGTAGTTTTTGCAGTTCTTATTTTTTATTCGCTAACCATTTTTGGAATTTTTATTTTAAGAAAAAAACTTCCAAATGCAGAGCGACCATATAAAGCATTTGGATATCCTTTTATTCCGGCAATTTATATTATTGTTGCTTTGTTAATTTGTGTTAATCTTTTAATTGTAAAACCACAATTTACATGGCCCGGATTATTTATAGTTTTGCTTGGAATTCCAGTTTATTATAGTTGGAAGAAGTTTTCCAACTAACTTTTCCGAATTAATAATTATATTTCGCTGTGGAATTAGCCGAAAAAAATAAATTATTTTCAACTGCTTTATTTTTGGGGATTGTAACAATTGTTTATAATTTACTTGAGGGAATAATTTCTATTTACTTTGGAATTCAAGATGAATCTTTAACTCTTTTTGGTTTCGGTATTGATAGTTTTATTGAAATGTTATCGGGAATTGGAATAACTCATATGATTTTGAGAATTACAAAATATAATGAAGTTGCAACCGATAAATTTGAAAGAGCTGCTTTGCAAATTACTGGTTATTCATTTTATTTATTCACAGTTGGAATTATTTTAACTTCAATATTTAATTTAATTCAAAATAAAACTCCAGACTCTTCCTTTTGGGGAGTTGTAATTTCTATTATTTCAATTTTCGTAATGATAATATTACTCAATCAGAAACTAAAAGTTGGGAATAAACTTTCATCGCAACCAATTATAGCAGATGCAAACTGCACGAAAATTTGTATTTATATGTCGGTGGTACTTTTACTATCAAGTGCTATTTTTGAATTAACACAATTTAGATTTACAGACACACTCGGCGCATTTGGTCTCGCATATTTTTCTTTTAAAGAAGGAACTGAGTGTTTTGATAAATCAAAAGGGAGGTTGGATTGTTGTTAAATCAATTGATAAAGCATAATAAGTTCGATATATTTGTAAAAATTAATGCATAATATCACTTTAATTCCAGGGGATGGAATTGGTCCAAGTATTGTTGAATCGGCAGTTCGAGTTATTGCAGCAACTGGCGTTTCGATTAATTGGGATACTCAATTTGCCGGTCTTGTTGGAATTGAAAAATTCAAAGACCCGCTTCCTGAGCCAACTTTGGAATCAATTCGGAAAAATAAAATCTCATTAAAAGGTCCTCTAACAACTCAATTGGGAAAAGGATTCAGAAGTATAAATGTTGCACTTAGAAAAGAATTTGATCTTTATATTAATTTACGTCCTGCAAAATCTTACAAAGGTGTTTCCTCAAGATATTCAAATGTTGATTTAGTTGTGTTCAGAGAAAACATCGAAGAATTTTATTCCGGAATTGAACATTATGTAGATCAGCAAAAAAATGCGGCAGAAACTATTGGAATTATAACTCGTTTTGGTTCGCAGAGAATTGTTGAAGCAGCTTTTGATTTCGCCAAAAAAAATAATCGCAAAAAAGTTACAATTGTTCATAAAGCAAATATTATGAAATTTTCCGGCGGGTTATTCTTGGATGTTGCAAAAGAAGTTGCAGTAAAATATCCAGAAATTGAATCTAACGATATAATTGTTGACAACATGGCAATGCAATTAGTTTTAAATCCGTTGCAATTTGATGTAATTGTTACTACAAATTTATTTGGTGATATACTTTCGGATCTTTGTTCAGGATTAGTTGGTGGATTGGGACTCGCTCCAGGTGCAAACATTGGAACTTCCGCAGCAATTTTTGAAGCTGTACATGGAAGTGCTCCAGATATTGCCGGAAAAAATATTGCAAATCCGAGTGCAATAATTCTTGCAAGTGCAATGATGTTAAATTATTTAGGTGAAGTTCAAGCAGCATTAAAAATAAATAAAGCTCTCGAAATTGTACTTGCAGAAAATAAAAAAGTTACTCGCGATTTAAATCCAACAACATTTGTTGGAACTACCGAAATGACAGATGAAATAATTAATCATCTAAAATAAAAATGAAAATTGGAAATATAAATATCGATCGCCCAATAATTCTAGCACCAATGGAAGATGTTACAGATATTTCATTTAGATTAATTTGTAAAGAATTAGGTGCCGATATTATGTACACTGAATTTGTTAATGCAGAAGGACTCGCACGACAATCTGAAAAAACTAAAGAGAAAATGTTTTTTTTAAATGAAGAACGTCCTTTTGGAATTCAACTTTATGGTGGTGGCGATGTCTCAATGGAAGTTGCAAGTGAAATTGCAAGTTCGCTCGAGCCGGACATTATCGACATAAATTGTGGCTGTTGGGTAAAGAATGTAGCGTTAAATGGTGCCGGTGCTGGTTTACTTAGAGATTTACCACAAATGAAAAAAATTGTTGAAGCTGTAATTTCTAAAACTAAAATTCCAGTTACGGTTAAAACGAGACTTGGTTGGGATGCCGAGAATATAAATATTATTGAAGTTTCGAAAATGTTGGAAGATTCCGGCGTGAAAGCATTAACAATTCATTGCAGAACTCGTTCACAAGCAAATAGAGGAACTCCTGATTATTCTTGGATTAAAAAAATTAAATCTCAAGTTTCTATCCCAATATTTGTAAATGGAAATATAATAACTCCGGAAGATATTAAAGATGTATTTGATAATACAGAATGTGATGGAGTAATGATTGCACGTGGTGCAATTGATAATCCTTGGATATTTCAACAAGCGAAAGAATATTTGGAAAGTGGTAAAGTGATTTCTGAAATCGGTTTACATGAAAAAATTAATATTACACTAAAACATTTGAAACTTTCCATTCAGTATAAAGGAAATAAAAGGGGAATCCTCGAAATGAGAAAACATTATTCGGGATACCTAAAAGGAATTCTAAATATTTCTAAATTGCGAAGTGAGTTGATGTTATTAAATTCTTATTCTGAAATTGAAAATCGTTTGAATAAATATATTGAAGAACAAAATAATGAAGTTGAACAAATAGCTAAAAATTTAGAAACAATTAACGTATGATATTTGAACTTCCATTTATTGCGTTAATTGGATTTACAATTGGATTTTTTTCCAGCATTCCAATTGGCCCGATAAATATTGCATTAATAATTAGAGCACTTCAGCATAATTCCAAGCCGGCAATTTTTATCGCTATTGGAAGTGGAGTAATGGAATTTATTTATTGCTTGGGTGCAATTCTTGGATTTTCAAGTTTATTATTTATTCCTCAAGTTGATAAAATTTTACAAATATTTTCAATTGCAATTTTTACAATATTTGGGATCAAAGCTATTTTCTTTCAAACTATGCAACCATCAATCGATGAGGATAATAACTCAAAAGACAATAATTATTTTAAATTTGTGATGATGGGAATGGTCTTATATTTTTCAAATCCGGGATTTATTGCTTATTGGGCGACAGTTGCAAGCTTGATAAGTGGTTTACGCTTGTTTGATTATTCTTCAATTAATAATTTAACATTTGCAAGTAGTATTGTTGGTGGTAGTTTATTTTGGAGTTTATTACTTATTAGTTTAGTGACAAATTATAAATTGAAAATAACCGGCCGTATTATAAAATTAATATCCAGAATTTTTGGAATTATAATTTTGTTGGTATGTGCTTATTTAACTTACAATTTGGTAAAAGGTTATTTCTAATATTAGTTAGAAATAAGATGGGAAAATATAAATGGCATACTTTCTTTTCAGAAAAATATGCCATTCAAAAATAAAAAAATTAATCTTTAAGATTTCTTTTTAGTTTTGCAGCAAGCGTCTTCACCTTTGGAAGAGTGTGCAGTTTTTACATCACATTCTTTTGTATTTTTTGCACCAGCTGTTTTGCCGTCAAGTGGTTGTGCACAGCATGCTTTTGATTTACTGGATTTAGATTTTTCGGAATTCTTATCTCCTGCAAAAGTAAGTATAGGAATTAGTAAAATCCCAAAAATTAGAGAAAATATTAATTGTTTTTTCATTTGTACCCTTTTATTGTTTTAATGAACATATTAATAAAATATTTTAAAAAAAATATTTTTAATCTTGCTTTTTCATATTTAATAACAGTATATTTGAGTGTCAATTGTAAAAGCTCCTCCCCTAGCTTTTACATACTAAATGACATACCCGATATTACCCCCTAATATCGGGTTTTTTTTTAACTATAATTGCTGTACTTTGTTGCTATAAAATTATGAGTAATTTAAAAACTAAAACTGAAAAAAAAATATTACCACTCGAAAAACAAAATTATATTCTAATAGCAATTGGATTGTTACTTATTGCTTTAGGGTATATTGCGCTAGCTCAAGAACCATGGGACGGATTTATGCCATTAACTGTTTCGCCAATTTTACTAATAACTGGTTATTGTGTGTTTGTACCGATTGGAATTCTCTGGCGAAAGAAAAATAATTCGAAATAATTATTTTTTCTAAATCAAAAGTTCTTCTTTGAAATATTTTCATTCGTTTATATATTTGTAGGTATTTTTATTTGATGAGCGTGTAGCTCAGTGGTAGAGCATTTGCCTTTTAAGCAAAGGGTCGATGGTTCGATACCATCCACGCTCACAAATTTATTTTACAGCTTTTCATCTACTAAATCCAAAAAACTAATAATTAATTTTAAAGTTTTAAGAAAAAGTTAAAACACGAATATTGTAATAGGTAAATGCGGAAGTGGTGGAATTGGCAGACACACCATCTTGAGGGGGTGGCGCTCACAAGGCGTGCGGGTTCAAGTCCCGCCTTCCGCACAATATTTCTTGATTTTATGTTTTAATTACTTTAAGTTATTTCAACAATCATATGAAGATCTTTCGAAAATATTTTTTCCTTTCCAGCATTATTCCTTTATTTCTTTTTGCAGAAATTATTACTGGCGGAACTTTATCCGGTAGAAGTGACGGCACAAATATTATAATCTCTTGGAAAAGTGATAACGAAAATGATTTAAAGCAATTTGTTATAGAAAGAAAATTATTTAACGCATCTTCTTACATTGATTTAGCAATTTTAAAACCAAAAGGAAATAACACTTTCTATCAATTTATAGATGAATCTGCATTTAAAACTTCGAGTTCCGTTTATTCTTACAGAATTAGAATTGAAATGCAAAATGGATCAACTTATTACACGCAAAGTTTTAATGTTGCACATCATGTTTCAAGTGTAAAACGAACTTGGGGAAGTTTAAAAGCAATGTTCCGATAATTAAATTTATTTTTGCTTTTCCAAAAAAATATAGTTACACCAGAATTAATTCTTGCTTCTTCTTCAAAAAGAAGAATTAAATTAATTTCACTTCTCGGACTAAAATTCAAAGTCCATCCTTCAAAGATTTCCGAAATTATTAAGAAAAACGAAACTCCAAAATTGCACGTTGCGCGACTTTCATGCGAAAAAGTTTTAGCCGTTTCTCGATTTTATAAAAAAAAGAATGTTATTATAATTGGAGCTGATACAATTGTTGTTCTAAAAGAAGAAATAATTAATAAACCAACTTCCAAAAATGATGCTATTAGAATTTTATCTAAATTAAGTGGGAAAAAACATTTTGTTTTTACAGGAATTACTTTATTAAATTTAAGAAATAATAAAATGATAACTGATGTTGTCAAAACGGAAGTTCATTTCAGAAAACTTGCAATTCTGGAAATCAAAAAATATGTTGCAAGTGGTTCATCATCGGATAAAGCCGGAGCTTATGGTATTCAAGATGACTTTGGCGCTTTTTTTGTTAAAAAAATAAACGGTTGCTATTATAATGTTGTTGGATTTCCGCTTCAAAAAATTCAGCAAGCGTTAAATAAAATTATAAAATAAAAATAATGTCAAAAAAAATTAGAGTTCTAGTTGCAAAAGCAGGATTAGATGGTCACGATCGCGGAGCAAAAGTAATTGCTGCAGGTTTGCGTGATGCCGGAATGGAAGTTATTTACACTGGACTTCGTAAAACTCCGGAAATGATTGTTGAAGCCGCATTACAGGAAGATGTTGACGCAATCGGAATTAGTTCGCTGAGTGGCGCGCATATGACAATTTTTACAAAGATTCTTACTTTGATGAAAGAAAAAAAATTAGACGATGTTTTACTTTTTGGTGGCGGAATTATATCAAATGAAGATGTTACAAATTTAAAGAAATTAGGAATTGGAGAAATATTTACTCCTGGAGCATCAATACCAGAAATTTCTAATTATTTAAAAAATTGGGTTAAAGAAAACAGAAATTAAAAAGAGAAGATTAATTTATGGTTTAAATTAATCTTATAGTAATTTTAGCTTAAGCAGTTTTAAATCTAGTAATCGGAATGATTTGGTCTTCACCAATTTTATTTGGAAAGAAATGGGCAGAATAGACTGAATTTAAAATTGATCCTGCGAAACCAACTAATCCGATGCCACTTTACTTGCAATCGTTTTTGGCTACAATTCTAACCTATTTTGTTTTGGGACATTTTGTTGAGTGCTCGGATTTATTATGCCGGTTCAATTTACAGTAAGTTTATTTTCCGGAAAGACTAAAAAATTATTTTTAGTTGATACTAGATATCAACTTGTAACAATTCTTTTGGTAGGTGGAATTCTTGCAGTTTGGAAGTAACAAATTATTCCCAATATTTGTAATTCAATCGAATTACGTAATACACAAAATATTATAATTTTATTTTGGATTTCATTTGACGCTAAATAAAATTGCGGAAAAGGAGGGATTCGAACCCTCGGTCCGCTATTCACGGACACACGCTTTCCAGGCGTGCCAATTAAGCCACTCTTGCACCTTTCCTTAAAATTCTTCTTGCTTTAGAGCCGAACGTCTCTCCTTAATTTCATTCATAATCATTTTTGATGAATAGGTAATTGTAATTTGAAGTCCACGTTTTTGTTTTAGTGGATCCCCGATAATAATTCCTTTCATCAACAAAATTAATTGAGTTCGTTTGAAATCCCAAATTGCATATCGTTTTGCATACCCTAGTATTATTGCTTCGATAGTATTTTGATAAGATTTATCTTTTTTTAGAAATCCCTCTCGGGTAGGTGTACCATATTTTTGGAAAAGGGTTTCATAATATTCATCAAACGCCTCAATGTAATCTGCTTTTCGTTTCGAAAAAATTCTCGGAAGAAGTCGCGCAATAAATAATCTGTCATTATCAAATTGATATGTAATTAAAGTTGGTCGATCATTTATTGGATTAGTAAATTCAAATCCATTCTTCGTCTGGAATAATTCATTTAAACTTAAATTATTAGATTCAATTAATTTCGTCTGTGATTCATCAAGAGTCATTCCCCATAAAACTCCTCTGTAACCTTCTGGTTCAAGTGTAAGAATTGTATCTCTTATTGTAGAAGATGGGAATTGAAAAGTTATTGTATCAAGAATCGCAGGATCAGTTTCAGTTTCAAAAAGATTTGTTGTATCAATTCCCGTAACAGAAAGAATATCATCCTGAATTGAAAGTGGATCTTTTGTTTCTTCCATTAAACTGTCTGCTTCAGAATCTGTTTTTAGAGAATCGCTTGTATTTAAAATTGATTGAGAAGTATCAGCTTGGCTGAAACTTTCGAAAGTAAATATTATAAAATTCAAGAAAAGAAATATTATAATATTCTGAATTCTTGTTGTACTTTGAAAATACATAAACAATAATACGAAATATGACTGTTAATTTCAACGAACATCCAATAATTGATACACATGCACATTTGTATGATGAACACTTTAAAAATGATATTTCGGATGTAATTAATCGAGCTGAAGATGTAAATATTAAGAGAATAATAATACCGGCAACAAATTATGTAACGGCAAGTGAATCGTTAGAATTGGCAGATCGTTTTTCGATAATTCGTGTTGCGGTTGGAATTCATCCTCATCAGGCAAAAGAGTATTCTTTAAATGAATTTCAGAAAATTGAGTCGCTTATTAAAAATGATAAAGTAGTTGCCATCGGTGAAATTGGATTGGAATATTTTTATGATTTTGCTCCACGTGATCTTCAAAAAGAAATATTTGTTAATCAACTGAAGCTCGGAATAAAAAATAATTTACCTTCAATAATCCATACTCGCGATTCTATTGATGATGCAATAAAAATTATTGAAGAGAATTTTACAAAAAATTTAGAGAATCAAAATAAATTAAATGGAGTATTCCATTGTTTTTCCGGTACTTATGAACAAGCAAAAAAATTAAAACAATTTGGATTTTTAGTTTCATTTAATGGAAATATTACTTTTAAAAACTCTCCTTTGATTGAAACGGTTCAAAAATTGAATTCAGGATTTATGCTCGAAACGGATTCTCCGTATTTAACTCCAATTCCATTTCGAGGAAAAAGAAATGAACCTTCTTACGTAGTTTATACTTTAAATAAAATCTCTGAAATTTGTAAAACAGATACAGAACAAATTGCAGAAGAAACCACCAGTTTTGCAAATCGGCTTTTTAATTTAAAATTAGGATGAGAAAAAATTTATTCTTTTTTATTTTCATTTTACTTTCTTGTAACGAGAATTTACCTCTTTATGATGAGCCAAATAGAATTTTAGAAGTCACAATTAAACCATTTTACTCTTATAGTCAAACAGCAAATCGAGTTGTAATAAATATCGTAGCTAAAAATATTTACGATGAAACATTAGATGACAAAGCTAGAATCGGTGGAGAATTAAATATTGTAAATACAAAATCAAGGAAAAGTAAAAAAATAATATTAGACTGGACTATGCTATCTCGTTCCAACGGATATAATAGAACAACTGGAAAATTAGTTCTTCCTCCCAGAGATAGTTTGGTCTTCCAATATATTTGGGATTATACTTATGATGATAGTTCAAACATAAAATCACTTTTAGAATACAAGTTCGATCCAAAATGTCCACAACGAAAAATATCTCCAAAGATTGAACATAATATTAATGGACATATAACATTGTTTTCGAACACTCCATATTTTTATTTACAGAATACAGAATTTAAATTTTGCCATGTTGATACTTTTGTTGATGGTAGAATTTGTCCATTGCTTTTTCCTGAAGCGACTTGTTTAGAATGAGATTAACCTTTAGGATATTTTTACTTTCATTAATTTTACCTTTATTTATTTTTGCAGGTTCAATAAGTGGCAAAGTTTTAAAAAAAGGAACTACCGAAGCAATTCCGAATGTTTCGATATTTATTTCTTCTCTAAATAAACAAACCAATTCAAATCTTGATGGTACTTATATTTTGCAAAATATTCCGGAAGGAGAATATGAATTAATTTATTCAAGTTTTCTTTTTCAGAAAATTGTTATGCAAAAAGTTCCGGTTTATCGTGATCGAATTACATATTTAAATATTGAAATGGAATCAGGAACCGTTGAACTTGAACCTGTAATTGTTACAATGCAACGAAAAATTATTCAACAGGATATTCCTTCAACTTTTTACCGCATGAGTGAATCAAGTTTAAAGCAATTTCCACTTTCAACTATAAATGAAATTGTTGCACTTCAACCGGGAGTAACTTTAGAAGGAAATGTTCGTGGCGGAAAAACTTCCGAAACTTTATTGTTGATTGATGGCATTCCAACTTTCGATTATTTAGGAGGATCAATTTCAACTGAATTGCCAAGGTTTGTAATTCAGGATTTAACTTTAAATTCCGGTGGATACGAAGCTGAATTTGGAAATGCACTTTCCGGAGTAATTTCTGTTTCAACTGCACAATCAACTTCCGAACCGAGTACAAAATTTAGAACCGAGACAGATTATTTTATGCCAGTTGATATTTCAAGCCAAACAAATAAATTAAGAGAGTTTGAATTATTTAAAAGAGATAAAATTGTTTTCGATAATTTAACTTACTTAACAGGAATTAATTTTAAACAAACTGACGGAAGATGGTGGCAGGATTTAAGTAAATTTATCGATTCGCCAATTCAACAGAAATTAAGTAGTTACAGCAAATTGGAATATTTATTTTCTCCGCTAGAAAAAATTTCATTTCATTTAATGACTTGGAAAAATAAGTGGAACGATTACGAATTTAGTTGGCGATTTAATCTTGATGGACTTCCGGAACGGAACGAACAAATTTACAGAGGGACTGTAATGTATAATTTTGCTTCCTCTACACAAACAACTTATTATTTATCATTTTCAACAACTTCATATTTAAATTCAATTGGAAAATCAAAACCTGTTGAACCTTTTACGCCATATCAGTACGATTTATTTTTGCAATATGTGATGGATGGAAATAAACTTCATTGGGCAAAAGATGAACAATTAATTTACACTTTAAAGGCTGATGTAACTTACGAACAACAAAAAGATAATCTTATAAAATTGGGATTTGAGTTTACTCAATTTAATTTGAATTCGAATCAAATGAGAATTGATCCATTGAAAACTTTGTATGGCAAACCAATGGAAGATAAACCGATGTTGAGTTTTATAAATGATTATCAAAAAAATCCAAAACAGGGAAGTATCTATCTTCAAGATAAATTTTATTACGCACAAGATGGCTCTGTATTAAGTATTGGATTGAGATATGATTATTTGGATCCGCAAATAAATAAAATAATATTCGATTCAACTGAGGAAAATAAAATAGGTGAAGTTGCAACTCCGATAAAATCGCATATCAGCCCAAGAGTTGGACTTTCATTAAGGATGTCTTCAACTACAATGATGCATATAAATGTTGGAAGATATGTTCAGTTTCCACTTTTTAATTATTTATATGCCGGGACAAATCCTTCTACAATATTACGAGATACAAAAAATATTTTCAGAGCTAATCCAGATTTGAAAGCTGAAATTACAGATTCTTGGGAAATTGGAATAAAATATTTTCCAAATGAAAAAATAATTCATTCATTTACATTATTCAATAAAAAAACAAAAGATCAAATTGATTCAAAAACATTTATTCCATTCGATAGTAAATTCGCAGGAGATTATGGATTTGCAGAATATGTAAATAATGCAGAAGCAAATTCAAAGGGAATTGAATATTTATTTAATTATGAAAATCAACCGAAAATTAGTGCAACATTTTCATACACCTGGATGATAACTGAGGGAGTGAGTGAATATGTAGATCAGTCAATAAATTTTATTCAATGGGGGTTTCCAATGAAGGCAGTTGTATTTCCTTTAAGTTGGGATCAGCGTCACGCTGTAAAATTTAATTTCGAAACGGAATTATTTTTCGGTTTCCGTGGTTCGTTGATTACACTTTATAATTCTCCAAGACCTTTTACCTATTATCCAACGCGCGATGGATTTACTCCGTTTGATTCAACAAAAGATTTTCTTCCAAATAATTACAGAATGAGTGATGTTTTACTATTGCATGGAAAATTAACTCGCAAATTTAATATTTCCGGAATGAATGAGAATCCACTTTTATTTTATATTGAAGGAAGAAATCTTTTGAATAAACGAAATGTAAAATGGATGGACTCAAACGGAAGAATTGGTGGTGAACTTGGCGATCCAACTGCATTTTATGAATTACGAAGAGTAAATATTGGAATTGAGTTACAGCTTTAGAAAATCACAGAAGTTAAGGCGAGACCTAATTATTTATTTTGATTTTTTTAATCTGACAAATTTTTTCCCATATAAATGGTTCCTTTAATAGGATTAAAACGATACGAAGGTATTTCAACAAATCCGTTATCCCGGTAAAGTTTTTGTGCTTTTTTCATACTTGGCAAAGTATCAAGTCTTATTTTTTTTATAATTTAGTTCTTTAGAAATATCAAGAGCGAGTTCCAACATATTTTGTCCAATTTTATTCCCACGATATTCTTTTTGAACAAACATTCTTTTGAGTTCAGCTGTTTTATTGGAAAACTTTCTAATTCCAACGCAACAAATTGCTAATTTATTTTTATAGGCAAGAATTAAAGCACCATTTGGATTGTTAGATTCTTTGTCAATTGATTTAAGTTCTTTATCGAAATTTTGGAATCATAAATTATAGTTTAGGGATTTAGCGTATTGAAGAAATAATCTTTTCCCATCATTAAAATGTTTCTTTGTTTTTGCGATTTTATAGATAGTATCGAGTGTAAAATGGTTACTCAAAATGTTTATTGATTTATCTAGATTTCTTTTTTGGACAAAAATATAATCAGTTTCAAATGTTGAAAAAGTTAGAACACTAATTTTATTTACCGAAAGTGGGGTAATTACAGATTGAAGAATACCAATTGCTGAAAATGGAAAATTTCCATCAATTTTAAATCCATTCCATTTATCTATAGATTTATATTTTTTGGGAATATATTTCGATGGACATATTATAGAAATTGAAGTGTCGGACTTTGAAATAAAATACAAGTCGCATTTCAAAATCCAATTTGGTAATTTGAAATTGAGTTTTAACTTAAAAATAGAAAAATCAACTGAAAGAAGTTTGAGTTTTAATCTTTTAATATTACGCATGCCATAACTTATGAAAATTATATTATTCTCGATTATCATATTTTTATTTCCACTTAAAAGTTTAAGTCAAATTGATATAAAGACAGGTAATAATATAATAACAGGAAGCGATTTTTATAAACAAATTGATTCATATTGGTGGAAAAGCAGGGATTCAATTGCAATGGATTTAATTCTCGCTGGAAATATTCCTACTTTTTATAAAAATTTTATTCCGATTGTTTCTTCAATTGAAACTCCAGAAGGAAAAATAATTAATGCAACTTATTATGTAGCTCCCGATTATTTAATGATTGGCACCGATGATGATTGGGCAAGAATTCCGCTAACTCCAATGTCAGCACAAAAAATTGCAGACAATTTTAATTGTTTCCTTCCAACTACAAAAATGGTTGATCAAATATATTTACAAAGTAAAATTAAACTCGAGCCTGTTCCAATGTATGCATTTAGAGATAGTACTGTAACAATGTGGCAACATCATTTAATTATTGAAGGTCAGCGAAAAGGTAGAACAGGATTAATCAGTGGAATTAAAAAAGATGTCGTAATTAGTTCATCGTTAAATCAGCATCTAAAATTAAATCGTGTTGCAATTTATGGTTGGCATAAGTTGGATGGAAAACCAATTCAACAACTTTATACGGGACATGTAAATTGGTACGTTGATTACAGTCACGGGATCAGATTAATTTCGCGAAAGATTTTAGTTGATGGAAATATTTTAGATTATAAAGTTGTAATGGGTGATTCTGTTTTGAAAAAATTAATTACTGATGAATAAGAGTGAGATATTTTGTGAATAAACATTTAACGTAAAAAATAAAAATAATATTATTTTCTTATTACCTCTGAGTAATTGTTATAAATCTTTTCCAAAAACTGTTATAATCTTTTTCCTTGGAAGTTCAATTCAAAAGCAATTGGTAGTTAAATCATGATGGATTGAAAAACCTAATTCCTTTAAGTATCCAACTAATTGAAATAACGATCCTATAATAGCATTTTCATTTAAGTTAAATGGAATAGAAATTCTTTTATTTATTAAAGAATCATTTTCAAAAATGCTACCGATTAATTTGCCACAAATTGTATAATCTGTTGCTAAGTTAAATGTTTTGGATGTAGGTCCCATACTCGCATAAATTTTTATCAAAGTTAATTTCTGGGTGGTAATGGAAAAAATATACTCACTCTTTTTTTATAACTTTCAAATGCAGGATTTTCTGCCACACTCTTTTCAAGCATGGGAATACCAGACACTTCCAGAATTAGAAAGGTAATGGTGATCGGCCCGATAATACCAACCCAGCCATTCGGGACAGATAGGGCGATGAGCCACAAGCCCCACCACTGAGTCACTTCACCAAAATAATTCGGATGACGCGTGTATGCCCAAAGCCCGCTCTGCATGAGATTGCCTTTGTTCGATGGATTTTTAATAAATCGGGAGAGTTGTGCGTCACCCACAGCTTCAAAATAAAAACCAAAGAGCCAAACGGCTACGCCTAAAAAGTCGAGTAAGCCAATATCCCCGCCTGCATTCTTGTTAATAAGCAGTACTGGCAGAACGATGAGAAACAAAAATGTACCCTGCAAAAGATACACTTGAAAATACGATCGGGTATAAAACCACTTGCCCCATTCTTCCCTCCATACGAGGTATCGGTAGTCTTCTGCTTTTCCTTTGTTACGAGTGTGTATGTGCCACGCGAGACGCAAGCCCCAGATGCTTACCAAAATACCCACTAGTAATCCTCGTGTACCAGAATCACTGGAAAGAAAAAAAGATATCCATGCCAAAAGCACGAACCCCAAGCCCCACGCCACATCAGCGACATCATTTCTTTTTTTAATCAAAGAAACCACGAACCATAGGCTCATGTATACGAACAATATGATAATGAGTGTTGCATAATAGTTCATAGGCCTATTTTACTTGCTATAAAATAAGTCACGACTGATACAGAGGCCGCAAGTACCGCGCCCCATGCCAAGTCAACAATAGTTACCAAAAGTGGCCAATCTTTAGCAACGGCCAAATTCGTGAGGTCATAGGTGGCATAACAAACGAATCCAAATAGCGCACCAAAAAGAAGTGCGTGTATCCACGATCCTTTTTCCATAGCAGGAGAGATGACAAACACCACAAGACCAGCGATAAAAATGAGATAAAAGATAATCGCGGCAGCCCAATTTACATCCGGCTTCAGAAGCGTACCAATCTGCGCGCGATAAAAGTCTTTTGCCACAAGCCCTAGCCAGATCATGTCGATGGCAAAGAATACTAGTAGTGCGATTGCGTAAAGTTTTATAAACATAAATTTTTTAATAAATACTCCTTAGCGATTCTTAAATATTTTTCCTTTTTCTCTTGCTCCATCTTATCAAAAAGTCTCGGCATCATCGATAGTCGATGATTACTTGTGAAAAAGTCACGGTGACTACCTATAAAATTCCAATACAGTGCAGTCCATATTTCTTCCCAGTCACCACTTAGATAGTCTGACATTTTTTTAATATAATTGCTACCCGAGATATATGGTTTGGTAGCAAAAATACCACCATCAGCGAACTGACTCATTCCATATACATTTGGTACCATCACCCAATCATACGCATCCACGTACATTGCCATAAACCATTGATACACATAATCGGGATTAACTTTAGAAAGCAACATAAAGTTACCGAGAACCATTAATCGCTCGATGTGATGATTGTATCCATAGTGCAGAGCTTTCTTGATAGCGCTGTCGACCGGAGCAATACCAGTATCTCCAGTCCAAAATCCTACTGGCAAACTGTGGGAATGTTTCCAAAAATTCTTAGTGCGCATGACGGCACCATCACACTCATAGGAAGCACGCATAAACTCACGCCACCCAATAATCTGTCGTACAAAACCTTCTAGTGAATTTATAGGTATAGCGTAAGTATCTGCATACTGTATCGCGCTGTCGATTACCTGTTTCGGGTTGAGCAATCCAATATTTATGAGCGCTGACAATGTCGAATGAAAGAGCCGTACACTTTTCGTAGAAAGCGCGTCCTCATACACACCAAAATGTGCAAAGCGGTCTTCTAAAAATACCTGCAAAAATTTCTTGGCATCCTTGTGTGTACATGGTAGCCAGCACACTATCTCTCCATATTTTTCAGCTTGTATTGTATCGAGCCACTTCTTCATTTTTGATACATCAAAATCATTTTCAAAAACAATATCCTTGGGGAGAGTTGTATCACGAGCAAGTTTTTTTCGATTGTCTGCATCAAAGCTCCACGCGCCCCCTCTGGGCTTTCCATGTCCGTCCATCATGATATCCAAATCCACTCGAATTTTCTTGTAGAACATCGCCATATTTTTCTTCGAGCTTTTGTATCTTGCTATTGATTCCTCCTTTGGCAAAATAAAAAGTGGTGACTCATACCAAACCCGCTTTATCTTGGAAGCTGTTATAGCCTGCTCCAAATAGAAGTCAGTAGTATCGACAATATGAAGTTCTTGTATCCCTTCTTTTTTTAAATAATCAAAAATATCTTCCGTCTTCGGATACTGCTCAATCGTCAGACATTTTACTTTGTACCCTTCTTTTTTCAAAAGCTCTGCATATGCGCCCATACTTAATTTGTGCAAAATTAGCTTTTGATAATGGATTGGGTTGTGCGATAGAATCAACGGCTCTTCAATCAAAAAGATAATGCGTCCTTTTTGTATAGCTGGTGATTTTATAAAAAGTTGATGAGGATAGACTAATGTTGCTTCTTTCATATTATTCCTTGATCAGGTTGATAATATTAAAATTAAAAGAGCGAAGTATATGATCAGATAAAAACGATAGGAATTAATCACCCGCAACTCTACATTCGCCGTATGCTGATGAAAACCAAAAAGAACTTTGATCTCCTCCCAAAAAACTGGCCTTACATTAATCCACCAGCTATCAGTTTGATAGACCATCTTCCTGAATCGACTGCGAAACAATCCCAAAGGCAAACTCCAGATAATAAATGCATAGACGGCAATCGTGTGTATGGTTATAGTACCCATTTATTTCTCTTCAGTCCTTACTTCGATTATTAATTATTTTATATAACTATCAAAATAAATAGCATGGCATGTATATCCGCTGGGATTTTTTTGTAAATAATCCTGATGATAGTCTTCTGCCAGATAAAATTTTTGAAGTGACTCCAATGTTGTCACCACGGGACTCTCCCATCGCTTTGACTTATTTACAATTTCAATAAAATTTTCCGCTTCTTTTTTTTCTTGCTCATTCCCATAAAAAATTGCTGAGCGATATGAAGTGCCGATGTCATTGCCTTGCTGATTGAGGGTGGTTGGATTGTGGATTTGAAAGAAAAAATCCAGTAATTTTTTGTATGAAGTTTTTTCAGGATCATATCCTATCTCAACCGCTTCGGCGTGGCCTTCGTGATTTTTATAGGTCGGATTTTCCACCTTTCCGCCGGTATAACCGACAATAGTGTTTATCACACCGGGCTGTTTTCTGATTAGTTCTTCCATACCCCAGAAACAACCGCCCGCCAATACTATTTTTTTAGATGTTATTTCTTTTAATTCAACCAATACTTCATTTCGCGTCATCCATGGCGGAGTCCACGGCGCATTATATCCGGCGTAGGCAATGCTTTCGCCAGCCACCACTCCATCGCGAGCGAGCGCTGAAAGCAATTTCTCTTGCATACTCTTGATTCGAGCGTCAGAGCGATACCAAGAGAATTGCATTACTGCATATTTCTTGGCAGGGATCATGACTATTTTTACCCGAGGATCATTGGGTGTCGGCAATGTTTCAAGTGTATAGGAGCGAGGCATGCCGAAAGATATTATTTGCGCGTCGCCCTCAGCCGTCGCCACTACTGGCGCAGTCATCGCGATGCTTTCTGAAATTTTCTTCGCTTCTCCTTTTTGTGCGACCACGGGCGCGGTCATGGCGATACTCTCCTTTTTTGTATTCCCGCCAAAAATATATCCCGCCACGATACTAAAACCATTGCCCATGGATTCTCCATAAGAACCCTTTACTGTAGTCTGTGCGACTATATGCGCCGGATATTCCCGTATTTCGTAGCCATTCATTTTCTTTACGACGGTATAATCCGCCTGCTCAACCCGAGAACCAAAAAATCCCCAGACAGACCAGAGCGAAGTAATGATGACTACAAATTCGATAAGTGTATTGTTCATAATTTTATTTTTTGTTTAAAATAACAGTTATTCTATTTCATTCAAATTTATATTTATCAATTAATTCACAATATTTTTTAGTGAGTTCAGTCCGGCAGGCTGGCGTGCGATTTCACAAAAAATGAAAATTGGCGGAGAGGGGGGGATTCGAACCCCCGATGGACTTACGCCCATATTAGTTTTCGAGACTAACGCCTTCAACCACTCGGCCACCTCTCCAGCTTTGTAAAAATATGCAAATCTCATCATATTTCTATTTCATTTATTTCAATTTGGAATAAGTGCACCTTTTAGTAATTTAAATCATGAATAACTCTCGCAGAGAATTTTTGCAAAAAACAGTAGCTTCAACTTTACCACTTGCATTTCCAACAGCAACTTTATTTGCTGGAAAGGCATTAAATAATTCGATACAAAATTCTACAATTCAACTTCAAAATTTATTTAATGAAGATTGGGAGTGGCGAAAAAGAAATTATCCGGAGAGTGCTTCGTCGTATGGAGACAATCGCTACAACAATAAACTGACTGATATTTCCGTTGAAGCAATTGCCGAGAGAAACGAATATGATAAAGTTATTCTGAAAAAAATATCTTTAATAAATAAAAATGAACTTAATACACAGGATCTTTTGTCTTATGATTTATTTTTTAAAGAAAAAGAATCATCCGTTAATGGCCAACATTTTAATTCGGAATATTTTATAATTGATCAACTCGATGGTCCGCAACTCGGTTTTGCAAGAATGATTCAAAATATGCCGTATAATTCCATTCTCGATTATGAAAATTATTTATCAAGATTAAATGCTTTTCCAAAATATGCTGAACAGATTATAAAACTTTTACAACTTGGAATTGAGACTAAATGGGTTCAAGCTGCAATTCCACTTAGAGGTGTTCAATCTCAAATTGAAGATCAGCTTGTATTAAATATTGAGGAGAGTATTTATTATTCACCTTGCAAAAAATTCCCAAAAGATTTTTCAATTGAAGAAAAAAATAAACTTTCAAAAGAAAGTAAAAAAGTTATTTCGGAAATAGTATTTCCCGCATTTAAAAAATTATTGGATTTCATTAAAAATAGTTATCTACCAAAATGCCGAACAAATTTAAGCATACAATCAATTCCAGATGGCGGGGATTATTACGAATATTTAATTCAACGGAGAACGACTACAAAAAAATCTGCAAAAGAAATCCATGAAATTGGCAATTCTGAAGTTGCAAGAATTCGATCGTTAATGGAGAAAGTAATTTTATCTCTGAATTTCAAAGGAACATTTAATGATTTTTTAATTTTTCTGAGAACTGATCCACAATTTTATTACACGAAGCCGGAAGATTTAATAACAGGATACCGGGAAATTGCAAAACGTGTTGACGGTGAACTTCCAAAGTTATTTGCTGAACTTCCAAGATTGTCGTATGGTATAAAAGCATTTCCGGATTACGAAGCACCGACACAAACAACTGCACGTTATTATTCTGGAGCGGCAGATGGAACAAGAGCAGGTTATTTTATGGCGAACACTTATAAATTAGAAACTCGCCCAAAGTACGAAATGGAAGCATTAACAATTCACGAGGCAATGCCGGGACATCATTTACAAATTGCCCGCGCGCAGGAATTAAAAAATTTACCTGAATTTCGTCGTCAAGCTGGATACACTGCTTTTGTTGAAGGATGGGCTTTGTATTCCGAAAGTTTAGGAGAAGATATGGGATTTTATTCGGATCCTTATTCAAAATTTGGACAACTAACTTACGAAATGTGGCGAGCTTGTCGACTTGTTATCGATACCGGAATTCACGCATTCAACTGGAGTAGAGATCAATCAATTGATCATATGAAATATAATTCTGCAAAATCTGAAAATGATATTGCTGTAGAAATTGATAGATACATTGTTTGGCCGGCGCAAGCACTTGCATATAAAATTGGTGAATTAAAAATCAAAGAATTGAAAGAGAAAGCAAAATCGAAACTTGGAAATAAATTTGACATCAGAAAATTTCACAATGCAATTCTTGATAATGGAGCATTGCCGCTCGATATTTTAGAAATTCAAATTGACAATTGGATTACATCAAATAGTTAATTGATCTAAATTAACTTTTGAATTCTGTCATCTCTTTCGTATTTTCAATAAAGCAATTAATAAAAAAGGAGATAATGTGACTTTACAAATAAATCAAAGTGCTATAGATTTTACATTACTAGATTCAGCACGACAACCATTTAATTTAAATGCAAATAGTGGAAAGAAAGTTGTTCTTTTATTTTTACCTGGTGCTTTTACAGGAGTTTGCACAAAAGAAGTTTGCGCATTTCAATCCACTATGAATGTATATCAAAATTTAAATGCAGTTGTAGTTGCAATAACACCGGATAGTCCATTTGCAAATAAAGCATTTGCCGATGCAAATAAAATTTCGTTTCCAGTTTTGAGTGATCACACAAGATCAGTCGCTTCAATTTATGGTGGTTTGCACGAGAATTTTGCAGGGATGCAACAATACTCTGCACCAAAAAGAGCAGTTTATGTAATTGACGAAAGTGGAAAAGTTTCTTATTCATGGGTAAGTGAAAATCCAGGCGCGGAACCACTTTACGATGAAATTGCAAAAGCAGTACAATGATTAACCAAATAAGTGTTGATGATTACCAAAAACTTCGAACTGATAAAAAAGAAATTATTTTAATTGATGTTCGCGAAGAGTGGGAACATAAAATTGTTAATTTTGAAGAAGCAAAACTTATTTCATTAAATACTTTAAGCGAAAATATTCAATCTCTTGATAAAAGTAAACAATATATAATTCATTGCCATCATGGGGTGAGAAGTTTGCAGGCTTGTTTACTTTTGAAGAATAAAGGATTTAATAATGTTTCAAATCTCAAAGGTGGAATTGATGCAATGTCCGAAATTGATCCAAAATTTAAAAAGTATTAAAATTAAATAATGTTAAAAGTTGGGAGTAAAGCGCCAAACTTCGAATTACCAGGAACTGACGGAAAGCATTATTCTTTAAAAGATTTCGCCGGTAAAAAATTAATTCTTTTTTTTTATCCCAAAGATGATACAAGTGGATGTACAAAAGAGGCTTGTTCGTTTCAAGATGAATTTTCTGAAATTAAAAAGTTGAATGGTGCAATTGTCGGCTTAAGTGGAGATTCAATTGAATCTCATTTAAAATTTCAAAAAAAATATAAATTAAATTTTTTGCTTCTTTCTGATGAATCGAAATCTGTATTGACGAAATATGGAGTTTGGCAAGAAAAAAGTATGTATGGAAGAAAATATATGGGCGTTGTCCGAACAACTTTTATAATTAATGAAAAAGGGAAAATTCAATCCATATTTAATAAAGTTAAAGTTGATGGACATACTTTAGAAGTAATCGAACAATTAAAAAAATAAATTGCTATTAAAATGAATAACGAGAAGAAACAAATTCTTGCAGAATTTATCGGAACATTTTCTTTTTTATTTATTGGATTGATTGCAGTTATCATGCAAGGAAATTTATTTGTTGTTGCATTTTCATTTGGAGTCGGTTTAGCAATAATGATTTCAATCTTTGGAAAAATTTCCGGAGCACATTTTAATCCCGCAGTTACAATTGCAATGTTAGTCGTAAAAAGAATTAAAATAAACTTAGCGATAAAATATATTTTAACTCAACTTTTAGCGGGAATAGCGGCAACATATTTACTAAAAATATTACTTCCACTTGAATTTGGTGAAAAAATAGGATTTGTTTTATCAACTTATTCAACCAATTTAAATTTTATAACTGCAATTTGTATCGAAGCAATACTTTCTTTCTTCTTAATAATTACAATTTTCGGAACTGCAGTTTCTGGAAAAGCACCAAAAATTTCAAGCTTTGGAATTGGATTAATTGTTTTTGCAAACATTCTCGTTGCAGGTGATTTAACTAGTGCTTCGATGAATCCAGCTCGGTCGTTTGGACCAGCTTTTATTTTAGGTAATTGGGACCAAAATTTAGTTTATTGGATTGGACCAATTTTAGGAACATCAATTGGTGCTTTCATTTATGAAAAAATATTTTTATCTAACAAATGACTTTCTTAACTCGTCGAGAACATTTTTCAGCATCACACAGATTGTATAATCCTATGTTTAGTGATGAAAAGAATTTTGAAATATTTGGAAAATGTTCAAATCCAAATGGCCACGGACATAATTATTATGTTGAGGTAACTGTTTGTGGAGAAGTCGCAGCTGATACTGGATTTTTAATAAATTTAGAAATTCTAAAAAAAATATTGAAAATTAGTTTTATTGATAAAGTTGACCACAAAAATTTGAATAGCGATGTTGAATTTTTATCAAATATTAATCCAACATCTGAGAATATTGCAATTGCATGCTGGAATCAAATTGAATCTCAAATACAAAAATATTGTAAATTATATTCGGTTAAATTATTTGAAACAGAAAAAAACTTTGTTGAGTTCAGAGGAAATGTAAAATGAATAAATTAAATAAAAAATCTTCTATTGAAGTTTTGATTCAGGAATTGCTCATAAATCTTGATGAAGATCCAAAAAGGGAAGGATTACTAAAAACTCCTGAGAGAGTTGCAAGAGCATATAAATATTTCACGAAAGGTTATAAAGAAGATGCCGCGAAAATTATTAATGGAGCAATCTTCAAAGAAAAAAATCAGGAAATGGTAATTTTAAAAAAGATAGATTTTTACTCTTTGTGCGAACATCATTTACTTCCATTTTTCGGAAAAATGCACATTGCATATATTCCAGATGGAAAAATAGTTGGACTTTCAAAAATTCCAAGAATTGTAGAAGTATTTTCAAAAAGATTGCAAGTTCAAGAAAGATTAACATGTCAAATCGCAGCAGCGTTATATGAAACTCTAAAACCGCAGGGAGTTGCAGTTGTTTGCGAAGCTCAACATATGTGCATGATGATGCGAGGAGTTGAAAAACAAAATTCAATTACGACTACAAGTGAAATGTTGGGAATCTTCAAAGAAAATGAAAATACTAGAAAAGAATTTCTAACTTTAATCTCACACAATTATGTGTAAATGAAAAAAAAAATTAATTCCCCAGTAGTTTGGATAACCGGCGCAAGTAAGGGAATTGGAAAAGAAATTGCTTTTTCTTTTGCACAAATCGGTTGTCAAGTAATAATTTCCAGCAGGAATAAAAAATTATTAGCTGAAACCGAAAAATATATTTCAAAATTAAATGGAAAAGTTAAAGCCATTTCTTGCGATGTAAGTTCTGAAAAAAGTGTAAAATTATGTTCTGCAAAAATTAAAAAATTATTTGGACATGTTCACATACTTGTAAATAATGCTGCGATTACAGAGTTTCTTCCTTTTGATAAAACAAGTTCAAAACAATTTGACGCAATTATAAATACAAATTTGAAAAGTATTTTTCTTTGTACAAATTCAGTTTTAAATCAAATGAAGAAAAAAAAGAGTGGAGCTATCATTAATATTCTTTCTGTTGCGGCAATTAAAACTTTTACTAATTCATCAGTTTATTCTGCATCAAAAGCCGGAGCATCAGCTTTAACGAAATCGCTTCGTGAGGAAGTTAGAAAATTTGGAATTCGTGTTATTAATATTCTTCCGGGGATGGTAAATACGGAAATGTGGAGTTTGAAGGATCGAAAATTATTTAGTTCACGAATGTTAAATCCAAAAGATGTAGCTGAAATCGTTCTCTCAGCTTATTGTCAACCAAATTCTGTTATGATCGAAGAAATTATTGTTCGTCCACAATCTGGTGATATCTAAATTGTAAATGATGGTATTTAAAAAATATCTATTTATAATATCCTCCATTTTTATTTTAAATGCATGTTCTTTGCCAAATTGGATTAGCGATCCTCTGAGTCAATACAAAACAAATTTAACCACTTATTTTAATATTTATTATAATGCAAATATATTATTTGAAGAGGGTGAGAAAGAAATAAGAAAACAAGAAATTGATTTAATTAAAAAAAATCTACAAAGTCATATATTTAACATTCCATTATTACCGACAACTCCCGCAACAAGTCAGCAAAAATTAACCGATGCAATTGCAAAGTCATCTAAAATATTATCGCTTCATAGTAGTTCCAGTTATGTAGATGATGCAATTTTTTTAATTGGAAAATCTTATTATTTAATGAATGAGCATTTTAAGGCCGAAAGAAAATTTCAGGAATTACTCGCAACTTCGAATGATGAAGAATTAAAAAAAGAAGCAAAATTATTTTTAGTCAAAACCTACAGGAAGCAACTATTGTTCGAAAAAGAATTAAGTTTACTAAATGAATTGCAAGCCACAATTGATGATGAAATTAAAAGTGAAGTTTATTTTGAATTTGGTTATTTGTATCAACAGCAAAAAAATAACGATGAGGCATTTAAGTATTTTGAGAAAGCAATTGAGCTCACGGAAAATGATTTACTAATTCCATATTTATCTTATTCATTGGGGTATTTAGCAACTCAATTGAATAAAAAAGATGAAGTAAATAATTATTTTACAAAATTAAAAGATTTGGAGGATATAGATTACCATTTTCTTGCAGAATTTGAACTTATAAATTTTTCTCCTGCAGAAAATAAAATTGATAAATATAAATCAATGCTGGAAGATCCATTATACAAGAGTTATCGAGATAAAATTGAATATGAAATTGCAATGTCATTTTATTTAGATAAAAAATATGAAACCGCATTAAGTTATTTTAACAAAATAGATACGACTTATAAAAATAGTGAGGTCTCCGGAAAATCTTATTTTATGCAGGCTGAATACTACGAAATTGTTAAAGGTGATTTAATAAAAGCTTTGGATAAATATAAATCAGCAATTGCAAACAAACTTACTCCCGATTTAAAAATAATTGCAGATGAAAAATATTCTTCATTAAATATTTATTTAAAAACCAAGGATGAGATTGCAAAAATAGAATTTTTAATTGATACTTTAAATTTACAATTACTAAACATAAAATCTGACTCAGTAAAAAGTATTTCTATTTCTGCGAAAGATTCATTGGTTAATTTGCTTTCGTCTCAGCAGTATGAACTTGCAACATATTTTTATATAAATAAAAATAATATAGATTCAGCAAGTTATTATTTAAATAAAATTGTTAACTCAAAAAATAAAACTGCGATAGTTGCAAGTTCGATTTACATGTTAGCAGAAATTACCAATATTAATAAATCGCTAAAAGATTCACTTTATAATATTTTAGAAACGGATTATCCAAAATCAGGATATTCAAGTAAAATTAATAAAGATAAAAAAATTAAGTCTGAAGTTGCTTTTTCATCACTTGAAGAAGCTGAAAAATATTTAACTTCTCAAAATTATTTAAAAGCACAGGAAGTTTATTCTCGAATAATCAAAACAACTTCTTATCCACAGGAAAAAGAGAAAGCAATGTTGGCTTTGGGATTTATTTACGAAAAATATTTACAACAAAATGATTCTGCAAAATCTATTTACTCAAAAATTGTAGATCAATTTCCAAAATCAACATCAACTGAGCGGATTAAAGGTAGAATCAAGAAACCTGAAATTGTTAAAACTGACAGTTCAATTATTAAAACTGATAGCTTAATTGTTAAATAAAATGATTCAAGAAAACGCAAAATGTATTTCTGTAAAAAAATTGACTCCGGAAATATATCAGTTAACATTTAGATCAAGCAAAATTGCAAAAATTGCAAAACCCGGTCAGTTTATTAATTTAAAAGTTGACAATACTTTATATCCACTTTTAAGACGCCCTTTTAGTATTTCAGATATTGTTGGTGCAAATGTATCAATTATTTTTAATGTAGTTGGCGAAGGGACAAAGCGACTAGCTAAAAAAGTAAAGAATGATTTAATTGATATAATTGGTCCTTGTGGAAATTCATTTCCAATTAAAGAATTAAACAAAAATACTTTTGTATATCTCGTAGCAGGAGGATTAGGAGTTGCACCTTTTCCATTTTTAATAAGAAAATTTTCTGCTAAACAAAAATTTATTACAATTCTTGGAGCAAGAAATCGAAATTATATTTTAAAGGATGGATTAAAAAATATATTAATATCAACCGACGATGGTTCAGTTGGATTAAAAGGAAATGTTATTGACTTAATTCGTAAATCGATTTCAACTTCAAATAATAAAGATTCAGTTATTTTTGCTTGCGGACCAACTCCGATGATTAAAGCAGTTTCGGAATTTGCAATGAAAAATGGAATCACAGTTTACGCTTCACTTGAATGCGATATGGCTTGCGGAATTGGATTGTGCCAAGGTTGTAATATTGAAATGAATAATCTTACCAGTAAATATGAATTAGTTTGTAAAAATGGACCAATTTTTAATTTAGAAAATATTAAATTTTGATGATTAAAGAATCCTTCAAAATAAAAAATGTAACTTTTAAAAACAGAGTTTTCGTTGCTTCGGGAACTTTTGGATATGGAAACGACATTCCAACTTTAGTTGATGTAAGTAAATTAGGTGGAATAATGACCAAGTCATTGTCAATGAAACCTCGTGATGGAAATCCATCTCCAAGAATTGTTGAAACGTCAAGTGGAATGTTAAATTCAATTGGACTTGCAAATATTGGAGTTGAAAAATTTATAAATGAAAAACTTCCACAACTTAAAAATCTCGATACATCCATTATTGCAAATATTGCTGCAAGTACAATAAAAGAATATTGCGGACTTGTTGAAGTTTTAAATTCCTATAAAACTGTAAAGGGATTTGAAATAAATATTTCTTGTCCGAATGTAAAAGAAGGTGGATTAACTTTTGGTGTTGATGTAAAATCTGTAGAAAAAATTACAAAGCTAATTCGAAAATTAACTAACAAGCCGATTATTTTAAAATTAACTCCAAATGTAACTTTTATTTCTGAATTTGCACGCGCTGCAGAATCTTCGGGAGCAGATGCGGTTTCTGTAATTAATACAATTGTTGGGATGGCAATAAATATTAAAACTCGAAAACCAAAAATTTCTACAATTACCGGGGGACTTTCCGGTCCTGCAATTAAACCAATTGCTTTAGCAAAAGTTTATGAAACTGTAAAAGCAGTTTCAATTCCGGTTATTGGAATTGGTGGAATTATAAATTGGATGGATGCAATCGAATTTTTTATTGTTGGTGCAAGTGCAATACAAGTTGGAACTGCAAATTATATTAATCCTTCTGTCGGTGTTTCAATTGCTGAAGGAATTAGAAACTATTGTAAAGATTTAAAATTAAAAGATATTCAGCAAATTATCGGAACACTTGAAACAGGGAAGTCATCTTCGATAATTGATAGTTGGTTATAAAAATTTTGAATATAAAACTCTCAACACATTTAAAATTCCTATATAGTTTAGAATTATTTGGGATAAAACTTGGATTAAATAATATTCAGAAACTTCTGAATTATTGCGACAATCCACAGAATAATTATCCAACAATTCATATTGCCGGAACAAATGGAAAAGGAACAACTGCACATGCAATTGCTGCAACTTTGCAACTTGCGGGTTATAAAGTTGGATTGTACACATCGCCTCATCTAATTCGATTTACTGAACGAATTAAAATTAATGGTTGTGAAATTTCAGATTCAGAATTAAATAGTTTAGTAAAATTATTTAAATCAGAAATTATTAAAAGTAAATCAACTTTTTTTGAAGCAACAACTGCAATTGCATTTAAATATTTTAGTGATAAAAAAGTTGACATTGCAATAATTGAAACTGGATTAGGTGGAAGATTAGATGCGACAAATATTTTAAAACCAATTTGCAGTGTAATTACATCAATTGGAATGGATCATACAAAAAAACTTGGCAATTCAATTAAATTAATTACAAAAGAAAAAGGTGGAATAATTAAATCTCAAGTTCCATTATTCACAAATGTCGCACAAAAATCTTCATTAAATATTTTAAAGAATATCGCAAAGAAAAATAATTCTAAAGTTAGACTTATAGAACCAAATAATAATTTGAAGTTATCGCGAGAAGTTTTAAAATTTATAAATTTGAATTATTTAAAAATCTCAAAATCACAAATTGATTTAGGTTTAAAAAAATATAAACAATTAACTGGTTTGCATGGAAGATTTGAAATAATATCTAAAAAACCTTTAACTGTTCTAGATGTAGCACATAATCCCGATGCGATAAAAAATTTAGTTAATAGTTTAAAATACAATTATCCAAAAAAGAAATTTATTGTTCTGTTTGGCGTAATGAAGGATAAAGATTACGGATGTATGTGTAAAGAGCTGCTTAAATTAAATCCAATTATTATTTCTGTGCAAGCAAATACAAATCGATCGTTATCATCAAAAATAATTACAAATTATTTTCTTAAGAAAAATTTAACTGCAATTAATTGTAAGCAAATTAATACTGCATATGAACTCGCAACGAAACTGACAGTCGAAGATCAAATATTGGTTATTACAGGTTCACATTATGTGGTTGGAGAAGTTTTACAAAATCATTTTAATGCTTGACATTATAACTTTTTGCATATATATTTAACCAAATTTAACCCCGAAGTACAAGCCAAAATAATTTCATTCTAAATTTTATCAATTAATCACGAGGTACTAATAATGACAAATAATTTTGTCGATTTAAAATCAAAAAAAATAACAGAACTGCACGAGATTGCTGAAAAACTTACAATTGTAGATTACTTAGATTTACGCAAGCAGGAATTAATATTTAAAATTCTTGAAGCTCAAAGCGCTGCAGATGGATTAGCGTTTAGTAAAGGGGTTTTAGAAGTACTGCCAGATGGTTTTGGATTTCTAAGATCAGCAGCATATAATTATTTACCTTCTCCAGATGATATTTATGTTTCTCCCTCACAAGTTAAAAAATTTGGGTTACGAACTGGAGATTCAGTTTCCGGTCAAATTCGTCCTCCGAAAGATGGAGAGCGATTCTTTGCGTTACTCAAAGTAACTACAGTAAATGAACTTTCGGGTGAAAAAATTCACGAACGAGTTCATTTCGAAAGTTTAACTCCACTTTATGCAGATGAAAGATTAAATTTGGAAACTTCTCCTGGCGAATACGCAATGAGAGTTTTGGATATGTTGTCTCCAATTGGAAAAGGACAACGTGGAATGATTGTATCTCCACCTAAAGCTGGAAAAACAATTTTACTACAAAAAATTGCAAATAGTATCTTAAGAAATAATCCTGAAGTTCATCTTATAATTTTATTAATCGATGAACGTCCGGAAGAAGTTACAGATATGGAACGATCAGTTTCCGCTGAAGTTATTTCCTCAACTTTTGATGAGCCACCGGAAAGACACGTTCAAGTTGCAGAAATGGTTTTGGAAAAAGCAAAACGACTTGTCGAAGCAAAACACGATGTTGTAATTCTACTCGACAGTTTAACGCGACTTGCAAGAGCTCATAACACTGTTATTCCACATTCCGGAAAAATACTTTCTGGTGGAGTTGATGCAAATGCATTGCACAGACCAAAAAGATTTTTTGGTGCTGCAAGAAATATCGAAGAAGGTGGAAGTTTGACAATTATTGCAACTGCACTTATTGAAACTGGAAGTAGAATGGATGAAGTTATTTTTGAAGAGTTCAAAGGAACTGGTAATATGGAAATTGTACTCGATCGAAAACTTGCTGATAAACGAGTTTATCCAGCAATTGATGTAAATAAATCCGGAACAAGAAAAGAAGAACTACTTATTACGAAAGAAGATATTAATAGAATTTGGGTACTTAGAAAATTTTTAAGTGAATTTAATTCTGTCGAAGCGATGGAATTTTTATTACAACGACTTACTAGTACAAAATCGAACAAGGATTTTCTAAAGTCAATGAGTACATAAATCATTAAGGTTGTATCCTTAATCTCTTCTTCCTAAATTTCTTTATGAATGATGTAGTAATTGTTAACGCAGTTCGATCTCCAATCGGATCACTTTCAGGTGTATTAGCCCCAATTTCAGCCCAAAGACTGGCATCTCTAACAATCATAGAATTGTTAAAACGAGCCGAACTCAATAGTTCAGATGTAAATGAAGTTATTATGGGAAATGTAATTTCTGCTGGAGAAGGACAAGCTCCTGCACGACAAGCTGCAGTTTTTGCAGGTTTACCATTATCAGTTGATTGTTTGACTATAAATAAAATGTGTGGTTCTGGAATGAAAGCTGTTATGCTTGGAGCTCAGTCAATACAAACTGGAGTTTCTGAAATAGTTATTGCTGGTGGAATGGAAAGCATGTCGAATGCACCATTTCTTTTACGAAACGCTCGTTCCGGTTATAAATTGGGAAATCAAACACTTCAAGATTCAATTATTACTGATGGACTTTGGGATGTTTATAATAATTTTCATATGGGAAATGCTGCAGAGCTATGTGCGCGTTCGCAAAATATTTCAAGAGAAGAACAAGATATATTTTCAATCGAAAGTTATAATCGTGCTCAACGAGCCACAAATTCCGGCGAGTTTAGAGATGAAATATTAGATGTAATAATCGAAGATCGAACTGGAAAGAAAATAATTTCTCAAGATGAAGAACCAGCGAAAGTAAAATTCGATAAAATTCCAAATCTGAAACCAGCTTTCGACAAAACTGGAACTGTGACTGCAGCAAACTCATCAAAAATAAATGATGGAGCTGCAACACTACTTCTTATGTCAGCTGATAAAGCGAAAGAAAAAAAATTAAAACCAATTGCTAGAATTTTAGGATTTACTTCTCATTCACGGAAACCGGAAGAATTTACAATTGCTCCAGCAGATTCGGTAAATAAACTTTTAAAAAAACTTTCGTTAATCTCAAAGGAAATTGATTTGTTCGAAATCAATGAAGCATTTGCAGTTGTTGCTCTTGCAAATATGAAATTATTAAATCTTACACACGAAAAAATAAATGTAAATGGAGGAGCGGTTGCACTTGGTCATCCAATTGGAGCGAGTGGAGCGAGAATTCTTGTAACATTAATTCATGCACTTCAAAAAAGAAAATTAAAAAAGGGAATAGCCTCAATTTGTATTGGTGGCGGAGAAGCTACTTCGATGGCTGTGGAGATCTTAAATTGAAAAATATTTTAGTTATCGGAAGTGGCACAATGGGAAATGGAATTGCTCATTTATTTGCGATGAATAATTTTTCTGTAACATTAAATGATGTCTCAATAGAAATATTAAATAAAGCAATTTCTACAATTTCATCAAATCTTGATCGCCAAATAAAAAAAGGTGAGATAACTGAATCGCAAAAAAAAATTATACTTTCAAATATTTCTATTTCTTCAAAACTTGAAGATTCTACTTCAAATGTTGATTTGGTAATTGAAGCTGTTTCGGAAAACAAAAACCTAAAACTTGGAATATTTAAAAAATTAGATTCACTGACTTCTAATAATGTAATTCTTGCGAGCAACACTTCATCAATTTCGATTTCGGAATTAGCTTCTGCAACAACCAAGCCGGACAAAGTAATTGGAATGCATTTTATGAATCCAGTTCCGATTATGAAATTAATTGAAGTTATTCGTGGACTTGCAACTTCTGATGAAACTTGTAATAAAATAATGCAACTCGCCACTTCACTAAATAAAACTCCAGTTGAAGCAAATGATTATCCGGGATTCGTTGCGAATAGAATTTTAATTCCAATGTTGAATGAAGCCATGTATTGTGTAATGGAAGGAGTTGCTAAACCCGAAGCAATTGACACTGTAATGAAATTAGGAATGAACCATCCGATGGGACCACTTTCACTTGCCGATTTTATTGGACTCGATGTTTGTTTGTCAATTATGAATGTGCTTCATTCTGGATTTAATAATCCGAAATATTTGCCTTGTCCGCTTCTTGTAAAAATGGTTGCAGAAGGAAATCTTGGAAGAAAAACAGGAAAAGGATTTTTTAATTATAACTAATTATGGATTTTAATTTAAACGAAACTCAAAAATTAATTCAAGAAACTGCACGTAAATTTGCACAAGATGAACTTGCAGCAACTGCAGATTATCGTGACGAGAAAGAAGAATTTCCAACAGAACAAATTAAAAAACTTGGCGAATTAGGATTTATGGGAATGCAAGTTCCAGCAAAATATAATGGCGCCGAATTAGATTCTTTAAGTTATGTAATTGCAATGGAAGAAATTTGCAAAGTTGATGCTTCTGTTGGTGTGGTTATGTCTGTAAATAATTCTTTGATTTGTGCCGGAATAAATAAATATGGAACAGAATTTCAAAAAGAAAAATATTTAAAAGATTTGGCAAGTGGAAAAAAACTTGGTGCGTTTGCTTTATCAGAACCGGAAGCAGGAAGTGATGCAACTAATCAACATACAACTGCAATTCGAAATGGTGATTATTATATTTTGAATGGGATTAAAAATTGGATTACAAATGGAAGCACTGCTGATATTATAATAGTAATGGCTTCATCGGATTCTACAAAAGGTGCAAAAGGAATAAATGCTTTTATTGTAGAAAATAATTATCCAGGATTTTCAGTTGGAAAAAAAGAACGCAAACTTGGAATCAGAAGTTCAGATACAGTTTCACTTTCATTTCAAGATGTAAAAGTCCCAGTTGAAAATAGAATTGGTGAAGAAGGTTTTGGATTTAAATTTGCAATGAATACTCTCGATGGTGGAAGAATTGGAATTGCAGCACAAGCTCTCGGAATTGCACAAGCTTGTCTCGATGCATCTCTAAAATATTCTAAAGAAAGAAAAGCATTCGATAAACCAATTTCTGAACTTCAGGCAATTCAATTTAAACTTGCAAAAATGGCAACTGAAATTGAAGCTGCAAGATTATTAGTTCATCAAGCTGCGCAATTAAAAGATTCTGGAATTGATTATACAAAACAAGCAGCAATGGCAAAACTTTTTGCTTCAAAAGTTGCAGTAAATTCAGCATTAGAAGCAATTCAAATTCATGGCGGATATGGTTATATTCGTGAGTATAATGTTGAAAGATATTTGCGTGATGCAAAAATTACGGAAATTTATGAAGGAACTTCAGAAATTCAACATTTAGTTATAGCAAGAAATTTATTAAAAAATTAAAGGAGTATTTTATGAAATCGAAAGGTGCAATTATTGGAATTAGTTTATTGGGTGCTGTAATCCTCATTATTCTTTGGGGAGTAAATGTAAATAATTCAATTATTACTTTAAATGAATCTACCTCTTCAGCTTGGGCACAAGTTGAAAATCAATATCAACGAAGAGCAGATTTGGTTCCGAATCTTGTTGAGTCTGTAAAAGGATATGCAAAACATGAAAAGGGAACTTTTGAAGCAGTAATTAATGCAAGATCAAAGGCAACTCAAATAACAATTTCTCCGGAAATGTTAAATGATCCAACTCTCTTAAAAAAATACGAACAAGCTCAAGGAGAACTTTCAAGATCACTTGGAAGACTACTTGCAATTTCTGAAAATTATCCAAATTTAAAAGCGAACGAAAATTTTCTTCAACTTCAAAGTCAATTGGAAGGAACAGAAAATAGAATTTCAATCGAACGAAGAAGGTTTAACGAGTTTGTACAAAAATATAATACTAAAATTAAATTATTTCCGGCTTCCTTTATTGCTTCTTACGGTGGATTTACAGCCAAGAGTTATTTTGAAAGTGTTGAAGGCTCGGAAGTAGCTCCAAAAGTAACATTCTAAATATTCGTGAAATATTTATTTTATTTATTTCTGGGAATATTATTTATCCCGGTTTTAAATTCTAATTTAATAAGTCAAGAGAATCAACTTCCCAAAGTTGAAAAGCGAATTACAGACAATGCTGGAGTTCTAACTTCCACAGAAATAAATTATTTAACAGAAAAATTAGATAAATATAAAAGTGCAGCAGTTGCAGATTTAATTATTGTAACAATTCCAACTTTGAATAGTGAAGAAATCCGTGAATATGGAATTCGACTTCTTGAAAAAATAAAAGCAGGTTCCGAAGAAAAAAATAATGGGGTTTTATTACTAATTGCAATTCAGGATAAAAAAATTTCAATCGAAGTTGGATATGGTTTAGAAGGTGAACTGACAGACGCTCAAAGTAGTTTCATAATTAGAAATATAATTACTCCAAAATTTAAAGTAGGGAATTACTTTCAAGGAGTTGATGAAGGAACAACTGCAATATTAAATACCATAAGTGGAAGTGAATTATCCTATCAATCAAGAGAAACAACAGATATTCCATATTGGGTTGGGTTATTAGGATTTGTTTTTTTTATTTTTTTAAGAAACACACTTTCAAATCGACCAAATAATATTGGTTCAAAAAAACATGGATATCCATATCTTATTGGTGGCTTTGGAGGTGGATTTGGTGGACGATCAAGTGGTTGGTCGGGTGGTGGTGGCTCATTTGGTGGAGGTGGTGCAAGTGGTAGTTGGTAACCATTTTTTCCATAAATTGAATAACTAATGTTGATTACAAAAGAAAATATTGAGTTGTTAAAAAAGGAAATCGAAGCCGTTGAAAGTAAAACAAGTGGCGAAGTAAGAATTATTATTAGAAAAAAGAAGCCATTTTTTCAAAAAATGAAACCGATTAAAGAAATTGCAGAGTCTGAATTTATTAATTTAAAAATGCAGGATACAAAAAGAAGAAATGGAGTGCTTTTATATATTTGCGAACATGAACGCCAATTTCAAATTGTAGCTGATATTGGAGTTAACTCAATCGTTCAAGTAACTTACTGGAATGAACTTGCAGTTTCTGTTTCAAAATATTTTCAACATGAAGAATATTTTTCTGGATTAAAATATTTAGTGGATGAAGTAGGAAATTTATTAGCTAAATATTTTCCGAATGAAGAAAATAATCAAAACGAACTTTCAAACGATATTATAATTCAATAATGAAAAAGAAAATTGCAATAGCTCAAGTTGACAGCGTGGTTGGTGATGTTGAAAAAAATATCAAACATCATGAACAATTTGTAAAAGAAGCGATAAAACAAAAAGCTGAAGTTGTCTTATTCCCGGAATTAAGCTTAACTGGTTATTCAATTCGTGATTTGGTTTGGGATGTTGCAATTACAACTTCAAGTAAAAAAATATTAGCGCCACTTTTGGAATTAAGTTCAAAAATTGAGATTATTATTGGTTGTGTTGAAGAAGGAGAAGATTTTGGATTATATAACTCTGCTTTTCTTCTAAGAAATAAAACCATAAAATCTTTACACAAGAAACTTTATTTACCAACTTATGGAATGTTTGAAGAAGGTAGATATTTCACATCGGGAAAAAATATATCCATTTTTGATGAAGATAATATTCCATTTGGAATTTTAATTTGTGAAGATTTGTGGCATATTGTTTTGCCTTATGCAATTTCAAAAAAAGGTGCGCAAATTATTTATGGAATGTCTGCAAGTCCAACAAGAAAAGTTGCAAAAGATGAACCTTTTTTAATGGATACGATTAATACAGAACATTATAAAACTTATTCCAGATTATTAAGTTGTTATATTGTGGTTTCCAATCGAGTTGGGATTGAAGATGGAATAAATTTTTGGGGAGGTTCTTCGATAATCGACCCATTTGGAAAAATTGTTGCAAAAGCAAAATTATTTGACGAAGATTTAATTGTTTCTACGATAGATGATAATCAAATTAGAAGAGCGAGAAGATTATCGCGACATTTTTTAGATGATAACTTAGATTTAACATTAAAATTATTAACTTAACTAAGAGGCGTTATGGAAAATTTTCACGGTGAGTTACATGCAAATAACGAACTCACATTATTAAAAAAGTCAGAAGAGAATCCATTTGAATCTATGATGCAACGATTTGATGTTGCAGCAGATATTTTAAAACTTGATCAAGGTGTTTACGAATATTTAAAAACTCCTGCGAGACAGATTATAGTTTCAATTCCAGTGCAAATGGATAATGGAAAAGTTGAAGTTTTTGAAGGTTACAGAGTTATTCATAATGATATTCTTGGACCATCAAAAGGTGGAATTCGATTTGCACCAGATGTTCACTTGGATGAAATTAAAGCTTTAGCTGCGTGGATGACTTGGAAATGCGCAATATTAAATATTCCATTTGGCGGAGCAAAAGGTGGAGTAAAATGTGATCCGACAAAACTTTCAAAAAGTGAACTCGAAAAAATTACTCGCCGTTATACTGCAAGTATGATGGATGTTTTTGGTGAAGAAAAAGATATTCCAGCTCCTGATATGGGAACTAACGAGCAAGTTATGGCCTGGATAATGGATACTTACAGTATGCATATTCGTCACACAGAAACTGCAGTTGTAACCGGTAAACCAATAATTATTGGCGGCTCCGAAGGAAGAAAAGAAGCAACTGGAAGAGGAGTTATGCAAGTTACTATTACCGCGATGAATAAATTAGGAATTGTTCCAACTGAATCTACAGTTGCTGTTCAAGGATTTGGAAATGTCGGTTCTTTAACTGCTGAATTATTATCGCAACAAGGTTGTAAAATAATTGGAATCAGCGATGTCACCGGAGGTTATTACAATAAAAGCGGAATAAATATTCCTGAAGCAATTGCTTATGTTCAGCAAAATAAAACTTTAAAAGGATTTAAAGGTGGCGACAAAATTACTCAAGAAGAATTATTAGAACTCGAGTGTGATGTATTAATTCCCGCTGCAAAAGAAGATCAGATTACTGCAAAGAATGCTTCAAAAATTAAAGCTAAAATAATTGCTGAAGGTGCAAATGGTCCAACAACTGCTCTCGCAGATCCAATTCTAAAAGAAAAAGGAATTCTTGTAATTCCGGATATTTTAGCAAATGCTGGAGGCGTTACAGTTTCATATTTCGAATGGGTTCAAGATCGAGTTGGATATTTCTGGTCGCTTGATCGTGTAAACAGACGACTCGAAAGAATGATGAGATTAGCGTTTGATTCAGTTTATACAACTTCGAAAGAATACAATGTTACACTTAGAATTGCAGCTTATGTAATGGCAATTGATAAAGTTTCAAAAACTTTGAAACTCCGTGGAATTTATGCTTGATGAGAGATTCTTTATTTACTGATTCACTATTGGTTTTATCAAATAAAAATAATTCAACTTCTGATGATTCAATTTTAACTTCTTTCTTAATTATTTTACTTACTGGAATTTTAACTTATTTACTTTTTACTGTTCGAACAAAATGAAAAAATATTTACCATTTTTAATTTTAATAATATTTGGTTGTAATTCTACAGACATTACAACAATTCAAACTGCTGAAGAATTATATAAAGATGCAACCGCTCAATACAAAGAGAATGATTATCTCGAAGCAATTGAAATTTACAAAGAATTACTTTTACGTTTTCCTGCGAGTACAATTGCTGATGACGCACAATTTTATTTAGCTGAATCTCGTTATAAGCGAAATGAATTTATGTTAGCAGCTCTTGAGTACGATTATTTAATTAAAACAATGCCATCGAGTAATTTTGTCGATTATGCGAGATATAAAAAGGCAATTGCATATTATAAACTATCTCCAAAATATCCACTCGATCAAAAATATACTGTTCTTGCTTTAGATGAACTTCAAAATTTTATTGAAAATACTTCAAATGAAAAATTAAAAAAGGATTCTGAAAAGAGAATTTCAATTATAAATAATAAACTTGCGCAAAAGATTTATGAAAGTAGTGTAATTTATTATCATCTACATTATTATCGTTCAGCAATTACTTATTGTGAATTATTAAAAGAGAAATATCCAGATTCAAATTATATTGATGATGTATTATTAATTAAAGCAAAATCTTATTTCGAAAGAGAAATTTCGAGACCAAAAACGATTAAAAAAGATTTTACAAATACTCTTCGAGCGATTGAAGAATTAAAAGAGAAACCACTTTCAAAGGAAATAAAATTAGAAACAGATTTTATTTTAGCTTCAATTAATGAAATGCAAAAATCCTCATGATAAAAGTTAGTGACTCATATACCGAAATGACCGAGCTCGTACTGCCAAACGATACGAACTCACTTGGAAATTTACTTGGCGGCAAATTAATGTTTTGGATTGACATTTGCGCGGCAATAAGCGCAATGCGAGTTACAAAAATAGTTTGTGTTACTGCTGGAGTTGATGATTTAATATTTTTAGCTCCAATTAGACTTGGCGATGCAGTTAAATTAAAAGCAATTGTAAATCGAACTTTCAATTCTTCTTTGGAAGTTGGTGTTGATGTTTATGCTGAAAATATGTCTACAGGAGAAATTCGACATTCAAATAGTGCGTATCTAACTTTTGTTTGTGTTGATAAACAGGGAAAACCAATTCCTGTTCCTGAAGTTTCTCCAATTTCTCCGGATGAAAAAAGAAAATTTGATGCTGCATTACATCGTCGTGAAGAGAGATTACGAAAGAAGGAAATACTTAAAAGACAATCTTCGTAAATGAAGATATTTGTTTTACTAGTTTCACTAAGTTCGATTCTCTTTTCCGAACAAATCGAATTTCGTAAATGCCTTTTTACTTCACCAACCTTTAAGAAGCAACATGTAAAATTACTTCAGGGAATATCGAGACCAACTCTTGAAAAAAATATAATTTCCAAAAACGGTAAATTTAGAATTCATTTTGATACTTCAAAGATTTCAGGAAATCTTCCATCACTTGTTGATACAAGTGGAGAGAGAATTATAAATACACAAAATAATTTTATTGATTCGCTAAATGAGATTTTAACTTTTGTTGCTGAAAAAGAATTGACATTATTTGGATTTAATTTTCCACCAACTGATGGTAATTTAGGAGGAGGAAGCGAATTAGATGTTTATATTATTGATTTGGGAAATAGAACTTTTGGTTACACAGAATGGGATGAGCAGACACCGATAGACAATTCAAAAATTAATAAACGGTATTCAACTTACATTGTAATTGATAATGATTACGGAAAAGGATTTCGTACAAAAGGTTTGATTGCACTGAAAGCTACAATTGCTCATGAATTTTTTCACACAATTCAAATTGGAAATTATGGTTTGTGGAATGAATTTTTACATTATTATGAAATGTCGGCCGAAGCAATGGAGACAACCATTTATTCTTCATCAGTAGATTATCTTTTCGATTTAAAAGATTATTTCCAAAATCATAATTTAATTTCTTTAATGGGAAGTGACAATAGATTTTATGGCTACGAACGGGCTTTGTGGAATATTTACCTTCAAGCTAAATTTGGATTTAATATTACAAAATTAATTTGGTCTGAAATTTATAATCAGTCTCCAACTTATGCGCAGGAAAAAATCCTTAAATCAAATTATTCTACTTCAACCGGAAAAGAATTTATTTCTTTTACAACTGAAAATTATAAAGTCAATAAAACATCGCAATCAAATTATTATACAAACGTTTCATTGTTTCCAATTTTATTAATTGATGAAAAAATAAATCTTTCCGGAACAGAAATAATCTCTTTTGGAAGTAAAAACTTTACATCAAAATATATTCAAATTAGAAGTGGAACTGACACCTCTTTTGTAATAATAGTTTGTTTGAAAGAGAATGAAATGGTTTTGAATTATTCAAATGTATTTCAGGCAGCAATAAAGGTATTTCCTTCAACAATCGGGACATTCAAATTATCTGATAATTCTTCGTACGATATTTCATTTGATAAAAGAAATGATTGGTTCCATTCTTCTTCCACAAATAATATATTTGTTTCGAGTTCATCAAGTTCATTTCCTAATCCAGTTAATCCAGATAGAAATTCATTAATGATTCCAACTGTGAATTTAAATAGCGCAAATATAAATGCAAAATTAATTATTCTATCTTCAGATTTTAATCCAATTTATTCTGGAGAAGAAGAAATAATAAATTATTTGGGAAACACTTATGTTGTTTGGAAATGCATCGATAAAAATGGAAAGAAAGTTGGGAGTGGAGTTTATTATTATTTTATTTTGGAAGATGAGAAAAAAAATATAGGTAAATTTGTGGTGCTAAAATAATGATAACAGTTCAAGCTGACAATATTTGTAAAAATTATAATCGCCAAAATGTATTAAATAATATTTCTCTTTTTGCTTCAGAAAAATATTCTATTGCAATTACAGGTAAAAATGGATCTGGAAAATCTACATTAATTAAAATATTAACTCGATTTGTAACACCTACTTCAGGCAGAATATTTCATTATGATAATAATTTTCTTATTCAGCCGGAAAAGTTAAATAATTACTTCTCTATTGTTGCTCCTTATTTAATGTTATACGAGGAATTAACAGCACTTGAACATTTGCGATTTGTAAAAAAATTAAAAAAAATAAATAATGCTTCTTCAGAAGTTGAACTCTTAAAACAATTTTCCTTATTCGATAGTGGAAATAAAAAAGTAGGAAGTTTCAGTTCTGGAATGATTCAAAGATTAAGATATTGTATTGCTCTGATTTCGAATCCAAAAATATTATTACTTGACGAACCAACCTCAAATTTAGATTCCGAAGGAGAGGATTTAGTTTACTTTCTTATGAAATCTGCGAAAAAAAATAATATCACATTGATATTCGCAACTAATCATAAAAAAGATTTAAAGTATGCCGATTGTTTAATTGATTTAGGCGAAGGAGCAAAATGAAATCATTTTTCACTTTACTCTACAAAGATCTTCTTTGCGAATTCAGAACGAAGCATGCAATCTATTCGCTTTTAGTTTTTGTATTAACAACAGTTTTAGTTTTATTATTTTCAATTTTGGATAAAGATTTCTCTGTTGAGTTGATATCCAGTTTATTTTGGATTGTTTCATTTTTTTCTACAATGACAGGTTTAAGCCGTTCATTTGTCCTCGAAGAAGAAAAACATACAATTATGTTTTTGCGTTTACAGTCGAGTGTAACAAATATATATTTAAGTAAATTATTTTACACAATAATTGGAAGTCTAATTATAAATATTTCAATTACAATTGCATTTTCATTATTCTTATCTGGATTTATAATTTATAATTATACTTTATTTGCACTCACGATATTAATAGGAAGCATTGCTCTATCATCGGCTGCTACAATTTTATCTGCAATAATTTCACGCGCAGAATTTAAGGGACTTCTTTTTCCACTTTTGTCATTTCCAATTATGCTTCCCATATTGATCACTTCAGTGCAATTAACAAATATCACTTTAACAAATTTCACTTTTGAAAATGAATTAAATTATTTGCAATTTCAACTGTCTTATTCAACAGTTTTAATAACATCATCATTAATGTTTGTAAAATATATTTTTGAAGAATGAAAATCATAAAATATTTATCGAGTCTAATAATCACTTTAGTAATAATTTCTGGAATTGCACCTCCAATTGTAGAATTTCCAATGCATTGGTATCAGTATCCGATAATACCGGGATTAGAAGATAAATTCAGAAATATATTTTTCCATGTTCCTACAGCGTGGGTGTCAACAATTGCTTTTTTGGTTTCTACATATTATTCATTTAAATATTTAACTTCTAAAAATGATTTATACGATATTAAAGCAGAATCTTCGGCTTCAATCGGATTATTATTCAGTTTACTCGCAACGGTTACAGGTGCACTTTGGGCAAAATTTAATTGGGGATCATTTTGGAATTGGGATCCTCGCCAAGTATCAATTGTTTTTTTGTTGATAATATATTTTGCTTATTTCTTACTTCGTTCTTCAATTAAAAATGAAATTTCCAAAAATAATATTTCGGCTGTTTATAATATTATTGCAGGTATTTCTTCGATCTTTTTCACTTTTATTTTACCTCGTATGCTAACTGGTTTACATCCTGGCGCAAAAGGGGGAAAAGATTTAGGACCTATTTTAGGTGGCAGTATTTCTGGAAACATAATGGTTACTTTTTTCGTATCTTTGTTAGGATTTACATTATTTTATTTATGGTTATTAAATTTACGAACTCGAACTGGAATATTAATGAAAGAATTAAAATATGATTGACTTTCTCGAACAGAATCAATTGTTTATTGTATTAACTTTAGTTTTACTTATTTGGTTTGGGATATTAATTTATCTCCGAACAATTGAAAACAAAATTGTTAAATTAGAACAAGCGCTTAAAAAACAAAAAGGAAATAATTAAAATGAACTTTAGATTTATTTTAGGAATTGTTGTAATTGTGGCATCAATTATTTTTGCATCAATTTCATTTACTGAAACTAATATTGAATATATGAGTTTTAATGAGGCTTTACGCGCTGATAAAAAAGCACAAGTAAAAGGTGAGTGGGTTAAAGACAAGCCTGTATATTTCGATCCGGTTAAAAATTCTTTTTCGTTTTATATGAAAGATGATAATGAAACAGAATTTCAAGTTATTCTCGAGGGAGCAAAGCCGAACAATTTCGAAATCGCTGAAAGTATTGTTGCAAAAGGGAAATGTTCAGATAATATTTTTCATGCTTCATCAGTTTTAACAAAATGTCCTTCGAAATACGAAGGGAATAATGAAGCATTAAAAAATACAATTTAAATATTTATGCTCGGTCAATATTTAGTTTATCTTACTTTCACTGTAAGTTTATTATCAACGATTTTTTATTGGTATGTACTTCAAAGTAAATCAATACAGTTTTTAAATTATGCACGAAATCTATTTTATATTTCCGTAGTTGGAATTATAGCATTTTCATCTTTATTAATTTATTTTATTTTCACACATCAGTTTCAGTATAATTATATTTGGGGACATAGTTCAACTGATTTACCTCTTCCATTATTATTCTCTACATTTTACGCAGGACAAGAGGGAAGTTTTAATTTGTGGGCGTTGTTTACTGGAATCTTGGGAATTCCACTTCTTAAATATGCAATTAAAAGAAACTACGAAATTGAATTGATGGTTGTCTTCGGTTCAATATTTTCGGTTTTATTATTATTCTTAGTTGTAAAAAATCCATTTACTTTTATTTGGGATGTTTTTCCAAAAGAATTAATAGGACAGGGTAAAATTCCTTCGACCGTAACAAAATATATTTGGCTAAATCAAACTGAAGGAATATGGGCAATGGTTCCCGTTGAAGGAAAAGGATTAAATCCTTTACTTCAAAATTATTGGATGGTAATTCATCCTCCTATTTTGTTTATTGGATTCACTGCGATGTCAATTCCATTTTCTTATGCTGTAGCGGCGTTAATAAAAAGAGATTTCCAAAGTTGGATAATTATTGCAAAACCTTGGATTGTATTTGGTTCGATGATACTTGGTTGCGGAATTTTACTTGGCGGATTTTGGGCCTACGAAACTCTAGGATGGGGAGGATTCTGGGGATGGGATCCAGTCGAAAATTCTTCACTTGTTCCTTGGTTAGTCTCAGTGGCATCACTACATACAATGCGTTCCCAAAAAAATACTCAAGGGTTTATTCGAACAAATTTCATTTTGAGTATTTTATGTTTTTTACTGGTTTTGTATTCAACTTTTTTAACACGAAGTGGAATTTTAGGTGAAACTTCAGTTCATTCTTTTGTTACTCCAGGCGCATTTATTTACTGGCTTTTACTTGGGACAATTCTCCTGTTTTCAACTATGGGATTCGGTTTCTTAATTAAACGTTGGAAGGAAATTCCAAAACCAGAATCTACTTATTCGATTCTTTCAAGAGAGTATTCTTTATTTCTTGGAGCATCAGTATTGGTAATTAGCTCCTTCTTTATTTTAATTGGAACCTCATCACCAATTATCACAACATTGATGAAAGGGAAAGCTTCTGCTGTTGAAATAAATTATTATATCCAGACAGTTTTGCCATTAGCAATTGCACTTGGGATTCTTTCCGGATTAGGACAAATTTTATGGTGGAAAAATACGCCAATCAAAACGCTTTCCAAAAAAATATTTTTACCAGTTATTCTATCTTTAATTTTTACTATTGTGAGTTATTATTTTGGTGCAACAGAACTTGCAATGTTAATTTTACTCTTCAGTTCATTTTTTATGTTGTCAGTAAATTCAATTGTTTTATGGAAAATACTAAAAGGAAAAATATATTTAGCAGGAAGCCCAATTACTCATATTGGATTTTCGATTATGTTGATCGGTTTTATAACTTCCGCGAAGTACGATTCAAAACAAACTATTTCACTTGAAGAAGGAAAAACAATTTCTGCACTTGGTTATAATTTAACATATGTCGGTTATGAACCACTAGAAAGAAATAATTATGCCTTTAATATTTTAGTAAATCAAGGGGAAAATAACTACACAGTTTTGCCAACTATGTTTATCAATAAACAGGATAATAATATAATTCGACAACCTGATATTTTAAATATGTTAATTAAAGATTTTTATGTTTCACCTCTTTCTTTGGAAGATGGAAAAGCTGCAGGACAAGAAGTTGATTTGGTGAAAAATAAAATTTCGACAATTAATGGTGTTTCATTAAAATATTTTGGATATACTTTTGTTCAAAATCAAAAAACTGGAAACGAATTAACACTTTCAATCGAATACAAAAATAAAAGTGTGAAGGAAATAATAAACCCTAAAATGTTAAATATGAAGGGAGAAGTTTCATATTCAAGTGTTAAAACAAAGGATGGAGAATTTGATATTTCAATTATTTCTGTTAATCCCGCTAAAAGTGAAGAGCAAACAACCGCAAAAATATTATTAACTTCTTTGACTTCTGTTCAAGAACCAAAAAAAGAAACTCTAATTGTTGAAGCAACAATTAAGCCACTAATTATTCTCGTTTGGTTTGGAACTGCAATTGTAATGTTAGGTTATTTAATAACTTTATTCCGAAGAATAAAAGAATCCCGTTAAATCAATTAATCTCGTTTTTGCCAATTAGCAAAAACAGATTTTTCAATAATAATTTCTCCATTAACTAATTTACTTGGAATTGGATCCGGATAATAACGTTGACAACAAGCATACGCTTCCAAACTTTCCATATTCCAATAAGAAGGACAATTCGCGCAATGTATATTATTATTCTCCAAATAAAATTCTTTACTTGTACAATTTTCGCTCATACTTATTGCAGTTACAATTTTCCCACGAGGAGTTATATAAGCAATAATTGGAATATTGAATAATTTTTCAGGATCAAAAAATTTTACAATAGTGTTTTGTTCAATTGAAGCAAAGCTAACTGAAATAGTTGAAATATTATTTTTAACTTCGATAATAGTTGCATCGATTCTTTCTTGATTTCTAATTGCTGGATATTCAAGCTTCGGTTGTTTATCAATTACAGGATGAAATTCCCGAAATGCAGTTGAATAAAAAATGTATACTCCAAAACCAAGAATTAATAATACTAAAGAAGTGTAAAGTAGTTTTGTTGATTTAATCATTATCATATGAATACCTCAAATGAACTGACACCAACTGGTTCGATAGAATAAAAAGGTTCGCCATAATCTACTCCAATCATACTTCCGAAATGAATATCTCTGCTTTGTATAAATTCCAAAAATCTTTTTGACGAAAGTAAAGTTTCGCTTTCTTTACTTTTAGGATTATAAAATTGAGAATTAAAACATTTTATCGTTTCTTCTTTGATTGAATAATATTTACTAACATCTACAATAAAAGAGGGAGCGAATTCAAACTTTTGCATAAAATGATAAAATCGATGGGGACGAAATGGAATTTGTTTTTTGCCTTCAAAAGTAGTTTTAATTTTTTCCAATCCTGAATAAAACCACGCTTCACGACAAAGTCTATGTGCATGTTCATGATCAGGATGTCTTTCCAGCCAATGTGGAATCAGTAAAACTTTTGGACGATATTTTCTAATTACATTAATTAATTTATTTACGTTCAATTTTGATATTTCAATATTGCCATCAGAAATTTTTAAATTAATTCTTGCTTCAGTTTGAAATACTTTATGAGCGTTTTCAGCTTCATTTTTTCGAATTAAAGCAGAACCGCGAGTTCCTAATTCACCTTGTGTTAAATCAACAATGACAACTTTTTTACCACTGCGAGTTAAATGTGCAATTGTTCCACCACAACTAAGTTCAACATCATCAGGATGAGCGCCAATTGCCATTACATCAATTTGATTATTCATATTTATCATTTTTAAATTAATTTGGTGCTATATTTATAATTATTTATGAAAAATACAAGCTCTATTTTATCGGTTTCAGTTTTAACAAAGCAGATTAAAGAAAATCTCGAATTAAATTTCCGAAATCTTTGGGTTCAAGGTGAAGCTTCAAATGTTCGATATGCAACATCCGGGCATTTGTATTTTACATTAAAAGATGAATTTGCTCAAATTTCTTGTGTAATGTGGCGTTCTCAAGTTCAATCAAATATATTTAAAGTCGATGATGGTTTAAAATTAATTGTACATGGAAATGTTTCGCTTTATGAAGTAAGAGGAAGTTATCAGATAAATTGTACTTCAATTAAACCAGTTGGAATTGGAGAATTGCAACTCGCTTTCGAGCAATTAAAAAATAAATTACAAAGTGAAGGTTTTTTTGATTTAGAACTTAAAAAACAAATTCCATTATTTCCGAAATCTATTGGAATTATAACTTCACCACAAGGTGCAGTGTTTCACGATCTTCTTACAAATATTAAAAGAAGATTCCCGATTGTAGAAATTAATTTTATTCCTGTAAAAGTTCAAGGAAAAGATTCTGTTAAAGAGATTGTTGATGCGATAAATTATTTTGATGTCGATAAATCTGTTGACTTTATAATTTTAGCTCGAGGTGGTGGATCATTGGAAGATTTATGGTCTTTTAATAGCGAAGAAATTGCACGCGCAATTTTTAATTGCAATATTCCAATAGTAAGTGCTATCGGACATGAAACTGATTTTACAATCTCAGATTTTGTTGCAGACTTTCGTGCGCCAACTCCATCTTCGGCAGCAGAACTTGTGGTGCCAAATCAGGAAGAAGTAATTGAGAGTTTTACTAATTCTCTGTATATTATCGAATCCGAAGTTGAAAATGGAATTTCAGAAAAAACAAACTGGATTAACTCAACTTTGGAAAGATATTGGTATCGTTTTCCGCAGGAATTGATCAATCAATACAAACAAACTGTTGATTATTTTTTGAGCGATTTAGATAATTCAAAGATAAATATTTTCAAAAATACGAACACTAAATTAAATAACTTCAAATCAAATTTGGAAATGTTAAATCCGAAAGCTGTACTTAAAAGAGGATACTCAATAACTACGAAAAATGGTAAAGTAATTTTATCAAGCAAAGAAATAAAATATTTGGATAAAATTGAAACTATTTTAGCAGATGGAAAAATAAATTCAACTGCGAATAAAAATTAAATGAAACAAAAAATTAAAAATAATATTTCGTTCGAAGATTCTTCAAAACGATTAGAACAGATCATTTCACAACTTGAAGATGGGAAAGTTGATTTAAATAAATCAATTTCACTTTACGAAGAAGGCGTTTTTTTGGTGACTGAATGTTTAGATATTCTAAAAAAAGCAGAGCTTAGAATTAATACAATTAATCTTAAAACAAAATCGGTAAGGAAATCTATATATAATGACAATGAATGAACATTTAACAACTACAAAATTTTTAAAAAATATTAACATTCCAGCTGATGTTCGCAAATTAAATGTAACAGATTTAAAAATACTTAGCGCAGAAGTTAGAACATTTTTAATTGATGTAGTTTCAAAAACTGGCGGACATCTTGGTGCTGGACTTGGAACTGTGGAATTAATTATTGCACTTCATTATGTTTTTGATACTCCGAAAGATAAATTAGTTTTTGATGTTGGTCATCAAACATATCCTCATAAAATATTGACAGGAAGGAAAGATCTTCTTCACACAATTCGGCAATTTCGTGGATTGAGTGGATTTTTAAGAAGAGAGGAAAGCGAATATGATGTTTTTGGAGCCGGTCATGCAAGTACAGCGATTAGTGCTGCACTCGGAATTGCAACTGCACGCGATTTTAAAAATGAAAATTTTAAAGTTGTTGCAATTGTTGGTGATGGTTCTCTTACTGGTGGATTATCTTATGAAGCTTTGAACAACGCCGGACTTCTTAAAAAAAATATGATTGTAATTTTAAATGACAATAAAATGGTTTCACTTTCTTCTGTTAAACCAAATCATTGGTCATTGCATAATTATTTTTCTGAAGTATTCACGCATCCATCTTACAATAAATTTAAAGCAAATGTTTGGGAGCTCACTGGTAAATTGGATACTTTCGGTGACAGATTGCGCGTTTTAACTCATAACGTTGAAAAAGGAATTAAAGCAATAATAACTCCCGGAATGTTATTTGAAGCAATTGGTTTCAGATATTTTGGTCCTTTTAATGCACATAATGTTGTTAAGCTTGTTGAAACTTTGAATAACGTTAAAGATTTAAATGGTCCAATTCTAATTCATTGTATTTCGGAAAAAGGAAAAGGATATGAACCTGCCGAAAAAGAAATTACAAGATTTCATGGTGTAACACCTTTCGATAAAATAACTGGCATCTCGCCAAAAATTCCAAATGCTCCGAAATCATTTACAACTATTTTTGGTGAAACTTTAGTTGAGTTGTGCAAACAGAATGAAAAAATTATTGGAATTACTGCTGCTATGCCCGATGGAACTGGACTTACAATTCTTCAAAAACAAATTCCTGAAAAATTTTTTGATGTGGGAATTGCAGAAGGACACGCTGTAACTTTCGCAGCTGGAATTGCAACTGAAGGTTATATCCCGGTTGTGGCAATTTATTCTACATTTTTACAAAGAGCATACGATAATATTATTCATGATGTAGCTTTACAAGATTTGCATGTAATATTTATTTTGGATCGCGGTGGCTTAGTTGGCGCAGATGGTCCGACACATCATGGTGCATTTGATTTAACATATTTACGTTGTATTCCTGGAATGATTATCATGGCGCCAAAAGATGAATCTGAATTAAAAGATATGATGTTTACTGCAGTTCAACAAAAAAATAAACCTGTTGCAATTCGATATCCACGTGGAAATGTGATTGGGGTTCCAATTAAACCAGAATTTGAATTACTTCCGATTGGAAAAAGCGAAGTTCTACAAACCGGAACTGATGTTGCAATACTTACAATTGGAACAATTACACAAGAAGTTCTAAAAGCTGGAATTATTTTATCAAAAAATGGAATATCTGCGGAAATTATAAATATGCGTTTTGTCAAGCCAATTGATAGTGAAAGATTAAAATTAATTGGTGAAAAATTTAATAAAATAATTACTGTTGAGGAAAATAGTATTTATGGTGGATTTGGTTCTGCAGTTATTGAAGAGTTTACAAAACTTAATATGAACAATCTTTCTGTTCGACTAATTGGACTTGAAGATAGTTTTGTTGAACATGGTTCTCCAAAAGAATTAATGGAATTAACAGAGCTTGATGCTCAATCGATTGCTAAAAAAATTACTGATTTTCTTCAAATTGAAAAAATTGATTCTAATATTTCGGAAGTAAATATTAAATAGGATAATGAAATATTATTACAAACGTATAATTTGGATTTCTTCATTATTTCTATTATTTATTTTTATTCTTGATTCATTTATCATGCCAGTTTATGTTCACAATAAATCAATTGTACAAGTCCCAAATGTAGTTGGCATTAAATATGAAGAAGCAGAATTATATTTAAAAAAAGAGGGATTTAGTGTTTTTAAAATAAATGGTGGATCACATCAAACTATTCCATTTGGTTTTGTGAATTCGCAAAATCCAATTGCATTTAGAAATGTTAAAGAGGGAAGAGATATTTATTTAACAGTTGTCACTGCAAAAAAAAATGTTTTACTTCCAAAATTAATTGGGAAAACATTACGTGATGCAACTTTTTCTTTAGAATCAATTGGATTAATTATTGGTGAGATTTCTTATAAATTGAATAGCAGTTTTCCAAAAGAAGTTATTACTACTCAATCTAGTTCACCTGGAACTACAATGCAGCCAAATACAATTATAAATGTCACAATTAATTCAAATCCTCCAATCGAGAGTCAAACAGAAGTCGAAATCGAATAATGAAAGCAAAAATAATAGCACCATCTTTATTATCGGCAGATTTTACCAATCTCAAAAAACAACTTCTTGATTTGCAAAACGTCGGTTGTAAATTATTTCACTGCGATGTAATGGATGGACATTTTGTTCCAAATATTAGTTTTGGTCCTTCTATAATTTCTCAAATCCATAAATCAACGACTGTTACTTTAGATACCCATCTGATGATTAGTAATCCAGATAAATATATTTCTAACTTTTCGAAAGCAGGATCATCATTTATAACTGTCCATTATGAAGCATGTGAAAATATTTTAGCGACAATTGAATTAATTAAAAATGAAAATGTAAAAGTTGGTATTTCAATAAAACCTGATACACCTGTTTCGGTTTTAGAAAATATTATTGATAAAGTAGATTTAATTCTTATAATGTCAGTTCATCCTGGGTTTGGTGGTCAGTCATTTATTCCATCTTCACTAAATAAAATAATCGAAGTCAAATCTTTAATTGAAAAGAATAATTTAAATACAATAATAGAAGTTGATGGTGGAATTAATTTTGAAAATATCAAGTTAGTCTCAGATGCAGGCGCAGATATATTTGTTGCAGGAAATACTATTTTTAAAAATGAAAATATTGTTGAAGCATATTTATCTTTGCTAAAATTAATTTCATAAATATTAATTAATGGATGATTCTACGAAACTCAAGACAAAAGGCGAGCTTGCTCTTTTAGCTACAACTTTAATCTGGGGAACTTCATTTGTCTTTGCAAAAATATTATTAGTTGACGTTTCTCCGATTTTGTATTTAATTCTACGTTGCTTGATTGCTTCAATTGTATTTTTACTTTTATTCCCAAAAGAAATTCTAAAAGGCAAAGATAAAGATTCAATTAAAAATGGATTTATTTTAGGAATGCTTTTAAGTCTTGGATTAACATTACAGAATTACGGGCTTCAACTTACAACAGCATCAAAATCTGCATTTCTAACTTCGTTGATGGTTATTTTTGCACCTATTTTCCAAGTAATTATTTTGAAAAATAAACCGACTCAAAGCAATATAATTGGAATATTTATTGTTTTAATTGGTTCCTATTTTTTAACAATGCCAACTAGCGCAAACTTTAACTTTGGTGATTTATTAAATATTATCGCTGCTATTTTATTTGGATTATATACTGTTATCCTCGATAAATATTCTCGAGGTAAAAGCGCAATTCAATTATCTTTTTATCAAATATTTAGTTGTTTCTTGATTGGCCTAGTTTTTATTCCATTCGAGAAAGTTGTTTTTAATTATTCAACTTCTATATTAATTAATTTACTTTATTTATCATTACTTGCAGCAGTTGTTGCAGTTTGGATTCAAACAGAATTTCAAAAATATACAACTCCATCAAAAGCCGCTGTAATATTTTCAATTGAGCCAGTTATTGCAACTATTGCAGCTACATACTTTTTATCAGAATCGTTTACAACTAAAGAAATATATGGCGCTGTTTTTATTTTATTTGGGATATTATTTTCAGAAATTGGTGAAGGTTTATTGAATTATATAAAGTTAAATTATTCGTCAAAAAGTAATGTCTAAAAAAGTAAATATTACTATTTCTGGAAAAGTTCAGCAAGTTGGTTTTCGTTGGTTTGTAAGTTATCATGCAAAGAAACTTGGTTTAAATGGATTTGTTATGAATAATTCTGACGGATCTGTTTACATTGAAGTTGAAGGAATAGAATTAATACTTAATGAATTTATTTCAGAAATTAAAAAAGGTCCAAGATTAGCTAAAATTGATAAAATAATTGAAGCATTTGAGCCTGCAAAAAATATGTTTACAAACTTTTTGATAAAATAATGAATAAAATTAGAATTGGTTTCGGATACGACATTCACAAATTAGTAAAAGGACGAAAATTAATTTTGGGTGGCGTTGAAATTAAACATCCAAAAGGATTACTCGGTCATTCCGATGCGGACGTACTTTGCCATGCAATTGCAGATTCATTACTTGGCGCTGCTAATTTAGGAGATATTGGAAAACATTTTCCAAATACAAATAAAAAATGGAAAGATTGTTCAAGCTTAGTAATTCTCAAACAGGTTTTAATATTATTGAAAAAAAATAAAAGTAAAATTATAAATATTGACTCAACATTAGTTTTAGAGAAACCAAAAATTAGTAATTATGCACTACAGATGAAAAAAAATATCGCAAAATCACTTTCAATTAAAATTAATTCCATTTCGATTAAAGCCACAACAAATGAAAAATTAGGCGACATTGGAAAAGGAAAAGGCGCTTCGGCATACTCAGTTGCAACAATTACTTCCCAAAAATAGTAATGGAAGAATTCTACAATTTATTATTAAACGTTAATCCATTTTATATATATTTAATAATATTTAGTGCTGCGTTAGTCGAAAATATAATTCCGCCAATGCCAAGTGATCTTGTTGTAGTTTTTGCAGGAACATTATTAACATCAACACCATTAAACTTTATTCCTACTTTATTAATTTCAACACTTGGAAGTTTATTGGGATTTATGTTGGTTTATTATTTTGGATTTACATTATCATCTAAAATTGAAGATCATAAATTTAATAAATATATAAAACCAGAAGCAATTCAAAAAGTTCATAATCTGTTTGAAAAATATGGCTATGGTGTAATTATTGCCAATCGTTTTCTTCCCGGAACAAGAGCAATAGTTTCATTTTGTGCAGGACTTGCAAAAATGAATTTCAAAGTTGTTTCAATTATTAGTTCTATCAGTGCGCTTTTGTGGAATTCTTTACTTCTTTATGTTGGCTATTCGATTGGAAGCAATTTAACTGCGATAAATAACTTTTTTATTACTTATAATAAAATAGCTTGGATTATTTTAAGTACTATAATATTATTATTTATGATTCGTTATTTTGTAAATAAATACCTCAAATGAGTTATTTCTATAATTTAGATACCTCTCTTTTTTATTTTATAAATAATACTCTTTCAAATCCGTATTTTGATTTTCTTTTTGTCTTACTAACAGATTATGATAAAAATCCAATTGCACGTGTTCTAATTTTGGGATTATTAGCTTTATGTTTGTTTCGAGGCGATGATAAGAAACGACTTTTTGTGGTTTCTTTAATTATTGCGATCGTTGTAAGCGATCAACTAAATAGTTTTGTTTTTAAGAATATATTTCAACGAGTTCGTCCATGTATTCAATTAGAAAATGTTATTGCACTTGTCCCTTGTGGAAGTGGTTTTTCTTTTCCTTCATCACATGCAATAAATAACTTTACATTGGCTTCAGTTGTTGCATTTTATTTCAAGAAACTAAGTATACCAATTTATATATTTGCCTTTTTAATCGCTTTTTCAAGAGTATATGTTGGTGTTCATTTTCCATTTGATGTTTTTGTTGGTTCAATTCTTGGTTTAATAATTGGATATACGATTTCATTGTATTCTGTAAAATTTTATAATAATTATAGAGTTCAAGATGAATAAGAAAGAAATTATTCTAATTCTACTTTCCGGTATTTTGTTCGGAATATCATTTCCACCCTTTTCAACTAACTTAATTCCTTTTTTTGCATTAGTTCCATATTTATTTCTAATCTACAATCAAAAATCCATCTGGAAAACTTTTAGAGTTACTTATTTTACTTTTTTTATAGCATCGTTAATAGCTTTGTATTGGACGGCTGGCATAACCCACATGCGTGATCCATATTTAATATTTGCCGGAGTTGCGTTGTATTTTTGGCAGCCTGCTTTTTTTACTTTGCAATCCCTTTTATTCTTAAACATTCGTAAAAAATATTCAACTGAAATAAGTTTACTCTTATTTCCACTTGTTTGGGTTACTTTTGAGTGGCTTTATGCTTATGGTGAATTTGCATTTCCATGGTTAACATTTGGAAATAGCATGACTTATGATTTACAAAAAATTCAATTTGCAGAATTAACCGGAGTTTACGGTATTTCACTTTGGGTTCTATATATAAATTCAATTATCTATTATATCTTATTTAAATATAAGACAGTTGAAGGATTTGGTTTAAAAAAATATCTAATATTAATTTCCTTTTTAGTAATATTTTATTTACTCCCAAATTTTTATAATTCCAATTTCAAAAATGAAATTAATTCTAAAGATGGAATAAAAATTGGAATTGTTCAGCCAAATCTTGATCCTTGGGAAAAGTGGGGAGATGGTAATTCAATTCAAAATCGTTGGCAATTTGTATTAAATATGCTCGATGTTTCAAAAGGTCAAAAGGAAAGGGGAGTTGATATTTCAGTTTGGCCGGAAACTGCAATTCCATTTGATTTGCCATCTTTCAATAATTATTATTTTCAGTTTGCTGAAAAAGTAAATAAACTTGATATTTCAATTTTAAGTGGATTTGCTGATGTTAAATATTATGAAAAAGATGCTCCAATAACTGCAAGTTCAATAAACGATAAAATTAAATACGATTCCTATAATGCCATTTTATTTTCACAACCGAATATTTTTGAAATTCAAACTTATTCCAAAATGAGATTAGTCCCATTTGCAGAAAGAGTTCCTTATGCAGAAAAAGTTCCATGGTTAATAGAGCCACTTCGATGGGGAGTTGGAATCAGTAATTGGGCAAGAGGAACTGATTCAACGATTTTTTATCATTCAAAATCAAAAAGTAAATTTCTTTCTATGATTTGCTATGAATCGATTTTTCCGGAATTCGTTTCGAGTTATGTAAATAAAGGAGCTGAATTTTGTATTTTTATAACACAGGATAGTTGGTGGGGAAATACTTCCGGAGCTCGTCAACATTTACAAATAGCAATTCTTCGTGCAATTGAAAATCGACGATGGATTGTCCGTTGTGCAAATGGTGGTATTTCTTGTTTTATAGATCCATTTGGAAATGTTTACGACAAATCTGAAATGTTTTCTACTGCAACTCTTGAGAAAGTAATTTATCCACAAACTTACAAAACATTTTATTCTGAAAATGGAGATCTAATTGCAAGAATTTCAGTTATATTAACTTTATTATTTTTTATATATTCAATCTTCAAAAAATGAGAAAACAAAATGGCAGATTTTAGAAGCGATACAGTTACAAAACCATCACCAGCAATGTTGGAAGCAATTGTAAAATCAAATGTCGGAGATGATGTTTTTGGTGAAGATCCAACTGTGAACGAATTACAAAATCAATTATCAGATTATTTTGGTATGGAAGCAGCTTTGTTTATGCCAAGTGGAGCGATGAGTAATCAGATTGGAATAAAATCCCATACTCAACCGGGCGATGAAATAATTGTTGAAGAGGATGCACATATATTTAACTATGAAACTGCGGCACCAGCTGTAATATCAAATGTCCAGGTGAAAACAGTAAAAGGGAAGAATGGTGTTCTTCCTATTGAAGATTTACCAAAATATATTCGACCAAATATTTATTATATGCCACACACTAGATTAATTTGTATTGAAAATACGCATAACCGTTGTGGTGGTACAATTTATCCAATTAATGAAATTGAAAAACTTTATAATTTTACTCGCGATGAAAATATTATTCTACATCTCGATGGAGCACGTTTATGGAATGCAATTGTTGAAAGTGGTGTTTCTGGAAAAAGATATGGCGAATTATGTGACAGTGTAAGTGTTTGTTTCTCAAAAGGTTTAGGAGCTCCAGTTGGTTCAATGTTAATTGGTAATAAAGATTTTATTACCAGATCTAGAAAATGGAGAAAAATTTTGGGTGGTGGAATGCGACAAGCTGGAATTATTGCATCAGCTGCGATGTTTGCATTTCATAATAATATTGAAAGATTAAAAGAAGATCATCGTCGTGCTAATTATTTTGCTAATTCAATTTCAACATTATCAAAAGTCTCTGTAGATCTCGAAAGTGTTCAAACAAATATGGTTTTTGTAAATATTAGCAAAACAGGACTTCATCCTTCAGAAGTTGTAGCACAACTAAAACAATTTAATATATTAGTAAGTGTTGGAACTTTTAATTCAATTCGTGTGATTATGCATTTGGATATTTCTGATGAAGAAGTGAATAATGCAATTTTAGTTTTTACAAAATTGTACTCTTAAAGTTAAGTGAAATATTTTACTCTGGCTGATCTTAAAAAGGAAAGCAATTTTAAAAAAATCAAACGAGTCGATAAAATAATCTCATTACTTAAAAAAAAATACAAATCCCCTAAAACAGCACTTCAATATATAAATCCGCTTCAACTTTTAATTTCAGTAATGCTTTCTGCGCAATGCACTGATATTCGAGTTAATTTAGTCACTCCAAATTTATTTAAGCGATATAAAAAAGTCTCTGATTTTTCAAATGCTGACCACTTTGAACTTGAAAGAATTATATTTTCAACTGGTTTCTACAGAAATAAAGCTAAGAATATTATTGCTTGCTGTAAAAAAATTGAGTCCGATTTTAATTCTGTAGTTCCCTCAACAATGGTCGAGTTAATATCATTGCCAGGTGTTGGTAGGAAAACTGCAAATTGTGTTTTGAGTGAGTATTTTAATAAGGTTGAGGGAATTGTTGTTGACACACATGTACTAAGAATTTCAAAACGGCTTGGATTTTCAAAGTACGAAGATGCTGTTAAAACAGAGATAGACTTGATGGAATTGTTAAATAAGAAGTATTGGCTCTATTATGGCAGCGTACTTATATCTCACGGAAGGGAATTATGTAAAGCTAGAACTCCACTTTGTGCTGAATGTAATTTGAAATATTTATGCCCATCAAATTTAATCTAAACTTTGATTTCGTGAGATAAACTTTTAATACAATTTTGGCAAAAGTAAAATAGTTTAGAATCTCCAACTGGTCTCAGAATCAATTCAATTTTAGGAAAGTTTTCTTTGCATAGAGAGCATTTTTCTTTCTCTATATTCTCCCGCTGTGAATTAGTTGTAACAATAAAACCATATCCGTAGAAAATAATTGCAACTAAGAAAATCAGAAAAAATATTGAAAGTATAGTTATAATCACGTATAATGAATTGTACTTTAGTTGTTTGTTTATATAAAGATAGCAAATTATATATTAGCATAAAAATAATATGATATCAAAAGCTGTTACTAAAGAAGTAATTTCAATAATTGGAAAAGAAAATTATTTTGATTCTCCGGAAGATAAATTATCCTATTCCTATGATGCGACACCAATTATTAAACAAACCCCACATGGAATTGTAAAGCCAATTAATGTTGAACAAATTTCTAAGCTTGTCAAATTAGCAAATGAAGCAAAATTCTCAATTGTTGCTCGTGGATCTGGATCGGGATTAAGTGGTGGTTCGATTCCAGTTGAAGATTCGATTGTACTATTAACTCCTCACTGGAATAAAATTCTCGAATTTGATAAAGAGAATTTAACATTACTTGTTGAACCAGGAGTTATAACTTCAAATATCCATTCATTTGTCGAGAGGGAAGGGTTGTTTTATCCTCCTGATCCTGGAAGTATGGCAATCAGTACAATTGGTGGTAATGTAGCTGAAAATTCTGGTGGACTTAGAGGGTTAAAGTATGGAGTTACAAAGAATTACATTCTAGGATTGGAAGTAGTTTTACCTAATGGAAATATTATTTTTACCGGTAATAAAAATATGAAAGATGTTGCTGGATATAATTTAAAAGATCAATTTATTGGTTCAGAGGGAACTTTAGGAATTTTTACGAAAATTCTATTAAAGTTAATCCCAAAGCCGGATCATGTAAAAACTTTAGTAGTTTATTTTGATAATAAAATTAATGCAGCCAAGTCAGTTTCTCAAATTATTTCTTCTAAAATACTTCCATGTACAATCGAATTTATGGATAAAACGACTTTACAATGTATTGAATCTTACAGCAAGCTCGGACTACTTACAAATAAGGAATCGATGTTGTTAATTGAATTGGATGGTCATAAAATTGTTGTAGAAGAAGATATTAATAAAGTTAAAGTTATTTGTGAACAAAACAATTCTAGTAATATTATAATAGCAGAAAATGAATTAAAAGCTATAAAGCTAAAACTAGCTAGAAGAGTTGCGTTTTCTTCTCTCGCACGGATTAAACCAACTACAATTTTAGAAGATGTTTCGGTTCCAAGAAGTGAACTTCCTGTTATACTTGAAAAAATTGAAGAGATTTCTAAACAACAAAATGTTATGATTGGAAATTTTGGACACGCAGGTGATGGAAACCTTCATCCAACAATTTTAACGGATGAGAAAAATGAGAGTGAACTTAAACGAGCACAAATTGCTTTTGATTCAATTCTAAACGAAACAATTAGAATTGGTGGATCAATAACTGGAGAACATGGAACTGGTTTAGTAAAAAAACAATTCCTGAAAAAAATGGTTGGTGAACCAGCTATTGAAACAATGCAAAAAATAAAATCAGTACTTGATCCAAATGGAGTTTTAAATCCAGGAAAAATTTTTAGTTTAAAACCAAAATGTGAAGGACCACTTCCACATCGACAAGAGCAAATTAGCAATTTTTTACTTCAAGGGGCATGGCTATAATTAATTACTAAAACATGTTAGCAAATCAATTAAATATATCAGATGAACTTATTTCCAAGTGCATTCACTGTGGATTATGTCTTCCAACTTGTCCAACTTATAATTTGACTTACAATGAACAATCATCTCCTCGTGGTAGAATTCAGATGATGAAAAATGTATTTGAGAATACTTCAACTATATCAGAGCAGTTTGTAGATGAGATGAATTTTTGTTTGGATTGCCAAGCTTGCCAAACCGCTTGTCCAGCAGGAGTTAAATATGGTTCCTTAGTTGAAGAAGCTCGAAATTTAATTTCTTTAAATAAAAAAGAAAAAACTTTTTATAAAATCTCTAAATCTATATTTCTTAATAAGATAATTGCATCTACTTATAAACTTAAATTGTTTTCAAAACTACTATACTATTTTCAAAAATTATTTTCAAATAAATATTTCTACTCAACAATATTTAAAATCTTTGAAAATTTAAATTTGAGCAAGCTAAATCTACTTCCAAAGATAAACTTTAGACCATTTGATGAGACAATAGACGAATATCTTCCTTCATATGGGAAGGCCAGATTTGATGTTATTTTTCCATACGGATGTATTATGAATGTTGCTTTCAGTGAAATAAATTCAGACACAGTTGAAGTACTGCGAAAAGCTGGTTGTAATGTTCTAATCCCTAAAAATCAAACCTGTTGTGGCTCATTGCATTTTCATAATGGAGAAAAAGAAGGTGCAAGGGAACTTGCAATTCAAAATATAAAGCAATTCAATAATTTCAAGTTCGATTACATAATTCAAAACTCAGCGGGATGTGGAGCTATGATGAAGCATTACAATGAATTATTTAGTGGTGATTCAGAATACTTTGAAATAGTAAATTTATTTTCAAAAAAGGTAAAAGATTTTTCAGAATTTTTGTATGAAATTAATTACGAACCTCCGACTACAAATAATAATCAGACAGTAACTTACCACGATGCTTGTCATTTAATACATTCGCAATCAATTACTAATGAACCACGATATATAATTTCAAAAACAAATAAAAATACTTATATTGAACTTAACGAAGCATCTTGGTGCTGTGGCAGTGCAGGAATTTATAATGTAACTCACACTGAGGACTCTTTAAAAATCCTCGATCGGAAAATGGATAATATCGAAAAAACTTATGCTGACATTGTTATTGCAAGCAATCCGGGATGTTTACTTCAAATTCAATATGGAATTAAAAAAAGAAATTTAAATATTAAAGCAATGCACTTAGCTACTTACTTAAACCAAATTCAATAAAAAGGAAAACAAAATGCGACTATTTTTCAAATTTTTTAACAAAAACAAATTATTAATTTTTGTTTTATTGACATTTATTTTGATTAGTAATTCAATTTTTGCAGCCAATAACAAAGCAAAAATAAATAATCAAATTGTTCCAGGAGTTATTTATGTAAAGTTTAAGTCAACTACAAATAAGCTGAATAAACAATTCTCCGAAACTCAAATTTTGCAAAACTATAATGCTCAAACAATAAAACAAGTTTTCGGTGATTTTAATTCGACATTTAAAGTTTCAGATGAATTCAAAAGTATTTATAAAATTGAAGTTCCGCTTGTTGTAAATGTTTGGTCGGTTATTTCAGATTTAAAACAAAATCCGGAAATTGAATATGCTGAACCAAGTTTTATCCGTAAAACTGATGGTGATTATATTCCAAATGATTCACTTTATGCAGATATGTATAGTTTGGTTAAAACTTCAGCTGCAAAAGCTTGGGATCTTTCAAAAGGGGATAGTGTTGTAATTGGTGTTGTTGATAGTGGCTTCGACTATAATCATCCAGATTTAAGTACAAAAATTTGGGAAAATATTGGAGAGAAGGGAACTGATTCCCAAAATAGAGACAAAAAATCAAATGGAGTTGATGATGACAATAATGGGTTTATAGACGATTGGAGAGGTTGGGATTTTGTTGGTACCTCAGATGTCACAATTAAAGCAGACAACGATCCTCACCCAAGAAATGGAAGCACACATGGCACTCATACTTCCGGTACAGCTGGTGCTGCTACGAATAACAAAGTTGGAGTTGCAAGTATGGGATTCAATGCATTGATAATGGCAACAAAAAATGCACCAGATGTTTCTTCAAACAGTATTTATTTTGGTTTTGATGGAATTTTATATTGTATTAAAAATAAAGCAAACATAGTTAGTTGTAGTTGGGGCGGAACTGGTTACTCACAATACGAACGTGATGTCGTTAGATTTGCTTTATCAAACAATGTATTAATTGTCGCTGCAGCTGGAAATGGAAATATTAATACTGAAATTGAAGCACATTTTCCATCTAATTATCCTGAAGTTCTTGCAGTTGGAAATGTTGATCAAAATGATAAAAAAGAATATTCTTCAAATTTTGGAAAACCGGAGTTTGTACAAATTTTTGCGCCTGGTACAAATATTTTAAGTACAGTTCCTAATGGTAGATATTCAAGTGGTTATACAGGTACATCAATGTCATCTCCTTTAGTTGCTGGAGTTGCAGCACTTATTAAATCTAAATATCCAACGATGTCAGCGACAGATATTATGTTTAGAATTTGCGGAACTGCAGATTCAATCGATAATTTGAATCCCTCTTATAAAGGATTAATGGGATATGGAAGAGTTAATGCTTTTAGATCTTTAACGCAAACACATAATCAACCAAAGCCAATACTTGTACTAAAAAGTGTAAGCATCAATGATCAATCTGGAAATAATAATAAATCAATTGATCCCGGAGAAACTGTAAATATTTTAGTTGAACTTCAAAATAATTGGGGAGATGCAACGAATGTTACTGCAACTCTTGAAATTAATCATTGGGCTGTAACTTCAATTAAATCAATCTCAAATTATGGATTGATCAAAGGTTTATCTAATATTGATAGTAGTGTAAAAAATAATAGTGCTGATCCATTAACACTTAAATTTTCAACGGAAACAATTCCAGGAAAAGTGCCGTGTAAGTTAACAGTTAAAGCGGATGGTGGAATTTCAAAAGTGTTTAACTTCGAACTATCTGTTGGAGCATCAATTCTGTTTGTTGATGATGACGAAGATTTTAATAGCGAAATATATTATTTTAAAGCATTCAAAAAATTAGGAGTGGTTTATGAATATTGGAATCACTTCTTAAGTGGAACTCCTTCTTATGATATTCTGAAAAATTATAACATTGTTGTTTGGTCTTGCGAATGGGCATTTCCAGCTTTAGATTCTTCTGATAGGAATGTGTTAACAAAATATTTAGATGGTGGAGGTAGGTTGTTTATTTCTGGACAAGATATAGGTTGGGACTTAGCAGATAATTTAACTACATATCCGAACGAATATAATAATTCAAAAGGAGCAAGCAGAACTTTTTACGAGAAATATCTAAAGACAAAATATATTGACGATGGTAGTGCAACTAATATTTCTTTAGCCGGTGTAACTGGAGATCCAATTAGTGGTGGCATAAATTTCGAGAGATATCAACCAGGAAGGGCAACGACAGAACAATTCGGTGATATTACAGATACAACCAACGGATCTACACCTTTATTCAAATTTACAAATGGTTCATCTTTAGCAATTAATAAAATGGGTGCAGTTAGCTTTGATGGGAATTATATGCTTGTTCATTTTACAATGGGTGGATTTGAAGCAATTACAGATACAAACAAGCAACTCATTGTTATGAATCGAATTTTAAATTGGTTTTTTAAAACTTCAGTTGTAGTTGACAAGATGACCGACACTGAAAATACCACAACTCCATATTCAGTTGGTGCTATAGTAACATCAACTGAACAAATTCAAGCTGTTGATTTATATTGGGATACAGATGGACAATTACCATTTAACAAAGTAAATATGGTTCACCAAGGAAGTGGAAAATACAAAGGGGATATTCCTCCAAAAACAAATTCGATAATAGAATATTTTGTTCTTGTTAGAACAAGTAAAGCATTTATGCCATTCGAAATTAGTAGATTTAAAGTTGGTCCTGACCAAGTTCCACCAATTGTTACAGTTGCTGATACACTTCAAAATAGCATTAAACTTCAAGGACCATATGAATTAATTGCTAATATGAGTGACAATTTTGGAATTGATACAATTAGTTCGAAAGTAGTTTATACTATTAACAATGGAACTGAATTTAATTCTACATTTTCAACTACAGCAAAGATGAATTTCTTTAAGTCAATTATTGTACCTTCATCAAAATTAAAAGTGGGGGATATTGTAAATTACTACGTTATTTGTGTTGATAAATCATCACAAAAGAATCAAGCTCGATTTCCAGCAACCGGAAGTAGATCTTTTATAGTTGGAAAGGAAATGATAGACGATTTTGAAACTGATCGTTCATCACAATGGAGTTTTGGAACATGGGGTATTTCTCCAAATTGGAGTGTGGCTCCAGGTAAAAAAAGTATTTCTGATAGTCCACTTGGAACTTATAAACCTAATACTACAAATACACTTAATTATGTTTCATCAATTGATTTAACACAATTTACCAAAGCTAATTTAAAGTTTAAATATCGTTCGATTACTCACGCTTCGGATACCATATATTTTGATGTAAGTGCAAACAATGGAACTTCCTGGATAGCAACTTTAAAAGTTACTGACTTAGTTCTTGTTGGTGAATATTCTCTCGATCTTACTCAATTTTTAACAAGTACTAATTTTAAATTTAGATTTCGTTTGGTAACGGACGGATTAAATGAATCAGATGGAATTTACGTTGATAATATTGAAATATTGACTAATCAATACTCGGTTGGAGTTGCTGATTACTCAAACAAACTTATTCCAACAGAAATTATATTAAATCAAAATTATCCAAATCCATTTAATCCTTCAACAACAATAAAATTTGGAATTCCGAAATCGATGTATGTAACACTTGATATCTATGATATTTTAGGAAGGAAAGTCTCAAATTTAATTCAGGATGAATTAAAAGAAGGATATTATACAATTACAGTTAATGGAGCTTCACTTTCTTCAGGAGTCTATTTTTACAGATTAACGACTTCATTGAAATCAATTTCCAAGCAAATGAGATTGATTAAATAAATTTCGTTGAAACAACTAACCAGTGCCATTATTATTTCTTCTTTTAATTTTCTTTCAACAAGATGAAACGGATATATTTTCAGATGCAATTGTAACTAATTCATCTAAAATTATTTCGTGTAAAATAATTAGTATTGAAGGACGAAGAGTTACATATTTGGCCATACGTCGAGAGCAACTACAAAAATTTGTGGTTTTAATCGATACGGTTAAAGAGATTAGACAGGGAAAAGAAAATTTATATACATCTATAAAACGAGATTCAATTGTATCCTATTATTATTTGAAAAATAATTCTCCAGGATTATCAAAGACAATCGACTCAACACAAATTGAATCTGAGCTTACTTTGACTGATTCTAGCGAAACAATAAAAATTAAAGATCAATCGAGTAACGATTTTTTTGATATTTCATTTTATTGGTGGATAATCGGAGGATCGACAATCCTTGTATTAATTATTTATTTAATTATATAATCTATTGATTAAAATAAATATTAGTATATAATATATGTTATGTAAAGTAGTATTAAGTCAGTTTAGTAGCTAAACTAGATTCGTATTGATCTTTTAGTGTAGTGATTTCAACAGCTACTTCCCCATTAATTTTAATATAGTTGTCAATTACAAAGCCTAATTTTTGATATTCTTGATTTACATTTTTACACAACTTCTCAAATTTCTCTTTATTTGAATCTTTAACTGTAACTACCACTCTTGATTGGCTTTCTGAAAATAATTGATGATCCAATCTATTTGATCGGTCTAAATCGACTTTAAATCCTAAATTTCGGTTATTAAATGACATTTCACATAACGTTACTAACAACCCACCTTCAGAAATATCATGTGCTGATGTAATTAAATTATTTTTATTTAAATCTGTAATCGCTTTATGAAGTATAACTTCATTTTCTAAGCTAAATTCAGGCGAATCTGTTCCTTCATCTTGCGTTCGAAATTTTAAATATAAACTTCCATTTATATTATCTGTTAATCCACCGAGCAAATAAATACGATCATTATTTGTTTGAAATTTATTAGGAATTACTTCATCAATCGAATTAATTATTCCAACCATTCCAATTACTGGTGTCGGATAAATTGCAGTATTTTGAGATTGATTATAGAAACTTACATTTCCACCAGTTACCGGAGTATCAAATGCTCGACAAGCTTCAGCAATTCCTTCTATCGCATGAGAAAATTGAAAATAAACTTCCGGATTGTATGGATTTCCAAAATTTAAACAATTTGTAACACCAATCGGAGTTCCTCCGCAACAAACAATATTTCTGGCAGATTCAGCAACTGAAATCATTCCACCAACTTTAGGATTTAAATAAACGTAACTACTATTACAATCTGTCGTCATTGCTAATAATTTGTTTGTTGAAGTTATTTCAACAATTGCTGAATCTGTATTATCTACAAATGCAGTTGAAGTGAGAACCATAGAATCATATTGTTGGGTCACCCATTTTTTTGAAGCTATTGTCGGAGATTTTAAAATTTCAATAATCATTTCAAGGTAATTATCAGGTTCCGGAAAATTTTGTAAAATTTTGAGTTTATTATTTTTAATATATTCGGGAAGTTTTTTTTCACGCACATAAACTGGTGCATCGCCTCCAAGAACTAAGCATTGAGACGGAATATTTACAACAATTATATTTTTAAATTGAACTACTAAGTTTTTTTTTTCTGTGGTATTACCTATTTTTATACAATGTAAATCCCACTTCTCGTAAATTTCGTTAATTCTTTTTTCACAATTTGGTTTGGCAACAAGTAACATTCTTTCTTGAGATTCAGATAACATAATCTCAAAAGAAGTCATATTTTTCTCACGTTGAGGAACTAAATCCAGATTTATTTCCATTCCAACATTTCCTTTGGCAGACATTTCGCTCGTTGAACAAGTAATCCCTGCAGCTCCCATATCTTGTATACTATCAATTAAGTCTTCATTTATAACTTCAAGCGTGGCTTCAAGTAAGAGCTTTTCAATAAAAGAATCTCCTACTTGAACAGCTGGTCTTTTTAGTTCAGATTTTTCAGTGAGATCTTCCGAAGCAAATGATGCTCCTTGAATTCCATCTCTACCGGTTGCCGAACCTACTATCATCACAGATCTACCAATTCCTTTAACTGATGATTTGGCAATTTTATCATGTTTTACAATTCCAACTGCCATTGCATTTACAAGTGGATTGTCCTTATAACAATCATGAAAATAAATTTCACCACCAACTGTTGGTACACCAAAACAATTTCCATAATCCCCTATTCCCTTTGCAACTCCTTTTAACAACTGTTTGGTTTTATTATTGTCTAAATTACCAAATCGAAGTGAATTTAAAGCAGCAATTGGTCTTGCGCCCATTGTAAAAATATCTCTCAAAATTCCGCCAACTCCAGTTGCGGCACCTTGATAAGGTTCGATTGCTGATGGATGATTATGAGATTCTATTTTAAATGCTACCGCTAAGTCGTTACCAATATTAATTAAACCGGCATTTTCCTCACCTGCTTTAACAAGCATATTTTTACCAGATCTTGGAAGTTTCTTAATTTCCAAAATTGAATTTTTATAACTGCAATGTTCACTCCACATTACACTAAAAACTCCAAGCTCAGTATAAGTTGGAACACGTTTTAATATTTCTAATACTTTTTGATATTCGTCAGATGTAAGTCCGAGCTTTTTTGCTAATTCTTCATTTACATCAGGTTCAGAATTTTGATTTAACATTTCATAATCTTGTTTAAAAAATCTTTTCTATTTCTTTATTAAACAAAAAATTGTTGCTTGATAATAGGTTTAGAATTTTTGAGGATTTGACTAATTCGGTAACATTATAGGTAAAAACTTTTTCACTGATTGCTAAGAATAGTGAAATAATTATGACTCCTTGAATTATACCTAAAATTACTCCAAGTATTTTGTTTAATAAGCTGTCACTTAATAATTTAAAGATTGTCATCAATAAAATACTTTGTATTATCGAGAGTGAAATTAGAATCAAAATAAATGCAAGAAACGATCTAACTTGAGAATATGAAGTTAACCAAGCCAAATAATTATTTCCGAATTGAGTTGCATAATTTAGTCCAAAATAAATGCCAGCAATTAAAAATACTACTTTAAGTAGTTTTTTAATTAAACCATCTTTCCATCCCCAGTATAAATTTAATAAAAAGTAACCTGCTATAGCTAAATCGGTAAAACTCATTTAGCGCCAGAAAGTAAGTTTTTAATAATTGTTGTTACAACTTTACCATCAATTTTTCCTTTTAATTCTGGCATTGCTTTTGAAATTACTTTTGGGAAATCCTTATCGTCTGTTGCACCAAGTTCAGATATTATTTTTTTAATAATTTCAGTTGCAACACTTTCAGATAACTGAGGAGGCATAAACTCAAATATTATCTTCAATTCCGCTTTTTCTTGTTCTGCTAATTCTTGTCTATTCCCTTTTTCATATAATTCTATTGCTTCTTTTCTTTTTTTAACAGAAATATTCAAAATTGCTAGTTCGTCGGCTTCTGTTAATTTTTGATCAGCACCTTTCTTTTCAAATTCAAGAATCTGTGCTTTTAGCATTCTCAGAGTTTCAGTTCTTACTTTGTCCCCTTTTTTCATTGAATATGGAAGTTGTACTACAATTTTTTCTTTTAAATTCATTTGCAAATATACTTTTAGTTAAATTGTTAATCAAGATTAATAATTGCACTTTAATATTTTAGAAAGTATCTTGATAGATTATGACATCAATTCCATACACTAAATTTCCAAATTCATCGGAAAACTTTCCAGATTTGTTTACCGATTATATTTATTTTTACAATAAAGTTGAAAAATATTTTAATCATAATTTTCGCAATCAAGAAAGTTGGGATACTCTTTGTTTCAATCTTAGCCAACGCAAATACAACCGATCTGAATTAGTTCAAGTTTTAAGTGAACAAAATAGATCAATTCATTGCAGCGTTTCAACCTTGGCAAATATTGATCTTCTTTATAACGATAATTGTTTTGCAGTTGTTACGGGGCAGCAAATTGGATTACTGAGTGGACATTTATATACAATTTATAAGTTAATTACAGCTATCAAGTTATCTGAGTCACTCAAAATTTCGCATCCTTCTTATTCTTTCGTTCCTGTATTTTGGTGCGATACTGAAGATCATGATTTTCTTGAAATTAATAATCTAAAAGTTATAGATACTCAAAATAATATTTCAACTCTTGAATATTTTATTGGTGAAACTCCTCAGACTAAATTCATATCTCCAACAGGGAATTTAAAATTTGATGGAAAGATCAAACAATTTATTGAACAACTAAAAGGGATGCTTGTTAGCACCGAGTTTACTCCACCTCTTTTTGCAAATATTGATAATATCTTTATTGAAGGTAAATCTTTTTATGAATCATTTGCAGAATTTTTGAATCATCTCTTTCATCAATTCGGAGTAATATTTATTAACCCAAATGCTCCTAAATTAAAACATTTAGCAAAAGATATATTTATTAAAGAATTAACCAGCACCTCGGAAGTTTCGAAGCGCGTTATTCAAACATCTGCTGAGTTGGAAGAAATTTATCATGTTCAAATTAAATCAAAACCAATAAATTTATTTTTGTTTCATAAAGATGGACGTTACAGTATTGAACCTCAAGGAGATCATTTCTTTTTAAAAAATTCAAGGCAAACTTTTACTTTAGAAGAAATGAAAAACCTTGCAACAAACTCCCCGGAATTGTTTTCACCAAATGTTGTGTTAAGGCCAATTTACCAAGATACAATATTGCCAACTATAACTTACGTGGCTGGTCCTGCTGAAGTCGCTTATTTTGCACAATTAAAAGATGTATACAATCTATTTGATATTCCAATGCCAATTATTTATCCAAGAGCATCTATTACACTGGTTGAGAAGAAAATTTCTAATATCTCAGAAAAATTTAATTTGAAACTTAAGGAAATGATTATGAATCCATCTGAAGTTCAAAATATAATTAAGGAGCAAGATGGAGATGTTGATTTAGATGAACTTTATTCTTCGTTATCCACAAAAATAAAAAATTCAACTAATGAAATCCAATTTGCTTTACTTCAAATTGATCCTACTTTGGAAGGATCGATAAATAGTTTTATTCAAAAAACAGAATCATTATTACAAGTTCTAAAAGAAAAAACTTTGCAAGCAAAAGCAAACCGAGATATAATTACACAGAACCAATATTTGAAATTAATGAATAATATTTTTCCATTAACTTCACCACAAGAGCGAATTTTTAATATAACTTATTACTTAAACAAATATGGTCCGGATTTTATTAATTGGTTGTATACCGAAACTAATCCGCAACTTTTCGAGCATCAACTAATTGAGATAGATTAAATAGTAGTTGGTTCTTGTTTCTCAACCATTACAGCTTTTCTACTAAGATCCAATCTTCCTTTATCATCAATCTTGATAAGTTTTACATCGAATACATCTCCAACTTTTACAAAATTGGCAACTTTTTCAACTCTCTTAACATCAAGTTGTGAAATATGAACTAGTCCTTCTTTGCCAGGAAGTATTTCAACAAATGCTCCAAATTCCATAATTTTTTTGACAGTTGCCTTATAAATTGCACCAACTTCTGGAAGTGCTGTAATTCCTTTAATTAATTGCAATGCTTTATCGCTTCCCTCTTTTGAAGTAGCGGCAATAGTAATTACTCCATCATCGTTAATTGTAATATCCTCAACACCTGAATCTTTTATGATTTGACGGATATTTTTTCCACCTGGCCCAATTACTGCGCCAATTGAATCTATTGGAATTTTTATTTTAATTAGCTGTGGTGCATATTGACTAATTTCTTTGCGATGTTCGCTGAGTGAATCATTCATAATTTTCAAAATATGTAATCTTCCAGTTTTTGCTTGTGCAATTGCTTTTTCCAAAATATCAAATGAAATACCTTGAATTTTTATATCCATTTGGAAAGCAGTAATTCCATCAACAGTTCCCGCAACTTTGAAATCCATATCTCCTAGAAAATCTTCATTACCCAAGATATCACTTAAAATAGCAAACCTATCTCCTTCTTTTACAAGACCCATAGCAATACCAGCTACAGCTTTTTTTAGTGCAACGCCAGCATCAAATAAAGCAAGTGAGCCTGCACAGACAGTTGCCATTGAAGATGAACCGTTTGATTCTAAAATATCGGACATAACACGGACTGTATATCCAAATTCAAGATCATATGGAATTAAATTCTTTAAAGCACGTTCTGCTAAATTTCCATGTCCAATTTCACGACGCGATGTTCCAAGTCTTCCAACTTCACCAGTACTGAACGGAGGAAAATTATAATGAAGCATAAATCTACGTGGTTCTTCTTCGAACATTCCATCTAGCATTTGCTCATCACGATTAGTGCCAAGTGTAACTGTTGTAAGAGATTGAGTCTCTCCTCGTGTAAATAAGGCTGAACCATGTGCTCGTGGCAACAATCCAGTTTCAACAGTTATCTGTCGAATGTCTGTTAATTTTCTTCCATCCAATCTTTTACCAGAAGAAAGAATCATTTCACGCATTTCTTCATATTCAATATTTGAAATAAGTTCTTTTACTAAATCCTCTTGTTCCGGTAAAATTTGAAGTTCCGCTATTACTTCATTAACCAATTTATTATTTGAATCAGATCGTTCTTCCTTTTTCAATACTGAATTAACAATATTTTTCATTTTCGAACGAGCAATTGAATTAACTTTTGCTTGCAATTCGGTGTTTTGCATTGTAGCAATAAATTCTTTTTGAACTATATTTAACTTTGAAGCTAACTCAATTTGAGCTTTGCAAATATCTTTAATTGTCGAATGAGCAAATTTCAATGCCTCAAACATATTGGCTTCAGAAATTTCTTTAGATTCCCCTTCAACCATATTAATGGAGTCATATGTTCCAGCGACTGTCATATCTATATCGCTATCTATCAGTTGTACTTTTGTTGGATTGACAACAAATGATCCGTTAATTCTGCCAATTCTAACTTCAGCAATTGGACCTTTAAAAGGAGCGCCAGAAATAAAAATTGCAGCTGATGCAGCACATGCACCTATTACATCAGAATCATTTATTTTATCTGAAGAATAAACAGTAATAATTACTTGAACTTCATGTCTGTAACCATCGGGAAATAAAGGTCTTATAGGTCTATCAATAAGGCGAGAACTAAGTACTTCTTTATCAGTTGGCCTTCCCTCTCGTTTTAAAAATCCTCCCGGAATTTTACCTGCTGCAGATAATTTTTCTCGATATTCGATTTGTAATGGAAAATAGTCAGCATCTTTTTTAGGTTCTGGAGAAACAACAGCAGTTGCTAAAATCATAGTATCGCCATATCGAGCCATCACTGATCCATTTGCTTGTTTAGCAAACTTCCCAACTTCAAATATTAAAGTTTGTTCGCCAATTTGTACTTGTTGTGTTATTATATTATTCATTATTTTCTTATTCCTAGTTGTTCAACTATTTTTCTGTACCGTTCAATGTTTTTATCGATTAGATAATCGAGTAGTTTTCTTCTTTTACTAACCATTCTTAATAACCCAAATTTTGAATGATTATCTTTTTTATGTTTTTCAATATGCAAAGTCATATATTTAATTGAATTTGTTAATATTGCAATTTGTACTTCTGGAAGTCCTGCATCTTTTGCATTCTTGCCATATTTTAAGATTATTTCTTGTTTTGTAGTGTCAGACATATGTCATTCCTTATTTTAAGTTGTTATATAAATATTCTTTTTCTAAAATTTCTAGTCCATTCTTTTTATCTAAATCCATAGCTTTAATTAATTCTTCAACTGAATTAAATTTTTTCTGTTCTCTCAAATACTTAATTAAATGTATTGTAAGTTCTTTGTCATAAATATTTTGCGTAAAGTTAAATAAATAAACTTCTACTACTATTTTATGAGAATCGTAAAATGTAGGAAGTGTGCCAATGCTTAATAATCCAAAATAAACATGAGTCTCTAACTTAGCTTTTACTAAATAGATACCACTTTTTGGTATTAGTTTATTTACGCCATTTACTTCTAAATTTGCTGTCGGAAAACCAAGTTCTTTACCTCGATTATCACCTTTTATCACTTTTCCAGAAAATTCATAATCTCTATTCAATAATCCATTTATTAGATTAAGATCACCATCAATTATAAGATTTCTAATAGTTGAACTTTTTGCAATATAATTACCAAAGTAAACTTGATCTATTTGCTCAACACCAAAACCAAACTTAATACCAGATTTTGCAAGAAGGTCAAATTTACCTTCTTTATCTTTTCCAAATGAGTGGTCGTAACCAACAATTAAATGCTTAACGTGAAATTTATCGACCAAATAATTTTTAATAAATTCTGAATATGATATTTTTGAAAATTCTGTGTTAAATGGAATGATGATTATTTTATCAACTCCGAACTGTGAAAAATATTTACATCTTTCTTGAATAGTTGAAAGTAATTTTAATTTTGGCTCATTTGGTCTAATAATATCGCGTGGATGAGGATCAAATGTTACTACGATACTTTCCAAATTATTATCTTTTGCTTTGTTAACTAAGGCGCTTAATAATTTTTGATGTCCAATATGAACTCCATCAAAAGTTCCAATAGTTAAAACTGAATCTTTTTGATTTTCCAAATCTTGCAGATTTCTAATAATTATCATGAAATACTCTCAGCAACTTTTGTTCTTGATAAATTAATAAAAGGTAATGCATTTTCAATTTCGAAAGGACCAACTTTAGTTCTTCTAAGTTCAACAACATAAGCGCCACAATTTAATATTTGTCCAATATCATGAACCAAAGTGCGAACATAAGTTCCCTTCGAACATCTTAAGGAAAATGTTACGAAAGGTAATTTGCATTTTATTAATTCTAATTTATGAATTGTAACATCTCTCTTGCTTCTTAAAACGGTTTTACCTTTTCTCGCATATTCGTATAGTGGTTTGCCGGCATACTTCAACGCTGAATACATTGGAGGTGTTTGTAATTGATTTCCCTCAAATGTTTTAAAAGTTTTTTCAAGTTGTTTTACGGTAATACTCGAATAATCATTTGTAGTTTCAATTTTTGTTTCAGCATCAAAGCTTAATGTTGTTTCACCTAATTTCATTGTGCAAATATATTCTTTGTCATAATCAATAAAATTAGAAATTAATTTTGTGTTATCACCTGTACAAATAACAAGTAATCCAGTTGCTAATGGATCCAAAGTTCCTGCATGTCCGACTTTTTTAAAATTATATTTTTTTTTAATTTCATAAACAACTTTTGTAGATCTGACATGAATCGGCTTATCAACAAGAATTGTATTATTTGGTTCAGTGTAATTCATTTTCTCTATTTAATCAGATTTATGAATTTCTTTAAACAATTTTTCCAGGTGATCAACTTTTTCAAGTGTATCATCTAAATAAAAATGTATCGCAGGAGTAAACTTTGTTTGCAAATGTTTACCTAATATATGCTTAATTTCGTTTCTTTTCGATGTTATATGATTTAAAGTTTTTTTCTTCTGATCTTCATTTCCAAAAATACTGATGTAAATTTTAGCATGCCTAATATCTGGACTTACAACTACATCCGAGACTGTTGTAAAATTATATGGAGGAGAAGTAATTTCGCGAGATAAATATTCACCAATGCAATGTCTGACAACTGATGATATTTTCTCCATTCGAATTGACATTAGAATAACTTTCTTTTCGTTTCAACTATTTGATATGATTCAATTACATCGCCGACTTTTAAATCATTATACCCATCTAAACCAATTCCACATTCGTAACCTTGTGCAACTTCACGAACATCATCTTTAAATCTTCTTAAAGAAAGAATTTGACCTTCGAAAATATTTATACCATCACGAATCAGTCTTACTTTATTATTTCTAATAATTGTACCATCATTTACATAACAACCGGCAATTGTTCCGATTTTTGGAACTTTAAATAAATCACGAACTACAATTGATGATGTAACCTCTTCGCTTACAGTTGGAGCTAATAATCCTTCGAGTGCAGATTTAATTTCTGCAATTGCGTTGTAAATAATTGTGTGATAACGAATATCAATATTATGTTTATCGGCAAGTTTGCGAGCATTTAAATTTGGTCGAGCATGGAATCCAATTATTATTGCATTTGAAGTTGATGCGAGTAAAACATCACTTTCAGAAATTCCACCGACACCTTTATGAACAACTAGTATTTTTACTTCATCAGTTGAAAGTTTCATTAATGAATCTGCCAATGCTTCAACAGAACCATCAACATCTCCTTTTACAATAATTGAAAGATCACGAACTGTTTGGCCGGCTTTAATTTGTTTTGCAATATCTTCTAAAGTTACAAATTGAATTTGCATAAAATCTTGTTCACGTTTAATTTGCTGACGTCTTGTAGAAATATCTCTGGCAACTTTATCGTTTTCAACAACAACTAATGAGTCTCCTGCTGTTGGCATTCCGTCGAAACCCAAAACTTGGATAGGAGAAGATGGTTCAGCTACATTTTGTAAATTTCCTTCATCATCAATTATTGCTTTTATTTTTCCGCTGAAAATACCGGCAACAAAAGAATCACCGATTTTCAAAGTTCCTTTTTGAACTAAAACTGTTGCTAAAATTCCTTTTCCTTTATCTAATTTTGCTTCAACAACTACGCATCTTGCATTACGATTTGGATTTGCTTTTAATTCTAAAACTTCGGCTTCAAGAATAATTTTTTCGAGAAGAACGTCTATATTCTTTCCAGTTCGTGCAGATAATTCAACAGATTGATATTTGCCACCCCATTCTTCTACCAAAACATCACGGTCAGCGAGTTGTTGTTTAATTCTTTCAGGATTTGCTTCCGGTTTATCAATTTTATTAATTGCAATAATAATTGGAACACTCGCTGCTTTTGCATGGCTAATTGCTTCAATTGTCTGTGGCATAACACTATCTTCTGCAGCAACAACTAAAACTACAATATCAGTTAGTTCTGCACCGCGTGCTCGCATCGCTGTAAAAGCTTCATGGCCAGGAGTGTCAAGAAAAGTAATTTTTCCTTTATTTGGAATTGCAACTTGATATGCACCAATATGTTGTGTAATTCCACCAGATTCACCTTTTGCAACGGATGCTTTACGAATGTAATCGAGCAATGAAGTTTTTCCATGATCAACATGTCCCATTACAGTTACTATAGGTGAGCGATGAATAAGCGTTTCAATTGGATCAGCAACATCAATTAAAGCATCGTCAACAAATTCAGTTACAAATTCAACTTCGAAACCAAAATCTGATGCAACTAAAATTATTTTATCTTTTTCAATTCGCTGATTTATTGAAACCATTAAACCTAAATTCATACATTTGGCAATAACTTCTCCAACTGGTTTGTTCATTAGGTTTGCAAGACTTCCAACTGTCAAATATTCTGTAACCCTAAGTATTAGTTCTTTTTGTGATTCTTCCTCTATTTGTTTTTCAACTTCGATTTCTCGTTTTTTTCTTTTATTTTTTCTAATTGAAGCACGGAAGGATGGTGCAAATAAATTATTTCCACTTATAGTTTCTTTAATTTCTTTTCCAACATTTTTTGTAGCTAAAGGACTTAATCTCGATTTTGTTTTAGAAGCAAAACTAGTTTCAGGTTTTGCGGCAGTTTCAGTTCCAAAACTTTGGGTTCTTATAATTTTCTTTTTCTTTTTTGCTTTATTAATATCTGAAATAGAATCACTTTTTTTCTGCGTTGAAGTAGTTATAGCTGGCTTTAAATCTAATTTACCTTTTATAATTAAATTAATTTTACTTCCTCTTGAAGCTGTATCTTTTGCAGATACATATCCACCAGTCGTTTTAATTATTTTTATTTCAGGTTCAACTACTTTTGAATCTGCTTCACTTATTATCTCTGAAGATTTACTTGAAGTAGTTTCAACTATACTTCCAGTAGCTTTAACTTCTTTTGCAGCTGGGTTCTGTTTAACTATTTGCCTTTTAGCGCGTGCTTTTTCAAGAGGAGTTGTACTTGATACTGTCGATTTTGCAATATGCTCGACATGCGCAGCAACTTCTTTTTTCTTTAACTCTTCTATATGTGCAATCTTTTTTGTATGAAGTTCTGCACTATGTCTTTCTTTTTTAAAATGTGAATATAATTCATCAACTAAATTTGGTTCGACTGCTGTTAAATAGTTTTTAGCTATGGTTCCTTTTTTAGAAAGAAAATCAATTATTGTATCACTAGAAATATTTAGCTCTTTAGCTAGATTATATATTTTTATTTTTTTATCTATTTTATCAGTCATTTATTTGCTTTGTGGAGTTCACATCAGAATTTACTTTTGTATCTGAATTTTCGTCAACACTTTCACTATCAATATCGGCATTTTCATATTCTGTTTTTATTAAATCAATTATTTTTGTTAATTCTTCTCTATCCATATCCAATTCTTTTGCAAGTTTATTAAAATTGGTATCTAAAATAGATTTTGCAGAAGTATATCCTCTTTCTAAAAATTGATTTAAAACATCGTTGCCTAATTCTTCTTTAAATTCTTCAAGGTCGATATCGTATTCTGCTGCTTCCTTCATAATCTGAATGTCGAATTTAGTTAATTTTGTTGCAAGGCGAATATTTTGTCCCCCTTTTCCAATTGCTAAAGAAGCTTGATCGTCAGAAACAAAAACTTGATATCTATTACTTTCTGCATCGAATTCAACTTTTTTTAATTTAGCTGGCGCCAAAGCTCGAGTAATAAAAATTATTGGATCAGTATTAAAATTTATTACATCAATATTTTCATTATTTAATTCTCTCACAATTGTATGAATTCGCACACCTTTCATTCCAACGCAAGCACCAACAGCATCAATTCTGTCATCTTGTGACTCAACTGCAACTTTTGCTCTTTCACCTGGATCTCTTGCAATTGCTTTAATTTGAATTAATCCATCATACACTTCAGGAATTTCAAGTTCAAACAATCTCTCCATAAATTTATTATCAGTTCTTGAAACTATAACATATGGATTTCCAGTTGTCTTTCGCACTTCCTTTACAACTGCACGAATTGTATCTCCCTTTTTAAATCTTTCTTGTGGAATTTGTTCGCTCTTCGGTAAAATTATTTCATTTTTATTATGAATAATAAAAAGATCATTGTTTCGAAGTTGATAAACTTCTCCAACTACGATATCGCCGACCATTGTATTGTACTCGCTAAAGATTAAATCCTTTTCAATGTCTTTTACTTTTTGAATGAAATTTTGTTTTGCCAAAATAACTGCTCTTCTACCAAAATCTTTTAAATGTAAAATTTCAACACAATCTTCACCAATATCTAAATTTTCACCGGTTAAAATTTTAGCAGTTTCTTGATCAACTTCTAAAGCTGCATTAACTACAACTTCAACAACTTGTCGTTCAAGATAAAATTCAATATCACCTTTATCCATATTTATAACGACTTGAAATTTGGCATCGAGGCCATATTTCTTTTTTACCATCATTCCAAAAACATCTTCCATGATGCTAATTAAAACATCTCTATCAATATTGCGTTCGCGCGCAAGTTGAGTAAATGAGTCTACGATTTCATGATTCATAATTTTGCTCCGATATTACATCTTTAAAAAATAGTCTGAATATAAGTTGTTACTAAATTGCTAAATGGCAATTCAATTTTTAAATCTTTACAGTTCAAAGTTACCGATTTTTCTTCAATAGAATAAATTTCACCGATAACAGTTTTTTCAATTTCATTTTCCATATATGTTACTTTAGCTTTACGTCCGATATGTCTTTTATACTGCCTAATATCTTTCAGTGCTTTATCTAATCCCGGCGAGGAAACTTCCAATCTATATTGCCAAGGAATATTTAATTGTTCAAGATTCGTCTGAATTTGCACTCCAACTTGCGAACATTCACCTGAAGTTATTCCTTTTTCTGAATCCATATATACTTCAATTACTCGATATGATTTATCACCACGAAAAACAAAATCAACAATAAATAAATCCGTACCAGTAATGGATTGCTCAATTGCTTGTTTAAGTTCAGTTGATATAGTCATATAGCACGTAAAAAAAAATCTCGCAACGCGAGATTTGAATTAATATAGACTTTTATCTTTACATATACAAGTTGCAGCTATTTAGAAAAGTAACCTCATTTCCATTCTAGCTGTATGAATTGTCGAGTTAGAATAAGTAGAATTATATCTACCAATATAATACAAACTGAATATCAAATTTGATTCCAATCTTGTATCAGCAGAAATATTTAACAAATATGTTTTTCCAATTTGCTTTCCTTGTAAAAGATGAAAATCATTAAGATAATTATTTACATTTGAATTAATAGTTCCCTCTTCTCTTGTAAATTCAAATCGAAGTTGTCCGCTATTAAATAATTTACTTACAATGCGAAGTGATTGTAAATTAGTAATTCCTTCAGTTTTATTATTTACTATTGATTTATCAATTCCTTCACCAAATTCCATTTTAATCCCAACTTCAATATCTTGCTCTGGTCTATATGAAATATCAGAAATAATATTTTGCAGATTTATCATTCGATTTTTATCATTCAGAATTAAGTAAATAGTTCGATCAGATTTTTTAAGGAATTCAAAACTAAATCCAATTTCTTTAATTAGTTGAACTTGAGCTCGAACTGTATGTTCGTTTAAAAATGCAATTTCATTTGTTCCAAGAAATGAAGTTAATCCTTCACGATACAGATGACGATATCGTAAATTAAATTCTCTATTATTTTCTTGAAAGTAAAATTGTTGTTGCGCAAATAAATTTGAATGAAGTACATTTCTTGTTGTTAAAGATGGAGAAGTAAAATAGTTACTTAACGAAGTATTATTTCCTTTTCGATCGACTCTCAATAGTAAATCGTAAGAATATTTTTTTAAAAAGGATTCAGTAATATTTAATACTGGAAGCAGTTCATTCAAACTAAATTTTGATTTCCAGGAGAATTTAGATGAATTAATTGTTTCATAATTTTCAGTTGGCAGTATTAATAAATTAAAATTCCCGTCAAATCTTGTCGGTTCAAAATCTCGCTCGTCATCAAAATCAATTGAAGCATTTTTATTTCCATCAATCCAACGATATTTTCCTTCGCCTCTTTGAACCTCAATGAATCTCTTTTCATACTTAGCTCCCTGTTGCTGAGTATTTTCTCCATAGAAATCTAAGTCAATACCCGATACTGGTTTAACTCTGGATTGAACTCGATAAAATAATAATTTTTGATCACTTGGATGATTTTCAAAATTATTTTCGTAATTCAAAGTCCGATATGAAGAATTTAATTCAAACCTATTATGTTGGTTTGAATAAATTAAATTTAATTGCGACCTATTATTGGTTGAATATTTCTCAAATATACCTTTTTGACTTCGGTTATCTAGTTGATATTCATGTGAAATTGTTGTTGTTGTATTCGCTGATAATTTAATATTTATTTCTGGAGTGTATTTTTGAAAATAATAACTTCCCAAATTCAGAGAATCATTTCCAAATTGCGTTATTCTGTTTTTCTCATGTTGAAATAATAGTGATGGTATAAAATATTCATATTCTTTTTTCAATAATAAATCTTCCCTTTCAGATTTCAGAAATGAGTTTCTTTCTTGGGCATTAATACTAATACTATTGAAAGTAATTTGTGCAATGTTAGATTTATTAAAATTGAATGAATAATTTGAGTAATCTCCAAATTTATCAGAAGTAAATCGATTTAACCCTTTTTGAATTCCAACTTTAAGTGATTCAATTGGAAAATAGAAAACAGAAATTTCATTACTTGTTGAGTTGCTTTTTTCTTGTGAGAGATTCCATTTTCTTGAATAATCAGGATCTTCAGTTCGATCAATTTCTGCAAAGTTTTTACCTTTGTATTTTCCTGAAAAGCGAAATGATATTTTCCCTAATTCATATTTTCCAATTTCTAAATTATTGTTTTCCGTTTTTCCATTAAATAATATATTACTTCCTTCAATTCCATTTGGATTGCCAAAAGTATTCCCATTAAATCTGGTTCCTTGATATGAAACTGATAAATCTGAAGTTTCATTTAATTTGTATTTTGATTGAAGTGAGATAATTTCATTTTTACTCGGTTTTGGAATTAAAATAATAGGCAAATAACTTCCCTTTTTAATCCCAACAAAACGATATTCTAAACTGGAAATCTTATCATAATCGCCTTGTAGTTTTCCTAAATATGTAAATATAATTGTAAAAAATGATTCTTTACTTCTTTGTAAAAATAAATAATAAGTGAAATTCTTTTTTTCAATTAAAGTGTCAATTTTAACATAATCACCTTTTCCTAAACCGGTCAAAGAATCTATTCCAACAATATAAATTCCACTTTTTCCAATTAAAGAATCATTACTTGTAGAAAGTAAAACTTTATCTTCATCAGTTAAAATAAAATCAGTTGTGGAATTTACATCATCCTCTTCACGATGATATGAAGTATTAATATTCAAATTATTAGAAAGTGAAGATTCAAAACCAATTCCATATAACGAACGAAAATAATTTCTTTCGGAATACTCGAAATCGATCACAATTCTGCTGTAATTAGTTATTAATTTTTTTGAAGTAAAAATAATTTCACCTGTTGAATAGTCGATTACATAATCATTTTGTTCTCCTCTTTTAATTATCGCACCATCGAGATAAATTTTTTCCGAACCGGCAATGACAATAATATATTTACTATTACTTTTGCCATAAAGTTTATACGGACCTTGAACTCCTTCAATCGGTGTAATTATATTCGAATGAAATAATCCACGATTTGCCGCTACAATTCCAACAACTTTTGTTTTATCAGATTGTTCCTGATACTCAAAAATTCCTCCTTGAACTTTTCTATTTATACTAATTCCATCAGCAATTGTATTCGAATAATATAAATCCCCAAAAGTAGTTTTGAAAGATGGACTTTTAATTGAAATAAAAACATTATCAATTTCTCGTAAAGATTGCGTATTCCCCTGAGGTTGAATTGGAGTATTTTGATCGGTCAATGAAGCGATTACATCAATATTGTCAGACAACTTTCCGGAAAGATCTAACCTGAAAGCTGAATTAATTGTTAAATCACTGTTTGTTGAAAGAGAAATTCCTCTTAAAATCATTCCCTGTTTATTTAAACGATCAGGAGTTTGATTTACAAAACTTATTTCATTTTTATTTTGAACAAGAATTAAAGTTTTTACAGTATCGAATGAATGTAAAAAGTATTTTTTCTTTAATGAAAATTTAGAGGAAATGCTATCTGCTTCCTGACTAAATGAAGCAGTATAAATAAAGCAAAATAGAAATGTAAAAATTAATAAATAGTTAAATGTTTTTTGCAAAGTTAGAATTTAAATAGTATCAACGTTGCTTTACAAACCTTTCTATTTTTTTAAGTACCAAAGGTCGGACTCGAACCGACACTCCTTTAAGGGGAACTGGATTTTGAGTCCAGCGCGTCTACCAATTTCGCCACTTCGGCATTTATTATAAAACAAATATAAATAATTTTCTTTGAAAAACATTTGATTAATTTTTTTTGAATAGAATAATATACTTATGCAGAAATTAATAATTGTAATTTATCAGGTTGTAAATTAATTTCTGCAATTTTAATATTCTTTCCCAATAATTCACCATCAACATGCAATGGGACACCTTCCACACATTCGATAGTAAAATTTTTAGTTTTATTATACGTTATCAACGGATGACTTAAATGTGAACCTGTTAGCGCTCTTGGAAGCATTGTCAATAAAGTTATTGTTGATGCAGATTTTGCCAAGCAAACATCCAACGTCGAATCATCTACTTTTGCTTGAGGAGTTAAACGAAATCCACCGCCTGCAAATTGTCCATTTCCTATTGCACAAAATATAAATTCATCATCGTATGTATTTGAATCTGTAATTATTTTTAGTCGTCTTCCTTTTGCAGAAAATATTGTTTGAATCGAAGCAACTAAATATTTTGGAAATCCTTTAAGCCAATTAATTGTTTTTGCTCGATATGCAACTTCGGCATCTAGTCCAAAACCAATACAATTAATAAATTTAATTTTAAGTTCATTATTTATTTTAATTTCCCAAACATCAACTTCTGTAGTAATTACAGATTGAATATTTTGAAGAAACTTTTGAAGTTGTATTTTCGGAAACATTTTAACAAAATCATTACCAGTTCCCCCAGGAATAATTCCAAATTTAGTTTTTTTAAAATCAATTAAATTGATAATATTATTACAGGTTCCATCTCCACCAATTCCGATAATTGTATTATAATTCTTTTCAATTTCACCAATAACTTCATTTGTCGAAGCTTCTTCGTTTGTAAAAATCGGAATTGATAAATTTTGTCGTTTGATAATATTACGAACTCTCGTCAAAGTTTGAAGAGAACTTCCGGAATATTTATTTACAAAAATTGCTGGCTTAATAATCATATTTTTATATTAAGATTATAAACTAATTTTTTTTGAAATGGAATCATAATTCAATTCACCTTCAAATAAAATATGTGCTGAACCTTGCAATTTTATTGGACTATCGGAACCTTTTATTAAAACTTTTAAGACTTCCCCACTTTGGACTAAAATCGAACATTCGTTTCCAGTATATCCTAATTGATTTGAAATAAAAGCACACGCAGTTGATCCAGTTCCGCAAGCCAAAGTTTCATCTTCAACTCCCCTTTCATAAGTTCGATTGACAATTTTTGTATCATTAATTACTTCACAAATATTTACATTTATTCCAGCCGGAAAGTTTTTATGATATCGTATTTCTTTGCCAATATTTTTTGCATCTATATCTTTTAATAATTTTGGAAATACATTTTTGTTCTCATTTAGAAAAATAACACAATGTGGAGCTCCAGTATTTATTGAATGAAATTTAATCGGGAAATTATTTAAATTCAATTCTTGATTAAGTTCAATTTGCGATGCGGGTTTTAATTCTAAAATAACTTCATCATTTATCAATTCAGCTTTGTACACATGACCATCTGCATAAAATGATAAAGGCTTATTTTGAAATAGATTTTTGTAAATTACAAATCGAATTGCACACCTTCCTCCATTACCGCACATCATTCCATCGGTTCCATCAGAATTAAAATAATGCATTTTAAAATCTGCGTCAGTTGAATTTTCTATAAATATACAACCATCTGCCTTTCTGAGAAAATCGGAATTATAAACTTCTTTTGTAAAATTCGATTTATCTAAAATTATAGATTCACGATTATCAAAAAAATAAAATGTATTTCCAGCTCCCGACATAAATGTAAAAGGAACTTTGAAAGTTGAAACGGTGTCGTTATGAATCGTCATCAAAATAAAAAAGTGGAGGTGCGGGGAATCGAACCCCGGTCCGAAAAAGAGATTATTAGACTTTCTCCATGCTCAGTCCAACATTTAACAGTTCCTTCGTTGTATACATGTCGAACATTCTACAACAAAGTAGACGAATAAAATTTCATCGTAAAGTTCTCGTCCGGCTTTACAACAATCCTTTCAAAGTCGACACCGCCGTAACAAGGAAAGGCACTTGATACATTGATGTGCTACTTAATTACTTAAGCAGCAAGTGCGTAGTTTGAGCTAGCACATATTGTTTACCAGTTGTTTTACGTGCACCTGGAGCGCACGGCATGCTTATGTGTAACAATCTACCAATCCGTCGAAGCCATAACACCCCCCAGAAGAACACAATTTAATACTTCCAATGGAGAATATCAATATACTGCAACATGTTTTGTGCCTCCAAATTATTTTTTTGTTTTTCATAAGATGATATCATATTCCGGATCATTCTTTCAAGCATTTGTTTTACTGTTACAGGCTCAAGATAATCTTCATGAAATTTAAATCCCGACCTCTCAACTAATATTTTACAGTCGTTTGACTTAAGTATTTTACCGTATGAAAATGGATCGATGTAAACTATTTCTCCAAAAACATCCAATGAAATAATAAAGTGTCCCGGTAAGCCAATTCCTTTTAATGGAATGTTTAAGCGTTTTGCTACAAACATATATATAAACGACAATGAAAGAGGTATTCCTAATTTAGTTTCGAGTACTTGATCAATTAAATGATTCGAGAGATTATGATAATTTTCAGTATTTGGAATGAACTTTCTTTTTTCAAACAAATATTTGCTAATTTTTTCGAGCATATCTATCGTTAAAGTATCTGTTGCTAAAATTCCCTTCAAATCTCTTGCATATTCATTTAAAACATTTTTAAAAACATTTATTTGTAAAAGTGGATTTACAACTTGCGAAAGTAAAAATGCACCTTCTTCAAGATCAAGTTCATCGTTAGTTGATACATAATGTCTGAAATCTTTCAACATTCCAGTATGAATTATTTTAGATTTTAGTAATTCAATCCTTTTGATATATAATTCAGATTCGTTTACATATTTGGGAATATCTTTTAATACTTCAAGTCCGAATTCTAATAATTTTAATTCTACTGTGGCATATATTTCTAAATCCGGATCATCTAAAAGCTGTAATAACGATTTTATGGATGTTTGTTTATTCATTTGATGCAAAATATTCAGGATAGTTTTTAATTAGATCTGTCTTAAGTTTAACAAATGCCTCTTTTGGTGAATTTACAAAACTGAATAAAGATAAATCTTTCTTACTTATTAATTCAAGCCGAGCTAATTCTTTAAAATTTATAATTTTTTCCCAATATTCTTTTCCGTACAAAAGAACTGTAATCTTCTTTTTTATTTTTGATGTTTGAGATAACGTTAATAATTCCATCATTTCATCAATTGTACCAAAGCCTCCAGGAAAAGCAATTAAAGCTTTTCCTAGATACATAAACCAATATTTTCTCATGAAAAAATAGTGGAATTCAAAATTCAGATCGGGAGAGATAAATTTATTTGAATTTTGCTCAAATTCTAAACTAATGTTTAAACCAATCGATTTACCATTTGCAAGTTTTGCACCTTTATTAGCAGCTTCCATTATTCCAGGTCCACCACCTGAACAGACATATATTCTTTTTTCCAGAGGGAGCGTTTGAGTCCATTCTGTCAACAATCTTGAAAGTTCTGTTGCATCCTCGTAGTATTTTGATAGCTCTAATAAACTTTTGTTTTGTTCTTGTAAGTTATTGTATTTTAATTTAGTTATAAGCTTTTTAGTGAAGTTATTTTTAGTATCATTAATAATCTTAAGTACTTCGTTTTTTGACTTAATTCTAGCTGAACCAAAAAAGACTACTGTACTATGTATTCCAAATTGAATAAATCGACTTGAAGGCTCAAAAAATTCTGACAATATTCTAATTGGACGAGCGTGTCTTGAATTTAACCACGATGCATTTTTATAAGCTTTTACAGGTTTAGTCAGCACCTTTTTCATCTTGCAATATGTCTAAAGGTCTTCTCTTTAACTAATTCATATTCAGTAGTTTCTAGCTTAAACTTCAAACATTCTTCCATTTTTGATGTTACCACGGCTAAATAATATATAGTTGAATCTTTTCTAAATTCTGAAATAACTTTCCCGGCAAACTCACCATTTTCAATTTGTAACTGACGTCCCACTGTATTAAACTCTTCCTTATTACTTGATAATAGAACTAATGTCTTTGAAACTTTTTGATAACTATCCAATCTTGCTATTATTTCTTGTCCGAGATAACAACCTTTTGTAAAAGAAATATATTCCCACAAATTAAGTTCAAGCGGATTGTACTGAAGGTAAATATTCTCATTAACAGCGATTAACCCACTTGTAATATTTAAATAAGTAAATTCTTCAGTTTTAATTTCACTTAAGATTGAATTAATATTACTGACTGAATTTATAAATAATACTTTCCATCTTCCAGATTTAACATCCATCCCATAAGGTGAACTGAATTCAGATATAATATTTTCATCACAATTAATAAACTCTACAAAATCAAAGGAATCATTATTCTTTGAGATCTCAACATCATCCGTTATAATATATTTTTGTAATAGTTTTATTGTTTCACCGAACTTAGTTGAACAAGAAATTAAATATATTTTTGAATTGACGTAAAACAAATCACAAATATCTACTAACTTTCCTTTATCGTTTAAGAAGCATGTAGTTAAGAATTTAACTTCTCTTAATCTTGAACAATTATTTGTCGATATCCGTTGTAAATAATCAATTGAATCTTTACCTGTTATTATTACAGATTTAATATTTAGATGATTATAATAATATTGCATATAAATATTAAAAGCACCAAATGGTGCTTTTAATTATAAATTTATTAACTATAAAAAGTTAAATAATTATTTCTTTTCAGTTTCACCATCAGTTGCGGTTTGTTCATCCACAGCAGATTCTGCTACCGTTTGTACTTCTTGTTGAACAGCTGCTAATGATCCAATTCCGCTCTTTACATAAGTTCGAATCATTCTTGTAATTCTTCTTCGAGCTTTTAGTTCATCCTCTGGTGCGACAGATTTCAAAGTTGCAATTCTATCTTCGAGTAATGTTCGTGCTTTGGTCGGTAATAATGACAACATTCTTTCAGCTAATTCTGGTGGAGCATTTTTAAGTGCAATTGACAATTCTTCTCCGGAAACATCACGAGCCAATTGTCGTAATAATCGATCATCTAATTTACCAATAGCTTGAAAAGCAATACGTTGACTCGATATTTCTCTGTAAAGATCTAAATTAATTGTTTTAATAAAATCTGTAATTGTTTCTTCGGATTGTTCGTCAAGATTATCAAATATATCTAGTAACATATCACTTCCTTGAACTTGAACATTATTAATAGTTGGTATTTCTGATGCTTTTGTAGCGAGTTGACCAGCTACAGATTTATATGTCTCTGCATCCATTCTTGTTAATTTTCCAAGTTCGAGCGCCACTTCACCTTGTTGCATTGAAGGTAAATTTTTCAACATTTGACTTGCAACTGGAGTTGATAATTGAGAAAGTATTATTGCAATAATTCCTGGAGTTTCTTCTTTCATCAACATATAAAGTTGTGACTCAGTTAATTTTTCTAAAAATGCAAATGGATTCTGTGTTTTATTTCTAGATTCCGCAAATCGTTTTACTAATATTTGAGTCTCAAAATATTGCAATGCCTGTTTTTTATCGTCTGCAGTTTTATTGAGTGGCTCTAAAGTTATTTCCTGAATTTTTTTAACTTCATCAATAGTGAAATAGTCTTTCATAACTTTTAACATACTTCCACCAAGCTGTTCAGTTACAATCGCAAGTTTATCTTTTTGTGTTGAATCAAGCATCATCTCTTTTATTACTGTTGAGGCAATATTAGATTCACCGGCACATGCAGATACAAGTTTTGAACGCATTTTCTCTAATTCAAATCCTACAGACATTTCTTGAACAGATTCTTCAAAGCTTTGACCTTTCTTTACTTGAACGCCATCAGTTAATTCTTGAACTTCTGTTCCTTGTTGCGGCAAGTATTCAACTTTTGGTTGAGCATTTTTTAATCTTGTTAAGAACATATTGATTAATAATAATGCAATTACTAAACCAAGAAATATTATTAAAAACCATTTTATAAGAGGATCAAAAGTTTCTCTTGCTTCTTGTTGCTGTTGCTGAAGTTTAATACGTTCTTCTTCAATTTTTGATTTTGTTTCAGTTAATTGTGTAGAAAGTTCTTCGATGTTCTTTTTATATTCATCAAGTTTAGTCTGTTGCTCAACACTTAATTTTTCTTGAGTTTCTTTATTTGTTTTTTCGAGTTCTTCAATTCTTTTAACACTCTCAACTCTAATTTGTTCTTCGATTATTTTCTTTTCTTGTTCTAACTCAGCTATTTTTTTTAATGCCACACTGCTTTGTTGATCTTCTTTCGTTGAAATATTTTTTGCTTCAGGAAAAACCATTTCCTGTATTTCTACCCGATCTCCACGGCCATTATCAAGTTTTGCTGTGTAAAACGCAATACTTTCTAAAAGTTCTTTATCCTCTTTTGCTCGGTTCTTTTCAATTAATAATTTAATTAAAACATTTTCGATTGTTTGTTTTTTAACTGTCACAATTCCTGTTGCATCAGTTCTTGATGATTCAAAACCTTGAACTCCAGGAAGGCCAATATCACGTGTATCAGTTTGCTCATCAGATTGTGGAGCAGATTCTTCAGCAAAAGTGATTTCTGCAGTTACTAAATATTTCAAGTCAGAAAAATATTTTCTTATTTCGTTTGAGATTCTACCTTCTAATTCTCTTTCGAGTTTCTTTTTATCTGCTTCTAAATCAGTTGCAAATAAATTTGTAACTATTAAAGCTGAAATAAAAAACAAATTAATTATTTTATAATTGATATTTTTTTTCATTAAACTACTCGGCTATAATAAATTCTGATTACAACTCTTCTATTTTCGTTTCGTGCAAAATCTGAAAACATTCCCGTAACTGGATCAATTTCTTTACTAACTGGTCTTGAATCAGCAAATCCAGTAGATGACAATCTAATATGATCAATTAATACTGTATCTTCCAAATAATGTAGAACTTCTGTTGCTCTTGCAGATGACAATTCCCAATTTGAAAGAAATTTTTCTTTGCTTTTCAAACGAGTATCATCTGTATGACCTTCAACTGCGAGATACGCATTTCTTGCTTTCACAAAATAAGCTAATATTTGTCCAATTCGATAAATTGCTTCATAACCTTCAGGTTTCATATTAGCTTCACCAGGTTGGAATAGTAAACTACTTCCGAATCTTAATTCAATTCCCTCTTCAGTCATAACAACAGATATTTGTCCTTTTAATCCCGGAGAAGTCTCAATTGTTTGTTTTAATTCCTCCGATAATGATGACAAACTAACTTGGTTTTTATTTTTAGACGATGCAAAACTATCTAATTTTGATTGGTCAGGGACAGACATTCCTAATAATAAAACGAATGCTGCAAGTAGTGCAGTTAGCAAATCAATATAACTAACTTGCCAGTGTTTTTCTTCTTCCCCTTTATGAAGATTAAAATGTTTTCCCATTTTTATCCTGTTGGTACTTGTTCCATTTTTGGAACACTTAACATTCTAGTTCCTGGAACATATGAAATTAATTTATCTTGAATAAATATTGGATGTTTTTTTTCTCTAATTAATACTAATCCTTCAACAATCATAGCTTTAAGCATAACCTCTTCGTCAGTTCTTTTTTTAATACGATCATGCATTGGACCGAATAGAAAATTGTTATACAATAAACCGTATAAAGTTGTGGTAAAAGCAACAGCCATTGCATTTAAGATTGGCGTGAATCCTTTTGCAGCATCAATTGGAGTCGAGAACATTTGAATTAATCCGACGGTTGTTCCTAACATACCATAACCTGGCGCAAAGCCTTCAGCTTCTTTAAAGAAATCAACATCCTGATTATCTCTTGCCATTTCATTTTGAATTCTTGATTCAAGAGTATCCTGAAGATCTTCTTTTGAATATCCATTTACCAATAATAATAAACCATCACGCATAATAGGATATTTTATTTGATTTGCATATTCTTCAAGAGACTCTATATCATGCGATTGAGTGTATTGAGCAATATCTTTTATAGCATCAATATAAATTGTAAAATCAATCTTATTGCCAACAAATACAAAATATAAGGTCTTCAAAGCGCGCACAATTTGACCAGTGCTAAAACTAATAAATAATGATGCAACTGGACCAAGAGTGCACCAAATTAAACCGGGAATATGTACATAAGTTTTTAATATAGCAGGAACATAATGTTGCAACTCTTCAGTTGACTCATAACTTCCACCGATTATAATAAGAAAGTATAACGATATTAAAAATATTACATATCCAATTAGAGTTGATACCATATTATTTCATTTTAAATAAGTGAGCGCGGACATCATCCATTCCAGGATCTAATTCAAGTGCTTTTTCCCAACTTTTTTTCGCTTCAATATCTTGTCTTAGCATATAATAGATTGATCCTTTTAAAGCATATGACATTGCTAAATTAGGTGTAATCTGAATTGAATTATTTACTTTATCTAAAGCTTCCATATATCTTTTTCGTGAAAATAATTTTTGGCCTTCGTGAAAAAGTGCAACGCCTTTATTGTAATCAGCATCATCACGTGAATAAGTACCAAGTTTTTTTCTAACCAAACTAGTATCTATTAAATCTTCAATTTCTAATGCTAAATCATCATCTCGGGATTTTGAAGGTGCAGCATATTGCCCGGCAGAAGTTTGTGGACGATCTGAAATTATATCTGAAAATTGTTTTTGTCTAATTAAAGAACTTAATCTTGTTTCTGCTTCTCTTAGTTGATCGAACAATTTTTGATATTGATCAGGAGGTGTGTTAGATCCGGCATTGTCAAAATCTTTTTTTGCTTTCTCGTATCTTCCTGCAGCTTCTTTAATACTACTTTCTCCTTGTTGGGCATCTAATTTTGATTCTTTTAAATTAGCTCCGCTGTAATCAATTATAAAATCGATATCCTTATTATAAAGATCTAATAATAAATCCATATTAAAAGCAGGAGTTGAAACTTTTACTTTTGTCGGAGCAGATGGTGATGCACTACGCATTTCTGATTCAGTACGAAGTGGCTCTTGAGTGTTCTCAATTCCTTGTGCAGAAATTGATTCTATTAAAATTAAACTAATTCCAAAAAAGAAAAAGTTTTTCATAATACAAAGTTTACTTGTGCGCCAATATTAGTGCCACCCAAATCCCATTTTAAGTTCTTGACATCAGTTGGTAGATAATGTAGATATCCAGTAAAACCAAGATTCTTACTCATTCGGAAAGTAACTCCGAGAGTGAAAACTGATCGTAAATTATTTTTAAAGGAAACATCAAATCCTCCTCCTACATCAAGTAGAATAATTCCCGAACCCAACTGATCGGAAGAATATAAGTCGAAAGAAAATCCCGGTTGTATTAATAAGCCATAAAAATTTGAAGTGTTTGCAACAATGCGTGTATCGATGTGGAATTTAACAAATTCAATTATTGTGGCAACTTCATTAAATCTGTATCCCAATGAAACTAATCCTGTTGATACTTCATCAGATGAATCACCAAGTGCTAAAGTTCCACCTTGAAACGAAACAGTCAAATAATTCTCGATATATCCGGTTTTAGTACGCATTATCTGTTGAGCTGCAGCAATATCTTCACCATAGTCGTAAGGCAAAACACGATAAATTGCTTTATACTCTTTTGACCATAAAGTTATACCATCTAGATCATTGATGTCGATATAAAAAACTAATTGGTTTGGAGTGATCATCACATCACATGTTACAACTCCATCAATTTTTTTAGTCTTTGCATATTTTTTTAAATCATCGTCTGTTAAAACATTTCTGACTTGTACAGAACTATCAGTTGCGCGTACAACTACAGCTTTTAAATCTTGAGCTGAAACAAATGCAAATCTTTTTTCACGAGCAAAAGCTGTCTTTATTTTTTTTTCAAAGTAAGTTGTTAAAAATTGTATCTCAGCAAACCGAAGTTCTTCTTTAAAAGGCCAACGAATTTTTAATTTATAAATGAGAAGATTTCGAATATAAGGGGAAACATCTTTTGACTCGATTGGCAACATGGACAATGCCGAATCAGAGGCAATATCAAATCTTGGGAAGACATTTAATAACTGAGTTGTACTAATATCAGGAAGAACATTTTTTTCAGTATCAGCTTCACTGTCCTGTGAATATACTTTCGGGGAAACAAAAAGAATAGCAACGAGTACTGTTATTACTACTTTTTTATTTAGAATTATGTTATTCAATATTTATTTATTTGTTATATGAAATTATAGTAACCATCTAATGTAAACACTTGTTTAATTCTTATAACTCCTCTTAATATATAACAAAATTTGTTTAAGTCAAGCAATTGTGCAACTTTTAGCAGAGCCACCAAAAGTGCAACTCAATCTTTTATTTTGGCAGGTTTTGTGGTACTTGCGGAGGTGGTAAACTGGTTTGTGTAGATTGTATTATGCTTTCAGAGTCAGCGGTATTCTTTCCAGGTAGAAATAATAAATTAATAACTAATGCCAGTACAATTAATAACGTTGCAAGTATTGTAGTGGTTTTGGTTAAAAAATCTGAAGTACGACGAACTCCAAATACTGCACCAATATTTCCCCCTCCCATACTTGAAGCTAAACCTCCCCCTTTACTGCTTTGCACAATAATTACCAGAATTAATAAAATTGATAAAACAATTTCTACTATCATTAAAAATGTAAACATAATTATCCTTTTTTTTTAAAATACCAATATTTCGATCAAAATAAAAAGAAATGAAGTAAATTATTAAGAGTTTTTTTATTTAATTTTTAGTAATATGTGATTATTCTAAATTAACAAAAACTAAAGAAAATGGAAAATATAGCACATTCAAAACTAAATTCAGGCTGGATTGAAGTAATCTCCGGTTGTATGTTCAGTGGCAAAACTGAAGAATTAATTCGACGATTACGAAGAGCGCAAATTGCAAAACAAAATGTAATAATCTTCAAACCAATAATTGATAACCGCTACAGTAACAATAATATAGTTTCTCATAGTGAGCAATCATTAAGTTCAACTGTTGTTGAAACTGCAGATGAAATATTTAGTTTATCTCAAAATTCTCAAATTGTCGGAATTGATGAAGGACAATTTTTTAAAGGAGACCTAGTTTCAGTTTGCATTAAACTTGCTGACCTTGGAAAAAGAATTATTGTTACAGGTTTAGATCAAGATTATCGCGGTGTTCCCTTTGAACCAATCCCACAATTGTTAGCAGTTGCTGAATATATAACCAAAACTTTAGCAATCTGTGTTGTTTGTGGAAATCCAGCTTCACGAACTCAAAGAACTTCAAATTCAAAAGAGCGAATTGTTGTTGGCGCAAAAGATTTATATGAAGCAAGATGTAGAAGTTGCCACACAGTTGCTCAAAATTAATTCAAACACTAGTTAGGGAAAAATATTTATGGACTTAATAACTATAAGTAGAGGACTTTTCGGAATTGTACTTTTAATTTTTATTGCATTTTTATTTTCAAATTCCAAAAAAAATATAAACTGGAGATTAACAATTACTGCAGTGATACTGCAAATTGTATTCGCATTATTTGTTTTAAAAACTTCAATCGGTCAAAATATTTTTGGAACTATTAGCAAAGGATTTGTTACAATTCTACAATTTTCATCGCAAGGTGGACAATTTGTTTTTGGAAATTTAGGAATTAGTCCAGAAGGAAATAATTCTTTAGGATTCTTTTTTGCATTTCAAGTTTTACCAACAATAATATTTTTTGCATCATTAATGGCCGTACTTTATCATTTAGGTATAATGCAAAAAATTGTTCAGGCAATTGCTTGGTTTATGTCCAAAACTTTGGGTACAAGTGGTGCGGAATCGCTTTCTGTTGCTGCAAATGTTTTTATCGGACAAACTGAAGCTCCTCTAGTAATTCGACCTTATATCGCAACAATGACAAAATCTGAATTACTTACGATGATGACTGGTGGAATGGCGCACATTGCCGGTGGTGTAATGGCTGCGTATGTACTTCTTTTGGGAAGTGCATTTGCAAAAGCACAAGGATGGGAACTCGGAACTGCACAAGTTCAATTTGCTGGACAACTTTTGGCAGCAAGTGTAATGTCTGCTCCGGCAACAATGTTAATAGCAAAAATTTTAATTCCCGAAAATGAAGAACCAATGACACGCGGTTCAGTAAAAATTCAAGTTGAAAAAACTCATTCAAATGTTATTGAAGCTGCCGCAAGCGGTGCAAGTGATGGTGTTCGTTTAGCAATTAATATTGCAGGAATGTTAATCGCATTTATTGCAATTATGTCACTTTTAAATTTTATACTGGAAGTTATTGGAAACTCATCCGGCTTGAACGAATATTTATTTGCAACATTCGATAAAAATTTATCTCTTGAATTTTTGTTTGGATTAGTTTTTCAATTTATTGCATTCGGAATTGGAGTTCCTTGGAACGATGCTTTAAATGTTGGCAGCTTAATGGGAATTAAACTTGTGTTAAATGAATTCGTTGCATACTCGAGACTCTCAGAATTAATCTCACAAAACGTTTTATCAGTCAAAGCAATTACGATTGCAACTTATGCATTGTGTGGATTTGCAAATTTCTCTTCAATAGCTATTCAAATTGGTGGAATTAGTCCACTAGCAGAAAATAGAAGAAGCGATATTGCGAAACTTGGATTAAAAGCAGTATTGGGTGGAACACTTGCAACTTTAATGACAGCAAGTATTGCAGGAATGATCTCTTAAATAATGAGTGAAGTTTTAATTCAGCAAAATAATTTAAGCGAAGCAGTTTCATATCTCAAAAATTATATTAATGAAACTCCTAAAATTGCAATTGTTTTAGGTTCTGGACTTAGTCATTTTGCTGAACAACTTTCTGATAAAATTATTATCGACAATAATGATATTCTAAATTATCCAAAATCAACAGTAGTCGGTCATTCCGGAAAAATTATTTTTGGCAGAATTAAGGATAATAAAAAAACATCTCCTTATTTGTGTTGTTTCCAAGGACGAGTTCATTTGTACGAATCGGGAAATATTAAACTAACTTCATTTCCAATTGATGTGGCTTTTAAATTGGGAGTTGAAACTTTAATAATTACAAATGCAGCTGGCGGAATAAATAAAAATTATCATCCAGGTGACTTGATGTTAATCAAAGATTTTTTGAATCTCACTTTCTCCTCCCCTCTTCGTGGATTTTTAACTAGTAAAACTAAATCCAATTCGTTCTTCTCACAGAAATTAATTGATGTCGCAAAAAATGTTGCGAGTGAAAATAAAATTAATTTACAAGAAGGTGTTTATTGCTGGACAAAAGGTCCATGTTACGAAACCGCTTCTGAAATTAAAATGATGAACTTTTTAGGAGCAGATGCAGTTGGTATGTCAACAACTCCTGAAGTTATGAAAGCAAATTATTATGGAATGGAAGTACTGGGAATTTCTTGTATCACAAATATGGGAACTGGTATTTCAAAACAAAAACTTACTCATTCTGAAGTTACTGAAGTTGCAAATAAAGTAAAGGAAAAGTTTACAACATTAATGAAAGAAATAATTCTTTCAATCGATTCTCAGTAGCGACTTTTTACTAATTTATTAATATCCTTAACAAGTTGATTCATTGATTCGACTTCATCTGAATCGTAATATCCTCTGATATAAAATCTTTTATCAATCAAAACAAATTTTGAACTATGAATTATTGGTTCTTCCAGAGTTAAACTTTCCTCACTTACTGGCAAATTAAATCCATTTTTAATTAAAGAGTATAATTTTATTTTATCATCTCTTAAAAATAACCATTGATCTTTTGGAGCCTCGAATGCATCGGCATAAGAATTCAACGCTTCTAAATTATCTCTATCAGGATCTACCGTAATTGAAACTAATCTGACTTTGGAAGTATCAATATCCAAACTCAATTCCTTCATTGTCATTGTCATAGTTGGACAAATTCCTGCGCAATTAGTAAATATAAAATCTACTACCCAAACTTTATTTCTAAAATGATCAAGAGTAATAGTTTTTCCACTACGTTCAGTTAATCTAAAATTTGGAAGAAGTCCGTATTTGGGAAGTTTAGGATTTGATTCAAGATACCAACTATAGAAAATGAAAAATGAAATGGAAGTAATTATAAATAGTATTAATCCATAAATCGAATATTTTTGAAATGGCGTTTTCATATTCTTCTTTTATTCAAAATTTTAATGGAAATAAAATAAAATATTATTGTTAGTGAAATAATTAATAAATATGAAAAATATAGCTCGGAGATATTTACATTTTGACTTTCAAACCAAATTGATTCAATTAGTTTAAAACCATAAAACAACGGATTGAAACTAATAATAGTTTGTAAAAACTGCGGTGCGGTTTGAATTGGAAATACACTTCCAGACAACAACCAAAGTGGAACTAAAATCAGATTCATTATTGCATGATAACCTTGTGTGGTTTCATACATTGTTGAAAGTGAAAATCCAATTGTTGTAAAAAATATTGAGAGTGTAAATAAATTAACTAAACTCCAAATAATTGTGGCAATGTTCATTTCAATTCCAATTAATGGAAGAATTAGTAAACTTAATAGTGATTGAATAAACGCTAAAACTGAACCACCAATAATTTTTCCAAATGAAATCTCAGAAATCGAAGCTGGAGAAACAAACAATGATTTTAATGATCCATTATGTCTATCGTCGATAAGAGAAATTGTAGAAAATATTGCAGAAAACATTAATTGAAGCATAATAGTTCCGGGAAAAAAATATTGAAGGTAGTTGATACTTTTATTGTAATGTGCTAATCCAAATGAACTTCCGAAGCCGCTTCCTAAAATAAACCATAAAATTAATGGCGTTCCTGTTAATCCAATAATTCTTGCAGGTTGTCTTATAAATTTTTTTACATCGTAATATGCAATTGAAAACCACATATTAATTTTTATTATTAAATGAACTTAAATAAATATCTTCGATGTCGGGATTTTCAATTGTCATTTCTTGTAATAATTCCGGATTGTTTTGCAATATGGTTTTCAAAGAATTGAGATCATGAATTTTAAAACGATAAGTAGAATCATTTTGAGCAATTTGTTGCATAGTATATTCTAAAAAATTCTTTTTATTTGCTAAATAATAATTTTTTGGAATAGAAATTATTTTATGCGATAAGAATTTTTTAAAATTATTTATTAAATCCTGAAAGACAATCTCACCTTTTTTAATTACAATAATATTGTCAGCATATTCAACTTCCGAGAGTGAATGCGTTGAAAAGAGCAAAGTTAAATTATTACTCGCAACTTCTTTTTGAAGAATATTCCATATTTCGTTTTTGGTTTCAACATCAACATGAACAAAAGGTTCATCATAAAATAAAATTTTTGGTTTATGAATTAGTGATCTAATTATATCAACTTTTCTTTTGGAGCCACCTGATAGTTTTTTTACAAATGTATTTTTCTCATTAGTTAAGGTAAACTTCTCTAAATATTCATCAATCAACAAAGTTGTTGTATTAACATTTAATGAATAAAGTTTAGAATGAAGAAGCAGGTTTTCAAATAGAGTTAATTTTTCATCAGAAGTTGTACTTTGAAAAACTACACCAATATCTTTTGAATTTATTTTTACGGGAATTTCATTTGAATAATTAAATATTTCACCTTTCAATGGAGTAACTAATCCAACAAGAATATTAAATAAAGTTGTTTTCCCCGATCCGTTTGAACCAACAAGTGCTGTAATTTTTCCTGTTGGAATATTGCACGAAATAGAATTTAAAACTATTGATTTTCCATACGAGAATGATAGATTTGAAACTTTTATCATTTTAGATTTTGTAAAAAGCCATCAGAAAAAAAACAATTGGCAAGTAAATCAACCCAGAATAAAATAATTTACGTGCATTTTTATTTACATTGGCAATATCTTCTACTTTATATGAAATAACATATAACGAAAATTTTATTCCATAATAAATAAAAACTGATCCAATTATTAACATTATGTAAAAATACTCAATTGAGACAAATGGAATTACTGCTGGCATTAAACTAACTGGAAAAAGTGCAAACATGTTAAACAAAATTTGCCCACCTAATGATTTCCCTGTTGAATCCGTTACTGGTAAAATTTTATAATCTGCAAGTTTATAATCTTTACGATAAAGCCAACCCAAAGAATAAAAATGTGGAATCTGCCACAAAAATAAAATCGCAAAAACAATCCAGGCACCTTGATCAATTCTATTTGTTACAGCAGTCCATCCGATAACTGGAGGAAGAGCGCCGGGAATTGCTCCAATAATAGTTGAGAAAACTGAAATTCTTTTAAATGGAGTATAAATAATTATATAACTAATTACAGTTCCAATTGCAGCAAGAAAGGAAATTGTTGAAAGATTATAAAATGAAAATAGTGTTCCGCTAATTCCTAAAACAGTTGCATAAATCCAACCAACTCGAGTTGAAATGTTATTATTAACTAGTGGCCTTCCTTCTGTTCGCTTCATTAACGAATCGTATTTTTTTTCGATCAGTTGATTTAAGATTGAAGCACATCCCCCCAATAAAAAAGTTGAGATTACTACATTTATTAAATAGTTGTATTTAATTAAGAAATCTGTACCGACAGGAATTGCTATGTAGCAACTCATCACTGCAGTAAAAACAGAAAGAAGAGTTAACTCAGGTTTTAGGATAATCCAATAATCTTTAAGCATTTTTAATTTATTTATTTTAAATATGAACTTGCTTCTTTTTTCATTCTTAATAAAGATAAAGTTAATCCCCAAGTTAAGCCCAATGTTAATGCACCAAGTACAACATGAGTTGTTGTAATAAAAACAGATTTTCTAGTCAACACTGTTAATAATCCCAAAATAAATTGAGAACAGACCATCAGAATTAAAACTAAGCTAATTGTTTTGATTTTTTTAGGAAAAATATTATTAGATGTTTTTTTCAATTTAGTAAACAGAAATATAATTCCTATAACAACAACATAAGCCCAAGTTCGATGAATCATATGATACATTATTTGAAAGCTTGATAATGGACCATCAGCATATAATCGGATATTTTTTTCAATCTGTAGATTATTATACTTCTCAAGATTTTCAGAATTTAAAGATGGAAATATTTGTCCGTATGAAAGTGGAAAATCAGGAACAGCCAAACCAGATTCCGTATGTCTCATCCAAGCACCAAAAATAAGTTGGAAATAAATTATTCCGAAAACTATTAATGATATTTTTGAGAGCTTTGAAATTGATTCTAAATTCGTTGAATTATCAAAACTACTTTGATTATGCCACCATTTAGTTTGGATAATATGAGTTGTAATAATCAGACAAAAAAATGTTTGAGCTAAAGTTGCGTGGAAAGTTGATATTAAATCTGGTAAAAGAAATAGTACAGTTAATCCACCAAGTAATCCTTGGAAACAAACTGTAACTAAAGCAATCCAACTTAATTTTTTCACCCATTTTCTTTGTTCAAATTTATGTGTAAGAAAAACTAAAATTATTGTTAGAAAACCAATTCCACTTGCGATCAATCTGTGAAGATGTTCATAAAATATTCCACCAACCCACATTGAAGGTGGAAAAGTATACATATTATATCCGTAAGTATTTGGCCAATCAGGAACTGCCAAGCCACTTTTTGTACTTGTGACTAAGCCACCAGCAATAATTAAAATTGCAACTGAGAAAATTAAAAAAGCAGTATATCGGTGAAGCAGTTTACTATACATTAAACAACTTTTATTCTGAAGCTACTAATTCAGCTTCTTTTTCTTTCATCCAAATATCATATTCTTCTTGAGTTTGAATATTTACATATCCGCGCATTCTGTAATGACCTAATCCGCAAAGTTGCGCACAAGCCATTTCAATTGGAGTTGCTAATGCGATTGAAATATTTTTTATTCCTGCAATTTTTAATTGTTCAAGTGACAAATCGGTTACAGCAGATCCTTTAGAAATTGATGCTGAGCTATAATCTTCCCAAAAAATAAAGTAATTCAATTTTGCTTTTTGTCGAGCAGTTACTTGCGAAATATTATTTTGAAGTAATATTGAAACAAAGTCATCAATTAATGGAGTTCCCATTGGAACAAGAATATTTCCTGTTGCATCTTCGTAATCTTCAGTTGTTAATAATGTTTGAAGTGCAGGATTTACTTTTCTTGCTTTAACTTTCGATATTGAATTATCGACAAGAGCTTTCACATTATCTGCATCTAAAAGCATTCCGCTGTAAAGAACATCATTTCCATTTTTAGTTGCATTTTCCATTAAAATATAATTTTTTAAATTTCCACCAGCTGAAATTGTTAATTCTTCAATTTTAGGTAAAATTATATTTTTAGTCGCAGGTAATTTTGTTAAATCATATGTTTGAATAGTTTCATTTTGAACTTCAAGTGAAGTTTTTATTGGCTTAAACCACATCGGGATTAATTGTCCAGGCATTGCGTCATGCTTCGCTCTTAAAACTGGAAAGGATAAAGAATGTATAACATCTTTCGAACCCAAATAAATTATTACAGGTTTATTTACCGGAATATTTAATTGATTATTTGTAATCACATCATCTTTTGCATCTTCATTTTCTCTATCAATTCCAATTGGATTATCTGCACTAATTAAGGAAACATCCGTTCTTCCGAATTTGCCATCAACTCCTGGATAATGAACATTCCAAGCAAACTGTTCTCCGATAATTCGAACGATTGTAGATTCTTCTTTTGCAGGAAACTCAACAACTCTTTCTGCCCAAAGTGGCATTGCAAATGCAGTTAATAAAATAGTTTCAAAAAATACCAGCGCAACTTCAAGCCATGTTGATGTTTTAGTGGTTACTCCTGTATAATTTGCAACTGGATTATTAGATTTACGAAATTTATAAATTGAATAATAAAAGAAAACACTCCAACCAATTGCAAGTATGAACATGATCCAATGAATAAGCGCGAGCATTTCATCTATTTTATATCCATTTTCGGATGCATCTAATGGTAAATTTAAAAATTCTCTCATAAATTATTTAATTCATTTGTGATTTTCGATTTCAATTTTTTAATTCTAAACATTACAACTACAAAAAATGATATTATACTTCCAAGAACAACTCCTGTTATTCCTAATAAAGAAATAATTGACAAACTCAATGCATTTGTTGTTTGAGTTGGTTCGGTTGAACTTATACAAGTTGAACATGCAACCGAAGTTGCTTGAAATATTATTATTACAAAAAATAAAATAAAAAATAACTTGAAATTTTTCATGACCAAATACTTATATTTTTTGATTTTCTCAAAAAATAAATTGCATACATAACAAGTGCTGGCATCATTAATAATCCAGCAATGGCAATCAACAAATTACTTATTAAATTATTCGCCAAATAAGTTGTAATACCCCAATAAGCTAAACCAATACTTAATACTGCCGATACAGAAATAAATAATACGTGAAGTGATTTTAAAGACATATTAATATTTAATTGAGTCTAAAGATGAGAATAGTGGAATTAAAATTAAAAATATAAAAAAGATAATTGTTAATATTAAAGTCCAAATAATAATTTTCTTTTCACCAAACAAATGCATAAAAATACCGGCAACAAGTGTACTTTTAACTGATGCAATTATTAACGCCAAAATTATTCCAACTCCAACACTAACTGTCAAAAATGATGCGTAAACTGTTAACACTGTCAACACCATTAAAGCCAAATATACTTTTATATACTTTTTTGAATGACTTTTTACATCAACGTTATGTGTTGTCATATAATTTTCCTTATAAAAGATAAAGTACTGGGAATAAAAATATCCAAACAAGATCTACGAAATGCCAATAAAGTCCCGCAATTTCAATTCTATTTTTAAATCTTTCTGGATTACTTTCCCACATTTTCGAACCAGGAAATAAAAAATAAATATTTACAATCAAACCACCAATTACGTGAAGTACGTGCAAACCAGTCATTGTAAAATACAATCCAAGAAAAGTATTTGTTGATGGATACAAATTATGTTCAAATTTAGCAGTATATTCAAAATATTTAACAACTAAAAATGCACATCCGAGTAAAATTGTAAGTAGCATATATTTTCTATATGCCGAAAAATTTTTATCTACAAGTGAAAGCCACGCCATCACCATCGTAATACTTGAAGTAATTAGAAATACAGTATTTAACGCTGCCATTGGTACACTTAAAAAAGAACTTCCAACCGGCCAATTTATTGTACCAACTCTTAAAAAAATATAAGTTGAAAATAATGCACCAAAGAGCATAACTTCGGAAGTTAGAAATAACCAAATTCCTAACTTCGCATTATTAACTCCAGTATCTTCTCGTTCTTCAATTGTATATGGAATAATTTCCGTGCTCATATTAAACCTTTTGATTTTGTGGTAAATAATCTGTTGGATGTCCTGGAACACTATATTCGTATGGACCACGATAGACAGTTGGTGTAACTTCAAAATTTCCATGTGGAGGAGGAGTTGGTGTTGCCCATTCTAATGTTGTTGATTGCCATGGATTTTCTTCGGACTTCTTCCCTTTCCACATACTATAAAATAAATTAAAAATAAATATTAGTTGAAATAAAGCAAGCACCCAAGAAAATATCGACATAGTTTCGTTGTAACGAAATACACCTTGAGCATGAGCATATTGTTCGCCACCATCCCATAATCTTCTGGAAACTCCTGCGAGTCCAACTAAAAACATTGGAAAGAAAATTCCGTTCATACAAATAAACGATCCGACAAAATGTATTTTTCCTAATTTTTCATTCATCTTACGACCAGTAAATTTTGGGAACCAAAAATAAATTCCTGCGAAAAGTGCAAAAATAGTTCCCGGCGCAACTACATAATGAAAATGTCCGATAACATAGTATGTATCATGAAGTGCAATATCAGTTGCATTTAATCCAAGTGGTAATCCAGTTAATCCACCAATACCAAACATTGGTAAAAATGCTAATGCAAATAACATTGGAGTGTTAAATCGAATTGATCCTCCCCAAAGTGTAATAAATAAAGTTGTTATAATTACAATCGATGGAACTGAAATAATCATAGTTGTTGTTTGGAAGAATGTACTAATTGTAGTTCCCATTCCAGTCATAAACATGTGATGAGCCCAAACTGCAAATGACATAAATCCTAAAAACAAAGAAGCATAAACTAATCCACGATATCCCCAAATTGGTTTGCGTGTGTTGTTTGCAATAATTTCTGTTACAACTCCCATTGCTGGAAGAATTAAAACATAAACTTCTGGATGAGCTAAAAACCAAAATAAATGTTGCCACAAAACTGGAGAACCACCGCCAGTATATTTTAACACTTCACCTGAAACAACTAAACCACTTGGCATAAAGAAACTTGTACCAGCAAGTCTATCCATAATTTGCATAACTGCTGCAGCTTCAAGTGCAGGAAATGCTAACAATAATAAAAATGAAGTTATAAGCTGAGCCCAAACAAGAAATGGTAATCTAAAATAAGTTAATCCCGGAGCTCGTAGTTGAATAATTGTAACAATAATATTAACTGCTCCAAGTAATGAAGAAGTAATTAACAGAAACATTCCAAACAACCAATAAGTTTGTCCAACAGATGCGACTACCGCAAGTGGAGCATATGAAGTCCAACCTGATGAAGCAGCACCACCGGGTAAAAAGAAACTTGACAACATTACAATACCACCTAAAAAATAAACCCAGTAACTTGCCATATTTAATTTTGGAAAAGCCATATCGGGAGCGCCAACTTGTAATGGAACTAAATAGTTTGCAAATGCTCCAACTGCTAATGGAACAATTCCAAGAAACACCATTATTGTACCATGCATTGCTCCAAGTTGATTATAAAATTCAGGCAACATAATTCCACCAGGCGCATTTGATTCTCCAAACCAACTTCCAATAAATGGAATTGGTTGTTCAGGATATGCAAGTTGCCATCTCATCAACATTACTAAACAAAATCCGAAGAAGAGAAAAATTAAACTTGTTAGCCCATATTGAATTCCGATCATTTTATGATCGGTAGAAAAAATATATTTCCGCCAAAACGGAAGTTGATGGGAATGTTCGTTATGTGTGCTCATGAAGAGATTTTTTTTTATTTTGCAGAATAATTAAAATCAGCTGTGACTGGTTTATCTGCAACTGTGATTTTTAATTGTTGAGTCCCATATTTTTCGTGCCATGCTTCAAGCGTATAATTTCCTGCAGGTAATCCTTTAATTGCAAATGAACCGTTATCATTTGAAACTGCATAGTACGAATTATTTACAACTCCAACATATGCAGACATCCAATTATGAACATCGCATTTAAATTTTACCATAACTTCCGGTTTATCAAATTTTTTATTTAACTTCATTCCTTTCATAGGTTGTGCATTATTAAACTGTGTATTACTTTTTGCGAGTGAATGAACATTATGCAAAGTTGGATCATCATTTAAAATTACAAATGGTTGACCAACTTGTGTGCCCATTACGTGCGGAGTATATTGACATCCTTTTTGACTTAATGTAACTGGCACGGTAGGAGCAGCAGTTGGTTTTGCACCTTCTTTTACATAAATGAAAACATTTTTTAAAGTATTATTTGCATTAACAACTACTTCTTCCGATGAAACTGAAGTTGAATGCATTGCTTTACAAGTTTTATCTGCATCCATTTTCATTTTTGGCATTTTTGGAGATGCTCCTGAAAATGAAATTTTCCCGGTTACATCTGCGCTAAATACATTGATTGTAAGAACTAAAATTAAACTTACAAATTGCGTTAATCTTAACATGTTTATTACATCCTTTCTTTAATTGATTATTTTTTATTTTTTCCTATTATAAATACATGGTCGCGAATTGCTTCCATTTGTTTTTTTGCGTCGCCTTCTAAAACATCAGGTAATGCGGTTTGTCCATCTGGCCAATATCCTGGCATCATCGTTCCTGGCTGAATTGCTTGTGGATCTTTCAACCAATCAACAACCCATTCTGGCTTTAAACGTTTTGCAGTTAATGAGAGATTTGGACCTAAACTACCAGAACTTTCACCTTTCCCTAATATATGACATTTTAAACATTGATATGAATCGAACATTAATTTTCCTTCAGCCAAAGTTGATTTATTTGGTTGGAATGCTGAATAGTCTCGAAGTCGAAGTTCTTGTTTTGAAACAGCAAGAAAATATTTTGTTAAATCATTAAGTTCATTTTCTGAAAACGAAAAAGTAGGCATTCTTACTTTTAACCAAGGTCTAATTGGTGATGGACTTTTTATAAATTCATTCAACCAAGGTTCTTGAACTTTTGCACCTTCCATTGTGATCATCGGAGGTCCCATTGAAGGATCTTCAAGTGTTGCAGAAAAATATGAACCGTGATCTTCAATTTCATGACAATTTATACAAGCGTATCTTGTAATTAATTTTTGTCCTTGATCTAAATCGCGAATTCTTTGATCAAAAGTTTGCTGATATTTTTTATTTGGTTTATCACCTCTATAACTTAAAAGCAACATTCTCAATAATTTTATTTCTTCATCACGGAAATTAAAAACTGGCATTTTTTGTGGAATGCGTTCAGTTTGGAAAAGACGAGAATTATATAATTTTCCATAAACCCAACCATCCCATGAATGTTGTACTGCAACTTTTCCATCTTTAATTTCAAATTCAAGTTCACCTTCTTTGTCTAATTCTTTAACATCACCGAAATCCATTTGTTCAACTTTTTTTCTTCCAAAATCAGAAAGGTTTACACTTATTTTTGATTCTCTTTCCATTCCTTCAATTGCATGACATCCATAACATCCATTTGAGCGAACTAATTTTTCTCCAAAATCAATTTTTTCTTTTTTATTAATTTCAAGTTTTCTTGAATCTTTATTTCGACTATCACTCATTGTTTGCAAATAGGCAACAATATCTCTTGCTTCACTATCAGTTAAACGAAGGTTTGGCATTTTTGTTGTCGGATTATAATGACGAGGATTTTTTATCCAATCATAAATAAAATCTGGAGATAATTTTCCGGAAACATGCGATAACTCCGGCGCAATATCATAACTGGTGTTTCGTTTTTCACGAACTTTTGTTTCGTCACCAATAACGTGACAAGCTTGACAACCAACTTCATTAAAAATTAATTTACCTTTAGCAGATGAACCACCTTTATATGAACCATTAGAATTTGCAAATTTAAAATTACTATTTTTTGATTTGTCAAAAAGAAATGCAGTTACAGCTTCTGCTTCTTCAGGAAGAAATTTATAATTTGGCATTCTTGTATTTGGGTTGTACGCTTTTGGATTAAGAATCCAATTATAAACCCATTCTGGTTTTACTTTTGAAGAAACATTTTTTAGTTCAGGACCAATTGGCGGTAAATTTTCATAACCGTCGATTTGGTGACAAGCATAACATCCAACTTCGAGCATAACTTGTTTTGCTTTTGTAAAATATGGTGCACTCTTTAATGCATTTTGATTTGCGTGGCAAGAATTACATGATGCATATACATCAGTTTTTTTAAGAAGGGGTGTTTCCCAATAATGATCTTCGTCGCCATGTGCATAACCTGTAGTCAATGCATTTCCTTGTCCGCGATGACAAGTTGTACATCCAAATTTTTCTGGATTATGAATTTTTAAAAGTTCTGGTAATGGATGAGTTGTAAATGGCTGTGGTGCATCTGCCATTAAAGGCTCTCTACTACCCAAATGACAAGTTTGACATCTGTCTACTCTCGCTTTTAATTCACTAAAATTTGTTTTTTCAAAATCATCTATTACAACTTGTTTGATTTCAATTGGCGCTGCGCTAGCTCTTGTTAATTTTAATTTAACTTTATCAGCATCAATAAATATTTTTTTAATTTCAGAATTTAATTCAGCTATTTTGTTCGTGTAAGTTGCAAGGAATTCGTTTGCTTTATTAATTCTGTTTTGAATTGCAGAAACTGAGTCGGCATATTCGGCAATTGATCTTTCAATTTCTTTTAATTCATCTTTTAAACTTTGGCTTGGAGATCCGCCGTGAACACCTTTTTTATATTCATAATAAACTGCATCAGATTTACTTCTTGCAAAACTCCATTCACGTGTTGCATCTACATATTCTTGTTGAAGATTTCCAAGTTCCTCAACTCCATTTTTATATGCTTCATTCTCAAGTGATGACTCTGCTTTTTTTAATTCGACGTGTAAACCTGCAACTGTTGATGAATCAATAAGTGAAATTAATTCATCGTAATTAGCTTGCAATTTTTGTTGAAGCAAATAATTGTATTCTGACTGATAATCTTTCCAAGGACGACGTGTGATAATTTCATCAATAACTGCCCAAGCTGTTGATAAAAATAAAATAATACTTATAATGAGATAAAAATTTGTATAATTTCTATTCTCAATTAGTAAATCAAGTCGTTTCTTAAAATTGAAGAGCTCCTTCAGTTTATCCAGCATTATTTATTTTCTTTCACAAGAGTAATAATTAAGTTTAAATATTGAACCATGGTGTAACCCAAAAATATTTAATTGGATAAGCTCCAAAAATCGGAGGAAGAAGTCGTAAAGACATTTTTAAAACAACAAATCCCATTCCAAGAAAAAGTGCCGAAGTTGTCCAATATCTTATAGGTCCCATTAATTTAAAAAGTTCTGTTTTTTTAAATTTATTGTAATGCCAACCACCGAGAATTCCAAAAAATCCAGTTACAAAAGTAAATCCAAATAATGTAGCCCAAATATTTAAACTATTGTCGGGTAACTTAGTTGGTATTCCAATTAATTCTGAGAGATCGATATTATTTAGAACTACAACTTTGTGCGTGTCCCAAAATTCCCAAGGCAAAAAGAAATTCCATCCAGGTCCTCGTAAAAATGTTCCGAGAATAATTAACGCAATCCACAAAATTAAAAATCCAAAATAGTAAGTTAAAATTGCAAATTTTCTATCTTTAAAAGTGTAGTAGCCATTTCCTTTTGGATTAACATCAATATATGGAATTGCCATGAGACCAATAATAATTATACTTGGAAGCATAACGCCTGCAATCCAAGGATCGAAATAAACAAGTAATTCTTGAAGACCAAGAAAATACCATGGTGCTTTCGATGGATTTGGAGTTAAGGAAGGATCTGCAGCTTGTTCAAGTGGTGCATCAATTGTAATTGACCATACTGCTAGAATTGCAAATACAATTAACGTTCCTAAAAATTCAACTCGAACTAAATATGGCCAAACTTGAATTTTATCATCGAGTTTTGCTTCATCAGGAATTTCTTGTGAATCATTTTTTCTAGCTTTTTTAAATGCGAACCAAGTATAAAATACAACTAAAAATAAAAGTCCAACAATTGGAATGTTGTCTGGTTTTGTAATTATCTCTAAAAAGTATTTCATTTTTAAAAAGTTTTTTTAGTTGTATCCGGTCCTGAAATTCCACCATCTTTTCTTATTCGCCAAAAATGAACCACCATAAATATTGCAGCGATCAATGGAAGAAAAATACAATGACCTACATAAAAGCGAAGTAAAGTTGGTGGACCAACTTGAGTTCCACCAAGTAAAAGAAATCTAATATCATTATCAATTCTCATTCCGAGTTCTGGTCCGAATGGTCCTTCGTGACCAATTAGTGGAGTTGCTCGAGCCATGTTTGTACCAACTGTTACAGCCCAAATTGAAAGTTGGTCCCACGGTAATAAATATCCTGTGAAGCTTAATAAAAAAGTTAATACTAAAAGTAAAACACCAATAACCCAATTAAATTCTCGTGGTGGTTTATATGAGCCGGTTAAAAATACTCTGAACATATGAAGCATTACTGTAATTACCATTGCATGTGCAGCCCAACGATGCATGTTTCTTACAAATGGTCCGAATGCAACATCGTTCATTAAATATTTCATGTCCTCGTATGCATATTGCGCAGTTGGACGATAGTAAAACATTAAAATGACTCCAGTGAGTGTAAGAATTAAAAATAATAAAAATGTTATTCCACCCATTCCCCATGTAAAACCAATATTGGTAGCGTGTCTTGGAATTCTTACAGGATGTAAATGAAGAAAAACATTATCTACAATTTGAAGTGCTCTGTTACGTTGAGTATCATCGTACTTATGTCGGAAAATAGATTTGTAAATTTCCGACTCTCTAAATTTTTTCATTGGGCTTATCATTCTAATTTCTCCTTTGCACTTAATTACGCAGTAAATCCGAAATAAGAACCTTCTTTGCCCCACTCACCCTTTTCGTAGAGGAATTTAATACTTAGGTCAACTTCAATCTCACCATCTTCAGTAATTGAAATTGAAGCTCTTTCAAGTGGACGAGGTGTTGGACCTTCGAAGTTTACACCATTTTTATAGTAACCACTTCCATGACAAGGACATTTAAATTTTTCTTCTGTTGGAAGCCAACGTGGAGTACAACCTAAGTGTGTACAAATTGCTATCAATGCATAAAATCCAGTTACTTCTCGTATAATCCAAATTCCCTTTTCAATATATTTTTCACTGACTTCACCAAGTACATAATCATTTGGTAAGCCAACTTTAAATTTTTTGGTAGGTTCAAATAATATTCTTGGGAACATCATTCGCAAAGTTCCGATTGTAGAAATTCCAATGAAACCAAAAAATGCTAACCATGCGGAATATGAGAAGAAATTTTTTCTTCCCATTCGCCATAAACCAGGGTCATTTTCCGGAGTTCGATCCTGTTTTGGTTTTCGTGGTGCTGGTGTTTCTGAAATTTTTAGTTCAGGTTTATCTTCTGGTGTTTGTTCTTCAGTTGTCATATAAATTAAAAAATAATATTTAAGCGAGAACTTCTTCTTCGCGTTTTAACATATCAATAACATCCCATGGACAATATTTTGCGCACAATTTACAACCAATACAAACTTCTTCGTCAACAACACAGATTCCATTTACATTAATTTGGGAACCATCTAAATTTTCGGGACCGGGAGCTTTATAAATACAATCGACTGGACAAAATTCAATACAAACTTCACAACCTGTACAACCTTCAGAATGTATAACTGCAATTAATGGTGATTTCTTTTTTTTCTTAACGGGAATTATAGGAACAACCGGAGGAGTTACAATTGGTGTTGAAGAAATCACTTCCATAATTATTAGTTATTATCTTTTAGTTTTTTATTAGTACAGGTATAAAAATATGCATGAAATACTACAATTGCAATATATGTTTATAGTTTGTTTGAAGTCAATTTTCTAGAAGTGTTATAAATTTTTGTTTACTTCCTACACAATCAAACATTCTTTTAACTATCATATCTGTTGCTTCATCATCAGTCTCTTCAAATCGATCAAATTGTTCAACACTATCGGCAGTATATATTTCTGTAAAAGCCAATGGATTTCCTTTTTGACTAAAAACTGAATAATTCACATTTTCATTATTCAAATATTGTGATTTCATTTCTTCTATCAATGATTTGTATTTCTCCACTTTTGAAGCCTTAATTTCATATTGAACTACCATCATAACCCGAGCCATAATACTTTCCTTTTCTAAATTAATAATTAGTTTAAGATTTTAATAAATTTAATATTTAACACAACAAATATATACATAAATCTAGACTATTTTGAATAAAAAGTTCATTTATTTTAGCTATTTAAATTATTTGATTTAGAATTTTTACGGCAATAAATATTGTGATCGAAAGTGACATTAAGGCAATTATGAATGATTTCACAAATTTAACATACCCAACGCTTCCAAATAAAGATGATATCCCAATAATTAATAAAATAAAAAAGTAAGTAATAAAAATAATAGATATTCCATAGAATAAAATTGAATTTGAAGTGATATTAGATGTGAAAGAAGAAACAAATGATATTCCCTCGATACCTAATCCAATCGGAACAAATATTACAAAATAAAATAAAAGTGGCATAGAGCTCCAACCGGTAATTGCATAGCAATTAATAAATGAGTTTTTGCTTTGAAATATTTTAGAAGTTAAATAAATTGATAATGCACAAACAAATCCCAATGGAAGAAAAGTTACAATTGATATTAATTGAATTAATAATAAATAATAAATTAAGTTATCAAAATTTTTTCCACTTGCATTGAACCAAGTTATTATAAAAATTATCGTAGAAATTAAACCATAAAATAAAAGTAGAACAAAATTTTTATGTTCGGCTCTTAATATTTTATTAAATGCATTTGTTGGTGATTCTAATATCATCCAACAAGTTTGAAAAAAATCAAGATTTGCAATTTTATCTTGAAGTATAAATCCACATTTTTTACAAATTTGAAATGAATTCGAATTTAACTCATTACAATTTGGACAAGAAATCATTTCTAATTTTATTGAAAATATTTTACTAACGAAAGTAATTCGTAATTCTCAACTTTTTTTCCGCCATTAAGAAATGCGAGTTCAACCACTAAACAAATTCCAGCAACTGTTGCACCAGTTTGATTAATTAATTTCAGAGCCGCTTCCAAAGTTCCTCCAGTTGCGAGAACATCATCATGTAAAATTACTTGATCTCCCTTTTTTAATGCATCAATTTGAATTTCCATACTATCTTTTCCATATTCCAATTTATATTCTTGCGAAAAAGTTTTTCCCGGTAATTTTCCTTTTTTTCGAATTGGAACAAACCCAATTCCCAATTCATTTGCAAGTAATGAACCAAGAATAAATCCACGCGACTCAATTCCAACAACATGTGTAATATTTTTTTTTGAACTAAATTCAACAAATTTTTTAACAATATATTTTACTGCTTTATTGTCTTCCCAGATTGGTGTTAAATCTTTAAAGTAAATTCCCTTTTTAGGAAAGTCCGGAACAGTCCTAATAATTTTTTCTAAATCCATTTATTAAAGTAGAAAATTTTTGAAAGTAATCACTTACAAATTAAGTAACAAATCCTTGTATTTTGGAACTGGCCAAGTTTCATCCGGAGACATTTCTTCAAGTGAATCTACAACTGATCGGAGTTTTCCACATTGAATTTTTACATCAACATAAATTTTTCCTCTTTTCAATAAATCGTTTGTCGAGTGACATTTATAAAGCAATTTATCAAGTTGGATAACTTCAATATGCATTTCTTCTATTCTTTTTGCATAATCTTTAATAAACAAATTCATTACAGTAGTCGTATTATTTTTACCGAGAGTTTGGCTCAACGATTGTGAAGTTTGTAAAAGTTGTTGAACATATTTACTTGCTGTTGGATAAAATAAAGTAACTGCCATTTCTTTTGCAACTTTTGCTTCGATTTCAACATTCTTACAATAACTTTCTAAATCAACTTCGTACCGTGATTCAATTTCGCGATGGTTATATATTTTCAATTCCTCAAACAGTTTAATATTTTTCTTTTCAATTAATGCTGTTAATGAATCTGGAGTTGCTTTAATATTTGGCAAACCTCTTTTTTCAGCGGTTTTTTCCCAATTGGATGAATAATTATCTCCTTCGAAAAATATATTTTTTGAATCATTATACATTTGTCTTAAAACTTTTACAATTGCTTTATTTAAATTTTTGCTTTTCTTAACCTCAATATTAATTAGCTTATTCGTTTCCAATAATGTTTTTGCAATAACTCCATTCAAAACAGTTATCGGAGTAGATGGAGTTGCACTTGAACCAACAGCACGAAACTCAAATTTATTTCCTGTGAATGCAAAAGGTGAAGTTCTATTTCTATCAGTATTATCTTTTGGTATTTCAGGAATTTTATCAATTCCGACAGAAATCCAAGCTTGATCTTTTGTTTTAGAAATTTTACCAGAACCAAGATCACTTAAAACTCGCGCTAAAGTTTCTCCGAGAAAAACCGAAATTATTGCAGGAGGTGCTTCATTCGCACCAAGTCGATAATCATTTGAACAAGATGCAATTGAAGCTCGTAATAATTTTGAATTATCAAAAACAGCTTTTATAGTTGCAACAAGAAATACAAGAAATTGTAAATTAGATTCCGGAGTAATTCCAGGATTTAATAAATTTTCACCTTTATCTGTACTAATCGACCAGTTGCAATGTTTACCACTTCCATTAATCCCGGCAAATGGTTTCTCATGAAGTAGAACTGCAAGATTATGTCGCTTCGCAATTCTTTCCATCAAGTCCATTAAAATTTGATTATGATCAATTGCAATATTTACATCTTCATAAATTGGAGCAACCTCAAATTGATTCGGTGCAACTTCATTGTGTCTGGTTTTTAATGGAATTCCAAGTTTGTAAGATTCTTCTTCAATTTCAGACATGAACGCAAATGCTCGTTCTGGAATATTTGCAAAATAATGATCTTCTAACTGCTGATGTTTTGCCGGCATTTTTCCAAATAAAGTTCTTCCAGTTTGAATTAGATCTGGTCTGTTTTTATAAAATGCTCGATCAACTAAAAAATATTCTTGCTCAACTCCGAGAGTTGAAAAAACTCGAGTTGCAGGATTATTAAATAATTTTAAAGTTTCTAACGCAGCTTTATTTAATACTTGAATAGATCGAAGCAATGGAGCTTTTCTATCTAAAGTTTCTCCAGTGTATGAAATAAAAACTGTTGGAATGCAAAGTGTGTTTCCTTGTGGATATTCAATTATAAAAGCCGGCGATGAAGGATCCCAAATTGTATAACCTCTTGCTTCAAAAGTTGCGCGAATTCCGCCAGATGGAAATGAAGAGGCGTCAGGTTCACCTTGCGTTAATTGTTTTCCTGTAAATTTTTCAATTACTCCACCTTTACCATCAAATTCGATAAATGAATCATGCTTCTCAGCTGTGAATCCTGTCATTGGTTGAAACCAATGAGTGTAATGTGTGCAACTTTTTTTAACTGCCCACTTTCGCATTGCTTCTGCAACTGCATCAGAAGTTACTGGAAGTAATTTTTCACCTCTTTCAATTACACTTAATAAATTTGAATGATGTGATTTATGAATACTCTTTAATATTTTTCTTACATCAAAAATATTTTCTCCAAAATATGAAGAGACTGGTTTTTTATTTTTCATCAAAAGTTCCTTTTTATTTTTTTTGAAGTTTAATTTTTGTTGTTTCTTTCGAAGTTGAAAGGACTAAATGTGTTTTAGTATGAACTACTCCAGGCCATGCTTGAATTTTAGAAAGAAGTTTTTCTAATGAAGTCGTATTTTCAGTTCGAACTTTTAATAAATGACTCCCTTCGCCAGTTATTGCATGGATTTCCTGTATTTCATCGAGGTTATTTGCATGCTCAATAAATGAAGCATAATGTTTTGAGGAATCAACTGTAGCAAAAATAAAAGTTGTAATATCGTTCCCCAATTTTACATGATCTAACTTTGCAAAATATTCTTGAATGTAACCATTCTCTTCAAGTTTACGCAATCTCTCACTTGTTGAAGGAATTGATAAATTTACTATTTCTGCTAATTCATTTCGGCGTGTTCTTCCTTTTCCCTGAAGGATATTTAAAATCTTATAATCTATTTCATCTAAATGCATCATAACTTAATTAATAAGGTAATTTATAATTTTACCTAAATTAATAAGTTATATGTTGCTTGTCAATAGCTATTTTGAAATATAATAAAGTATTTTCCCTTTTATTTAAAAAGAAGGAACTTCATCATAAAGACCAAAAGGGACTTTAAGACAATCACACATTTCACCAAGAGAGGCGTAAACAAAAGCAGCTTTAATAAATTTAGGCATTAAATTAGTTCCATCTTCGGCTGCAGTTACTAATTCATTTAAAGCTTGTTGAACTGCTGCATTATTTCGTGACTGTTTTAGTTCTGCTAAATTCTTTTTTTGTTGAATCTCAACTTCGGGAGAAATTTGAAGAATTGGTATTTCTATTTTTTTATTTGATTCAACATATTTATTTACACCAACAATAATTTTTTCTTTTCGGTCAACTTCATTTTGATATCGATATGCAGCTTTAGAAATTTCTTTTTGAAAGTAACCTTGTTCAATTGCAGCAATCACGCCACCAAGAGATTCAATTTTTTCAAAATATTGTTCAGCTTCTTTTTCAATTCTATCAGTTTGAGCTTCAACAAAATAACTTCCACCAAGAGGATCAGAAGTATTTGCAACTCCACTTTCGAATGCAATAATTTGTTGTGTACGAAGTGCAATTTTTGCAGCTTTATCGGATGGAAGTGCAAGCGTTTCATCCATAGAATTTGTATGTAAAGATTGCGTTCCACCAAGAACGCCAGCAAGAGCTTGAAGCGCAGTTCGAACAATATTATTTTCTGGTTGCTGTGCTGTTAACGAACATCCGGCAGTTTGTGTATGAAATCTCAACTTCCAAGATTTAGAATTTTTTGCACCATATTTATTTTTCATTCTTCGTGCGTAAATTCTTCGAGCAGCTCTAAATTTTGCAATCTCTTCAAAAAAATCTAAATGCGAATTAAAAAAGAAAGACAATCTCGGTGCAATTTGATCAACATCCATTCCCTTTTCAATTGCAGCTTCGATATATGCAAATCCATCTGCCAACGTAAATGCTAATTCTTGGGCAGCAGTTGAACCAGCTTCACGAATATGATATCCACTTACAGAAATTGGATTAAACTCCGGCATTTCTTTCGAACAATATTCCATCATATCTGTAATAATTCTCATTGAAGGTTTTGGTGGATAAATCCATTCTTTTTGAGCGATATATTCTTTTAAAATATCATTTTGAATTGTACCTCGAAGTTTAGAAATATCAACTCCCTGTTTTTGTGCAGTAACAATGTAATATGCAAATATCATTGCAGCTGGGGCATTAATCGTCATTGAAGTTGAAACTGAATCGAGCCGAATTCCTTCAAACAATTTTTCCATATCAGCAAGAGAACTTATTGCAACACCACAAATTCCTACTTCACCTTCCGATTCTATATCATCTGCATCTCTTCCCATTAAAGTTGGTAAATCGAACGCGGTTGAAAGTCCAGTTTGACCATGTTCCAATAAAAGTTTAAATCTTTTATTTGTATCCTCAGGCGAACCAAATCCTGCAAACTGTCGCATTGTCCAAAGTTTACCTCGATACATATTTGAATGGATTCCTCTTGTGTATGGAAATTCACCAGGATATCCAATATCAGATAAATAATTAATTTTTTTTATATCATCTTCTGTGTAAAGAGGATCTATTTGAACTCCACTAATAGTTGTGAACTTAACTTGATTTGAAGCAATATTATTTTTAGCGAGCCAATCTTTTTTATTCATAAAAATTAAGTTCTGAAAAATCTTTTGTCTAATTCGTGAATTGAAATTTTTATCATAACTGGTCTTCCATGTGGACAAACATACGGAACTTTAGTTGCGAATAATTGGTCGATTAATAATCGCATTTCATTTTCAGTTAATGAGTCTCCTGCTTTAATTGCAGATTTACAGGCAAATGATTTTGCAAGATTATCTCTTGAATCAAGTTTAATTTGATTTTGGTTATGACGATACTCGGAAAGAATCTCTTGAACTATTGTCGATTCTTTTCCTGGCTTTACATCTGCTGGAACTCCATCAATCGCAAAAGTATTTTTACCAAACTCTTTCATTTCAAATCCTAATTTTATTAAATCAGGAGCTAATTCCTTCATTAATGCAAAATCATTTGGAGTTAAATGTAAAGTTTGTGTAAATAATAAATGTTGAGTTGTTGGTAAATGATTTTCAAAATTTTGAGTTGCTTTTTCATACAATATTCTTTCGTGAGCAACATGTTGATCAATTATCATTATTCCAGATTTTATTTGAGCAAGAATATATTTATTGTGTATTTGCCAAATTGACATTCCTTCTTCAATTTGTTGATCTTTTTTTACATGTTCATATTGTTGACTAAATTTTTCCGATTCAGTATTTTTTAAATTTACCTCATCAGCTTTATTACTTTGGAGTGGAATACTTGGAATATTCGATTCAATAATTGACTGTATTAATTTATCAGAACTAGATGCAAAATTTTGAACCACATTATTTTCAGTATCAAAACTTTCCTGTTGACCATTTGACTGCTGAATAATTTGTGGATTTGCATGTTGCGCTATTCCTTTTCGAACTACAGACATTACAAATTTATAAATCATTGATTCATCAAGAAATTTTACTTCCAATTTTGAAGGATGAACATTTACATCAACTTTCGCTGGATTAATTTTCAAATTAATTAATACAAACGGAAAATTACCTTTTACAATTAGATGTTCATATCCTGAATAAATTGCATGCGAGATAGTTCTGTTTATTATGAATCGATTATTTAAAAATAAATATTGAGTTGATTTTGTCTTTTTACTGAATTCCGGTTTTCCAACAAAACCACCGACTGTTAATAATTCCGTTTCTTCAGAAATAGGTAATAGTGTATCAAAAAATACGTCGCCAAATAAATTTGAGATGCGTTCATTCAAATTACTTTTAGTTACATTTAGCAACTCTTCATCATCACTAATAAATTGAAATGCAATTTCAGGATTTGATAATGCAGCTCGTTCGATGACATCATAAATATGTTTAAACTCGGTTGTATTCGATTTAAAAAATTGTCGTCGCGCTGGAGTATTGTAGAATAAATTATTAACTGTTATCGAAGTTCCACTCTCACCAGAAACTTTTGATTGTTCAATTATTTTACTTCCATGTATAATTATTTTAGATGTAATATCTTCATCAGAAGTTCTTGTTAACATTTCTACTTGAGAAACTGAAGCAATTGAAGCGAGCGCCTCACCTCGAAAACCAAATGTTAAAATATTAGATAAATCTTCGAGTTTTGAAATCTTACTTGTAGCATGTCTTGTAAATGCAGTCGCAACTTCTTTATTTGGAATTCCACTCCCATTATCAATTATTTGAATTGATTCTTTACCTGCTTGTTTAATAATTATGGAAATTTTCGTTGCGCCACTATCAAGTGAGTTTTCAATTAATTCCTTAACAACAGCTTCCGGTCTTTGAATTACTTCTCCTGCAGCAATTTTATTTGCTAATGATTCTTCAAGAATTTGAATTGGTTTTATTTTCATTTTAAATATGGAGTCGAATTATATTTTTCATTTGGTTCAACTCCTAATCCTGGTCGATTTGAAATTAATAAATTTCCATTTTTATTTATTAATCCATCGAAAGGATCATTAGTAATGAGAACATTCCCATCTAAATCAGGATAATTTAAAATTGGCAAAAGCTGTGCTCCTGCAGAGATTGCAATTGAACTTTCAATCATACAACCCATCATTATTTTTAAATTCAAACCTTGTGCAGTGTGAATCATTCTCATTGCTTCACGAATTCCTGTACACTTCATTAATTTAATATTGATTCCGTCAAATGCATTTGCAATTTGTGCAATATCTGAAAGTGATAAAACATTTTCGTCTGCAATTAAAGGTAGATTAGATTTTTCTCGTAGCCATTCAGTATCCTTGATTTGATTTGCAGGCATCGGTTGTTCAACAAAAAGTATATTTTTATCTTCTAAAAATTTAATTCGCTCAAGTGCAAGATTTTTATCTTTCCATCCTTCATTTGCGTCAACACATAAAGGTTTATCTGTTATTTTTCGAATCAACTTAATTGTTTCTTCATCATTTTCTGAACCTAATTTAATTTTTAGAATTGGATAATCATCTGCCTCTTTTATTTTTTTAAATAACATTTCCGGAGAATCCATACCTATTGTAAAAGATGAAGTTGCTAACTTAGATCGATCAAATCCAAAATAATTACTTAAAGAAATATTTAATTTTTTACCAATCCAATCGTGAATTGCTAAATCAATTCCACATTTTGCTGAAGTGTCTCCATTTGAGATCGAATTCAAGTAATTCATTATCGAATCAGTTTCGAATGGTGAATTAAATTTTGCGAGATTAATTTTATGATAAAATTTTACAACAGTTTCAACACTTTCGCCATATCGCGATGATGGCGCAGCTTCACCATATCCAATTATTCCATCGTGATGAAGTTCTACAATAACAATTGGTGCAATAGATTCTTCTCCGCGTGCAATTCTAAAAACATGTCGCAATTGTAAATTGTAAATCTTAAATTTCAAATTCATTAATTAACCTCGTCTGGTATTTTAAAAAGTTCATTCGTATAAGTTTGCGCATCAAATTCTTGAAGGTCTTCGAGTTGTTCGCCAACTCCGATATAACTAATGGGGATTTTAAGTTGATGAACAATATTCACAACTATTCCTCCTTTTGCGGTACCATCTAATTTTGTAACAATAATACCTGTTAATCTAAGCGCGTCATTAAATATTTTCGCTTGCTGAACTCCATTTTGACCAGTTGAAGCATCGAGCACAAATAATATTTCATGTGGTGCAGTAGGAATAAGTTTTTTTAATGCACGTTTCATTTTACTTAATTCATTCATTAAATTAGCTTTTGTATGAAGTCGCCCTGCTGTGTCAATTATAACTACATCAAAATTTCTTGCAATCGCAGATTGTAATGTATCGAATGCAACTGCGGAAGGATCTGCTCCCGGTTTTTGAGAAATTATTTCAACTTTTACTCTTTCGGCCCAAATAGTTAATTGTTCATTTGCTGCAGCTCTAAATGTATCAGCTGCACCAATTAATACTTTCTTTCCTTTTTTTAAAAAAATATTTGCAATTTTTGCAACAGTAGTTGTTTTTCCAACTCCATTTATTCCAACTACCATTATAACATGTGGCAATTCTAAGTTATTATTTAATTCTGAATTAATACTTAATGATTTTATTATTTCTTGTTGAACTAATTCTTGAATTGAAATATCCAATTTATTTTTTGTATAACTATTTTCAGCTTCTTCAATAATATGTTCTGAAAATGAAGAGCCAAAATCAGCCAACAACAATGTTTCTTTCAATTTATTTATTTCATCGTCAGTTAACTTTTTATTACCTAAAAGAATTTTAGAAAATTGATTAGAAAGAAGTGTACGAGTTTTTTGTAGTCCTTCTCGTAATTTTGAAAGTGAAAATATTTTCATTCTGAAATTTCAATTGCCTTTTTAAATTCTTCCCAATATAAATATAGTGAGTAGAATGAATACAATGTTGCAATGCATATTATTATTTCTTTTATAATAGAAACTTGGGAGTAATTTAATAATGCAACTACAAGTGCAAGTGCTACAAAACTTATAGCAATTTTTCCTGTTAAATTGGATTTTAAAACTTTATTAAACTTCATTTTCAAATAAATGCTGAAACTTAAAATCAATAAATCTCTTCCTAGTATAACTATTAAAAACCAAATCGAAATATTATTCCAAAGCCAAAGTGTTATTACAAATATTCCAATTACAATTTTGTCGGCCAGTGGATCAATAATAATTCCATATTCACTAAACTGATTTAATTTACGAGCAAAATATCCATCCAACTTATCGGTTATTCCCGCAAGTATCACAATTGAAAAAGCGACTAGTCTTTGATTTGGGAATTCCTCTAATTGCATCACATACAAAAATGGAATCGCGAGAAAAAGTCTGAGAAGGCTTAATAAATTTGGAAGCATGTTAAATTATAAAATATTCTTATTTATCTAATTCTTCCTTGGTTTTACCTTGTTCAATTGGAGTTGGATATTTACCACCAAAACATGCATAACAATAATTTTTCTTTTTACTCTTCGGAACAGAGTCTAATAATTTTTCTATCGAAAGATAATGCAAACTATCTACACCTAATTCTGTTTCAATTTTTTTTATATTATTGTCACATTGGACAGCAATTAATTCTTTTTTACTTGGGAAATCCATTCCATAATGACACGGTTGTACAATTGGCGGAGAAGTTATTCTCATATGAATTTCTGCAGGAGATGCTTCTTTAATTAATTTCACAAGTTGTTTTGAAGTTGTTCCTCTCACAATCGAATCGTCAACTACAATTACTCTCTTCCCTTTTAAAACATTTTTAACTGTATTGAATTTTGTTTTAACTTTCATTTCACGATCTTCTTGCAAAGGTTGAATAAAAGTTCTTCCGACATAATGATTACGAATTAATCCAATTTCGTATTTCGAATTAACTCCCTGTTTTTCACTTTCAGATGCATATCCAATTGTTGCTGTATTACTTGAATCAGGAACACTTATTACAATTGTCTCAAGATCATCATTAGTTTTTACAGGAGATTCTTGAGCTAATGCTTTTCCTAATTTCCTTCGAACATTATCTACAGTTTCGCCAAAAATAAAACTATCCGGTCTTGAAAAATAAATATATTCGAAAATACAATGCCGATTTTCATCAACTTTTTTATCAAGCTTATAAGATTTTATTTTTCCACTTTTCAAAGAATTTTTATCAATAACAATTACTTCTCCCGGTTTTACTTCTCGTATAAATTCTGCATTGATCATATCGAAAGCACATGTTTCAGAACTTACAACGAATGATTTTCCTTTTTTGCCAATTGAAAGTGGGCGAAATCCAAATGCATCACGAGCAATTATTAATGAAGTATCTGTAAGAATTAAAAGTGAAAAAGCACCTTCAACTTTATTTAGTGCTTCGAGGATTTGATCTATTTGATTTTTCTTTTTACTTCGTGCAATTAAATGTAAAAATATTTCACTATCTGATGTTGTTTGAAAAAGTGTTCCTGCATTTTGAAGTTCAGTTCGAAGTTTATGAAAATTTGTTAAATTCCCATTATGCACAATTGCTAAATTTCCGAAAGCATAATTTACTATAAATGGCTGAATGTTTTGACGACTTTTAGAAGAGCCAGCAGTTGAATATCTGTTGTGACCAATACTTGAATTCCCAATTAATAAATCAGAAAGTATGGTTTGGTCTTTAAAAACATCAGTCACTAAACCCATTCCTTTGAAAATATTAAATGTTTGTTTTTTCTTTTTATTATCAAAATGCGAAGAGACAATTCCTGATGCTTCCTGACCGCGATGCTGTAAAGCGTGAAGTCCGTAATAAGTTAAAAGAGAGGAATCTTTACTTCCAAAAGCGCCAAATATTCCACAAGCACACTTTGGTTTGTCATTTGGTAGGTTTATTCTTTTCGGCATACTGTAATATTGTAAAAATTAAGTTGATACTCCACAGAACGAATCTTTTTTCCAATTTACATCATCAACTTCTGGATAATCACTAATATAATGTAAACCTCTTGATTCTTTTCGATTAAGAGCTGAGCTAATAATCAAATCAGAAACAATTGCTAAATTTCTTAATTCAATTAATCCCTCTGAAACTTTCGTTCTGTGATAAAAATCTAAAACTTCTTTTAAAATTAATTTTATTCTTTGCTGCGCTCTTTCAAGTCTGATTTTATTTCTAACAATTCCAACGTAATCCATCATTAAAGATTGAATTTCATTTCTGTTATGAGAAATTAAAATCCATTCATTTGTATTAATAGTTTCTGAATCATTCCATTCTCTAATTTCAGGAATCGTAGTTTTTAAATTGACAGTTGATTCTATTTTTTTAAATGCTCTGTGTGAAAATACAACCGCCTCTAACAATGAATTGCTTGCCAATCTATTTGCGCCATGAACACCAGTCATAGCAACTTCACCAATTGCATACAATCCCGGAATTGTTGTAGCGCCATCAGTTGTAGTTACAATTCCTCCGCAACAATAATGCGCTGCTGGAACCACAGGGATTTTTTCTTTTGTAATATCAATTTTATTTTTTAAACATCTCGCATAAATATTAGGAAAATTATTTTTAAGCAATTCACTATTGCAATGAGTTGCATCTAAATACACAAAATCATCACCTCGTAGTTTTAATTCGGAATCAATTGCCTTAGCAACTATATCACGCGATGCAAGTGATCCTCTTGAATCATACTTCAACATAAAATCTTCATTATCACTATTTTTTAGAATTGCTCCAAAACCACGAAGTGCTTCTGAAATTAAAAATGCTGGCGAACCAGAATTATATAATGCAGTTGGATGGAACTGAATAAATTCCATATTAGAAATTAATGCACCACTTCTGTAAGCCATTGCAACTCCATCACCAGTTGCAATTAAAGGATTTGTTGTGTGTTGATAAACTTGCCCTAAACCACCAGTTGCAAGTATTGTGAAATTTGCTTTAAAAATTTTAACTTCATTTGTAATTACATCAAGTGCATAAACTCCATAACAATGGTCACTGGTGTTCTTATTTACTATTTGATGCTTCGTCAGTAAATCAATACAAATATGATTTTCGAGGAGCTGAATATTTTTATTTTCGGAAATTTTCTGAAGAAGTGCTCTTTCAATTTCTTTTCCGGTTAAATCTTTTGAATGGACAATTCGATTATGAGAATGTCCACCTTCAATTCCCAATTGAAATTTTCCATTTTCACTTGTAAAATTTGTACCAAAATTTAGTAATTCTTGAACTCTGGAAGGTCCTTCATGAACTAAAATATTTACTGCATTTTCGTTACAAATTCCACCACCTGCATTCAGAGTATCTTTTATGTGCGATTCAAAAGAATCATCGTTTGAAAATACTGCAGCAATTCCTCCCTGTGCGTAATTTGTATTTGATTCCCTTTTTTCTTTTTTGGTTAGAATTGTTACTTTGCCCATGTTTGCTGCTTTCAAGGCAAAAGTTAATCCAGCTAATCCACTTCCAATAACAAGAAAATTAGTAGAGTGAATTTGATTCATACTTTTTTATTTTATTTCTGTCAAATTAGAAAATAAATTAAAATAAAATTCAGCTTGGTTTTTAAATTCAGAAAGTGATCCATTATTTATAACTATAAAATTGGAACATTTTTCAAATTTTTTTTCTGTCGGTTGCTGTTCAATTCGAAGTGATAATTCATATTTAGTAAGATTATCTTTTTTCTTTCGTTTAATTCTTAAATTCATTTCAGATAAAACAGAAATTATATAATTACATTCATCTTTCAGAATTGAATTTGGAAGTAATGCACTTTCAATTAAAACAAAATTTGAAGTGACTTTAAGCGTATTTACTTTTTTCTTTATTAAATTAATTACAGCTGGATGTATTATTTTATTTAATTGTTTTAGTTTCGTTTGATCATTAAAAACTAAATCAGCTAATTTTTTTCTATTTATTTTATTTTCAACTACAATAGAATTTCCAAATTTATCAAGTATTTGATTTCTAACAGAATCGTCTTCTTCAATTAAAGTATGTCCGAGTTCATCAGCATTTAAGACAGGAATTCCTTTTTCAATAAAATAATTACAGAAGGTAGTTTTACCTCCACCTATGCCACCAGTTATGCCAATTATAATCACAAATTTATTTTGCTATTGCAATAGCACGTTTTTCTCTGATAACAACAACTCTAATTTGTCCCGGATATTCTAAATCTTGTTGAATTTTTTTTGCAATATCAAATGCAAGTTGATCTGCCATAGCATCGTCAACTTTATCATGTTCAACAATTACGCGAATTTCTCTTCCAGCTTGAATCGCATAAACTTTTGAAACCCCATTAAACGAAGAAGCAAGTGTTTCAAGTTTTTCTAATCGTTTTGCATAACCTTCAACCGATTCTCTTCTTGCTCCCGGTCTTGAACCACTAATCGAGTCAGCAGCTTGAACCAAAGAAGAAATTGCATGTTCCATTGGAATGTCGTCGTGATGTGCACCGATTCCATTTAATACAATTGCATGTTCGCCATATTTTTTTGCAAAATCCATTCCAATTAATGCATGTGGACCTTCAATACTTTTATCTAATGTTTTTCCAATATCGTGAAGTAATCCGGCACGTTTTGCCAAAGTAATATCAATACCAAGTTCTGCAGCCATAATTCCACAAAGATGAGCAACTTCAATACTGTGGTGAAGTAAATTTTGGCCATAACTGGTTCTAAATTTCATTTTGCCAATGTGTTTTAAAATTTCTTTATGTCCGCCGCCAAGTCCAACTTCAACAAAAGTATTTTCACCAAGTCGCATAGCTTCTTCCAATAATTCTTTTTCAACTTTTGCAACAACTTCTTCAATTCGCTGTGGATGAATTCTGCCATCAGCAATTAATCTTTCTAAAGAAACTCTTGCTATTTCTCTTCTGAAAGAATCAAAACCGGAAAGTATTACAGCTTCAGGAGTATCATCAACAATTACATCAACTCCAGTTGCAGCTTCAAGAGCTCGAATATTTCTTCCTTCTTTTCCAATAATTCTTCCTTTCATTTCATCTCCTTCTAAATGAAGGACACTGACAGTTGTTTCTATTGCGTGATCACTTGCAGTTCTTTGTATAGCTTGAATTATTATTTTTTGTGCTTCCCTTTTTGCTTCTTCTTTTAAATTATCGCGAATTTCTTTTAAAGTTTGGGCTGCATCAGTTTTAGCTTCTTCTGTTAAATTTTGCATTAATAATTTTTTTGCATCATCGCGAGACATGCCACTTGCACGTTCTAATCTTATATTTTCTTCTTCAACTAATTTATGAATGTCTTCAATTTTTAATTGAATTGTTTTTCTTTTCTCCTCAATTTCATTAGTTGAGGTTTGCAACTCTCTCTCTTTTTTATTTAAAAGTTCTGCACGTCTTTCAAGATTTTCTTCTTTACCACTTAATTGCTTTTCGAAAGTTTGCTGCTTTTGTTTCTTTTGATTTATATCTAAATCAAACTCATGTTTTTTCTTATGCCACTCTTGTTTGGTTTCGTTCGATTTTTGTAGTTTAATTGCAGTTGCTTCTTTTTCACAATCGGCAAGAAGTTTCTTAGTTCTTTCTTCAACAGTTCCAATTTTAGAAGCTGAAATTTTTGCATTAGTAAACCATCCAACAATAATTCCAGTAACTATCGAAACCCCAATAAATAAATAATATCCCATTTTAAATCTCCTTTAAATAAAAAATCCGCACACATCAACATTCGTCACGTGACAGAAAGAACCCTTTCAATATTCACATTTGGTATGTTCCGAATCGTTTCTTACTTCCACTGACCGCGAATTAACGCGATTTCAGATTACTCTGATTGAGGCCTGTAATATGACGATTTCGAGTAACATTCCATTATTATTACTTTTTCGGTTCTTTATGTAATAATGACGATGGTTGACAGCGCGGACTATTTTTTCTTTTTTAATTCTCATTCGGAAGATATGCTTTCATTAGATTCTTCGATACCAATTTCTGGTTTTGGTAAATACGAATCCAAATACTGAGTCATTTTTGTTAATTCATCTTCCAAATAAGTTTTTATTGTACTAGCTGATTCTTTTTCTTTAAACAAATCTTCCGTTATGTTTAACGCTGATAAAACTGAAACCGTTAATGGTGGTTGATCGGGGATTTGTTTGTGAACTGTATCAATCATAGAGTCAACGTAATTTGCTACTTGTCGTGTAAACTCTTCGCTGTCACCTCGTAATGGATACTCTGATCCAAAAATTTTAACTCTTATACTTTTTTTATTTTTTTCACTCATAATTATTATGTAGAAATGTAACTATTTAATTTTTCTAAAACTTCTTCAATTTCTGATTTTAATTTAACTCTTTCAGTTTCACCAAAAAATGCACCAGAAGATATTATTTGATTTGCTTCAATTAATTTATCACGGAGTTTTTTGACTTCACCTTCTTTCAAGTTTAGTATATTATTTAATTCACTCATATTAGATTCTAATTGATTTGCATTACGGCTAATTTGTTGATTTTCTTCCTGAAGTGCTGAGATATTTTGATTTGATTCAACTAATTTTTCACTTAACTTTTTGACTTCATCTTGCGTTAAATTTAATGCATTATTCGAATCATTTAAATTAGATTCCAATTGATCTACTTTATTTTGAATTTGTGATTTTTCTTCCTCAAGTTTTGATTCCAATTGACTTGCAGTAACTTTAACTTGTGAATTTTCTTCTTGTAGTGCAGTAATTGTTGCACATGCAATTGTAACATTTTCCCAAAGACGTTCCACTAATTGAGTTACATGATTTAATTGTTGGGTTGACATTATTTTTTTAATCCAGTTTTCTTCTTACAATTATATTTTTGTTAATTTCAAATTTTTGTATAATCTTATGAACACTTTTATCAACTTCTTCGTCAGTTAATGTTCGCTCAGATGATTGATAATACAAACTTATTGCAATACTCTTCAAGTTGTTTCCAATCTCTTTACTTGAATATAAATCAAAAATTTCATGATGTTCAAGTTTTTCATCTTTATTTTTTTCTATAATCTCAGTTAAATCACTATAAAGTAGTGATTTTGGTGTAATTAATGCGATATCTCTTCTAATTCCTGGGAATCGATTAATTGGCTTAAATTGTTTTTTACATTGTTTAGCAACTTTTACAAAACCTTCAAGATCAATTTCTGCATAAAAAACCTCTTCCTCAATTCCAAAATCAAGTAAATATTTTTTGTGAACCAATCCAAGTTTTCCAATTGACTCTGAGTTAAAATTAATATTTAAATTATTCAGCGTTAATTCAGTTTTATCAAAAGAAATAAAATTACATTTTTCAAACAAGAATTTGTAACATAATGATTCAATAATTCCTTTTACATCGAATAAATCGTAATTCCTTTCTCGTTGGAACCATTTTTTTATTTCACTTTTTCCGATTAAAGTTATCAGTAATTGTTGTCGCTCAGTATACTCAGAAATATTTTTCCCGGATTTATACGTATTTGATTTTTTGTAAATGGTTCCAATTTCAAATAAAGCTAAATTTGTACTTCCCTGATTTTGATTGAAGTGAATTGTTCCGAGCATTGTTGGCAATAAACTGGGTTTTAATATTTCTAAATCAGCAGAAATTGGATTTGCTAATTTGACAATATTTTTATCTAATTTTTCACCAGTAGTTTTTTTTATAAAACTATTTGTACATATTTCATTTAATCCAATAGAAGCTAAATATATTTTTATTTCATCAGATATTATTTCTTGCTTACCCTGTGGCTTATTAAATTGATAATGCACTTTAGCTGACGAAGGAATGTTTTCATAGCCATGTAATCTTGCAATTTCTTCTATTAAGTCAACATCCTGAATAATATCATTTCTATGTTTCGGAACTTGACAAACAATATTTTTAGAATTGGATTTAATAACTTTTATTTCTAATGCTTGAAAATATTTTATGATTAAAGTTACTTTTAATTTATAACCGAGATAAGAAAATAATTTATTTAATGAAAGTGTAATTTTATTTGGACTTGTAGATATAGATCCAGCTTGAAATAATTTCTCTTCAACTTTTCCACCTGCGATTTGTGAAATTAATTCGGCTGCTTTATCAATTGCCCATTTAGTTTTCGAACTATCAAGTCCTCGCTCAAATCTTGTTGATGCATCAGAATTTATCCCAAGAAATTTCGAGCTTCTTCTAATTGATTCACTTGAAAATATCGCTGCTTCCAAGAATATTGTAGTTGTTTCATTTGAAATTTCAGAATTTTCTCCTCCCATTATTCCAGCAATTCCAATCGCTTGAGAAGAATCGCAAATCATTATTGTAGATTCATTCAGTTTATGATTTTTACCATCAAGTGTTTTAAATTTTTCATTTTTAACAGAATCTTTTACAATAATTTTTTTACCTTTTATTTTATTGAAATCAAAAGCATGTAAAGGTTGTCCAATTTCAAACATTACATAATTGGTTGAATCAACAATATTATTTATTGAACGAACACCAATCGAAGCTAAACGTTTTTTTAACCAGCTTGGAGATTTACTTACTTTTACTCCGGAAATAATTCGGCCTAAATAAAGAGATGTATTTTTCGAAATTAATTCGATTGAAAGATTATGTTTTTTGTTTGATAAAATTTCTTTCAAAGAATTTTTAGGAAGTGATATTATTTTATTTAACTTCGCACCTAATTCTCGAGCAATTCCAAAATGGCTTAAACAATCTCCTCTATTTGGTGTTAAAGCAACATCAAAAATCACATCATTGTAATTTAAATAGCTTGAAAATTTAATTCCAACTTTTGCATCAGTTGGAAGAATGCAAATTGATTCTTTATTTTCTGATATATCCAACTCATATTCAGAACACAACATTCCTTCAGAAGTTATTCCACGTAAATTTGTTTTAACTAATTTAAATGGTTTTCCATTTGGATCGTGTTGATTATGCGGAATTATTGAGCCTTCTAAAGCAACTACAACTTTTTGACCGGCTGAAACATTTAAATCGCCACAAACTATATTTAATTTATTTTCTTTCTTCCCAATTTCAACTTGGCAAACTTTTAATTTTGTTGCATTTGGATGATCTGAAACTGATAAAACTTTTCCAGTAATTATTTTTTCATACTTCGCAGATTGGTATTCAATATTTTCAACTTCTAATCCAAGTGAAGTTAATGTCGAAGCAATTTTCTCAGGTGATTCTGAAAGTGAAATATAATCTTGCAGCCAATTAAGTGAGATCTTCATTTTCTTTAAGCTAATTGCTGTAACATTCTAACATCATTTTCATATAACATTCTAATATCGTCAATTCCCATTCGCAATAAAGTTATCCGTTCAATTCCCATACCAAATGCAAATCCATTCCATTCATTTTTATTTATACCGACTGATTTATAAACATTTGGATGAATCATTCCGGCACCTAATATTTCTAACCAACCAGAATGTTTACAAATTTTGCATCCATTTCCCTTACAAAGAAAACAAGTAATATCCATTTCAAGTGAAGGTTCTGTAAATGGAAAATAACTTGGCCGAATTTTATATTTAATTGAACTTCCATAAAATTGTTTTGCAAAGCTTACAAGCGTTCCTTTCAAATCTGCCATCGAAACTTTTTTATCAATATAAACTCCATCAACTTGATGGAACAAACAATAACTTCTTGAGCTAATTGCTTCATTTCGATAAACTCTCCCGGGCATTATTATTCGCATTGGAGGTTTGTCCAATTCCATCGCACGAATTTGAACCGAAGTTGTGTGTGTTCGAAGAAGAATATCCTCGTTAATAAAAAAAGTATCCTGCATATCTCTTGCAGGATGATTTTTTGGAAAATTTAATGCTGTGAAATTGTGAAAATCATCTTCAATTTCTGGACCAACAACCGAATTAAATCCCATTCCATAAAATATTTTTTCTATTTCCATCATGGTTTGAGAAATTGGATGTAAGCTTCCTAATTTTTGAGTTCTTCCAGGAAGTGAGACGTCAACAAAATTATCACTTTCAGTTTTAGCTTGATTTAATGTTTCAAGTTTCTTCTCAAAAGTTGCAGTGATTTGATTTCGAAGTTCATTTAACAATTTACCTGCTTCAGGCTTTTCTGAAACAGAAATTTCTTTTAACTTTTCAAATAAAATAGCAATCTCTCCTTTGCGGGAAAGAAATTTTATCCGAAATGTTTCAACATTATCAAAAACAATTTCTTTAATTTGGTGAGCAGCTTTTTTTTTGAGCTCTTCTATTTCAACTTTTAAAATTTGAATAGACACACTCATCCCAGTGTTAAAAAATAATTAACTCCGACCATTATAGTGGAGTTAATCATATTTATTTCAAGAATTCGATTATTGCGTTAAATGCTTTGGGTTGCTCTGCAGCGAGTAAGGCAAGTGTTTTGCGATTAATGACAATTCCTTTTTTCTTTAATTCAAAAATGAATTCGGAATATGTCATTCCATTTTCTCTGACCGCAGCGTTGATTCTAGTAATCCAAAGTTCTTTGAATAAGCGTTTCTTTGTTTTACGATCGCGATATGCGTACTGCAATCCTTTATCGACATGGTGTTTTGCAATTGTAATTAACTTGCTTCTACCGCCCCAAAAACCTTTCGCAGCTTTTAAAACTTTTTTGCGACGGCGGTGGGAGGCAACCTTGTTTTGTGAACGAGGCATAGTTGCTCTTTTCTTTTAGTTTAGTGAATTGGTTATTTAATTATAACATCTCTCTGATTCGACGTTCTTCTGCGCTCGAGACTAATGTTGATTTTCGCAAACGACGTTTCCTCTTTGAACTTTTACTCGTTAAAATATGACGACGATTCATTTTTCGTCTTTTTATTTTATTTGTACCAGTGAGCTTAAATCTTTTTCGCGCACTTCTATTTGATTTCATTTTCGGCATTACGTTACCTTTATTTTTCTGTTATTTTATTTGTTTTCTTCAATGATTTATCTTGTGTTAAAATAGTGTTTAAAGACTTTCCTTCTAACTTTACTTCTTGATCAATTTTTGCGACTAAAGATAATCTCTCAATAAATCTTTTCATTATATTTTCACCTTGTTCAACATAAGTAATTTGTCTTCCACGAAAAATAACTGAAACTTTAACTTTATGTCCGTCGTTAATAAATTGTTCTGCATGTTTCGCTTTAAAATCGAAATCGTGTACATCTGTATTTGGATGTAAACGAATTTCTTTAATTGAAATTATTTGTTGATTCTTTTTTTGAAGCTTTTCTTTCTTCTGAATTTCATATTTAAATTTCCCAAAATCCATAATTTTACAAACTGGCGGTGTTGCGTTGGGAACAACTTCTATTAAATCAAATCCTCTTTGTTTAGCAATCGCTGTTGCTTCACGAGGAGTGTAAATTCCGAGCTGAGTTCCAGATTCATCGATTACACGTACTTGGAGTGCTCGTATCTCCTCGTTACATCGAACTTTAATTCCTTTGATTTTTTTTATCCTTTCAATTTATGATTGAAACTTCTTCTTTTAATTTATTACTAAACTCTTCAATTGAGAATGAGCCAAGATCACCTTTTGTATGTTGACGAACTGAAACTGTTTTTGCAGAATTTTCTTTTTCACCAACAACAAGCATGTACGGAATTTTTTTAAGTTCAGCATCTCTAATTTTATAGCTTATTTTTTCATTTCTATTATCTAATTCAACTCTATAATCTAAATCTGAAAGTTTCTTAAATATTTCAAATGCGTAATGTTCAAAATGATCAGTAATTGGACAAATAACAACTTGAACTGGCGCAATCCACAAAGGAAAATTTCCGGCATAATGTTCAATTAATAATCCAACAAATCTTTCCATTGAACCAAATGGCGCTCTGTGAATAATTACTGGTTGCTTTTTACTTCCATCTGAAGCTGTATATTCCAACTTGAATCGCTCAGGCATTACATAATCAACTTGAACTGTTCCGAGTTGCCAAGTTCTACCAATTGCATCTTTTACCATAAAATCAATTTTTGGACCATAAAACGAAGCGTCACCAATTCCCACAAAATAATTAAGCTTCATCTCCTCTGCAACTTCTTTAATTTCTTTTTGAGCTTGTTCCCAATATTTTGTTTCGCCACCATATTTTTCATTATTGTTATCTCTGAAAGATAATCTCGTTTGAACAGTCATTCCAAAAGTACTAAAAACCAATTGAGTTAACTCAACTGTACTTTTAATTTCACTTTTCAATTGTTCATGAGTGCAATAAATATGCGCGTCGTCTTGTGTAAAACTACGAACTCTAATTAATCCACTCATTTCACCAGATTGTTCGTAACGATAAACTGTTCCGAATTCTGCTAATCTTATTGGAAGATCACGATACGATCTCGGTTTCACCATAAATATTTGATGATGATGAGGACAATTCATCGGCTTCAACATATAATCTTCTCCATCTTTAAGATGAATCGGAGGAAATTGCGATTCTTTGTAATATGGATAATGTCCAGAAGTTTTATATAATTCTATATTTGCAATGTGAGGAGTTACGACACTTTGATATCCTCTTTTCTTTTGCTCGCGACGCATAAATTTTTCAAGTTCTTCACGAATAATTGTTCCTTTCGGTAACCAAAGTGGTAAACCACCACCAACATTTGAAGTTAAAGTGAATAACTCTAATTCAACTCCCAATTTTCTATGATCTCGTCTTTTAGCTTCTTCAACTTGAAATAAATAATCGTCTAATTCTTTTTTTGTTGGAAAACTGATGCCGTAAATTCTTTGCATCATTTTATTTTTTTCATTTCCACGCCAATATGCACCGGCAATACTGAGCAACTTTATAAATTTTATTTTTCCAGTTGAAGGAATGTGTGGACCAAAACATAAATCATTAAAATTTCCTTGCTCGTACATTGTGATCTTCTCACCTTTTAAGCCTTCGAGTAATTCAATTTTATATGGATCTTTTTTTTCAGTGAAATATTTATTTGCTTCATCCCACGAAACTTCTTTTCGAATAAACTCAACATTACGATTTGCAAGTTCTATTATTTCTTTTTCAATTTTTAATAAATCATCAGCAGTTAATTGATAATCAGGAATTTCAATATCATAATAAAATCCATTTTCAATTGCTGGTCCAATTCCAAATTTTGTACCAGGAAATAATTTTTCAATTGCTTCTGCCATTAAATGTGCAGAACTGTGCCAATAAGTTGATTTACCTTCTGGTGAATCCCAAGTATTTATTTTTATTTCAGAATTTTCAGAAATTGAACGAGAAAGATCCCAAACTAATCCATTAACAGAAATAGATAACGCAGCTTTTGCTAACGTCGAACCAATATCAGAGGCAATCTTATTCCCTGTTATTGGGTTTTCGTAAAGTTTTGTTTTTCCGTCTGGTAATGTTAAAGTTATACTCATAATAAAAAAATCGGAGACGATTAACTCCGACTTCGCAAAAATATGCAAATTTTGATTATTCTACAATGTTTATTAAGCAAATAGCTACTCTAAATTTTTCGAATGAAATTCTAAATGTTCCTCAATATGCTTTCCCCAATATTCCCAATTATGTTTTCCAGGATATTCTTTATACTCATGCGGAATTTTTAATTCATTTAATTTTGATTCAAATTTTTTATTTCCATCAACTAAATGATCATCAATTCCAATATCAAATTTAATTTTAACACTATCTCTAAATACTTCTAAAAGATTAAATAAATTATTTTCTTGCCATTCAGAAGAATAATTTTCTTTTGAACCAAATGCCGAATCCATTGACCAACTATTAGTTTTATGCGTAAGAATATTTAACACACCACTTAAAGATGAAGCTGACTTAAATAATTCAGGATATTTTCCTGCGAATTTAAATGAGCCATAACCTCCCATACTTAATCCGCAAATTCCTTTTTTCTTTTTATTATTGAATATTGAATCTACAAATGGAATTAATTCCTTCACAAAATAACTTTCGTACTGCCATTCTTTTTTTACAGGACTATCGTTGTACCATGAAAATTCTCCTCCATCGGGCATTACTATTGTTAAATCAAACTTATCAGCAATATTTTCGATTTCAGTTAAATCAGTCCAGTTTTTATAATTTCCCCAAGCTCCATGTAGTAAAAATATAATTTTATTCCCAGCATTCTTCTCAGGAATATAAACGATAAAAGATTGCTCTTTTTTTAATGCTGGGCTGTAATGATTATATTTTTTTAAATTTGCTTCTTTTAATAAGCTAAAATTAATAGCACAAAATAAAAGTAGACTTAACTTTAACAATTATAAATTTTCCAAAATGTAATTAGTCATCAATGTATAAACATGAAGTGTAGTATTACCACCACTAATTCCATGATTTTTATTTGGATAAAACATTGTTGAAAATTGTTTTCCCTGTTTTTGTAATGCAGTTGCTAAAGTTGCTGCATTTTGGAAATGTACATTATCATCACTGGCTCCATGAACAAGTAAAAATTTTCCTTTTAATTTTTTTGCATGATTTATTGGAGCGGAATCATCATAATTTGCAGAATTAAATTGTGGCAATCCCATAAATCTTTCTGTATAAATTGTATCATAGAATCTCCAACTTGTTACAGGCGCAACTGCAATTGCCATACTAAAATAATCAGCTCCTTCAAGAATTGTTAATGAAGACATGTAACCACCATAACTCCATCCCCAAATTCCAATTCGTTTACTATCAACAAAATTTAATGAAGACAAATATTTTGCTCCTTCAACTTGATCATGAACTTCGAGTTTACCTAATTGACCGTAAGTAAGTTGTCGGAAATCTCTTCCTCGAGCACCAGTTCCTCTGTTATCAACCATAAAAATTAAATATCCCTTTTGACATAAATAAGAATTCCACAAAACACCACGATTACCTCCCCAAGAATCTGTAACAACTTGTGAGCCTGGACCACCGTAAGTGTAAACCAAAACTGGATATTTTTTTGTTGAATCAAAATCAGCTGGATACATTAATGAAGCATTCAAATTAATTCCATCGGTACTTGTAAATGAAAAATATTTTGTAACTCCAAGTTGATAATCTTTCATATTAGAATTTTGGTTTGAAGTAAGCGATTCAACAAGAGCTCCATTATTTTTGTATAAAGAAGTATTATTCGGAGAAGTGTGATTTGAATAGTTATCAATATAAAAATCAAAACTTGGTGAAAAATTTCCACGATGTGTTCCAACTGATGAGGTTAATTCCTTTTTATTAGTTCCTTTTAATTTTATAGAATAAATTCTTCGTTGCAATGGAGAGACTTCACTTGAAGAAAAATAAATCGCGCCATCTTCTTCATCAATTCCATAAAATGCATCCACTTCCCACTGCCCTTTTGTAATTTGGCGAATTAGTTTCCCATCATTTCCGTAAAGATAAATATGTCTGTATCCATCTTGTTCGGAAGTCCAAATAAAGGAACCATCTATCAAAAATTTTAAGTCATTGTGAACTTCAAGATATTTTTCTGCTTGTTCCGAAAATAAATTTGATTGATTTTTGGTTTCAACATTAAAAAGGATTAAATCCAATTTATTTTGTAATCTATTCATTCGCTCAACAACTAATTCTTTAGAATTTTTCCAAACAATTCTTGGTACATAAATATCCTGTTCAATTCCCAAATCAACCCAATCTGTATTTCCATTAGAAATATTTTTAATTCCAATTTTTACAATTGCATTTGGATCACCAGCTTTTGGATATTTCATTGTCTTTAAAGTTAAATGAAGTGAATCCCATTCTGTTAAAGTATAATCAGGTTCACCAGTTTGATCGAGTTGCCAAAACGCAATTGAACTTCCATCTGGCGACCATCTCCAACCGTCAGCGATTCCAAATTCTTCTTCGTAAACCCAATCGAATTTTCCATTAATAATATTTTTCGTTCCATCATTTGTAAGTTCTTTAATTTTCCCGGAAGAAATTTCTATAACATAAATATTGTGACTGAAAACGTATCCAATCATTTTTCCATCTGGTGAAAATTTAGGATGATAAATTTCTTCACTATAATTTGTAAGCTGACGTAAAGTTTTATCTTCTAATGAATACAAAAATATATTTCCTGCAGGAGTTAATCTTGACATATATTGTTTTTCAGGAGGTGCAGCAATAAATATTGCATTCTTTTCATCAGCAGAAAGTTGAAATGAAGAAAATTTAATCGGCGTAGCAGATCCAATTGATTTTAAATTTTGTCCTTCAATAAATATTGTTCTAATTTTTGAAGTTGCATCATACTTCATAATGTTCATCAATTTTGAAGTAGTATCCATTTCCAAATAAGTAAATGCTTTTCCATTTTTCATCCATTGAATTCCACTTATTGATTTGCTCATGAATTTAGACGATTGGAAAATGTCTTCAAGAGTTAGCTGCTTATTTTGTGAAGTGAGTGAAGTAAAAACAAAAAGTATTAGAAATATTTTTTTCATAATTATTTTGGTTTTGTGATTAAAAGGAAGGGTTAAGAAAAATTAATTTTCATTTATTATTTGTGGACCCTAATGGGTTCGAACCATTGACCTCTACCGTGTCAGGGTAGCGCTCTGAACCAGCTGAGCTAAGGATCCAAATTGAAGAAATTATTTTAGCAATATCATTTTCTTTACTTGTGATAAATTATGTTTAGTATTTCCATTTGGTGATACAGAGACTAATTTATAAAAATACATTCCACTTGTTAATCCAGTTGCATTCCAATTATACTGATAATTTCCAGCTTCTAATTTATTTTCCGTTAAAGTTGCTACTTCTTTTCCAATTGCATCATAAATTTTTAAAGTCACCTTACCAGCTTCAGGTATTCCAAATTTTATAGTAGTCGATGGATTAAAAGGATTCGGAAAATTATTTTCCAATTCAAATTTTTGTGGTATTCCGTTATTTAAATTTTTTACACTTGTTAAAATACTCGCCCACGAAGTTCCAACTCTAATTCCATCAAGAATTAATCCAGGAGCAGCACCTGTTGTTCCTTGTCGAATTGTAACAAAACCAAGATTTGTTGCATCACTTTTTGTGGATGTTGCATATGCATTTATTTCTGGAGTTGTTGGTTCGATTACTGGAACTGTCGAACTTAAAACATAAACACTTATCGGATCATTAGTTGAATCTGCAGTTGCACCTGTAAATGTATATTTTAAAACTACTAGATATGTTGAATTTAAACTAAAAACTGTTGTTCCATATTGTGCTCCGCCTGTGACTTCATTACTTTTGCTTATTCCAATATTAAATCCTGAACCAGATGTTTTAAGATGAAGACGTCCATAATAATTTGTTTGCGCACTACTTGGCGAAAGCGCAATGAAATAATCACCAGTTCCGACAGTTCCAACATTCATCATCATTGAAAAATAAACAGAGCCTTGACTTACTGAATTAAAACTTTTATAAACATCTTGACCGGTTGAAACAAGTGTTACTGAATTTCCAACACCAGATCCGGGGAAATTATTACTGGTCAATCCCGGTGAAGTAATTGTAAGTGGACTTACAACACTGGTTCCACTAATTATCCAACCTGCGGAAGTTAAAACTGTTCCACTTTGTCCAGTAAAATCTTCTGTAAATAAATTTGACTGTGCAAATAAAGAAATTCTTGTAAACATTATAACAACAAGGAGTAAAATATATTTTTTTATATTTTTCATATTTTTTTAATTATTTAGTTTATAAATAACTTCTTAAAGCATTGTACCGAGAGCCGGACTTGAACCGGCACGGGGCTTGCGCCCCTCAGGATTTTAAGTCCTGTGCGTCTACCAATTCCGCCATCCCGGCAACTATTAATTTTCTTTCTAATTTTTTATTTTTCACCAAAGTAAATATTATTAATTGCTTAGTGTAAATTGTTCAATTATAAGTAGAGGCGCCGATCAGATTCGAACTGATGCATAAAGGTTTTGCAGACCTCTCCCTTACCACTTTGGTACGGCGCCAAAAAAAGCCGTCTATGCTTACGGCAACTGAGCGGGAAACGGGACTCGAACCCGC
>SXGR01308303.1_pt1 | contig 190711 bp, 173 predicted proteins | sample 3174711 | NCBI WGS metagenome assembly SXGR01 (sample SAMN11356860, study PRJNA531348) | freshwater metagenome | isolation source: freshwater sample F1-60 | place: China: Fuxian Lake, Yuxi | collected 2017-12-25 | reverse complement strand
GGTTCGAATCCCTCTCTCTCCGCCAGAACACAGTGTCAAACTGTTTCAAAACGTGTAAACCCTAGTGTTTACACGTTTTTTTTGTTCTTATATGTATCAAAATGTTTCAATTTGTACCCACTTTTGGTGGCTAACTGGTAACCCCTTTTAGAAAATCAAAAAAGGGTTACTGGTGTTGGTACAAATTGGTACATATTGGCACTGAAAATCAATGTGTTAAACTTGTTTTGTTCAACTTGGGTTTGTAGTTTTGTTATCAAAATGGGGGCGAAATTTAAACAATCGCCATGTCGTCAAGAACATCGTTTGGGTTGACTTTTTTAATCAACCGAACAAAAGAAAAAAAGAACGGGGAATGCCCCGTGATGCTTCGCATCAACATCAACGGAGAGCGTGCAGCTCTTCAACTTAAAAGGTATCTCAAGCCTGAAGAATGGGATACCACACGCTATGTAATGAAAGGCCGTTCAAATGAAGCACGGATTTTCAATGATTACCTGGAAGCGGTTCGGGTAAAAGCTCACAAAAAATACAATGAGCTTTTATCTCTGACAGATGATGTAACTCCGCAGATGCTTCGGGATGCAATCCTGGGGGTAAACACTGCCAAAGCAAGGACAGTCATCGACATTTGGGAAGACCATGTGAATGGGCTCCAAAAACTTATTGGTAAAAAATGTCATTTCGCAACAATTAGGTAAAGTATGAATCCTTTAGTCCATAGAAGCCTCATATTGTGTATTTTCATAGCAATTTTCGGATATTTACGGATAAATACGGATATTTTTTGTTTACTTGAAACCACCTTACTTAAATCTATTTTTTCAAATAATTCTGCACGCTTCAATTTGGTTACTAATATTTCAAGCATTTCAGATACTCGATCATGAATTTCATTACTAATAATGTTGATAAAAGAAGAGCCAGCTCCGTTACCGTATTCTAATATTTCTAGTAACCCATTGAAAATAAGCACTTTTACTCCGTTACTAGCTCCGTTACTCATGCGATAATGAACAGGCAATATAACCTAAGAAATATCAAGTAAAAGCGTGGTAAAAAGATAACCCCACTAAACCCATTCATTAATTTATAATGGAAAATATTTTCATCAAAAGGCGTAATAATGGAAAATTTTCAATATTATTGCAATAAATCTGATAGATAATGGAAAAGAATCTACCTCTACACCTACAAGAAGTGATTTTTAGCTCTCAGGAGCCTAAGATTTCAATTCAAATTTCAAAACTTCTGAAGTCTGGAGCTATTAGAAAAATAGCCCCCAGGGTATATTCATCCAATTTAGACGAATCCATTGAAGGTATCGTCAGAAGAAATTTATTAAAGATTTTAGGAAATCTATACCCTGGTGTTTTGTTGAGTCATCGCTCTGCATTTGAGTTTCAACCTACAAAAACAAGTCAATTATTCTTAACTACTAGTTATACTAAAAAAATAAGTCTTCCAGGCATAACCCTTCATTTTCTTGAAGGGCATCCTCCTATCGAGGGAGATAATAAATTTCTAGGTGAATTGTACGCTTCTCAAAAGGCACGTGCTTTTTTAGAAAATTTGCAACCTTCCAAGAAATTAGGAAGTGCCTCAAAATGTTTGAGTTTACCAGAAATAGAAAAGCGTTTAGAGCAAATTATAAGGGTTAATGGAGAAGATGAAATTAATAAACTTAGAGATCGTGCTAGAGCTATTTCCGCGCAATTGGAAATGCCCAAAGAATTTGAAAAGTTGAATCGTTTGATTAGTGCCTTGTTGACGACTAAGACATCAAAAATTTTAAGTTCACCGCTAGCAAAAGCTAGAGCGTTTGGAAAACCATATGATCCTGCAAGAATGGAACTATTTGAAACATTGTTCCGAGAATTAAAAAACACTGAATTCCCATATCGAGAGGAAAGAAATATCACTCCAACATCCTTTAGAAATTTTGCTTTTTTTGAAAGTTACTTTTCCAATTACATAGAAGGAACTGTTTTTGAAATTGACGAAGCAAAAAAAATAATTCAAACAAACACTCCACTTCCTGCAAGAAATGCTGACAGTCACGATGTGTTAGGAACCTATCAGATTGTTTCAAACAAAAAAGAGATGCAGATAACTCCTTCAACTCCTGAGGAGTTTCTGAAAATTATTTCGTTTCGTCATTCGATTTTAATGAGTGCGAGGTTGGATAAAAATCCAGGTCTGTTTAAGGATAAAAATAATTTTGCTGGAAGTACCGCATTTGTAGATTTTAATTTGGTAAGAGGTACTTTGATACAGAGCTTTGACTTTTATAGTGCGCTAGATCATCCTTTCTCCAAAGCAGCCTATATTATGTTCGTGATGAGTGAAGTTCATCCGTTCTTGGATGGGAATGGTCGTATTGCACGTGTAATGATGAATGCGGAATTAGTAAATGCCGACCAATCTAAAATAATAATCCCAACCGTGTTTAGAGAAGATTACATGGGAGCCTTGAAGAAATTCACGAAACAAAGAAAATGTGATACCTATATCAAAATGTTACAGAGAGCGCATGAGTTCAGTGCAAATATATACAATGAGGATATGGATGACATGCAAGCTTACTTAGCCACTTGCAAAGCGTTTATGGAAGATTCTGATGTAATTTTAAAGATTGTAAAGCGTTAATAAAATATCATTGCGCAACAATTAGGGAAAGGATGAATCCTTTAGTCTATAGAAGCCATCTATTGGGTATTTTCATATCCGTTTTCGGATATTTACGTATAAATACGGATATATTTGTTGTTCAAATCAGATATGTTTTCGTATATTTGCGTATAAATACGGATATTTTATGAGTTTAAAAATACATACTTTGAAACTTGACTTGGGCATGAAACTCATGACTGAGCTGAGTAAAATTGATCGGTTTGATGCTTCTTGGGCTTCTATAGAAAAGCGTGAAGGGGCATCTTTAAAACAATTGAAATCAATAGCTACGGTAAGAAGTGTAGGTGCTTCAACCAGGATTGAAGGCTCTAAAATGACCGATGATGAAGTAGCTGTGTTGATTGAAAAATTGAACATTTCAAAATTAGAAGAAAGAGACGAACAAGAAGTGATTGGTTATTTTGAAGCATTGGATACAATCGCTGAAAACTATGAATCCATTGGCATTTCCGAAAGCCAAATTAAAAACTTACATAAAATATTGATGCAACATGCAGAAAAGGATGCATGGCATAGAGGAAATTACAAGCAAGTGAGTAACGCAGTGGAGGCTAATTTGGTTGATGGAACCAAACAAATTGTATTTAGAACTACGGAGCCAGGATTGGCAATCCAAGATGCCATGATGCAGTTATTTGAATGGTATCATACCGACAAGGAAACAATTCCTTTAGTAAAGGCGGCCTTATTTGTTTATGAGTTTTTAAGCATCCATCCTTATCAGGATGGAAATGGAAGACTAAGTAGATTGTTAGGCAGTTTGTTGCTATTAAAAAATGGGTATTCCTGGATTCAATACGTCAGTTTTGAGCATGAGATTGAAAGCAGGAAGTCGGAATATTACAAAGTGCTCATGCAAACACAGCGCAACAGGCCAGATGAAAATGTAACGGAGTGGCTTGCGTTTTTCATCAGTTGTTTGATAAACATTCAAGAGCAATTGATGAATAAATTGGAAGAAAGCAGAACAGATAAGCCAATTTCACAACGCGGTAAACGCATTTTGTTTTTTATTCAAAACCACGCTGGATGTGGTTCAGGAGAGATTTCAAAAAAACTAGACATTGCTTTGCCAACGGTTAAAAAGTCTTTGGGAGAATTGGTGGTAAAAGGAATTATTACCAAAGAGGGACAAGGTAAATCAACAGGATATATTGCGTTAACTCTTTAAAGTCAAGCCATCATTAATATTTGCTTTGAATGCAGCATATAACACTGCAAGGCAGATACCTATTGCTTTTTCTTCATCGGGATACTTTTTATGATATTTATCAGCGGCCAATCGCATATCTTCCAAGTTTCCACCCAGTAATTTATAAATTCTTTCTACTAGCCAACTCAGTTTTTCCCAGTGTTTTGTAAGAATAACTATGTCAAAAGGTTTGTCTATATTCAATTGATTCTTTCTTTCAGTATTTCCTGTAATAACTAAATAAGCACCACCCCATTCTTTCTGCTTTTTAACTTCACTTGGGAATTTTTCTTTTTTTATCAAATCCTCTAATACGATGAATTGATTAAAAATAATATCCAGCTTTTCATAATTCTTTTCGGCAAATTGATGCAAAGTCTTTTGATAAGAAATTGGAAAATTATTATTTAAAGCCGCACCTAGGATGGGACTTAAATAATTCCATTTTGGACTCAAATTCAACTTTTTGTTAACCACTTCATAGATTTCTGCTTCTGTATTAACAAATTCTTTTGAATTTAATATGTTGATATTATTATCGTATAAATTTTCGATTTTTTTATAAACTGTCAATTGTCTTCGTTTATACACATTTGGATGGCCTTCATAACGATCCAGTTTTTCCATGTCTTCATTTGAAAGTTCATATAAGATTCCCCAGACTTTTTCACCAGGGCAAATCAAAATATCTGCAACGGTACTTTCCCAAGTATTAGAATATTTTGTAAAGCCAAGTTGGACTTGCCAACAAAATCTAAAGAGTTAGTTTATTACAGCATTTAGTTTCCCCCAAAGTGCATTATCAAATATAGATACTACGGAATTTGTATTTGATAAATCTGAAGCATTACCCATTCTTACTACAACCATATTTTTGCTTGGAATTACATATATACGCTGATCATTTGCACCCATAGCAGCATACATATCCGAAGGCGCATTTGGTACTAATGAACCTTGATAAATTGTTTGGCTACCAGGAACCATATAACTTGTCTTTCCATTTAACCACCATAAGTATCCGTAGGAAAGATTGATGTTTTGAGAAGGAGTTACACTTTCATTAAAAAAAGATTCATTTATTATTTGTTCATTACCCCATTTCCCTTTGTTTAATGCTAACAATCCAAATCTTGCCATACTACGAGTACTACTATGATATATTTTAAAAATTAGTCCATTATTCCAAAAACCATCCATTCCAATTTTATTTTTCAATCTATTGTTAAAATAGGTCTCATAATCTTGATTACTTGCTTGAGCAACTACATTCATTAATTTTTGAAAAACATTGTGATACGACCATCTTGAACCAGCATCTGCGAGATAAGTTAAATTAGAAGTAATTACTAAATTGTTGGTATCATTTATTCCTGAAGTCATTGTGAGCAAGTGCTTTAAAGTAATTAAATTTTCTTTTGCTATGAGTTCACTTGTCCAACCTGTACCTATATACTGTGATACTTTGTTGTTACTATTTAAAAGATTTTCTTGTTGAGCAATACCAACTGTAGTAGTAACAAGTGTTTTTCCTGCACTATTCCATTCCCAAGTATTGGTTGCAGTATGCCCATAAAAATATTCTTCAAATACGATTCTTCCATTTACAAGAACTATAAATGATTTTGTGTTTTTTTGAATAAGAAAATCTTTCAATGGTTGAACCGCGTTTTGATTCCATCCCAAACTTGAAATAGATTTCGTTTGCCAAATAGTACCCGTATTCAAAGGGAAATACATTGATTCTGTAGGTATTGGTTGAATTTCATCGTTATTTTTATTACAATTCATAACCGATAGTAAAAACCCAAAAAAATAAGTCAAAAATTTCATGCCTTCTTTTGTTTATAATTTAGTCGTTTGGCATTTTATTTTCCAAAAAGTTTAAATGTCATTTTAATATTATAACCATCAAAGTGTCATTTTATAATGATCACTAACTCGTTTATAGTTTCTTGTATTTTGATAATCAGTTTTGAATTTGATTAACAGCAATCAGTTCCACAACAAGTTTTCGGTTTTTCAGCATAAACAGTAATACTGAAAACACCAGCATTGCCAGTTTTAAAACGCGAAATATTTCTTTAAAAACATTGTTTTTGTTAGGGACAAGATTAAGAACGCAATTACTAACAATTACATCTGCGACATTTGCAGTCACAGGAATTTTTTCAATATCACCTTGTCTGAATTCAACATTATTAATTCCTAATTTTTCAGCATTTGCTCTAGCTTTTTCAATCATAGTTGGAGTAAAGTCAATACCAATTATCTTACCCTCAACACCGGTGGCTGCTCTTGCAACAAAACAATCATTCCCTGCACCGCTACCTAAGTCGATAACAGTGTTACCTTTTGAAATTTTTGCAAATTGAGTTGGCAAGCCACAACCTAACCCTAAATCAGCGTCCGGATTATACCCATTTAAATCGTCATAATTATCGCTCATAATGTTATAAACTTCTGTTGAGCAACCACCAGCCCCACAACACGAAGCTTGATTAGTTTCTTTATCTTGCAAAGCAATTTCACTATACTTTTGCTTCACAATTTCTTTTAATTGTTCTTCTGTTAGCATGATATTTATTTTTATATTATCGTAATATTTCGATTAATGTTTGCAAAAAAAAGTCAGCAACATTTCGTTGACAACTTTTCAAAACTTACAAATAATTCATTCAGTATTTTTTTTGCGTTGTTCCATTCTTTTTCATCAATACAATAACATACTTTAACTCCTTCTATTTCTCCCTTAATTAATCTAGCTTTCTTTAACTCTTTTAAATGCTGTGAAACTGTACTTTGTGACAATGGTAATTCATCTACTAAATCTCCACAAATACACGTTTGCTTTTGTATTAATAATTTTAAAATTGCTACTCGTGCTGGATGCGACAATGCCTTCGAGTATTTTGCTACTTTATTGTCTTTTACTGAAAATGAATCTGATTTTGTTACTCCCATTTGTTCATTTTTTAATCGTAATATTACGATACAAATTTTAATCCCCAAAATTAAGTTAATAAAAAAATTATTTATTGAGAACTACTATCCTACTGCTTCTACCTCGGTTATCAAATGTTGCAATACGAAGGTTCCTCCTATTGGTAATAGGCCCTTCCACAATAGTGCTTTTACTAGTAGGGTTTGAACCGTCAATTGTATATCGAATAGTTAAACCTGGAAATTGCGTGTTAATGAGTACAGATCCATCCTTTACCACCACTCCCGGTGAAGGAATTCTATATGCAAATCCTCCAGACAAATAATCTAACCGAGGAAGTTCCCGCTTACCAAGCTGATTCAAAAATATTGAATAGTCATGTTGAAATGCCATTGAATCAAATATTCTGCCCCAACTTGGATTGGGTGCCCAAGCCCGTTCCGAAACCCCTAATAATTTAGGCAGCAAAAGAAATTCAAAATCCTCATTAGATCTTAGATTTTCTCCCCATAACAATCCTTGTACCCCAATTATATTGGATTTCCCAATACTTGTTAACCGTATTTTATCCATGAAAAAAGATGGGGGCAGGGTATTACCATCTGGAGTTTCTTTCGTATTCAAATAGTAATTATACGGAATAAAATAAAAAGGTTTATCAATATCCTGATACCCGCCCCAGTAATAACCTGGTTCTTCAGGATGCTTATAGTAGGCAAGATCTAAATAATTGTTACTTACCGGTGATAGTACTACTTTATATCCTGCATTGGCTAATCGATAAGGAAGGTCTTCCGACCCCCACCCCGGAACATTATTCCAAACATGTAATTGAATATTTTCTGCTGCCAATCGAGGATTGACCATCATCGTGTTTTTCCCATTAATTGTTCTTGGCATCATGCCAACTTCTTCCCAACCAGAAGTAACCAAACCCTTTGAGCGGACAATAATATTTATTTTTCTTATGTAATATTCCCACAAATCGTTTGTCTCTATTAATTGAGCATCATCTGCAATAAGTTGTTGACATATTGGTGATTTTTCCCAAACACCAGCAGGAACTTCATCACCACCTATGTGAATGGTTGTTAATGGTGCACCAGCTTCCTTATATAGGGCAATTATCTCATCTATCACTTTCTCCATAAAAGCGTAAACAGAGGGCAAGGCCACACACATAACATTGTCCGTCCATTGCTGTGCCGAACGATACACAGAACTATCTTTCCTGTCTCTGAGTAGATATTTCACAGCCTCCACACTGTCTCCAAATTGCATGAATTTTTCATACCGAGCATCCATAGATTTAATAGCAGCACGACTATGCCCAGGTGATTCTATTTCAGGCATAACCATTATATGTCGTTCAGTTGCATATCTCAGAATTTCAATAAAATCTTTTTTGGAATAATAACCACTAGCCAAAGTTTTACCTGGCATAGGGCCAGCCGCATAAGAAGGAGGAAGCATGGTCTTACTTTCAAGGTCATGTCCTCGAAAAGAACCAATGGTTGTTAACTCAGGTAATGCCGGAATCTCCACTCTCCAACCCTCATCATCACTAAAATGAAAATGAAGCACATTCATTTTATACATTGCCATAAGATCCAGTACTTTGAATATTGTTTGCTTTGACTTGAAATTTCTTGCTACATCCAGCAGAAGACTTCTATAAGCAAATCTGGGAGCATCTTTTATTTCAACAATCGGAATATGAATTGTAGTTCTATTTTCTTTCCATGTATCTGGAGGTAAAAAAGAAAGCAGTGATTGTATCCCATAAAAGATTCCAGCACCATCCGATGCAGAAATAAGTATTTTTTCTGTGGTAACATCAAGCTGATAGGCTTCGGCAGGTAATTCCATTTTTTGAAAAATTATCTTTCTTTTATCCTTTCCGTTTGCTAATAAAATTTTATTCCCAAATAATTGTTTTGTTACAATTTGCAAATAAGACACTTCATTATTAAATACAGTATCCGCCTGCAACACTACATCTGTATTCCATGTAAAATCACCGTTCGTTTCCTTGTAACAAACTGGAGTTGGAAATATTTTGGGTAACTTTTCTATTGGTATATCTTTTATAATCTTGTTTTGCCAGTAAACTTTCTCAGCAGTCATTATAACTGCATCAGAATAAACAAGTGGCACAATAGAATAGTCGCTAAGAGGAACCCCTGAAAAACGATCCTTCTCCCAGACAATGTACAAACCAGATGGAGCAGCTGTTTTATTCAGAATAATTCCATCAGTATAATACTTAACTACAACAGAGTCATTTACTCCGATAGACAAAAAACTAATGGTTGGAACTATTTGATAAATATCGCCATTAACATGGTTGATAGATACCCCACTGGTTGCTTTTGCACTAGTAATAGGTTGGCTTGAATTAAAAAAGATAGTCCATCCTTTATTCGGGAAAAGATGTTTGTCATTATTTACAATTGTAAAATAAGACAAGGCTTCGCCTTTTTCATTGTGATTATTTGCTAGGAGCCCCCATTTGATTTGTAATTTCTTTTCATCTATTTGGCTTTTTTCCTGTGAAAGAATTTTCCCTGGCTTAGCGATAAGCAAGAAAAAAAACAAAGCAAAACGAAACTTATTCATATCGTGTTTTTAATATTGTTTTTATTCCACACGTTTCAAAAGAAATTCATAAAACTTCTGGGCTCTGCCTAACCGAAAAATAATCCCATTATCTGGCAAAGATTTTACTTCTTCTTCCCCTCTTGTTTTATCTATTAAATCCAATTGTGTTTTTATTATCTCCGGAGCCTTTTTCTTATTAAATATAGGCTGATTATTTGCAATCACATAAATAGGTGTTGTATGGGCTACCGCACCGTTCTCACAATAAGCAACAGCTGCAATCCATTGGCTTTCTCTTATTTTATGTTTTAACTGAATTGTTACAGAATCAGAACTTGATTCATTCATTTTTTCAGCTATTTGCCCTTCACTACTATATAACATAATTCTTTCAATTTTTCCAATTTCTTTTGGAGAAAGAGCTTGAACTTTCAAAAATAATGTATCGTCATTTTGCACACGAATCTCAGTGCCAGGCAAGAAATTTTCAGCAGTAAAAAAAAGTACTGGCCCATTTGAAACAAATGAATTTCCTGCTTTCAAACCAGCAAACCAATTATCGGCAGAAAAGGTGTCTCCAGTATAAACAAATGTTCGAACTTCTCCCAATGTTGCCCCCCATGGCACATCACTACCTGCTGCTGCTGTTAATCTAAAACCAAGATTCAGATAATCATAATAATTAAGTGTATTAATTTTACCGAACTGTAACAATTCAACAAAATCAATTTCTCCGGTTGTTATATTCCATGGTAAGCCTCGCAGTAGTTCACATCCATTCCAAGAAAAATGAGCATAACCAACCAGTGCTCCTTGCTGTTGATGCAGTAGTTTAAAAACCGTATCATAATAATTGTACATCGAAGGCAATCTTATCTGGCTGGAAATATTTAGGCCAATAATATGACCAAATTCACTTCTAGGATCCTCCTGACCTGAAACAAGACAAATATTGCCTTCACATATTCTAAATGTTTTTCCAAATCCTGCTTGTTTGAAATCTGTTCCCTTATGATGTCCCATTTCAAGAACATTCACTAGGTGAATATCTTCTGCTTTAGCATATTCCAACAAAAAATCTATGTATTTCTTTTTGTTGGCAGGGTGATGAACATGCACATCACCAGCGTACCAGCCCATTTTAGGAAGATTAATCCATCTTTTAATGTAGATATCTTCGTTATGGAAAGTTTCGCTGTCAGCAACAACAAACTCATGCTTCAGCGGTATAAACTCATTTCCATGCTCAATACTAATTTTCCATTCTCCTGGATGTAGGTCAATCATAAAATCTCCTGAAACTTGATAAATTGCTGATTCTTTCCAATAAGGAAGGGAAGGCATCAGTTCATAGACAAAACTTCTATCATCATTATCTCCATAACCATTCATTTTTCTTATCGGACCAGACCAGTTTTTATCACTCGAAAAAGATATTCCTTGATAGAACTCTTTTGTTCTGGATACTGTATCATTTTTTCTATTCCCAGGGAAAAATAATTTTTTCGGAAATTGCTTATTCACAATATAAACCATGGCTGGTGTTGTAAGCTTAGTAGTTTCATCATATATTCTTATATGAGTGCTTACGGCTTTTCTGTTGCGATCCTGCGATGCTACATGCTGGCATAAACCGCCGGTTAAAATAAAGACAGTAATTGCAATTGTTTTCAAGTGCATATTGATAGTATCATTCAATGTAAGCAGCGCCGAGTTCTTCCCTGCTGGTATTGATATTCTTGTTATACAAATACAATGACCATTTCTCTCCATTAATTAAATCGGCCACATATAAATCGTAACCACCTTCTCCACCAGGTCTCGTACTGGACAAAACCACATACCTGCTATTTATCGGGTAGGCATCAGAAAAATTATGACCGGGTTCATTGAACAGAAGTCTGGATGGAGTTCTACCATTCAGAAAACCAAGATAAACCTGGTCATTACGATCACCGGTACTATACCACCTCGTAAACAAAAAGCTTGTATCGTCTTTTACAACAGGATAATATTCCTCCACACCTGTATTAGCCGAGAGCGGCAGGACGGTGTTTGTTTGTAAGGATAATTTCAAAATGTCTGCCGTAGTTCCTGTGGGTTCAGTACCCGAATAAATAATAGAGCCATCACCTTTTATATAATATGGCATTGACGCTTCTGTCTGTGGTACATGTATCGAATTTAAGATGTTTCCAAGTGTATCCATCTCTTTAATAACCCCATTTTGTTTAAAGACTATTTTATTGCCATCAAACGAATATTTAGGATCCTCATCCCTGGTGTTACCAGAAAGTCGCGTCAAATTTTGTGGATTTACAACAGTGCCAATTCGCCAGCGGAAAACATCCCATCCGCTACCAGGGGTTACCCCCATAAACACTATTGATTTGCCATCTGGTGAGAAATGAGCATTCATCGGGTTTGAAATTCCCCAAGTATCACTTATTCCCGTTAGAGTATTTGAACGAAAATCGTATAAGAACAATTTTGAATCATTACAAGAATAACATGTATAGTTATGAAAAACCAACCTACCAGTAAAGTTAGGTTGGTTTTTTATTAATCCTCGCGATAGTAGGTCTACCTTATCTTTCGAACAATTCGCAGCACTAAATAAGCCGCATGATACAATAAGTAAAACCCAAATTAAAATATAGGTTTTCACTATTTTCGATTAATACCCCGGATTTTGAACTAAATTTGGATTATTGTTCATTTCAACCAAAGGTATTGGCATTATCCAACGCTGTTGTGTACACTGAGTGTAGTCCATTCTTACAGGAGCGCTTTGCACTCCATTTGGACAAGAAAAAGTATACTCCTGAAGACCTCGCATTACTTGAGTTGCTACACCAGCTCTAACCAAATCATCCCAACGTTGAGCCTCAAAAGCAAGCTCCAAACGTCTTTCCAATAAAATAGAAGTTCGCATTTGTGTTTGCGAAGCTGCAGTAATATTGGAAAGCCCAACACGTGTTCTTATGGTATTTAATGTAGCTGCAGCACCTGCAAAATCGCCAGTTTCGTTTTGCGCTTCAGCTTTCAACAAAATGATATCAGCCAATCTTAATAAATAAAAGTCATCTCCACTTGCCCATCCTGCAGGATGAGATTGTTTATTATTGAAAGGAGTTGGCGTATTTATATTTTGACACGGATTCCAGTTTTCATCAGCCCAACTTATAGGGTCTCCGTTAGCATCTCTTGTTAAAAATAAAATATTAACACCCTTTCTTACATTATCTCCTGCTGCATCATATGCAGCAACTAAGTCTTTTGAAGGAACACAATATTTCTGCCAACCATCTTCAGGAGCTAAATACAATTGTACACCCCAACAAGATGCATCCCAGTTTCCCTCTTCATAGGGAATTACCAAAATCGACTCAGCGTTGTAATCGTGATTGCCATCAAAAACTTGTGCATAGCTAGATAAAAGTGAATAGCCTGCTGGACTGCTAATTACAGCATTACAATATTGAAGTACCTTGCTATAATCGCGATCACTTCTTTGTGCCCATGCTTTTGCAAGCATTGCATTAGCTGCTCCTTTGGTTGCACGAGATTTATTTACAGAAGGTATGTTGGCAGTAGAAGAACCAGATGCTCCACTATACTGATTCGGCAAATTCGTTGCAGCCTTTTCTAAATCACGTACAATTTGATCATAAACCTCTTTTTCTGAAGCCCGTGCTTTACGCGTTTTGCCTGGGTCAGCAGTATTTGATTCCAATTCCAAAGGCACTCCGCCATAAAGTTTCACTAAATGGTAATAATGAAATGCTCGCAGAAAGCTTGCTTCTCCGATTATTTGTGTCTTCCGTTCAGCTGTTAATGCTGGATCGCTGATTTCCTCAATTTTATTTAACAAGACATTGCAACGCGCTATTCCATTATACAATGCTTTCCAATGAGCATAACTATGTGTGTTACTTGAAGGCAAAATAAATCTGTCATAATCGAAGAAAGTTTCTTCGTTGCCACCTCCAGGATATGCATTGTCTGAACGAACATCGCTTAGCATTACATTCTCCCATTGATAATAATCCGTTGCATAAAAGATGTTGTAGCATCCTGCTAATGCATTTTCAATATCTCTTGCAGTGCTGAACGCATTACCTGTTGTAAGAGATGTTACAGGTTTGTCGTCAAGAAACTTCTTGCACGATACAAATGGTACCAACCCTATCAATACCACTGTTAGTAATTTAATTGAATATTTTTTCATGATTACGTTTTTATTAATTTAGAAGGAAATATTTACACCAAAAACAAATTCTCTTGATTGAGGATAAGTACCCCAATCAACGCCAGGAGCAGCATTTTGATTTGTCGTACTGTTTGATTTACCACTGAATGCACTCAATTCTGGATCGAAACCAGTGTATTTAGTAAAAGTAAACAGATTTTCTGCTGTGATATAAACAAAGCAGCGATTCATCTTCCATTTTTTAGCAACATCATCTTGTAAACGATACCCTACCGTCAATGATTTAAGACGTAAGTAAGACCCTTTCTCTACATACCTTGTTGAAGGCAGTGAATTCCTCCAACTTCCAGGATTAGCACGAGGAATATCAGTAATATCTCCAGCTCGCTTCCATCTTCTTACTACTTCCGAACTTTGATTCATTACAAGAGCCATAGACTCTCCTAAGAGCTTAGTAGCGTTCATAATATCATTCCCACTTACACCCTGAAAGAAGACGTCTACACTAAAATTTTTATAAGAAATTGAATTGCTGAACCCGTACGTGAATTTTGGATTTGCATTTCCAATAATTCCAACGCTATCAGATGTACCTGCCTGATTCTTCATGAAAATAATATCTCCAGTCGCGGGATCTACACCTTGTGAAATTTTTCCATAGAAGCTACCTAACGGTTGTCCTGCTTTAACAATTGCAGTATTATAATTCGACCCGGCTGGATTTATTGTACCCACAACCAACTGTGTTCCTACAATATCCAACACTTTGTTTTTGTTAAATGAAATATTGAACTCACTGTTCCAACGTAAATCTGATTTTTCAATATTTTTTGAACTAAATGAAAATTCAAACCCTTTATTTTCAAGTGTACCAGCATTTTGCCAAGCACTTGAAAATCCTGTAGATGTTGGAATTGGAACAGCCAATAACATATCGCTTGTTGTTTTCTTATAGTAGTCAGCCGTAATCATCAACTTGTTTTTGAACAATCCTAAATCAAAACCAATATCTACTTGTTTTGTTTTTTCCCAAGTTAAGTCTACATTTTCAAGCGAACGTGGCACATAAGCAGTATGAACAACCCCGCCAATTAAATATTTTGGACCAGTTGTATCAACAATTCCAAACCGAGCATTTGCAGGAACAGCATCATTACCAACAATTCCCCATCCTGCACGAAGTTTAAATTCGGAAATACTAGAATTTGTTTTATTAAAGAAATCTTCTTCAGAAATTCTCCAACCAGCAGAAAATGAAGGGAAACTACCCCACTTGTTTCCAGGCGCAAATCTACCAGAACCATCCTGGCGGAAATTGGTGGTCAAGTAATATTTATTTTTGTAGTTATAATTCACCCTTGCAATAGCAGAAACACTAGAAATTTGTGTTTTTTCAGGTACTGGAGTTGACTTAACAGAACCTCCTTCTACAGATTGATCACCTCCAACCGCATTTCTAAAGTCTACAGAGTTTCTGTAAAGGTTGTCGGTATTTTGACGAGAAATCACAAAACCTCCTAAAGCAGAAAGATTATGACCATCAAATTGCTTTGTGAAATTAAATGTGTTTTCCGAAATCCAATTTTTCAAATTGTATTTATTTTCAGTAGCCAAACCATGCATCGTTCTTCCATATCTAGTTTGAATAGTATCTTGAAATGAAGTGAATATCCCATCAGAGTTTTCAAAACCAAATAGTGATTTAAATTTCAAATCTTTGTTAATGGTTGCCTCTACATACAAATTACCGCTTAGGCGATTGTTTACGAAAAGATGTTCAGGCTGGTATACAGTTGATACAGGATTTTCTAAATCATTAATGAAAGGACTTCTTGCATATTGTTTTGGATCATCTATATCGCGAATACCAATGATGGGAGCAGTAGTAACCAATCTGGCAATTACACCATTGCGATGATTTTCAGGAACATCTCTGTCTTTCCAATTTGCGTAAGCAAGACTAGCACCTACTTTTAAAAATGAAGTAACCTGATGATCAATATTTGCTTTAAGTGTTGCTCTTTTTAAATTATTATTTATAATGATACCATTTTGGTTGACATAAGCACCTGATAAATAGTAAGAGGTATTTGAGTTCCCTCCAGTAGCAGATAATGAATAGCTTTGAGAAAGTGCATTTCTAAAAGTTTCATCCTGCCAGTTAGTATTAGCATTGTACTTGTTCCAATCTGTAGTGGCTCCCAAATCAGTCGCTAATTCCTTAAACTGAGCGCTATTAAGTACATCAAGTTTTTTCCATGCTTGACTTGATGTTATTGAAGTATTGAATCCAATTTTTACTTTTTGGTTTTTTCCCCTTTTTGTGGTAATCAATACAACTCCATTGGATCCTCGATTACCATAAATTGCTGCTGAAGATGCATCTTTTAATATGGTTATGTTATCAATATCAGCTGGGTTGATATCGTTTATATTTTCTGTAGGTACTCCATCTACAATATATAATGGATCACTACCCGCAGTAATTGAAGAAGTTCCGCGAACGCGAATTGAAAATCCTGCTTGAGGTTGACCAGAAGAACGAATAATTTGTACTCCCGCAGCCTTTCCCTCAATAGCATATCCAAACTGAGTAGCAGGTCTGTTTTCAAGATCTTTTGATGATAGAGAAGAAATAGATCCTGTCAAATCCCTTTTCTTTTGTGTACCATACCCAACTACAACAACTTGATCCATTTCCGATGCACTACGTACTAGTTTTACAATAATACTTGTTTGGTCACCTACTACTACTTCTTGAGATTCGTAACCAATGTGAGAAACTACAAGAATTGTTTTTTCGGAAACTTCAATTGAAAACTTACCGCTTGCATCAGTTGTAGTTCCGAGGTTTTGACCCTTAACTTGGATGCTTGCACCCACAATTGGTCCACCTGTTTCGGAAATTACCAAACCTGTTAACGCCCTTACATCATTAATCTCAAAACTGCTCGAATTGATAGCCCATACAGGCTTGTCAGCAGCTGAAGCTTGCAAAGAAAGGAATAACATAAACAGCATGAATATGCTCTTAATGTTGTTCACTTGCAACAAACAATGATTAAAAGGAGGTGTATGCTCTCCAATAAATTTCATTTTTCTCATAACATAAATTTGTGTTTAAATAAAAAAAAGATACTTACATGACAAAATATCGCGCAATGTAATGAATTGATAGTTTATAAATGTTATGATATTAATCATATCTCAAAAATATTATTTTTCGATATAGGAACTTTAAAAAACAAGTTTAAGAAACTTATAAAAAAATAAACTGAGAGGTTAAATTTGTTATCAACTATCTGTTGATATTTATACAAAACATCAAATTCTGAATATTTTTTTGGCATTTGCAGTAGTTATCTCTCCTACCTGACCTATAGATACATTTTTACTTTTACTCAATTTTTCTGCAACATATTTCAAATAACTACTTTCATTCCGCTTGCCACGAAAAGGCACCGGAGCCAAATAGGGCGCATCGGTTTCTAAAACAATATTTTTCAAATCAATCGATTCCATTACTTTATCTAATCCCGAATTTTTAAAAGTCAACACCCCTCCGATTCCTAAATAAAAACCAAGATCTATAATTTGCTGCGCTTGCTGCACCGTTCCGGAAAAACAATGAAATACGCCACGCAAATTTCCTTTTTGATTTTTTTCAACAACGGCAATACATTCATCAATTGAATTTCGAGAATGGATTACAATTGGTAAATCGAAAGTAATTGCCCAATTTATTTGTCGATTGAATGCTTCGTATTGCTGCGTAGAAAAAGTTTTATCCCAGTAAAAATCAAGGCCGATTTCGCCCACTGCAATAAATTTTCTTTTGGCAAGTTGTTGCTCCACAAATAATAATTCTTTTTCAAAATCATTCTTAACTGAACAAGGATGAAGTCCAATCATTACCTCACATTTTTTTGGAAAAGATGCTTCAAATTTCACCATTTTTTCATAAGTCGTACTGTCAATTGCTGGCATTAGAAAAGAAGTAATTCCTTCCTTTTCCGCTCGCAAAATCATTGCTGTACTATCAGGTAAAAATTCATCCAAATAAAGGTGGCAATGAGTGTCGATAAACATAACCTGAAAAATGTAAAAATTAAAAAATATTAATGAATTAAACTATTGCATAGATTTGACATCTCAGAGGTGTAAAATTTTTTATTTCACAAAAATATTGATTGATTATGAAAACGCTATCAAACCTTACTCGATTATTGTTTATCTTTTTATTCTTTTCCGCTTTGTTATTTACCTCTTGTAAAAAAGAAGTAAGCAACAATACAACGCAGGAAGAAGAATTTGCTTCTAAATCAACTTCGGAAGCTGATGCTGAATCGGAAGTAATTTTTAACGATGTGTTTGACAATGTGATGGGAGCTGATGATGAAGTTGGCATGGCTGGAGTTGGCGTATTTGGGCAAGCAAATAGCTCAACAGGCTCAAGTAATACAACAGCTCGCGGCGATTCTCTTCATTGTTTTGTTGTAACCGTTACACGCCTTAACCCACCTTCCCCATTCCCTGTAAAAATTGTTGTCGATTTTGGAACGGGTTGCCGTGGACGCGATGGTAGATTGCGCTCTGGTAAAATTGTTACGGTATATACCAATCGTTTAGTAGTTCCAGGTGCTAAAGCAACAACTACTTTCGTTAATCATAAAATTGATAGCGTTAGAGTAGAAGGAACACACGTTGTTACCAATATTAGCACGTCTAATGTTCACAGATTTAAAAATGTAGTTGAAGGTGCAAAACTTACAAAACCAAATGGCAACTATACCGAATGGAATAGTGTAAAATATATAACACAAATTGAAGGACTTGGAACACCATACTTCCCAATTGATGATGTTTATAAAATTGAAGGAAGCGCAAATGGTAAAGTAAAAAGAGAGAATTTAATTTTTACTTGGCGCTCAGAAATTATTGAACCATTGATTAAAAAGTTTACTTGTAAGTGGCTTGTAAAAGGTAAAATAAAAATTGTTCGTCAAAATCTTTCCACTACTTCTCCTTGGATTGCAGTAATAAATTTTGGCCACGGAGATTGCGACAACAAAGCAATTATGACAATAAACGGAATTTCGCACGAAATAACGCTACCGTAAGATAGTAAAGCCTTAAACCTATTTTCTTTGGGAATGGATTTTTACAAAGGACTTGAACAAAAACTCAAGTCCTTTTTTTATTCTTTTTCAATTTCATTAATGAATTACTTTAAAACAATATCCTTTTTCAGTAAAATATTTAAGCAATTTTGGAAGCACATAACTCATGCGCGGAAATGCTTTTTCACTGTCGTGAAGAACAATAATATCTCCGTCTGTTATTTTTGATTTAATGTTTTCAAAGCATTTTTCCGGAGTCAATTCTTCTATCCAATCACCTGCAAGAATATTCCACATCACAATTTTAATTCCTTTTATTTTTTTATTCAAAAGCCGAATTTGCGACCATTTCATCCTTCCATAAGGTGGTCGAAATAATTTGGAATCAATTGTTTTTTGAGCCTCTAAAATATTTTGAAGATATGCTTCATCTGTTGTTTCCCATCCATTAACATGATTTTGTGTGTGGTTTCCTATAGCATGTCCGCCTGTAATTACTTGATTAAAAATTTGAGGATATTTATTTACATTTTCTCCAATGCAAAAAAAACTTGCTTTTGCATTGTATTGTTTCAACAACTCCAACACAAATGGAGTAATCGTTGGATGTGGGCCATCATCAAAACTTAAATAAAGTATTTTTTCTTTTGGGTAAATATCCCATAAACAATTTGGATATATTTTTTTTAGCCACCACGGCGTTTTTGTAAAAAAATGATCTTGTTTGAAAAAATTTAAAATCGCTTTTTTGTTGGACTTAATAAAATGGGGAGCAATTAATGTCATACTTACAAATATACCCAACGAAGTTGGGTAGCACTAATCAGCAATATATCTTTGTAGTATGAATGATTCGGTAAGAGTTCGGTTTGCACCATCGCCCACCGGTGGTTTACATTTAGGCGGAGTAAGAACCGTTTTGTTTAATTATTTATTTGCAAAACATAACAACGGAAAATTTATTGTAAGAATTGAAGATACCGACCAATCTCGCTATGTACCGGAAGCAGAAGAATATATTTTTAATTGTTTAAACTGGGTAGGGCTGCAACCGGATGAAAGTCCGATTCACGGTGGTGATTACGGTCCTTATCGACAAAGTGAAAGAAAAGAAATTTATAAAAAATATGCCGAACAATTAGTTCGCGATGGTTTTGCATATTACGCATTTGACACACAAGAAGAATTAGAAAAAATGCGACAAGATTTTAAAACTACACACAATCATTCGCAACAATACGATCATTCAGTTAGAATGAAAATGAAGAATTCAATTACATGTTCGACTGAAGAAGTTAACACTTGGTTGAAAGAAGGAAGAAGCCATGTTGTTCGGATTAAAATGCCCAAACACGAAAATGTTTCTTTTAAGGATATGATTCGTGGCGAAGTGCATTTTGATACTTCTGTTGTTGATGATAAAGTTTTATTGAAAGCCGACGGAATGCCAACCTATCATCTCGCAGTTGTTGTTGATGATTATTTAATGAAAATATCGCATGTCTTTCGCGGAGAAGAATGGTTGCCAAGTGCACCTGTGCATATTTTGCTTTGGAAATATTTATTTGGTATTGATGCAATGCCGCAATGGGCACATCTTCCATTGATTTTAGGACCTGTAGGAAAACTGAGTAAAAGAGACGGAGCCAAGCATGGATTCCCAGTTTTTGCAATGAACTGGACCGACAAAAACAATTCAGAAAAAACAGAAGGATTTAAAGAAAAAGGATTTTTACCAGAAGCGTTTATTAATTTTTTAGCGCTCTTAGGATGGAACGATGGAACAGAAAAAGAATTGTTTTCAAAACAAGAATTGATACAAAATTTTTCTATCGATCGAGTTCATGCAGCTGGTGCAAAATTTGATTACGAAAAAGCAAAGTGGTTCAATCATGAATGGATAAAACGGTTAGAGCTAATTGAATTAAAATCAAAAGTGAAAGATTTTTTTTCAGCACAACAATTTGAAATTAACGATTCTACTTTTTTAGAAAAAGTAATCGAACTTGTAAAAGACAGGTGTACTTTATTAACAGATTTTTATCCGCAATCAATTTTTCTTTTTGAAACACCGACACAATTAGATATTGCTTCCATTCAACCAAAATGGGATAATAAAAAAAATATTTTTTTTACAGAATGGATTTTGCAATTAACTGAAATGATTAATTGGGATGCCACTTACATCGAAGAAAATTTTAAAGCATTAACTAACCTACATAATATAAAAACTGGAGATTTACTTTTGCCACTTCGTATCATGTTGGTTGGTGGTAAATTTGGACCGCCGGTTTTTCAAGTTGCCGCTTTAATTGAAAAAAAAGAGACAATCAAAAGAATTGAAAATGCGTTGAAGCTTTTTAATTCCTAACTTGTCATTCTATCAATTTTTATGAATAGACCTATCAGGATTTTAGTTGCAAAAGTTGGACTTGATGGACACGACCGCGGTGCAAAAATTATTGCCACTGCGTTGCGTGATGCAGGCATGGAAGTAATTTATACCGGATTAAGACAAACTCCGGAAATGGTTGTAAATGCTGCACTTCAGGAAGATGTAGATGCAATCGGCATTAGTATTTTAAGTGGGGCACATTTAACTATCTTTCCAAAAATAATTTCCTTAATGAAAGAAAAAGGAATGAATGATGTGTTGCTGACCGGCGGTGGAATTATTCCTGAAGAAGATAAAAACAAATTAGTTGAAATTGGCGTTGGCGAATTATTTGCGCCTGGAACTGCCACTGTCGAAATATCAACTTATATAAAAAATTGGGTAGAAAAAAATAGAACATTTTAATTTCAACTTATGTACAACACTTTATTGACTTCGTTAGAAAATAATATTCTACTTGTTACAATCAATCGTCCTGATAAATTGAATGCATTGAACCAACAAGTAATGCAAGATTTAGATAAAGTATTGAATGAGATTTATGAAAATAAAAACATAAAATCTGTAATCATTACAGGATCTGGAAATAAAAGTTTTGTTGCCGGTGCAGACATTGGTGAATTTGTTGGAGCTACAAACGAACAAGGAAAATTGTTGGCAATGAATGGTCAAACTATTTTTTCTAAAATTGAAAATTGTCCCAAACCAATTGTGGCTGCTGTAAATGGTTTTGCTTTGGGTGGTGGTTGTGAACTGGCAATGAGTTGCCATTTTAGAATAGCAACAGAGAATGCTAAGTTTGGTCAACCGGAAGTAAACCTAGGATTAATTCCCGGTTATGGCGGCACGCAACGCCTTGTTCAATTAATTGGAAAAGGACGTGCATTGGAATTATTGATGACAGGAAATATGGTTGATGCAACATCGGCTTTACAATTTGGTTTGATTAACCATCTTGTTTCGCAAGAAGAATTAATTCCAAAAGCAATTCAGATTTTAACAACAATTAATAACAAAGCTCCCTTGGCAGTAGCTGGCTGTATCACTGCTGCCAATGCAGTTTTCGATGAAAAACAAAATGGTTTTCTTACAGAAATTGAAGAATTTGGAAAATGTTTCGACACAGCGGATATGAAAGAAGGAACGAGTGCTTTTTTAGAAAAAAGAAAACCAAATTTCTGTGGTTGTTAATTTGTTGTTTTTTTTGAATAATTAATTTTTAACCGAATTTGTAAAAATAATAATCATGGAATATCGGATTGAAAAAGATACAATGGGCGAAGTAAAAGTTCCTGCGGATGCATATTTTGGTGCACAAACGCAACGTAGCATTGATAATTTCAAGATTGCGCAAGACATAAATCGTATGCCAAAACAAATCATTTATGCATTTGCCTATTTAAAAAAAGCTGCAGCAATCACGAATTACGAAGCAGGTGTTTTGTCAAAAAATAAATCATTATTGATTGGAAAAGTTTGCAACGAAATTATTGCTGGAAAATTAGACGAATATTTTCCATTGGTAGTATGGCAAACAGGAAGTGGCACACAAAGCAATATGAATGTAAATGAAGTAATTGCTTACAGAGGACATGTGCTTTCCGGCGGTAAGCTTTTTGATAAAGAAAAAAAATTACACCCAAATGATGATGTAAATAAATCGCAATCATCCAACGATACTTTTCCTACTGCAATGCATATTGCAGCATATAAAATTTTAATTGAATCAACTATTCCGGGAATTAAAAAACTTAGGGATACACTTTTCGATAAAAGCAAAACTTATAAAAAATTAGTAAAAATTGGGCGCACTCATTTTATGGATGCAACGCCACTAACACTTGGTCAAGAATTTAGTGGATATGTTTCTCAATTGGATCATGGATTAAAAGCCATCACAAACACATTATCTCATTTAAGTGAATTAGCACTCGGAGGAACAGCAGTTGGTACAGGAATTAACACGCCAAAAAATTACGACAAAAATGTAGCAAAGCAAATTGCAAAACTTACCGGATTACCTTTTGTAACTGCAAAAAATAAATTTGAAGCATTGGCAGCACACGATGCAATTGTAGAAGCACATGGTGCATTAAAAACAGTCGCAGTTAGTTTGATGAAAATTGCAAACGATATTCGTATTCTTTCTTCCGGACCAAGAAGTGGTATTGGTGAAATTTTTATTCCCGATAACGAACCTGGATCTTCTATCATGCCAGGCAAAGTAAATCCTACACAATGTGAAGCATTGACGATGATTGCTGCACAAGTTTTAGGAAACGACGTTGCTATTAACATTGGCGGAGCTACTGGCCATTTCGAACTCAATGTTTTTAAACCAATGATGATTTATAATTTTTTACACAGTGCAAGATTAATTGCCGATGGTTGTATATCATTTAATGACAAGTGTGCAATTGGTATTGAACCAAACGAAATCAATATAAAAAAACATGTTGATAATAGTTTGATGTTGGTTACAGCACTCAACACAAAAATCGGTTACTACAAAGCTGCGGAAATTGCACAAAAAGCACACAAAGAAGGAACCTCATTAAAAACGATGGCAATCAAATTGGGCTACTTAACAGCAGACCAATTTGATGAATGGGTGAAACCTGAAAAAATGGTTGGACATATTAATTAATCATCACTTTTTTCAACCAATTCGTGCTTTCCAAAAAATCTCTTTTGAAAAATAAAAAGTGAAATTCCTCCAACAGAAATTGCTGCATCTGCAATATTAAAAACTGGACTGAAAAATTCAAATTCTTCTCCACCCCAAAAAGGAAACCAAGTTGGAAAATTTGTTTTAACAATTGGGAAATAAAGCATGTCCACAACACTTCCATGTAAAAGAGAAGAGTAGCCATTCGTGGAAAAAGTTGCAATGCCGGAATAAGAAAAATAATCTTTAACTACAGAATCAAAATGCAACCCTTTGTCAAATATCATTCCATAAAACATACTATCAATTAAATTTCCTAATGCTCCAGCATAAATTAGCGATATACAAACTATGTATCCTTTGTGATAATTTTTCTTTGTAATCTTAAAAATATACCAAGTACCAAAAACAACTGCCACCAATCGAAACAAAGTCAACACTACTTTTCCGGTTTCGTTGCCCATTTTTAATCCCCAAGCCATTCCAGAATTTTCGATAAAATGCAAATGAAACCAAGGAAATATTTCTGCGACATTTCCTGTTGCAAAATTTGTTTTTATCCAAATTTTTAGCACTTGATCAGCAAGTAAAATTCCAACAACTAACAATATTGTATTTCTTATTTTCATTTACAAAATTTAAATCGCAAATATAATTATTTAGGTTTTGCAGTTGGGCTCATTGTTGCAAACTTCTATTCCTGAAAATAAACACGTTTTACGCGCTGCGAAATCCACGTCATTATTTCATATGGAATTGCATTTATCCAATTTGCAATTTTTTGTATCGGAAGTTCTTTTCCAAAAACGATTACTTGGTCCTGTACTTTTACTTCAGGAATATCTGTAATATCAATCATCGTCATATCCATACAAACCATTCCAATTACGGGAGCCAGTTTTCCGTTGACCCACATTTTACCAATTCCATTTCCAAATCTTCGACTATACCCATCGGCATATCCAATGCGAACAGTAGCAATCTTTGAATTTCTACGCAAGATTCCTTTTCTTCCATAGCCAACCGTTTCGCCTTTTTTTAATTCTTTTATTTGTGCGATTGTAGATTTTAAAGTTGCAACTGTTTCCAAATTTAATTTTTTATCATCCGAATTATTAACGCCGTATAATCCAATCCCCAATCGAACCATATCAAGCTGCAAAGCTGGATGCCGAATGATTGCAGCCGAATTGCTTAAATGTTTTAAAATATGGTGTCCAACTTTTTGTTCTACTTGCAAAGCCGCAGTTAAAAATTTATTTTTTTGTTGAATCGTAAATTTATCGCCCAATTTGTTTTCGCTAAAAGCAAGGTGAGAATAAATACTTTTTACTTTAACTATTTTTTCAATTTTTATTACTTTGCAAAATTTTTCAATTTCATTTATCGAAATTCCCAACCGATTCATTCCTGTTTCAATTTCAATATGAATTGGATAATTATTAATGCCGACCTTTTTTAAATATTTTTGAAACGAAGTCAACATTTCAAAAGAATAAATAACCGGTTCCAACTTATTTTCAATTATCGATTCAAAAGCATTTTCTTCAGGATTCATTACCATGATCGGAGTTAAAATTCCGGCTTTCCTCAACTCTAAACCTTCATCGGCATAAGCAACTCCAAAATAATCAATTTGATTGTATTTCAGTACTGTCGCTATTTCCACCTCACCCATCCCATAGGCAAATGCTTTTAACATTGCCATAATTTTTGTTTTTGGGAAAAGCAAATTTTGAAAATTTTTAAAATTGTTCGTTACAGCATTTAGATTGATTTCTAAAGAAGTTTGATGTGATTTTTGTTCGAGCAGTTGAATGATTTTTTCAAACTGAAACACTCTTGCTCCTTTTACCAATATCGTTTCTTCTTTGAATTTTTGTTCTCGAAAATGCCCAATAAAATTTTCTATTGAAGAAAACAATTCCACTTTTATTGCTTCGTTGGTTAACTGATTTTTAAAATTCAACCATTCTGTAATTTGAACTCCAATTCCAATTACACGATTCACTTTGTGTCGAATTAACTCCAATGCAATTTTTTGATATAACAATTTATTATTTAACCCTGTTTGAAAAAAATCAGAGAGAATAACAGATTTAGTTCCAGTTAAATTTTTATGCTGAAGAAAATCAAGTGCAATTTGTAAAGAACTGAGATCGGCACTATAGCTATCGTTGATAATTGAACAATTATTAATTCCCTTTTTTAGTTCCAATCGCATTGAAATTGGTTGCAACAACTTCATTCCTTTTTTTATTTGCGTTTCATTTAATTGCAAATACAAAAGCACACACCAGCAAGTTATCGCGTTTTGGATGGAAGCATCGTCAGTAAATGGGATAAAAATATTGAGTTCTTTATTTTTATAGTTTGCTATAATTTCAGAACCATTTGCCTGTTTTGAAATTTTTATTATTTGTAAAACAGCTCTTTTCGACTTTCCCCAGGAAATAATTTGAATAGGATTTTTCTCTTTCTTTTGAAATTCTGTTTTGATTTTTTTTGTAATTATTTTATCAACCAGTTTTTCATCGGCACAATAAATTATAAGTTTAGATTCATCAAACATTAATATTTTTTCTTTTATTTTTTGTTCTAACGATTGAAATCCTTCGCTATGTGCTTCGCCAACATTTGTTAAAATAGCAATGTCGGGACAAATAATTTTTTGCAAATTTTTCATTTCATTCGGTTGCGAAATGCCTGCTTCAAAAATTCCGAGTGTGTGTTGTTTGTTTATTTCAAACACACTCATCGGTACACCGATTTGAGAATTATAACTTTTAGGACTGCGAACAATTTCATACTTTTTATTAAGTAATTGAAAAAGCCATTCTTTCACAATAGTCTTTCCATTGCTTCCGGTTATTCCAATTACTTGAAACCCCTTTTTAAAACCTAATCTATGAAATCTTGCAAGTTGCTGCAATGCAATTAATGAGTCCGCTACTTTTATAACATTCGCTCCGGGAAGTGCTTCCAATTTTACATCTTGGCTTACAATAAAATTTCTAACACCTCTTTGAAATAAATCATAAATAAAATCGTGACCGTTTTGACGACCAACCGAACCTTTTAATGCAATAAAAATGGAAGAATCAATTGAAAACAATTGACGACTATCAAAAAAAACATTCTCTATTAACTCGTTACTATTTTTCAGCAAGAAGTTGCCATCAATAATTTTACAAATTTTTTCAATTGAATAGTTCACTCAATAAAATTATATCTTTTTTTGTTTCTTACTTTCTTGAACCGAATACGCAATCGAACCAGCGAGACAAATTCCAATGATAATTAATGAAATAAATACAGGAACTTTTACATGAAAGTATTCAGCTAGCATTTTCGCCCCAATAAATATTAACACAATGGCAATGCCTTGTTGGAGATACGCAAATTTATGAACGGCTCCTTTCAATAAAAAAAATAACGACCGTAGCCCAAGCACTGCAAAAATATTACTAGTAAAAATCACTAATTTATCACGAGAAATAGCAAATACTGCTGGAATACTGTCAAGTGCAAATACAATGTCTGTGGTTGCCAACAAAATAATTACTACAAATATATTTGTAAATAGACGTTCCCCATTTTTTACAATTATGAATTTTCCACTTTCATCATCGGGTGCAAGTTTTAACACTTTAATTAAAAAATTGTAAACAGAGTTTTTTGAAAGATTAAATTCTTCTTCATGCTTTACAGCAAATATTTTAACCCCCGTGTAAACTAAAAATGTACCGAACACATACAAAAGCCAAACAAATTTTTCAATCAGTACAATGCCAACCGAAATAAAAACAATGCGAAAAATGATTGCCATCAAAATTCCAATTAACAAAGCACGTGGTACATGCTTTTCGGGTATTTTTAATACAGAAAAAATCAAAATGAAAACGAAAATATTATCCATGCTAAGACTCCACTCCATCAAATAAGCACTGAGGTACTCGATTGCAATATTTTGTCCTTTTTCGAACCAAATAAATCCCATAAAAAGCAGTGCCAACCCTACCCAAATCGCTGTTTGCCACAGCGCTCTTTTCATGCTAATGACTGAAGATTTTTTACTCAATAAACCCAAGTCAAAAATGATGGCAATTATTAAAACAATCCCAAAAACCAGATAGGATATTTGATCAGTGGTCATAACTATTATTTAGAAAATGCAAAGTTAATTAAAGGATTTTAGATGTGAAAAGTAATGCCAATTAATTTCAAATTGTATATTTTCTTTTTCTAAAATATTGAAAAATTATACCAGCGAAAACGATAATAATTACAGGAAATCCAACATTAAATAATTGCCAAAATAATTTTTGCTCTTTCACTTTTTTGGAATCTAATAATCGCATTGCAATTTCTTTATTTCCTGCTTCAATTATTCCCACATCGTTTGTTAAATATTCTAAACAATTTTTTAAAAAATTTGCATTCGCCATCGGAATAAAATATTTTCCGGATTCACTTTTATTACTGAATGTGGTATAAGTATATTTATTCCAACCCATTGGCAGCGGACCAAACTCCGAACTTATTTCATTCAAAACAAAATCGCCATCTGCTACTACAATTATTTTATTTGCGAGTGGCGAATTTTCTTTAAAAGGAACACCAAGTGACACAAGTGAATCTTTTAACATTTTTCCAACTCTGTATTTATAGATTGATTGAAAACTCCCTTCCAGCAAAGCGGCAACGGGGATACTATTTTGGTTAAACTTTTCATCTTGCGGCACCATTTTATTTTCATTCAAACTTATCAATGCAGGAGTTGAAATAGTTCTTGAATTGGTTGATGAACTTAATAAGATTGTTTTTTTAATTCCATTCGCAGAAATTGTATCAACACTATTTACATATTGTCCACGAAGTAAGTTGAGTCCTCGATTGATAATATGTGAATTGGTTGATTGAAAAACAGGAAAATAATTCCATTGCAAAAATTCAGTTTGTGGATTGGATGCCGATCCGCCAACTACAAATTCTAAAAAATCACATTGCAAATCCATTACTAAATCTTGATTAATTCTAATTCCATATTGAAATAAAAGATCTTCAAGATTCAGATTTCTATCATAAGCAACCGTTTGCATTTTATTGCGCAAGCTATCTTGCTCGGCATTGAGTGCATCTACAAAAAATAACACGTTTCCACCACGCATTACAAACTGATCAATTTTTAATTTTTCATCTTCGGTAAATTGAATAGAAGGTTTTACAATCATTAACACATTAAATGTATCCGGAATAAAAGTTTGTTTTGCAATATTGAATGTGAACAATTGAAAATTATTTTTTAAACTTTCCTGAATTGCAAATGTTTCAGGACCAGTTGGTTCTCCATTGCCGACACTGTAAGCCACGAGCGGTTTTGCGGGTTTTAACAAACTGTGAAATGTTTTTAAAAACTGATACTCCAGTTGTGCTTCCGCACTATTTATTTCATTTTGAGAAACAACACTATTGCCTTCAGGATAAAGATTTACAATTGCTTGTTGCCCTTTGTAAGAAATAATTGCAGTTGGAAAAACAAGTTTTTGTTGCTGTCCTTCGCTAAGTTGAACAGTTAAATTTATTGGCGAAATACCCATCGCCAGTAAAGTATCGCGATAGGTGACACTATTAGTTCCGGGAAAAATTTCGAGTGGAGAAATGAATTGATAATTGATTTTTGAACCTTCAATCCGTTTTAAATTCATTAAAAAATCTTCTGTGGTATTTGCCATTTTTTGAAACCCTGATGGAAAATCACCTTTTAAGTAAACTTCAATCTGAATTGGCTCTTCTAATTTGCGAACAAATGTTGTTGTTGCTTCGCTAAGTGTAAATCTTTTTTCTTTGGTTAAATCAAACCGAAAATAAACTAAGGAAGAAATTATATTTATTACTATTAAAACAATTAGCAGCAGCAACCACCAAAACTTTGAGCTCCACAATTTGTAAATAATTTTTTTCATGCACTTAATTACAGTTGTTTCATTTTTCGAAAAGTGATGGAGAAAAATAATCCAATTACAGATAGAAAATAAATCAAATCTCTGGTGTCAACAAGCCCGCGACTAATATTTCGATAGTGAAAATCAATCCCCAACATTTCTACATAATAATCCGTGCCACGGCTTAAAAACGGCAATCGACTAAGTGCATTGAATCCATAAAACAACAGTCCACAAATAAATAATGATAGCATCATTGCAACAACTGTACTCTTGGTGAAACTACTTGAACAAATTCCTATTGCTGTAAAAACTGCAGCCAGAAAAAATAATCCAATATACGAACCAGCCGTAGCGCCAGTATCAATGCCATTTCCGGAAGAAAGTGATTGTATTGAAATTAGATAAAGTAAAGTTGGAAAAATTCCAATTAAAACTATTATCAAATTTCCGAAATATTTGCCTGCAATAATTTCTCCCCTTTTTAATGGTTTTGTTTGTAAAATTTCGAATGTGCCGGATTGAATTTCTTCGGAAAAACTATGCATGGTAATTGCAGGAATAAACAATAGCAGCAACCATGGCGCTAGTTGAAAAAAACTTTCAAGTGTGGCATATCCAAAATCTAAAATATTATCATCAAATACAAAAAGAACAAACCCGTTTATTAAAAGAAAAATTGCGAGAATGACATATCCAAAAGGATTGTTGAAAAAATGACGAATTTCTTTTTTACAAATGGCCCACATAGTTTGTGCAAAATAGTGAAAATAAAAAATCTTCCGATTGTGGAAGATTAAAATAATTATTAAATACGTTTTATTACACAGCAAAACTTTCGCCGCACCCACAAGTTCGACTTGCGTTTGGATTACTGAAATAAAACCCTTTCCCATTCAACCCATCAGAAAATTCGAGTGTGGTGTTTACCAAGTATAAAAAACTTTTTAAATCAGTAACAATTTTTACTCCGTTATCTTCAAATTCCTGATCGACCGGTTTTTTTTCATTGTCAAAATCAAGTTTATAACTTAAGCCGGAACAACCGCCACCAACTACACCAACTCTTAAAAAGTAAGATGCATCATCGACAACTCCTGCATCAGTCATCAATTGGCGTACTTTTGATTTTGCTTTATCGCTTATGTAAATGCTATTGTCCATTAAACTATTTAGTTAAAATTTGTTTTAAGAATAAAATCAATTAATGCACTACACTTTCTTCAAATTTAATTTCTTCTAACCCGTTTTTTTGACGATAATCGTTTACCGCTGCTTTGATAGCATCTTCGGCAAGTACGGAACAATGAATTTTTACTGGAGGAAGATGAAGCTCTTCTACAATTGTCATATTATCAATCGTAATGGCTTGGTCAACTGTTTTACCTTTCAACCATTCCGTTGCAATTGAGGAAGATGCAATTGCAGATCCACAACCAAAAGTTTTAAATTTTGCATCGGTAATAACTCCGGTAGCATCATCAACTTCTATTTGCAAACGCATTACGTCTCCACACTCAGGTGCACCTACCAATCCTGTGCCAACATTTGATTTACTTTTATCAAGTGTTCCTACATTTTGCGGATTTTGATAATGTCTGATAACTTTTTCTGAGTATGCCATAATAATTTTTTTTAATAATTATAAATATTAATGATGTGCCCATTCAATGGAATTCATATCTATTCCTTCTTTGAACATTTCCCAAAGCGGACTCATTTCTCTTAATTTTAAAACCGTTTTCGAAACTGCTTCAATCGTGTAATCAATTTGTTCTTCGGTTGTAAATCTTCCTAATCCAAATCGTAAAGAACTATGTGCTAAATCATCTCCCAATCCCAATGCTTTTAAAACATACGACGGCTCTAAAGAAGCTGATGTACAAGCCGAACCTGAAGAAAGTGCAATGTCTTTATTAAAGCCCATCAACAAACCTTCTCCTTCTACAAATTTGAAAGAAATATTACTTACATGCGGCAAACGGTTTTGTTTATGCCCATTCAAATATGCTTCTTCCAACCCAAGCAAACTGTTTTCTAATTTGTCGCGCAATTTTACAATTCGTACCGCATCCTGTTCCAATTCGTTTTTACAAATTTCACATGCTTTTCCAAATCCAACAATTCCCGGAACATTTAATGTACCACTTCGCATTCCTCTTTCGTGCCCACCACCGTCTATTTGTGCAGTAACTTTTACTCTTGGATTTTTTCTACGCACATAAAGTGCTCCAACTCCTTTTGGTCCGTACATTTTATGTGCAGTAAATGCAAGTAAATCAATTCCATCTTTATTAACATCAACCGAAATTTTTCCAACCGCTTGCGTAGCATCTGTAAAAACCAAAACTCCATTTTTCTTTGCAATAGCGCTTATTTCTTTCATTGGCATTACCGTACCAATTTCATTATTGGCATACATAATGGCAATAAGAATTGTAGTTGGTTTGATAGCTGCTTCTAATTCATCTAAATTAATAATACCATCGTCGTTTACTTTCAAGTAAGTAACTTCTCCGCCTTCTTTTTCAATATGCTTGCATGTATCTAAAACAGCTTTGTGTTCAATATTGCAAGTGATAATATGATTGCCTTTGCTTTTGTACATTTCAAAAACACCTTTGATTGCCAAATTATCCGCTTCGGTTGCACCCGAAGTAAAGATGATTTCTTTGGCATCGGCACCAATTAATTGAGCTACTTGTTCCCGCGCATTATCAACTGCACCCTCTGCCTGCCAACCAAAAGGATGATTTCGGCTTGCGGCATTACCAAAACTGTTTGTAAAATACGGAACCATCGCTTCTACAACTCTTGGATCGCACGGAGTTGTAGCATTATGATCTAAATAAATAGGAAGTTGCACCATTTTTATTCAATATTTTCTGCTGCAAAGTTACTTCAAACAAACGATGTTTCTTGTTTGATTTCAAAAGTTAAGTTTATTTTTACCAAATTCGAAAACAAAGCATTTAAACAAGCCATGCAAAAAATTGAACATATTGGCATTGCGGTAAAAAGTCTTGAAACTTCAATCCCTCTTTTTGAATTGCTGCTTGATACTAAATGTTACAAGACCGAAACCGTGGAAAATGAAATGGTAAAAACGGCTTTTTTTGATACCAAAAACGGTAAAATAGAATTGCTGGAAACGACAGCCGAAAATGGCCCGATTGCAAAATTTTTAGCCAAAAAAGGCGAAGGAATTCATCACATTGCTTTTGAAGTGGCGGATATAAAAAAAGAAATGGCGCGATTGGAAAAAGAAGGTTTTGTTTTACTGAACACCGAACCTAAAAAAGGAGCAGATAATAAGTTGATTTGTTTTCTTCATCCAAAATCTACAAATGGTGTGTTGATTGAACTGTGTGAATCGTGTTAAGTATTTTATTTCGTTGGTAGCCATGCACAGGGCAACGCATCATACCAATTTATCTGCCGTAGGCATGACGATGGCTTTAATAGCATTAACTTTTTTCGTCCACTGCACTATCTGTTTCCGTGTTTAATAACCCCAAAATATCTACGGCAACTTGTGCTGCAATTTGAGAAGCATCTTTTTTGTTAAATGCTTTTCCTTCTGCAATTTTTTCGCCATCTACCATTGCGCCAACTGTAAATAAACGACGGCCTCCTTCTATTCTTTCTTCAATAGTTTCAAATTCCAATTGCTTTCCGCCTTTGTTTGCCCAGCCGTACAATTTGTTTTTGTGGTTAATTTCAAGATTTTCCAAATCATCTACAAACATGTGCGGAATAAGGATTTGCTCTTTTACCCATTTAGCCGTTTTTACATAACCACGATCCAAATAAATTGCACCAACCAACGATTCAAGTGTGTTTCCAAAAATCTGACTCATGTTGAGTGCACCATCTATTCGGTTATATTGCGTAAGTTTTTTCAGTCCCATTCGAATAGCAATATCATTTAATTGTTGACGATTCACCATCTTGCTTCTCATTTCTGTAAGATAACCTTCTCCTTTATATGGATAACGCTTGAAAAGATAATCGGCAACTAATGCACCAAGAATTGCGTCGCCTAAATATTCCAATCGTTCGTTGTTTTCATCGGATGATTCTTTTACGGAACGATGTGTAAAAGCAGTTTTGTAAAGTGCAAGATTTCCTGGAGTGAACCCTAACAAATTGCTTAATAACTTCTTGAAAGAAGCAGTTTTATTTTTATAAAAAAATGACTTAATAAAATCCACGGAAGTAAGCTACAAAATTTATGCGATTAAAATTAATTTGTATATTTTTTCATAATAACACAAGCATTGTGACCACCAAAACCAAATGTATTGCTAAGTGCCACATTTACGATTCTTTTTTGTGCTTTTCCAAAAGTGAAATTTATGCGAGCATCCAATTCTGGATCATCGGTAAAGTGATTGATGGTTGGAGGTACGATATCTTCTTGAACACTTTTAATACAGGCAATCGCTTCAATTACGCCTGTTGCTCCCAAGCAATGACCAGTCATAGATTTTGTACTACTAATATTAAGTTTAAAAGTATGTTCTCCAAAAACATCCAATATTGCTTTTACTTCTGCAATATCACCCAGTGGTGTTGATGTACCGTGTGGATTAATATAATCAACTTCGGAAGGTGCTATTCCTGCTTCGGCCAATGCAGCATTCATAACATTTTTTGCTCCAAGTCCTTCGGGGTGCGGCGCTGTAATATGGTACGCATCTGCAGATGCACCGCAACCAATAATTTCGCAATAGATTTTTGCGCCTCTTGCTTTTGCATGTTCCAATTCTTCCAACACTAATATTCCGGCAGCTTCTCCCATTACAAATCCATCGCGTTCTTTATCGTAAGGACGGCTAGCAGATTTTGGATCATCGTTTCTTTCGCTTAATGCTTTCATTGCATTAAATCCACCAACACCGGCTTCGTTAATTACACTTTCCGAACCGCCGGCTAAAATAATATCTGCCTTTCCCAATCGTAGCAAGTTGAATGATTCCATAATTGCATTGGAGGAAGAAGCGCAAGCACTTACTACCGCAAAGTTTGGTCCTCTAAATCCATGACGAATAGAAATATGACCGGCCGCAATATCCAATATCATTTTAGGAATAAAGAATGGATTGAATCGTGGCGTTCCATCTCCTTTTGCAAAATTCATCACTTCTTCCTGAAAAGTTACAATACCGCCAATTCCACTACCGAAAACAACACCAACTCTGTCGCAATTAATTTTTTCTTTGTCAAGATTTGCATCCTTCACGGCTTGGTCACTTGCAACAATTGCAATTTGTGCAAAGCGGTCTAATTTTCTTGCTTCTTTTTTCTCAAGAAAAGCCGTTGGGTCAAACCCTTTTATCTCGCAGGCAAATCTTGTTTTAAATTTTGAGGCATCAAAAAGTTTAATCATTTCAGCACCCGAAACTCCACTGATTAAGTTTTGCCAAAATTCATCTACTGTATTACCAATCGGTGTTAATGCACCTATTCCAGTAACAACAACTCTTTTTAATCCCATATAAATTTGGAAATTTTTTTAAAGATACACCGAGCAGATTTGCTACACAAGAAAACCGCCTTTGTAATTCGAAAAAATTACTAAGGCGGATTAATTTATTTTCTCCTCGTTACTGAAGAGTTGAACTTTTACTTTGCGTTTTCTTCCAAATAAGTAATCGCTTGACCAACTGTAGTGATGGTTTCAGCTTGTTCATCTGGAATAGAAAGGTTAAATTCTTTTTCGAATTCCATAATCAATTCTACAGTGTCCAACGAGTCGGCACCTAAATCATTAGTGAAGGAAGCTTCGTTGGTTACTTCTGCTTCATCAACTCCTAATTTGTCTACAATAATTTTCTTAACTCTTGATGCAATGTCTGACATATAACAATAGTTTAGTTAGATATGGTTGCAAAAATAGATTTTTTACATTAATCAACGCATTTAATAGGTTTTTTCTTTTAAAAAAATAAATCGTATTTAACATTAATTCGAATATTTTAGTAAACAATTGGTTGTAATTTTAATAATACGTAATTTGAACCCATCATAATTACTGCAATTCTATTTTATGGCTTTAAAGATTATAGACTACGGCACTTTTGAATACCAGAAAATGGTTAATCTGCGAAATGATCTTTTGAGAAGACCTTTAGGTCTTTCTTTGTTGAAAGATGAAATAGAGAAAGAGAAAGAGAATTTATTAATTGGTGCTTTTGATGATGATCAAATATTAGGTTGCTGTATGCTTGTACCACAAGATATACATACAGTTCGTTTAAGGCAAATGGCAGTTGTAGACGACCTTCAAGGGAAAGGAATAGGAAGAGCTTTGATGCGGTTTGCTGAAAATCTTGCACGCGATCACGGATTTAAAACAATTAGTATGCACGCACGAAAAAATGCAATTGGTTTTTATGAAAAAATGGGCTACAAAAGCAAAGGAAGTGATTTTATCGAAATCACCATCCCTCATGTAATAATGGAAAAAAAATTGTAACCAAAATTTCGGTTACTAAATCTCTTACTTATTATTCGATTGTTTTGCTTCAACAGTAAGCGTAGCATGAGGTACAGCACGAAGGCGTGCTTTTTCAATCAGTTTACCTGTTTTTCTACAAATACCATAAGTTTTATTCTCAATGCGCATCATTGCTTTTTCCAAATGATCTATATAAGTAATTTGACGACTGGCCATTTGAGATAATTGTTCGCGCTCCATGCTTACACTTCCATCTTCCATGGTCATATATCTACCCTCGTCCATATCGCCAGTTTCATCTTTTCTAGTTATTAACCCCTGCAAATAGCTCAACTCTTTCTTTGATCTTTCCAATCTTAACTGAATTAATTCCTTGAACTCTAAAAGCTCACCATCAGAATAGCGTTGTGTGGGAGCTGAAACAACCGCTTCCTTTGTATCTAAAATTGATCTCATAAAATCTGGTTCGTACTTTTTAGAGGCTTTTGTAGCAATTTTAGGTATAATAACTTTAGATACTTTGGCTGGCTCTTTTTTTATTATAGGTTTTATTGAATGCTTGCTTGTTGGTAAAGGTTTGGAAATCTTTACAACCACTTTTTTATGCACAACCTTTGCCTTTGGCTTTGCAGCTACTTTCTTTGCTATCGGCTTTGCTTTTACAACTATTTTTTTTGCAACTGGCTTTGCTTTTGCTGCCGGTTTTTTTACAGATTTTTTAGTTGGTGTCGCATGTTTTACAACCTGCTTTTTTACTGGCTTTACTGCTTTCTTAGGAGCTACTTTTTTCTTTGTTGGCATAGTTTACTCTTTTTTTAAAACTATTATTTTTAACATTTTTCCATTCACTTCAATTTCTAAACCTTCCGAAATAGTTGACAAAACTTCAAATTTATCTGCCAAAATTTCGGCGCAAATATAACTATTATACTTTGTCAATGAATTTTTCATTCTTTCGTCCGCCATTACCTGAACTACAATCCGATCCATTAATGCAAACCCACTATCCTTCCTTATTTTTTGAACACGATTTACAAACTCACGGGCATTGCCTTCATCTTCCAATTCCGGTGAAATAGTTATATCCAATGCAACGGTTAAATTCCCTTTTGTTGCCACCATCCATCCCGGAATGTCTTCGCTTGTTATTTCGATATCCTCAATTTGTAATAATAGGGATTCATTCCCAATCGACAAACTATATTGAAGGTCTTTTTCCAACACTGCTATTTGCTCCTCTGTAAATTGACTTAATAGCTGTGCAACTTCTTTCATTTTGTTTCCCAATTTTTTTCCAAGGGTTACAAAATTGGGTTTCACTCTTTTTTTAATAAATGTGTTACTCGCATCGAGGTATTCTATCTCCTTTATATTTACTTCCGACTTTATTAACTCTTCAACTTTTTGTAATTGAATTTTCATTTCACTGTTAAAAACCGGTATCAAAACTTTTTGCAATGGTTGGCGAACCTTAATGTTTACTTTTTTTCTAACAGATAAAACTAATGATGATGCTAATTGTGCTAGTTGCATTCTTTCTTCCAACTTTAAATCAATTGCTGATTCATCCACTTTTGGAAATTCAACATGATGAACCGATTCTGCAGCAAATCGTTTGCTAACAGCATTTAAATTTTGAAAAACAGCATCGCAGAAAAAAGGAGCAATCGGTGCTATCAATCTCGAAATCGTTTCTAAACATTCGTACAATGTTTGGTATGCACAAATTTTATCTTGTTCATATTCTCCTTTCCAAAATCTTCTACGGCACAAACGAACGTACCAATTACTTAAATGTTCATCTAAAAAATCTTCAATAACACGAGCAGCCTGCGTTGGCTCGTAGTCGTCCATAAAAGCAGTTGCTTTTTTTACTACACTATTTAAAGAAGAAAGAATCCATCGATCAATTTCCGGACGCTGCGCTAACGTAATATAATTTTCTTTAAATGAAAAACTATCTACGTTGGCATAAAGACTAAAAAATTGATACGTATTGAAAAGTGTTCCGAAAAATTTTCGTTGCACTTCTTTAATCCCATCTAAATCAAATTTCATATTCTCCCAAGGAGATGCATTGGAAACCAAATACCATCTTGTTGCATCTGCACCAAATGTTTCAATTGTTTTAAAAGGATCGATTACATTTCCTAATCGCTTGCTCATTTTATTGCCGTTTTTATCCAGCACCAACCCATTGGAAACACAAGTTTTATACGCAACCGAATCGAAAACCAATGCAGCAATTGCGTGTAAAGTATAAAACCAACCTCGCGTTTGGTCTACTCCTTCTGCAATAAAATCGGCAGGGAAAGATTTTTTAAACTCTTCTTTATTTTCGAAAGGAAAATGCAATTGTGCATAAGGCATCGAACCGCTGTCGAACCAAACATCAATTAAATCCGGAACTCTTTTCATCGGTTTTCCGGAATCACTCACCAAAATAATATTGTCAACAAATGGTTTGTGTAAATCGGAAACCAATTTATTGATTTCAATTTCAACAGCTTCTTTTGAATCCAATTTCATCCATCCCGAAGCAATTGATTTTCTTAATTCATTTTTAAGTTCTTCGATGCTTCCGATACATTTTTTTTCTTCGCCATCTTCTGTAAACCAAATGGGAAGTGGCGTTCCCCAAAATCGGCTGCGACTCAAATTCCAATCAACCATATTCTCTAACCAATTTCCAAAACGACCCTCACCTGTTGATTTTGGTTTCCAATTGATGGTTTGATTTAATTCCACCATTCTATCTTTTAGGGCAGTAGTTTTTATAAACCACGCATCCAACGGATAATAAAGAATTGGCTTATCGGTTCTCCAACAATGCGGATAACTGTGTTCGTATTTTTCTACTTTAAATGCACGATTTTCTTTTTTTAATTTTACGGCAATGTCAACATTCACATCTACATAATTGGAATCGTCTTTGTAATTTTTTACAAATCGATTACTAAATTCACCAAGTCCATCTACAAATTTTCCTTCACGATCAACCAATGTTAAAATTCCAATGTCGTATTTTTTTCCAACGCGAAAGTCATCAGCACCAAATGCCGGCGCTGTGTGCACAATTCCGGTTCCGTCTTCTGTGGTTACAAAATCTCCAATCAAAACGCGGAATGGTTTTGCAGTTGGTGTTTGCACCAAAATTTCTTTCATTGAATTTGCATTGAAAGAAAGTAGTTGCTCGTATTCGCAACCCGCCAATTGTTTTCCTTTGAATGTTGCTAAAATTGAATAAGGAATATTTTTCCCGTCATTTTTATAAACATCAATTGAAGCATTTTCATTTTCCGGTTTAAAATATTTTTCAAGCAATGCTTTTGCTAATATTACATTTACCGGAATATGCAAATACGGATTGATTGTTTTTACTAAAACATAATCAATATTTGCGCCAACCGACAATCCCAAATTTGCCGGAAGCGTCCATGGCGTTGTAGTCCACGCCAAGAAAAATATTTCTTCATTCTCAATTTTATTGAAAATGAATTCGCTTTTCTCATTGCGAACAGACTTAAACATAGCCACGCAGCTCGTATCTTTTACCATCTTATAAGTTCCGGGCTGATTGAGTTCGTGCGAACTAAGTCCGGTACCTGCTGCCGGTGAGTACGGCTGAATACTTACACTTTCATACAATAAATCTTTTTTAAACAATTCGCTCAATAACCACCAAACAGATTCAATGTATTCGCTTTTAAATGTTATGTATGGATCGTTCAAATCAACCCAGTAGCCCATTTTTCGCGTTATGTCGTCCCATTTATCTTTATATTTTAAAACCGCTTCGCGACATTTTTTGTTATAATCTTCTACCGAAATTTTAGTGCCGATATCTTCTTTTGTAATTCCTAATTCTTTTTCTACTCCTAATTCTATTGGCAAACCATGTGTATCCCATCCTCCTTTTCTTTTTACTTGAAAACCTTGCATGGTTTTATAGCGACAAACTAAATCTTTTAATGTGCGCGAAATAACATGATGAATGCCGGGCATTCCATTTGCACTTGGTGGTCCTTCATAAAATACAAAAGGAGTGGCGCCTTCTTTTTGAGAAACGCTTTTTTCAAATGTTTCATTTGCCTGCCATTTTGCAAGTATTTCCTGCTCAATTGCGGGTAAATTTAGCTCTGAAAATTCTTTGTATTTTAAACTCATAATCAATGCAAAAAGTGGGCAAAGTTAAGGAAAACAAGTTGGTCTAAAACCAAATGCTACCTATTGAATAGTTAGTTTTCTAACCGATTTAGCCAATAAAAAAATTGGCTTCTATTTTTTCATATTTACCTTTTGCTTAATTATATTATTTGTAAAACTGCAGCTACATTGCTACCTTTTATCTATTCATGTTGTAATAACAATGACGAAACCCTTTTAAAACTTAGCACCAATGCTTATAAAAAAAGTTCTCCCATCGGCAGGTAAAACTCCCGGACCTGGATATCCACCGGCTCTTCGTGTAAAATATTTTTCGTTAAACAAATTGTTTATTCCTGATTTTAAAGAAATCGTTTTTGAAAATTTATAGGAAGCTGTAAAATCAGAAACCAAATAAGATGGAATCAATCCACTATTTCCATTAGCAGTTGGCGTTAAAATATTGTTTGCATCGCTAAATGATTCGCCAACAAAACTACTTTGAAGTGTTATTAATAATTTTTTATAGCCAGTAGAAATTCCACCACGGAAAATATTTTCTGGAGCATTCTCCACCTTTTTGCCTTTTGTAGCAGCATCTTTATAATCAGTTTCGTATCGCGCATTTGTATAACCATACGAACCAAAAACAGTAAGAATCAATTTATTGTTTTGAGAAATTGCACGTGCAAGGTCAAATTCAGCAAATGCTTCTAATCCTTTGCTGGTGCTATTTCCAACATTTGTAATAAGCCGATACGACGGCGTGCCACTTATGGAAACTGTTCCAATACGATTATTGTATTGTAAATAAAAAGCAGAGATGTCAAACTTTAAATAATTTTTTATTTTGCCGCGGTATCCGAAGTCTAAATTATACCCTTTGGCATCTTTTAAATTAGGATCAACCACATCTGTAGTTGGCGGTGCTTGAAGGTTTGCAAACTGAATTGGTCGATAAGCTTCCGTAATGTTTCCATAAAATTCTGTATTGAAACTAACATGATATTCTGCCCCAATTCCTGCTAAAAATATTTTTCGGCTGCGCGAAATCGGTTGAAGTAATATTTCAGTTCCGTTTGCAGCATATCCATTTCTACCGGATGCTGCACCTTCCAACCATTCTATTCTAAAACCAGGAATTAAAAGTATTTTATCATTGATATGAAAAATATTTTCAATAAATATGGCTGCATTTTTTGAAACAAATTCAATATCCTTCGGATAATTTCCAATAACTGTTAAATCATAGTTTGTTCCTGTAGAACCAATGCCATCCGCCTTTCTACTCGTAGTTCCCGTATAAAACCGAACGCCTCCAGAAAGCGTATTTCTTAAACTTCCAAAATTATATTCTGTAATAATGCGACTTTCCAAACCATAATTGCGATAATTATCAACCTGTATTGTACGATTGTTATAGTTATTGGTTAATGAATTGATAGTATCATTTATTAAACTAGTTTTAAGAAAACCAACACTATTTCTATCGCCAATTGTTGCAAATAGTTTTGTATTCCACCGTGTTGTTTCGTTGAATTTATAATTTGCAATCATTGCCGGAGTTGTCCAAACAATATCAAACCAATTGCGACTGCGGAAACTTTGTTGTGGTTGTTGTGTTGCTTGCGCATCCGTTAACCCACCGGGCTGTTGGCTGCGAATATGCGAACGCATTACTTCAACCGATAAAGAAAATTTCGGATTAATAATGTATGTCATTGTTCCAAATCCGGAATTGGTAAAATATTGGCTATTCTGCCTCCAACCATCTCCATTTCTATAATCGAAAAAACTATAGTAATGAAGATTTTTTGTTTTACCACCAATTGCATTGTAAGAATTGAACAACGCATTGCTGCCAATTGTTTGTTGCGTTTCAAATTCAAACTTTTTAGTAACCTCACTTCCATTGCGAAGAATATAATTCACCAATCCTCCAAACTGTGGGCCATACTGCAAAGCACCTTGTCCGCGTACAATTTCAATTCGTTGAACAGCCTGCAATTGCGGATTATAATATGCTTCGGGATATCCAAACGGATCTGCTGAAATATCATACCCATTTTGTCGCACATTAAATTCCCAACTTCTATTCGGACTTAGTCCACGCGCAGAAATTCCAATTTGAATTCCACTAGGATCACTTTCCCAAATATGAATTCCCGACACTTTTGCCAACACTTGCCGCATAGTATTGGTAACTACATTTCCTTGCACATTATCTAAAACAATTAATGCATTTTTTTTACCAGCATAAATATTTGTGCCAACAACTTCCGGCATTTGTTGAACATCGCTGATACTATGACGACCTACAATAGTTATTTCTGGCAAATATTTGTGTATCGGAAGAACTGAATCTTGTTGAAAATTTTTACTGTTTTCTTGTGCAGTTATTAACAAACTTTGAACGAGGATTAAAATAATTAAACAACTATTTTTTAACATACTTTTTTTTGATTGCAAAACTCAGTGCTAGTACAACTCTATTGTTTTTGAAAACAGGAAAACTATTTATAGAATCGGGAAATTAATTGCACTCAAAGTCGAAGTTTGATTCCTGCATTTATAGAAGCCCCTTCGGTATGTGTCCAAATTTCATCAAAAGTTGGGAAGGCGTGATTCCCGTTAACCACTGGTTTGTATTTGCTTTGCCTTGTGTTGGTAAAATTTTCGAAATTGATATACACTGAAAATTTTTCCCAAATTTTTTCTGCCATAAAACCAAACTCCCAAAAATCGTTCGACTGTAATCCACTGGTCAAATATTGTTTTCCTGTATAATATCCTTCCAACCCTATTTTTAAAAATTCGTGTTTTTCATAAATCAATGCAGAATTTAATTTATGTTTTGGAACTAATGGCAAAAACTGATTATCCGTCAAATATTTTGCATTTGCATCGGTGAATGTATAACCCAAAAATAATTTAAAATTATCTTTGTAAATAAACTTTGCATTGGTTTCAAAACCAAGACTAACAACAGGTTGATAGGAATTAATAAAATAAAAACAATCAGGGTAATTGATAGAGTTTTGCAATAACAATGGTCTATCAATCTTTGTATAGAAAAAAAGTTGATTGAAACTTACAGCAATGTTATTACCAATTTTTGATTTCAAATTTATATCGGCAGTTCCGCCATAGCTTTTCTCTGATTTATTATTATTTAACTGCAGAATGTTTCGATATTGCATGGTTTCAGTTTGTTCTGTAAAAAGTGTTGGCGCTTTATATCCCATTCCTGCGCCAATACGTGATGAAAGCTGATTATTATATTTTATCAACAACGAAATTCTTGGCAATAAAAATAATTCTGAGTTTGAATAAATAGGGTTGGTGTATGTTGTTCCATCAAAACGAAGCCCCGATTCGAGTTTCATTTTTTCAGACAAGTCCCAAGTATCTTGAATATAAACCCCTGCAGTAAAATTGGCATTGTCTCTTTCATTAATACTGTTTTCATTTTCTTTAGACTTATCGTAAAAGATATTTCCTCCGGCAACAACTGAATGATTTGAAAAATTAGAAAGAAAAGAAATATCTGTAAAACTAAAATAATTGGTACCAGTAAAATAATAATTAGGCATTTCAATTTGTCTGTCAAAAATGGAAATGCTTTGTTTTATCGTCAACGATTTTTGTGAACTCAATTTTTTTTGTAATTCCAATGAAGTTGTATTTCTTATGGAATTATTTTCTTCAAAAAACTGATGCAAACTGTTTCCTCTTTTTTTTATCACTTGTACATCGCCGCCAATTCTTTTTCCTTTGCTAAATTCATTCCCAACAATTACCGTTGTTTTTTCATTGATATAAAAAAACAATTTGGGATGCAGTGTAATTGCTGTTGACTTTGGCAGTTCGGTAAAATCGTCTTTATCTACATCATACAAATTTTGATTACTCACCATTCCCAAAAAAGTAATTCCAATTTTTTTATTTCTTTTGGAAAAAAAATAGCCACCCGTTGTTTGTCCAATATTGGATTGATTAACAATAATATTGTTTTCAGTTTTTTCTTTTGGTGTTTTAGAAATGAAATTAACAACACCGGCAATTGCACCTCCGCCAAATAAAGTTGAGGCCGGACCTTTTATAATTTCCACTTGATATAAATCCAGCGGAGGAATCTCAAGAATACTTAATCCACTTGCGAAGTTGCCAAAGTTGGCAAATCCATCTTTTAAAAGTTGCGTGTAACGCCCATCCAGCCCTTGAATTCGAATACTTGCATTGCCACTAATTGCGGAAGTTTGCTGCACTTTTATACCGGTGCTTTCATTCAAAAGCATCGACACATTATTCGGTCGCATATTTGTTTTTTCATCAATTTCTTCCAGCTCAATTGTTTCAACTCTTGTTGGTGTATTGTAAATAGTTCGACTGGTACGGGTTGATTGAATGATCACTTCCTCCTCAGACTCTTCCTCTAGTTCAAGAAATATTTCAACAATTTGATTCGTAAAAGGCGCATTAAAAATTATTGTTTTTCCTTTAAACCCAACATAAGAAATAATTGCCTTAATTTTTTCTTGCCCGTTAATTTTCAATTCAACAATTCCGTTGCTATCAGCAATGAATTTTTCCAATTTACCAAAAATTAAAATAGTTGAGGATGGTAACGAATCTTTATTAGCGGCATTTAGAATTTTGATTCTAATAGTTTGTTGCCCAAAAGTTGAAACGGAAAACAGCAGCGCAATTATGAAAAATATTATTTTATTTTTTCCCACAAAGAAAATTAGATTAACAAAAGTAAAGAACAATGCTAATCCAAATTCTTCTTTTTTATTTGAAATACACGCGATAAATTAAACCCAAATCTAACTTCACCTTTTCCCCATTTCCCAACTGTTTCAGTAATAAAAGCTCGTTCATTCATACCTACTGCATTGGAAAAATGAAGTTGAAACACATGACCACCAGTTTCAATATCAAAGCCGAGTGAGAGTGGATTTTGAAAAGAAATATTGGTTAATGGATTTAGCACATAAAAATAATCCCAATTCACCGAAATTCTTTTTGATAAACGCATTCGCCCACCCACACCAACGGAATAAATATCGTTTTCGTCATTTGTTTCAACCACTAAATTTTTATGTACAAGAGTTGGCACAACTTGTAGAGTAAATGCTTCTGAAATTTTTCGGCCAATAATTGTTTGAAAATAATATCCCAATCGAGAAGAAAAATAATTTGGTCTGATAGGATCGGCCCATGGCATTCCATCAATTGTAATTCCTGAAACAATTGCAAATGTTACTGGAAAAGATTTTTCACCTGTCGCTTGCAAAAAAGGCGCATATTTAATGAACGCATCTACTTCCTTTTTAACGGTACTTCGGCCAACTCCAAACATTAAATTCTTTGTTATACCAAAATCAAACCCCATTCTCATCGTTGCTTGATCTAATCCGTACAAATTTTTATACCCTTGATTCAATAATCCGAATCGATGAAGAATTCGAAAATCCATTGTTCCTGGACGAACAAATTCCATCGAATGAGCATTGATAACTCGACAAGATTTAAATGCGTTTTTTACAATTTCTTTTTTGGGCTTGTCAACACTAATAAGTTTAAGCAAATCGTCATCTTGCGCCAACAAGTTATTGTTTAAAAAAAATAAGCTTATCATTAAACCAAAAAATGCAATTAATTTTTTCATGCTAATTTTATTTTCAATTTTTTAAAAGTTCTAGTGAACATGCAACTTTAATTGAAGCAATTTTTGCAACTTGCTCTGCCACAAGCGCAGGAATTGAAATGCTATAATCTTTAAGTACAATATTAAATTCGGCACTGGCATTTATTTTTCCATCTTTTACAGCCAATTTCCCGTTCGATTCTACATCTTTTGTTACTCCATGAATTGTCAATTTTCCTTTTACATTAACTGTGTAAACTCCATCTTTGTTATAATTCACAATTTCATTGTTGGAAATCTGACCTTTAAAAACTGCACTGGGAAATTTTTCACTCTCCACATAATTTTCATTGAAATGTTCTTGCATTAATGCACTGTGAAATTCAAACCCTTTCATTAATACAGAAAATTGAATTGCACCTGTTTTAGAATCTACAACACAAACCACACTTTTGTTCACTGCTTCAATTTTTTCGGGAGAGGCGGGGCTTGTTGCATTAAAGAATATTTCTCCACCTTTTGTGAAAAATCGCTGTGCGTTTGATTGAAGACTAAATGCCACCATCACAACTAACAATAATTTTTTCGTATTCATATATTGATTTTTAGTTTTTAATAAATTTCTGAAAATTATTTATTGATATAGCACCGAACTAAAATTAAATCAGATCCCAACAATTCATCTGCATTATAACCCGAACAAATACCTTTTATTATAACAACACTACCTTTGATAAGCTCACTGGCATTGTTCGAAGATGCACTGTCAATACTACAACGAACACTAGACATTGAGCTACTATCTCCCAGCGAAACTGTATAAAATCCTCGTTCATTTTTACTCACTTCTTTTACCATTCCTTCTACTTGTAGTAGTTTATCGTTGTATTTTTTCCCAGCAACAGAATCCAATTGTTGAAATTCTTCTAAATAAAACAAGGCAGTATTCACAAAGTCTGGTTTAGTAGATGCTGTATCCACTGGCTTTCTATTAACTTCTTTATAAATATAAACGGCAACAATGGCTCCAACTAAAATAAGTGCTAAAAGAATTAATTTGATTTTTTTTCTACTCATTATAAAAATTTTTAATTGTTAGGTGCCCCTGCATCAATCCATTTTTTTATTACAGCTATATTACAAACAGAAAATTTTGCAGCACTTTTTGGCATAGCAGAAAAACCACTTGCGTGTGAAATACACCCATATAGTTTTCCATTAGTTACAAGTGCTTTATCGGTAGTGTAAGTTCCCATTACAATCCCTCCGCCTGGAGAACCACTCGTATGACAAGAGTAACAACTTTGTTGAAAAAGTGGAACTATTTTTTGCGCATAAGAAATAGTTGCGACCGTATCGGTACAAGGCTTTGAAGTTCCATATAACAATGCTTCATTATCATAATAACAAGAAGAAACTGTTATAACAGTAAAACCCATTGCTAAAATGGCTAATATAAAATTTCGCATATTTAATTATTTAAAGTCCCGTTTGTAATCCATTTGGTCACTTGTGTAATTTCACAATCAGATAATTTGTTCCCCCCTGGAGGCATAGGAGAATAACCTGCTTGTTGTTTTATTGATCCTAAAAGTTTTCCATTCAACGCAACCGTCTTAATCCCTGTGTATGCAGATAAGTCAATATTACCTCCTAAATTTGACGGATTGTGACACCCAACACATTTATTATCCATTAATGGTTTTATAGCACCAGCGAATGTAAATACTGTTGAATCGCAACGTCCCACACAATAATTATTTTTTGCTCCTTGGTCGATCCATTTTTTTATTAATAATTTTTGTGCAGCAGTTAATGCCGGCATTGGAGCAGGAGGCATTCTTTCATCATTAGTTTTTATAATTGATTTATAAAGTTTACTTCTCGAAGCATCCCCTGCACGAACAGTGGACATGATATAATTATAAGTAGTTAAACGAATTCCATCCGCTGCCGTAATATTATCGTGACAACCTGCCATAGCACAGTTAGATATAATAATTGGTTTCACATCATTGATATAATATGATGTATCTGGGCTACATGCATTTGTAGCTGGTGTTGGTGGAATTTCTGGTCCAGGATCAAACAAAAGCTCATGTTTACAAGCTAAAATTCCAAAAACTAATACAGTTATGAAAACAAGTAGAATGGGGTATGATACCTTTTTCATCAAGCTAATTTTTAGTATAACGTAAAATTACGATAAATAATATATATATATATATATACTAAAAATTATTTTAAGAGTAACTCACATGGCTTAAGCCCTGTATGTTTTTTAAACGCAGATGAAAAGTGAGAGATTGAAGAATAACCCAATAATAGAGAAACGTCCGTTACAGTTAACCCTTTTTCATATAACAAATATTTAGCATGTTCCATTCGTTGGTTTTGGTAAAAATCAAAAATCGTAGTTCCAAACATTTCTTTAAACCCTTTTTTTAAATAACATTCATTAATTGCCACTTTTCTACTTAATGCTTTAATCGTAATTGGTTCGCCAATATTGGCAATTAGTATTTCTCTTGCTTGAGTAATCTTTTCCCTATCTGCTTCGTTTGATAAAAATTTACAAATAACAGTTGAATCTATTTCTTTTTCGCCCAACATACAATCAAGGCTGTAAAGTAGCAGCATTTGCGTTTGTGCATTAATATAAATATTTTCCAAATCACCAGAATAGGTATTATTTAGTAATGATTCTAAAACATTTCGAATTTTTCCACAAATTGGAATCAATTTTGCAAAAGAATTTCCATGTTCGAATCGAAGTACATTGGATGAAAAAACTTCATCCCCTTTTCTTGGTTTTACAAACTGAGATAACTGTGCTGGCGAAAATTGAAAATTTAAAACATCCACAGATTCTACTTTTTCCGTACAAACTTTAGAATTACTCCGTTTACATAAATCACATTCCGAGTCTTTTTGACGACAGTATATATTTCCGGAAATGCAAAATTTTAATTCTAAATAATTTTGCTGTGGTTTTGTTTTCTCAAAATGATAAACCAACATACCAGAATCTTCCATATTCCATTTACCTGCCGGATGGTAGCGTTTTATATTATAGCGAATTGCACCCGGAATAAGCCGTTCTTTTTCTTGCAAAACAACCAATTCGTCTTGCAACAAATTTTGCTTGTAAGCAACAGCTAATATGTCGGGTGAGTGAAACATCGGGGTGCAAAGTTACGCCGTTATTGTTTATTTGTACAGCTTGGAAATGTTAATTGGAACGAGTCTTTTTAGAATTGTTAGAAAAATCTTCAAATTTGAACTTGAAAATTTACCTTTGCGGTCTCCGTTTAATCGGAGCTTTTTTTTAATGATTCATCCGCACACCTATATTCATCCCAACGCTAAGTTGGCAACAAATGTAAAAGTAGACCCCTATTCTGTAATTCACCAAGATGTAGAAATTGGTGATGGAACTTGGATTGGTTCGAATGTAACTATAATGGAAGGGGCCAGAATTGGAAAAAATTGTCGCATTTTCCCCGGAGCTGTAATTGCTGCCGTGCCGCAAGATTTAAAATTTCAAGGAGAATATTCGCAAGTAATTATTGGAGAAGGAACAACTATTAGAGAATTTGTAACAATTAACCGAGGCACGATGAGCCGCGATAAAACAGTAATCGGCAAAAACTGTCTCATCATGGCTTACTGCCATATTGCACACGATTGTATTGTTGGTGATAATTGTGTTTTAAGTAATAATATACAAGTTGCAGGGCATGTTACAATTGGCGAAGGCGTAATCATTGGAGGAATGAGTGCTATCCATCAATTTACAAATATTGGACAGCAATGTTTTATAAGCGGAGGTTCATTGGTATCAAAAGACGTTCCGCCATATATTAAAGCAGCAAGAAATCCACTTTGTTATGCAGGCGTAAATTCTGTTGGTTTAAAAAGAAGAGGAATTAGTCTAGAAAAAATAAATCATATCCTTGATATTTATCGGGTTATTTATAATAAATCGTTAAATACTACACAAGCGCTAGAATTTTTAGAAGAAGAGTTTGATGCAACGGATGAGAGAGATGAAATCGTAACTTTTATTCGCGAATCCAACCGGGGCATTATTAAGCGTTTCACTAAAAATGGTGGAGATGAAGATAATATTCAATGACACGGGAAAACGCTTTAATAGAGAATGGATTTTTCGCCATTTTACGTACGAGTTTTCAATTGACAATACTTATGCTATCATCGGACCAAATGGTTCGGGCAAATCTACTTTACTTCAAGTATTAAGCGGAGGGATGGATCTCAGCGAAGGTCAAGGAAGGTGGTTTTCTAAAAATCTTCCAATAGAATCGGATTGCATCAATGAACATGTTTCCATCTGTGCCCCTTATTTAGAGTTAATTGAAGAAATGACTTTGTATGAATTTTTGAAATTTCATGCAACATTTAAACCATTTATTAAACCCCTTACCATCGAAAAAATAATTTCGCTCATTGGATTACAAAATGCTGCTAACAAACAACTTCGACTCTACTCTTCTGGCATGAAACAACGCGTAAAACTTGCTCAAGCTATTTTTTCTGCTGTTCCCATTGTATTGCTCGATGAACCTTGTACCAATTTAGATGTTGAAGGAATTCAACTTTACCATCAACTAATAAATGAAAATCGAAAAAATCGTTTATTAATTATTAGCAGTAACGATACGGAAGAATATAGTTTTTGTGAAAATAAAATTAACATTTCTGATTTCAAAACAACTACTGCTGACTTGCAATCAATAAATTAAGATCCGTGTACTTTAAATCGAACCGCTGACTGAGATAGAAATTAGTTAATGACCCTTTAAATAAGTAAGTGCTCCCTCGCAAATGAAAATGGTGCCATACTAAATTTTCAACACCGCCCTCTTCTCCTACTCGTAAAAGCAATGGCATCAACACATTGCTAATTGCCTGTGATGCAGTTCTTGCAAAACCAGAAGGAATGTTTGGAACGCAATAATGGATAACGTCATATTTTATGAAGGTGGGGTTTTCGTGCGTTGTCAATTCTGAAGTTTCAAAGCATCCACCTCGGTCGATGCTAACATCAATAATAACAGAACCCGGTCGCATATCACTTACCATTTCTTCCGAAACCACCAATGGAGTACTACCTGTTGTTGAGCTTAATGCACCAACTACTACTTCGCAGGTTCTTAATTGTTTTGCTAACATTTTTGGTTCAAGAATGGAAGTCCACAAACGCTGTCCAATATTATTTTGTAAGCGCTCCAACCGATAAACACTTCCATCAAAAACTTTTACGGAAGCTCCTAATGCTAATGCTGCTCGTGCCGCAAATTCACCCACTGTACCTGCCCCTAGTATGATAACTTTTGCTGGTGCAATTCCAGAAATTCCACCAAGTAAAACTCCTTTTCCATGATTAGCTGAACCTAAATATTGACCTGCGATCAACATAACTGCACTTCCTGCAATCTCACTCATACTGCGAACAATAGGATAAATACCACTATCGTCTTTTAAATTTTCAAAAGAAATTGCTGTAATTTTTTTCTCCATCATTTTTTGTAATAATGCTGCTTTCATCAATGCAGGATGAATGGGAGATAGAACTGTTTGATTGAGTTGCAGCAATGCAATATCCTCTTCAACAATGGGTGCACTTTTAACTAAAATAGGTGCTTTAAAAATTGTAGTTCGTTCGTGCACAATTGTTGCACCGGCTTCTTGATATTCTGCATCTGAAAAATGAGCTGCTTTGCCTGCATTATGTTCAAGCATTACTTCATGTCCGTTACTTATCAATACTCCAACCGCATCGGGTGTTAATGCAATTCTATTTTCTTGAAATGCTGTCTCTTTAGGAATTCCTATTTGCAATCTAATCCCCGTAGCTTTTATATCAAGCGTCTCTTCTAGAACTTCATAATTAAATGAAGTTGAAATTGTAGGATTTTTTTTAGACATTTTCTAACTTGAAAAAGTTTTTACTAATAAAAAGTGTTCACTCAAAACTAGTTAAATTTCGTTTATCCTTATCAGTCTTGTTTGTTCATCAATAATTTCAATAAAAACATGAATAGTTCCTTCAGGTAATAAACCAGGAGCTCTTTCGGGCCACTCTACAAAACAAATTTGATTAGCAAAAAAACATTCTTCCACACCAGCTTTAATTATTTCATCTTCGTTTTTTAAACGATATAAATCAATATGAAAAATAGTTTTCAAAAGTCCTTCTTCCAAATAATCATATTCATTAATAATTGAAAAACTTGGACTGCTTACCAAATCTTTACTCTTTTTTTCAATACATAACGCTTGTATAAAAGTAGTTTTCCCTGCACCTAAATTCCCATGAAATGCAAAAACATTTTTTCCTTGAAACTGCAACCAAAATTGTTTCGCTATCTCTTGCAATTTATCCTTGTTTACAATAAATTCCATATGCAAAGATATTGGTAGATTTGCTTCCTATAAACTTCTGAAACGATGAATAATGTTCAATGGAAATTAGATGGTATGGATTGCAGTAATTGCGCATTGATTATTCAAAAATATCTTGAAAAACAAGGTTCGGAAAAAATAAAAATAAATTTTGCAACAGGTGATGTTTCATTCGAATTACCCGATAATAGCGACCATCAAAAAATTGCACTTGGCATTAATAATCTTGGTTACTTCGTTGAAAATTTTTCTGCAAGAACCAAAAAAGAAAATAAAATTACCATTACGCATTTACATCGTTTTTTATTTTGTTTGCCTTTTACATTGGTGTTGATGGTGCACATGATTCCCGGAATGCATTTTCACTCATTAATGAATCCCTGGGCTCAACTTGCGTTAAGCATTCCAGTTTATTTAGTAGGCTTAGATTTTTTTGGGAAAAGTGCATGGAAAAGTTTGCGCAATAGAATTCCTAATATGAATGTACTTATTGTAATGGGTGCAAGTGCTGCGTTTGTGTACAGTTTATACGGAACAATTATTGGGCAAGCCGAAGATTATTTATTTTATGAAACAGCCGCCACCATCTTCACATTAGTTTTCATGGGTAATTTATTGGAAGAAACTTCTGTTCAATCAACTCAAAAAGAATTAATCAAATTAAACAAGTCGCAAAAAGTTATGGCCAATATGATTGGTTATGATAGCGACCACCATGAACATATTTTTACGGTCGAGAATACACAATTAAAAGTTGGTGACTTACTTTTAATAAAAAGTGGAGAACAAGTACCAATTGACTGCAAAATACTTTGGGGAGAAGCACAAATAGACGAAGCAATAGTTACAGGGGAAAGTAAACCAGTTTACAAAGCTGCAAAAGATAAATTGATTGGAGGAAGTTTGCTAATTGACGGAAGTTTAAAAACCCAGGTGACAGCGGTTGGGAACGATACGGTTCTTTCCAATATTTTAAATTTAGTAAAACAAGCGCAAGGAGAAAAACCACCCATCCAACAATTAGCCGATAAAATAAGTGCCCTATTTGTACCTCTCGTATTAGGAATTGCACTCCTTACTTTTTTAATAAACTTTTTTCTACTCGACGATTTTACTTCCTCCTTAATGAGAAGTATTGCTGTGCTTGTAATTTCCTGCCCTTGTGCAATGGGATTGGCAACTCCTGCAGCAATTGCCGTAGGACTTGGAAGAGCTGCAAGAAATGGCGTATTGTTTCGCAATGCGACTGGGTTGGAAGTGTTTAAAGATATTAAACAAATTGTCTTTGATAAAACAGGAACCTTAACAACGGGAAATTTTCAACTCAACAATTTTAGTTTTCAAACTATTTCTGAGGAAAATTTTAAACTAATCGCTTTCTCGTTGGAAAAATATTCCAACCACCCAATTGCGAATTGCATTTCTAAAACATGGAAAGCAAAAAATGAAATTCGCTGGAAAAAAATTGAAGAAATAAAAGGCAAGGGAATGATTGGCGAAGATTACGAAGGAAATATTTATTCTGCAGGATCTTATAAATTAATGACGAATAATGAAATTGAAAAAAAGCATAGTGTTTATATTTTAAAAAATAATACTTATTTGGGTTGGATTGATGTAGAAGATGAAATTCGTCCCGAAGCAAAATCGGTCATTACTTATTTACACAGCAAAAAAATAAAAACTATTTTACTCAGTGGTGATCGATTAGAAAAATGTCAACTACTTGCCAAGCAACTTAAAATAAATGAAGTAATTGCAGACCAAAGTCCAGAACAAAAACTAAAAATAATTACTGAACTAAATAAACAAATGCCAACCGCAATGGTTGGTGATGGAATAAACGATGCACCAGCATTAGCAAAAGCAACGATTGGAATTTCGATGAGCGACGCTTCTCAAATTGCAATGCAAAGTGCGCAAGTCGTACTAATGAATCATGGATTAAAAAAATTACCAACTGCATTGGGATTGGGTAAACAAACTTATGTGACAATTAAACAAAATCTTTTTTGGGCGTTTGCTTACAATATTATTGCAATTCCTGTTGCAGCATTAGGTTTTTTAACACCTACTTTTGGTGCATTGGTAATGGGATTGAGTGACGTTGTTTTAGTAATCAATTCCGGAAGATTATTTGTAAAAAAAGTTGTTTAGTCTATTTTTATTTATTAGATTGAGTTGATACCATGAACCAAAGTTTTCTTTCTATTCTCAATCAATATTGGAAGTTTGATTCCTTTCGTCCATTACAACAAGAAATAATTGAATCTGTTTTTAATGAAGTAAATACACTTGCGCTAATGCCGACTGGTGGCGGTAAATCGCTTTGTTACCAAATACCGGCACTTGCAAAACCGGGCATTTGTTTAGTTGTGTCGCCGCTTATTGCATTGATGAAAGACCAAGTTGCAAATCTTCGAAAAAAAAACATAACTGCATTTGCCATTTATTCCGGAATGACGCGAAAAGAAATCATCAACATATTACAAATAGCAACAAATAGTAATTGTAAATTTTTATATGTGTCGCCCGAACGATTGGAAACAAATTTGTTTAAAGAATATTTGCCCGGAATACATGTAAACTTGATTGCAATTGATGAAGCACATTGTATTTCGCAATGGGGTTACGATTTTCGACCATCGTATTTAAAGATTGCCGAACTGCGAAACGAGTTGCCCGATGTTCCAATTCTTGCTTTGACGGCTTCTGCAACGAAGGAAGTTCAAAAAGATATTTGCAAACAACTTCAATTCAAAAAAGAAAAAATATTTCGACAATCTTTTCATCGTCCCAATTTATCGTACAGCATTTTTAATACACCTGTAAAAATTAATCGCTTGATTGAAATACTGAACAATGTTTCCGGAAGCAGTATTGTTTATTGTAGAAATAGAAAAAGAACACAAGAAATTAGCAACTTGTTATTGCTGCAAAATATTGACACAGATTTTTATCATGCCGGAATGAAACAAGAATTAAGAAATAAAAAACAAGAAGATTGGATTCAAAATAAAATTAGAGTGCTGGTTTGTACTACTGCTTTCGGAATGGGAATTGACAAACCAGATGTGCGAACCGTAGTGCATGTGGATGTTCCGGATAGTTTGGAAAATTATTACCAAGAAGCTGGACGAGCAGGAAGAGATGGAAAAAAATCGTATGCAATTTTATTGTACAACGAAAAAGACATAGAAGAACTGAATAACCAAGTAGAAATTCGATTTCCAAGTTTCGCCGTTTTAAAAAAGGTTTACGAAAGTGTTGTTAATTATTTACAAATTCCATCCCACAGCGGCGAAGGACAATATTTTGAATTTGACAGAATTGATTTTACAAAAAAATTTAAATTAAATACACTTACTGTTTTTTATGCATTAAAAACCTTGGAACAAGAAGAGTGGCTGACTTATAACGAACAAGTTCAAATTCCCGCAACAGTAAAATTCTGTACCGATAAAAATTATTTATACGAGTTTGAAAAAACCACACCTCGGTTAGAACCAATTATCAAAACACTTTTGCGCAGCTACGAAGGAATTTTTGATTACCCTGCTTCTATTTCTGAATATTTTTTGGCACAGCAATTACAATCAACAGTTGACACAATAAAAACTCAATTGATAAAATTGAATCAACTGGGAATTATTGAATATGCCCCACAAAAAGACAAACCACAATTATTTTTATTGCGCAATCGAGTACCAGTGAGCGATTTTTATATCAACACCAATTTTTATAGACATAGAAAAGAAAAATATATTGATCGAATAAAAAATATGGTTGCGTTTATAAATGAAACCGCCATTTGCAGAAGTAAGTTTATTGGAAATTATTTTGGCGATTTGAAAATAAATAATTGTGAAATTTGTGATAATTGCCTTCGTTATAAAAAAACAAAATTTTCTAAAATAGAATTTGAAAAAATAAATTCTCAAATACAACTTGTTTTAAAAACAGCGCCGATTTCTTCTAAAAAATTATTACTACAACTCAAAGAATTTAAAAAAGAAAAAATTTTAATCGTGATAGAATTCCTTCAAGCAGAAAATAAAATAGAAATAGATAAAACTGGTTTATTAAAATTAAAATAGTAAAGAAAACTGGCAGACGTTACAGAAGCAAGAGATATTTTATAATTGGATACTCTCTCAAGAAAAAATCAAAGAAATGTTTTCAACTTTTATTGCATTATTCTTTTTCTTCCAGAAATCAGATAAACTAACCCGGTAATAAATCCAAAAAAAATAAAAGCAATTGCCCACATATATTTTTCCGGCTTATCAATTTTGGGTGAATTATTTACTTCAAAAATTCCCAAAATAATATAGGATAAAGTGCATAATAATCCAATAATTATAGTTGGTTCTGTGAATCCCCAATTCATAATTTTTAAAAAAGTGCCAATCAGTATTATTGAAAAAGACACTAAAAACATTGTTTTGAAATTGTAGATTGATTTCATAAAGATTAGTTTTGGTTTTAAAATCAAGTGTACTTGTTGTTAAAACTACCAATATTTCTGCCAAGCAACTAAAAACTTATTCGTCTTCTGCATTTGCAAGATGCGATGGAACCATTTTTCGCAAAGGATTTTTTCTGTTTTCAGCAAATTCTTTTCTACTATTAATAATATTTATACATTCAAACAGCGCAGTTCTTAATGAAGATTCATTTGCTTTGTTTTTTCCGGCAATATCAAAAGCAGTTCCGTGATCGGGAGAAGTGCGTACAATGGGAAGTCCGGCAGTAAAATTTACACCTTCATCTGTTGCCAAAGATTTAAAAGGAATCAAACCTTGGTCGTGGTACATTGCCAATACCGCATCAAATTGATTTTGGTATTGCCTTGCAAAAAATCCATCGGCGCTAAAAGGGCCAACTGCTAAAATGTTATTTTGTTTCGCTTCCTTTATGGCAGGTTTAATAAATTCTTCTTCTTCTTTACCAATTACGCCTTCATCACCTGCGTGTGGATTCAGGCCCAATACGGCGATGCGTGGTTTATCAATGCTAAAATCCTTTTTTAAACTTTCATTTAAAATAGTCAGTTTTCTTAAAATAGTTTCGCGAGAAATATGATTGGCAACTTCGCTTACAGATACATGTTCGGTTACTAAAGCCACTCTGAAATTTCCTGAAAACAAAATCATAACTACATCATTTACACCAAATGCAGTTTTTAAAAAAGGCGTGTGCCCCGTGAAATTAAAATCTTCGCTTTGAACATTTTTTTTATGAATTGGAGCTGTAACTAATCCGTGAATTTGATTTTTTGTTAATGCGTCAACTGCCGCAAATAATGATTTTACTGCATATTTTCCACCTGCGGCGGTTAATTGCCCAGGAGTAATTTCCAACTCTTCTTCCCAGCAACTAAATAGATTTATTTGTTTGGAATTTAAGCGTGAAAAATCGCGTACATTTTGCCAACTGATTGCATTTTCTAAAATTGTTTTACGATAAAAATTGAGCAATTTAGTGTTCGAAAAAAGTACAGGGGTGCATAATTCCAAAATTCGGTTATCGGAAAATACTTTAATAATTGTTTCGGTTCCAATTCCATTCAAATCACCACAAGTAATTCCAATGATTGGTTTTATTGGTTGTTGCATATAAATAATTGCATGTAAAAGTACTGATTTGAGAAGTAAAACGATAGTTGTAAATTCAACTATAAATTTAATTTTGACCAACAGCAATTAAATTTGCAACGATGTACACACTGAAAAAATCGCTGGGACAACATTTTTTGAAAGACGAAAATATTTGCAAAAAAATAGTACATGATTTGCAGCAGGAACCCTTTGATCAATTGTTGGAAGTAGGGCCCGGAGCCGGAGCTTTAACGAAGTATTTGTTGCAAATTCCCAAAATCAATTTTAAAGCCGTGGAATTGGACGATGAAAAAGTAGATTTTTTATTGCAGTCATTTCCGGAAATAAAAGATAAAATTATCGCACAAGATTTTTTAGAAATGGAAAAACCATTTACAGGAAAATTTACAGTGATTGGGAATTTTCCTTACAATATTTCATCGCAAATAGTTTTTAAAATATTGGATTGGAAAGAAGAAGTACAGTGTATGATTGGTATGTTTCAAAAAGAAGTGGCACAACGAATAGTTGCAAAAAGCGGCAATAAAGTTTACGGAGTGATAAGTGTGTTGGTGCAAATTTATTTTGATACAACCTATTTGTTTGAAGTAAGCGAAACTTGTTTCAATCCGCCGCCAAAAGTAAAAAGTGCAGTCATAAAAATAGTTCCTCGAAAAAATAAAATAGAAATCAAAAGTGATAAAGCTTTGAAACAAATTGTAAAAGCGGCGTTTAATCAGCGAAGAAAAATGTTGCGAAATGCTGTAAAAGATTTATTTCTTGCAGAAGATTTGAAAACCGATATTTTTAATAAAAGAGCGGAACAGCTTAGCATTTACGATTTTGCGCAACTAACTTTTTTGATGGCGGATAATAAAACAAAAGTTGAATGAAGAAGGTTATCATTACAGCAAAAGTTCACGAACAACTAATTGAAGAATTAATTCAAAAAGGATTTGATGTAATTTATTCACCTGAAATAAACTACGAACAACTTGGCGATATAATTACAGATTCAGTTGGATTGATTGTAACTACAAGAATAAAAGTGGACGAAGCGTTGATTACAAAAGCAAAAAAATTAGAATGGATTGGGCGATTGGGAAGTGGAATGGAATTGATTGATGTTGCGTTTGCAGAAAGTCGCGGAATTGTTTGCGTAAGCACGCCGGAAGGGAATCGAAATGCAGTTGCCGAGCATGCATTGGGTTTGCTGTTGAATTTGATGAATAAAATAAATTCTTCTCACCGGCAAATTGAAAAAGGAAAATGGCTACGCGATGAAAATAGAGGAGTGGAGTTGCGCGGCAAAACTGTTGGCATCATTGGATTTGGAAATACAGGATCTGCATTTGCAGCATTGTTAAATCCTTTTCAAGTAACTGTTTTGGCCAATGATAAATATAAATCCAGTTTTGAAAATAATTATATCAAAGAGGCAAGTGTAGAAAAAATTTGTAATGAAGCCGATGTGATTAGTTTTCATGTTCCGTTAACCGACGAAACTCGTTTTATGGCAAATGCAGATTTTTTTAATGCACTTAAGCAACGACCTTTTTTAATAAATACTTCGAGAGGAAAAGTGGTGAACCTTTCTCAACTATTAGATGCAATTGAAAAAAATCAAATTGCCGGCGTGGCACTCGATGTGTTGGAGAATGAAAATTTATCATCTTATTCAAATAGTGAAAAAAATCGTTTGAATTCACTTTTACAAAAACCCAATGTTATCATTACGCCACATATTGCCGGTTATAGCCACGAAGCTTTTTTACAAATGGGAAAAGTATTGATTGAAAAATTAAAACTGTAAATTCAGAGAGGTTTTTATATTTACTTATCTTTGCAAAACATAAGACAACGCTTTGGGTAAAAACTAAGGCGTTGTTATTTTTTTATTTTTAAAGAAGCGTGTATGAGTGGAATTAATTATGTAACCAAAGAAACGTTGGAGCAATTGCGGTCAAAACTGCAACACATGAAAGGTGTTGAACGACCTGCTGCATCACGAGCTATTGCCGAAGCAAAAGAAAAAGGAGACTTAAGGGAAAATGCAGAATACGATGCTGCAAAAGAAGCGCAAGGTTTGTTGGAAGCAAAAATTGCTCACCTCGATAGCATGTTGGCAAATACTAGAGTTATTGAAGAAAGCAGTATTGACACCAGTAAAGTTTCAATACTTACGAGTATTAAACTCACCTATTTATCCAGCCAAAAACTAGTGATTTATAAATTGGTTAGCGAAACAGAAGCCGATTTTAAATCCGGGAAAATATCTATTACATCACCAATAGGAAAAGGATTAATTGGGAAAAAGGTTGGAGATGTTGTGGAAGTTCAAGCTCCTGCTGGCATTTTAAAACTTAGAGTAGAAGAAATTTCAAAATAAGAAAACAGTAATTTAGCGCATGACCATTTTTTCCAAAATAATTGCGGGAGAAATTCCCAGTTATAAGATTGCGGAGAACGCTTATTTTTTTGCTTTTTTGGATATTTTTCCATTGCGCGAAGGACATGTTTTGGTTGTTCCAAAAATTGAAACAGATAAATTTTTTGATTTGTCGGACGACTATTTAGCGCAAATGCTTGTGTTTGCCAAACCAATTGCAAAAGCAATTGAGCAAGCTTTTGATTGTAACCGTTGCGGCATAACTGCAATTGGTTTGGAAGTGCCACATGCGCACTTACATCTAATTCCAATCAACAGCGCCAACGATTTGAATTTTACCGGTTCCAAAATGAAAATGAACGAGGATCAACTTAAAAAAGTACAAGAAAAAATCTTGCGTTTTATTTAAGATTGAAAAAAATGTGTTCTTATTTTTTACGAATGCGAGAAGGATTTTTAGAAATAAAATCACTCCAACCTTTTACCGCAGTATTGGATTTTATTAAACTGTTTTCTTGAAAATAATGACAGACCGCCACGGCTAACGCATCCGATGCGTCGAAATGTTTTATTGCTTTGTTTTTTATTTCCAAAAGTTGTTGCAGCATTTTCCAAACTTGTTCTTTATCTGCGTTTCCATTTCCAGTTATGGATTGTTTTATTTTTTTTGGCGAATATTCCGTAACTGAAATGGAAGCACTCATTGCAGCTGCAATGGCTACACCTTGCGCCCGTCCAAGCTTTAGCATACTTTGCACGTTTTTTCCAAAAAAAGGAGCTTCAATTGCAAACTCTGTCGGAGAATATGATTTAATTAATTCCATTATTTTTTCATGAATTAATTTCAGCCGTTCGTAATTGTTTTTTTTATTCGAAAGTTTTAATACGCCCATTTCTAAAAGAGAAATTGTTGTTCCCGAAATTTGAATAATACCAAATCCCATTATTAAAGTACCCGGATCGATTCCTAATATTATTTTTGATTTCTTTAGCAATTGGAAAACTATTTTTACAGAGAAATGATTGTAAACAAAAATATCAAAATAATCTTCAATTATATCCTTGGCCCTTTGTTGTTTATTTTACTTTCTTATGTAATTGTACAGCAGATAAGAATCAAGTCAAATTTTTTGGAGTCATGGTTTTTTATTAAAAGTTCATTTGACAATACTTCTATTTTTTATTTTTTATTTGTAGTTGTTTTAATGGGAATAAACTGGTCGTTAGAGGCCATTAAATGGAAAATATCTGTTAGGCAAGTTCAAAAAGTTTCATTTTCAACGGCATGCAAAGCGGTTTTTTCCGGTATTTCATTTTCAATAATTATGCCCAATCGAACAGGAGAATATTTGGGAAGAGTGTTGTATATGGAAGAAGGAAAACGATTACGAATGGTCGCACTGACAGTGCTCGGCAGTATTAGTCAATTAATCGTAACACTTTTTTTTGGTTTGTTGGCAATCGCCGTTTTTTCAAACTATTTTTCAGATTCTAATACAACTAAAACGCTATCAATTTGGGCAATTTCAATTTGCGCAATCGGCTTCTTGCTCTTTTTTTCTTTGTTTTATTTTAAGATTGAGCTAATTGTAAAATTGTTGGCGAGATGGAAATTTCTTAAAAAATATGCAGATGTAATTCAGGAATTGGAGCAAATAAGTAACAACGTATTGTTAAAATTAATTTTCATTTCAGTAATTCGGTATTTCGTTTTTATGTTGCAGTATTATTTATTGTTTAAATTTTTCGGTGTAGAAATAGTTTGGTTGCAAGCAATTGGCGCAACCGCAATTCTATTTTTAATTATGGCAATAATGCCAACAATTGCTTTGTTTGAAATTGTACAAAAAATAGTTGTTGCAAATGAGCTATTTTACTTATTCACAACTAATTTATTAGGGGTGGGATTTGTAATAACTACAATTTGGTTGGTGAATTTGATTCTACCGGCAATTATTGGAAGTTTATTAATTGGACGAATAAAATTATTTAAAATAAAAAATGAATAAACTATTTTTAACAGCATTAATTTGTTTCGCAGTTTTTCTTTTTTCTTTTGTCAATCGAAAAACAAAAAAAGAAGTTTGCGAAATTCGAAATACTACTTTTTCTGCAGGCGAAGAAGTTATGTTTCGTGTGTACTATGAATTAGCTGGGATTTATGTGAATGCAGGAAATGTAGTTTTTTCGAACAAGTTGGAAATTTTAAATAATCGGCCGGTTTATCATATTACCGGCGATGGAAAAACACATAATTCGTACGATTGGATTTATAAAGTACGCGATAAATACGAAACATTTATAGATACCGCAACCTTGCAACCTCTGCAATTCATACGCAATGTAAACGAAGGCGGTTATATTAAATATGAAAATATAGTATTTGACCACAAAGCAAATATTGCCAACACAAATCACGGAGTTTTTAAAATTCCCGATTGTGTGCAGGATGTGCTTAGCGCCATTTATTATGCACGCAATATTGAGTTTGATAATTACAAAGTTGGCGATCGAATTCCTTTTAATTTATTTTTAGATAATGAAATTTTCAATATGCATATTCGCTATTTGGGAAAAGAAATTATCAAAACGCGTTACGGTACTTTTCGTGCTATTAAATTCAAGCCATTGTTATTAAAAGGAACCATTTTTGAAGGTGGTGAAAAAATGACGGTTTGGGTTTCGGACGATAAAAATCATGTGCCATTACGAATAGAAAGTCCGATTGTGGTTGGCAGTATAAAAGTAGACATGATGAATTATAGCCAACTGCGGCATCCGCTTAATTCATTAATGCAACTGAGAAAATAGAAGAATTAAAATTCACTAATTGTGAAAAAATCTTTCGGTCGAATTCCTTTTTCATTTTGTTGCAACGTACAACATTCGTATTGCGGATCATGTTCAAAAAACAAAACATAATCGTTGCGAACGGCATCGAGTAAAAAAGATTTTTTTTCTTGTAATGTTTTCAGTGGAAACATATCGTACGACATGATATATGGCAACGGAATATGACCTTGCGATGGAAGCAAGTCGGCCATAAACACAATCGTTTTTCCTTTGTAATTTATTTGAGGCAACATCATCGCTTCTGTATGTCCATACACAGATCGGATTTGAATGTTATCCGAAAAATTGATGAGATCACCCTGTTCGGCACCAGTAGGCAAGTTGATAAATTTCAATTGTCCACTTTCTTGAATTGGTAAAATATTATCTTTTAAGAAAGAAGCTTTCTCTCTGTCGTTGGGGTTTACAGCCCATTCCCAATGATCTTTATTGCTCCAAAAATTTGCATTTTTAAATGCAGGAATTAATTTTTCTCCTTGTCGTACAATGCTTCCGCCGCAATGGTCGAAATGAAGATGCGTAAGAAATACATCGGTAATATCATCTCGATGAAAACCATTTTTTGCAAGCGATTTATCCAATGTGTCATCGCCGTGTAAATGATAATGACTGAAAAATTTTGCGTCTTGCTTATCTCCATTTCCATTATCAACCAAGATTAATTTATTCCCATCTTCAATTAATAAACAACGCAAAGCCCAAGAACATAAATTGTTTTCGTCGGCAGGATTAATTTTATTCCAAATACTTTTTGGAACTACGCCAAACATAGCGCCGCCGTCTAATTTAAAATATCCCGTATTGATTGAATAGAGTTTCATTTTGCAAATTTCTTTTCTGCATTTTTAGTGTAAAAAAGAAATAGAAACCCAAGTATGAAAAAGCTAAGGAGTGCTAAAATAGAATTCCGCTGTGATCCTGTAATTTCTGTAATATAGCCAAAGCTAAACATTCCTAGTACAATCGCAATCTTTTCGCTAACATCATAAAAACTAAAAAAAGAAACAGGATCTTTTGTTTCGGGCATTAATTTAGAATAGGTTGATCTACTTAAAGATTGAATTCCACCCATTACAAAACCAACAAAAATGGCAAGGCCATAAAATTGATAAATTCCATGTTTGGGTATTTGATACCCTGCTAAACAAATGATAATCCAAAATAACACACACACCATCAATGCATTCAAGTTACCAATCAAGGAAGATAATTTTGCAATAACGAAAGCACCTGGAATTGCAATAAGTTGAATAAGTAATATAGCAATAATTAAATTAGCAGTAGGAATTGCCAATTCACTTTTCCCATATAATGTTGCAGCAAGCATTACTGTTTGCACGCCCATATTGTAGAAAAAAAACGAAAGTAAAAATCTTTTTAAAATCGGAAGATGAATCAATTGGTTCCACACTTTTCGTAATTCTTTATAACCATTTGAAAGAAAATTATTTTGGTTGCCTTCTCCCGCAGCAATTGAGTTTGGTAAACGATTTAGCGAAAAATTTCCAAAGCTAAACCACCAAATGCCAACTAATAAAAAAGACAATTGCGATGCAAAACCAATGGTAATTCCAAACGAATCGCTTCCCATTACAAATACAAAACAAATAATTTGTAAAAGTACACTGCCCACATAGCCGTAGGCAAAACCGCGTGCACTTACTTTGTCTCTATCCTTCGGTGCTGCTATTTCTGGTAAATATGAATTGTAAAAAACAAGGCTTGACCAAAAGCCAATGCAAGCAAAAATCATACAGATTAATCCAAAAACTAAATTGGTTTTATTGTAAAAAAATAAAGTACTGCATGCTACACTTCCTACCGTCATGAAAAAACGAAGAAAAGATTTTTTGTTCCCTTTATAATCTGCAATGGAAGAAAGCAATGGAGAAAAAATAGCAACAACTAAAAAAGCAACTGCAAGCGTATAATTATACAACGAAGTATTTATGTACTCTCTTCCAAAAAGAAATACTGTATCGTTTTGCGTAGACTCAATTCCATCTCCAGTCATACTTTCAAAATAAGCTGGAAAGATGGTGGAAGTGATAACAAGACTGTAAACAGAATTAGCCCAATCGTACATTGCCCAAGCTTTTACCGTCTTTTTTGAAGCTGTTTGCATCTTGTAGAATTTGTTGATGGGGAAAGATAAAGAAATATTTTTTATAACTATTTCATCCCGCTACAAATACTAATTAATAAAATAGTTCCTAAAATGATTCGATACCAGCCAAAAATTTTGAACCCATTTTTTTTAAGATAGTTGATAAAAAAACGAATGGCAAGCAGCGCAACGATAAAAGCAACAATATTGCCAATGATAAAACAAATCAGGTTTTGTTGATTTTCGAAAAGAATAGCAACTCCTTTTCGAACTTGATTTTCTTTCTCCCAATCTTTTAAAAAAAGTGAATAACAAGTAGCAGCCAACATTGTGGGTACCGCAAGAAAAAATGAAAATTCAGCAGCAAGTTCTCGGGTTAATTTTTGTTGCATTCCGCCAATAATTGATGCGGCACTTCGGCTAACACCCGGAATCATGGCAATTGTTTGCCAACATCCGACAATAAATGCTTTTTTAAAACTAATTGCTTCGTCGGTTTTAATGCTGTGTGTTTTAAAAATTTTATCAATAAATAATAAAAAAACACCACCGAGCAACATGGCAATTGCAACCGTCAGCGGACTTTCCAACAATGCATCAATTGTATCGGAAAATAATAATCCCAAACCAATTGCAGGTAAAACACCAACAATTAATTTTAAATAAAATTGTAAACTTCGAAAGGAAAAAAAATCTACTGTAAAAAAAATTTTCCAATACAAAAACACCACAGCCAAGATGGCGCCAAGCTGAATAGAAATTTCGAATAGTTTGGTAAATTCATCTTGATGAATGCCCAATAAATAACTACTGATGATCATGTGGCCTGTGGAGGAAATAGGCAGGAATTCAGTTACCCCTTCTACAATTGCTGTAATGATGGCTTCAAAAATAGTCATGTGCAGTTAAGAAAAATTGCAACGGAAAATTTGCAATCAGGATTTTGTTTTTTTGAAAATAGCAACAACTTCAATAACCAACCCAATAATAATTAATATTGGAGCTACCGTAATTCGTGTAAAACTGTAAACTTCTTTTTCATTGAAAACTGCAGGGTCGGTGCTTTTGCCGCCACTCATCAAAAACATCCCTATTGCAATGGTTACAGCACCGATTGCCATCAATTTTAGGTTTTGTTTTTCAAAAAAATTAGAAGTAGTTGTAGTTTGTTTTTTGTCGCTCATAAATAAAAATTAGAAGTGCAATATAATTAAAAGCATTATTTAGTATAATTCATCCAATTTCATACGCAAGTATTTCAACACACTGCGATAAGTGCTAAAAAGCGTAATTCCAATTCCTAAAAAAATTAACACTAATCCAAGCAACAACAACGATTTCGTATCATGCAGTTTTTTGAACCCTTCAAAAAAAGTGACTGCAAACAGTAATAAAAAATAAATAATCCCAAATGCAAGTATGCCACTTGTAGCACCGTTTATGATTGCTTTACGATTTAAGGGTTGAGCAATGTGCCAACGGGTGGCACCTACCATTTGCATGGTTTTAATTAAAAAGCGATTGCTAAACATCGCGAGACGAATGGTGTTATCAATTAAAATAGTTACTAATATGGAAATTAGTGAAGCAACAACTAATAAAATCAAACTAGCTGTTTTTAAATTGGAAACCATTTTTCCTACTACAGCTGTTGGATATTTTACTTCATCTACAATTGGAAATTGAACAATCTCTTCTTTGATGGCTGTCAATTTTGTAGAATCTAAATAATCAGCTTTTAATGTAAAATCAATACTTGGCGGCAACAAACTATTGTTGATAAATTCAGTAAAATCTTCGCCACCGGTTTTTACCCATTCTTTTTTAGCGGTTTCTTTATCGGTGTAAGAAATTTTATTTACATAAGGTTTTGCTGCAAGAAAAGCTTGTAATTGTTTACGTGCGGTATCTTTTATATTTTGTTTTAGAAAAACATGTACTTCTACACTTTCTTTTAGATTGGTAATTAGTTTGCGCGAATTAAGCATTAAAATACCAATAATGCCAAACAAGCACAGCACAATTGTTACGCCAAGAATGGACATAAAGTAAGATGGTTTGCCGCGCTTAATCGATGATTTTCCTGCTCGAATCATTTTCTGTTTTTTTAAGGAGATACAACAAGCAAAATAACGAATATAAAATGTCAATTCGTAAATTTGTCGCTATCAAATAAAGATAAAAAATTTCAAACACTGAATTTATCTTCTATTTCGATAGATAGAAAAAAATTATGGAGTACAATTTTAGAAATATTGAAAAAAAGTGGCAAAGCGAATGGAAGAAAAATTTGCAGTATAAAGTTGCAACCAATTTTTCACTTCCAAAGTTTTATGTCTTGGATATGTTTCCTTATCCAAGTGGTGCTGGTTTGCATGTAGGCCATCCGCTCGGTTATATTTCCAGCGATATTTATAGTAGATACAAACGATTAAAAGGGTTCAATGTGTTACACCCGATGGGTTATGATGCATTTGGTTTGCCGGCAGAACAATACGCCATTGATCACGGCATTCATCCAGAAGTTTCCACCAATGATAATATCGACAATTTCAGAAAACAATTAGACAATATTGGTTTTTGTTACGATTGGGAAAGAGAAGTTCGTACTTGCGATCCCAATTATTATAAATGGACACAATGGATTTTTTTGCAATTGTTTGATGCTTGGTACAACCGAAAAAAAAATAAAGCTGAACCGATTGCAACATTGATAAATATTTTTGAAACGCAAGGTGTTAATAATAACGAAGTGCATTGTTCGTCAACCGTTATTCCTTTTTCAAAAGAAGAATGGAATGCGTTTGACGAAAAAAAGAAAATGGAAATTTTGATGCAGTATCGTTTGGCGTATTGCGGATTTGGAGAAGTGAATTGGTGCGAAGTATTGGGAACCGTTTTAGCAAATGATGAAATAATAAATGGCGTTAGCGAACGCGGTGGTCATCCGGTTGTAAAAAGAAAATTGCGTCAATGGTATTTGCGCATAACAGAATTTGCCGATCGCTTACTTGATGGGTTGGATAAAGTAGATTTTAGCGAAAGCATGAAAGAAATGCAACGCAATTGGGTTGGAAAAAGTAGTGGTGCAGAAATTAAATTTCAATTACAAACTTCAAATAAAAATTTTCAAAATAATAAGTTAGTTGTTTACACAACTCGACCGGATACAATCTTTGGTGTTGATTTTATGGTGATTGCTCCAGAGCATGAATTAGTAAACAAAATTGTAACTGAAGAACAAAAACAGGAAGTAGAAAAATATTGCAACACTGTAAAAAAGAAAAGTGAGAGAGAGAGAATGGCGGAGAAAAAAATTAGCGGCATATCGTCCGGTGCATTTGCAATTCATCCGTTCAATTGTAAAAAAATTCCGGTGTGGATTAGCGAATATGTTTTGATTGGTTACGGAACGGGTGCAATCATGGCGGTTCCAAGTGGCGATCAACGCGATTTTTTATTTGCTAAACATTTCTCCATTCCAATCACAAATATTTTCGGAACGCATTTTATACAAGAAGAAGCAATTGTTTCCAACGCTATTGCACTCGAAAATTCTGACTTTTTAAATGGGATGTTTCCGAAACAAGCAATACAAGTTGCCATTAATAAGTTCGAAGAAAAAGAAATTGGAAGACATAAAGTAAATTATAAAATTCACGATGCTGTTTTCAGTCGGCAGCGTTATTGGGGCGAACCTTTTCCAATTGTTTGGAAAGATGGAACTGCCATTGCACTAAATGAAAACCAGCTTCCAGTGCTACTTCCATCACTTCAAGAAATAAAACCGGGAGAAGATGGCGAAGGACCTTTGTCTAATCTCATCGCTTGGAAAAATATTGATTCGGGAATACGAGAAGTAAATACGATGCCGGGATATGCAGGATCGTCTTGGTATTTTTTGCGTTACATGGATCCGAAAAATGAAACTGAATTTTGCAATCGAAAAATTGCTGATTATTGGGAACAGGTAGATTTATACATTGGTGGAACCGAACATGCAGTTGGCCATTTATTATACAGCCGGATGTGGACGAAATGCTTGTTCGACCTTGGTTTTATTAGTTTCGACGAACCATTTAAAAAATTAATCAATCAAGGAAAAATCGGTGGCGATTCCAGAATTGCCTATCGAATTCACGGAACCAATCAATTTGTTTCGGCAGGTTTGAAAGATAATTATAAAACGGATGAATTACATGTGGATGTAAGTTTGGTTGATGGAATGGAATTAAATTTTGAATCATTTAAAAAATGGAAACCAGAATTTGCGAATGCAACATTTATTCTTGAATCAGAAAAATATTTTTGCGGAGCACGATTGGAAAAAATGAGTAAGCGCTATTTCAATGTGGTGAATCCCGATGACGTAGTTGACAAATATGGCGCTGATACTTTTCGGATGTACGAAATGTTTTTAGGCCCGTTGGAACAAGATAAACCATGGGACACAAAAGGAATTGAAGGAGTGCATCGCTTTTTAAAAAAACTTTGGCGTTTATTTTTCGACAACCAAAAAGGAAAGCAGTGGACAACAGAAAAACCAACCGATGCCGAATGGAAAGTGTTACACAAAACAATTAAGAAAATTGAAGAAGATACCGAACGCTTTAGTTTCAATACCGGAGTTAGTGCGTTTATGATTTGTGTAAATGAGTTGACTGATTTGAAATGCAACAAACAAGAAATTTTAGAAAAACTATTAATTCTACTTGCACCGTATGCGCCACATATTTCGGAAGAACTGTGGTTTGCATTGGGAAATACAAACTCCATATTAAATGCATCGTTTCCAACTTGGGAAGAAAAATACATTAGCGAAACATCCAAAACTTATCCCGTAGCAATCAACGGAAAAACAAGAACAGAAATCAACATTGACTTAAATGCAACGCAACAACAAGTTGAAGAAATTGTGCTGAATAATGAATTAGTTAAAAAATGGATTGAAGGAAAACAACCAAAGAAAATTATTTATGTAAAAAACAAGATGGTGAATATTGTGCTATAATAATTAAACACTCTTTTTTTTAACCAACCTTTTTTGTAACTTTTTTCTAATAAAATCGCTCAGTTTGTATTTGCTAAGAATTTCCTCTGAAATATGTGCAGCTCCTCGAATGCTTGTCAAGCAGTTTGGTTGATTGCAATAACAGGTAAACGGGCTTTCCATTTTCCATTCTGTTGATGGGTAAAAAAATGTAAACTCTTCGTCGATAGCAATATTTTTTAATGCAATTACTTTTAATTGTGTTGTGTCGAAAAAACAATTGGGATTACAACCATGATTGATGTATTGTAAAAAAAATGGGTACAAGTTAATATGTTTCTTTTCGTTGATTTGTACTGTTAAATACGAAGGAGTTGCAGAAACCAACGCAGCTCCAAAAGAGGTAATAACATCTTCTTCGTTAAAGGTTTGTAGCGAAAATAAACTTTGCTGACCGGAAGAAGTATCCTTTCTTATTTCGGCAAATTGATGCGAGCTGACTATATCAAAGCTGCTGCTGGTTGCTGGGTTTACAGGCATAAACAAATTAGTAATGGGTTAAAAGATGAAATGAAAGTAAAAACAATAGTACAAATTTTCAAATTTTTTAACCCACAATTATGAAAGTATTTATAAGTAAGTAAATAGAAAAAGTATATTTTTTTTACTCGTATTGCACAAATAATGAAAAAAACATTATCTTAGGTCGCTGTAATGTTTACAACAATTTTTTTAAACCCTAAACACAAGCTGCTTATGTCAGTTTTTTACTCAATTACTAATACTGGTTTTTTCAGAAGTAATTTCATAAATGTGAAGAAAGCCACAATGAGCTTTTTATTCCCATTGCTATTAACAATTCTTACGGTTCAATTTTCTTTTGCACAAGAGCAAAGAAAGACGGAGTCGATGTCTGCAAAGGCAAAAGCCGAATGGATTGAACAAAATGGTGGAGAAAATAGCAAAGCCGTTATTCAAGAAAATAAATTAGCTGCTGAACAAAAAGCAGTTGGAAAAAAATTGGAGAAACATGGTGTTTCTTACGAAATTTTTTCAAATGCAAAAGGCGGTTTTGATTATCAAATTTTTGATGGTCAAACTAAAATATTGGAACAAAGTGTAATTGGAGGTTCCGATGCAAGTGCAAAAAACAGACAAGAAGCAGAAAGGCAAGCACAACTTGCTGTTGAAACATTCAAACAAAAACAAGGCTTTTCTATTCCTGAATTAAAGTCGGAAATTCTTTATCAACTTAATGCAAGAGGTGGAGACGGCGGAATTAATCTAAGTACGGCTGCACTTTGTACTTATACAGGTACCGTACAAGCTGGTGATCCTCAAATTACAGGTAGAATTTTTAGAGATGGTATTGCATCTACTTGTGCGGCACCTAAAACTTGTCCTACCGGTACACCTTTTGGCACATCACCATTCAATTACGATCCTATCACTATTACCAATACCACTGGTAGCAGCCAATGTGTTACTACAACCATTGCTGTAACGGGCGGAGGAACTCAAATGCACGCAGTTTCTTATTTAGGTAGTTTTAATCCTGCAAACCAATGCCAGAATTATTTGGCAGACTGTGGTTCAAGTTCTATTGGAGCACCAAGAACCTATTCTTTTACACTTGCTGCAGGTGCAACTGTTGTTATTGTTGTGTATAATCCAGCTGCTGGAACAACTACAACTAACTATACAGTAACAGTTGATGGTTTGACTTGCGTTGGTGCACCACCAACTGGGGCCATTGTTATTACATCTCAACCAACAAATGCAACTGCTTGTCCTACTACAAACACATCTTTTTCAGTTACCGCTACACCTGTAGGTGTAAATTTCAATTGGCAAGAAAATCGCGGTAGTGGTTGGGCTTACCTTGCAAACGGTGGTGTTTATTCAGGAGCTACAACTGGTACATTATCACTAACTGGTGTAACTGTATCTATGAATGGATATAAATATCGTTGTGTAGTTACTGCTACTGGCTTACCTGAAATTTCAAATGAAGCAACGTTAACAGTTCCTGCGGCTTTGGCTGCGCCGGGTGTTGCTCCTTCAACTGCCGCAATTTGCCCAGGTGGGTCGCAACAATTATCTATTACTACAGTTTCTGCTCCAACAACAAGTACAACATCTTCCGGTACAATTGCGGTAGTAATACCAGATGCAACGGCTGCCGGTGTTACGCATACAATTCCTGTTTCAGGTATCCCTACAGGAGCAACTGTTTCTACAGTAAGTGTAAAATTTAATATTGCTCATACTTGGGATAGTGATTTAACTATCAACCTTGTTGCTCCAAATGGGAAAATATTAAACTTGGTAAGATCAAGAGGAGGAAGTGGCGATAATTTTGTAAATACAATTATCAGTTCGGCATCTACTACATCTTTAGGAACAGGAACTGCTCCGTTTACTGGAACATTTAAAGCGGATGGTGTTTTGAATGTAGGGCCTACTGCTTTTCGATCAAATGTTATCAATTTTTCAGATTTATTTTCAATACCAAATGGTGATTGGAAACTTGCTATGGTTGATCCTTGGGGTGGGGATGAAGGAACACTTACTTCATGGTCTATTGATATAACTTATGGGGCAACTGTTCCAGGTATTTGGACGCCAATTTCCGGATTATTTACTGATGCTGGTTTGACAACTGCTTATACTTCAGGAGCAGCAGTACCATTCGTATATGCTTCCCCCGCTGCTACTACAACTTATTCTGCTGTATTGTCGAACGGGGTTTGTAATTCTCCGGCATCAACAGCAACAGTTACAGTAAATCAAGCACCGTCATTTACAACTCATCCTTCAGGAGTAAATGGTTGCGTGGGAACAACTAAAACATTTACAGTTGTTGCAACAGGAACTGCTGTTACTTATCAGTGGCAAGTAGATAATGGAACAGGGTTTGTAAATATTACAAATGTTGCTCCTTATTCAGATGCTACAACAGCTACTTTAACGATTAGCCCAGTAGCGTTTTCAATGAATGGATATAAATATAGAGCTGTTGCAACGGGTACTTGTTCACCTGCAGCTAATTCCAACGAAGTGGTTTTTGCAGTAAATGCTTTACCAGTAGTTACAGTAAGTCCGGACGCACAATGTTCTCCGGTAATGCTTACAGCTGCTGGTACTGATACTTATTCATGGTCACCTGCTGGTGGTTTAAGTGCTACAACAGGAGCAACCGTAACTGCAACTACAACCGCAAATACTGTTTATACAGTTACAGGAACCAACACGGCAACTACTTGCTCTAATACAGCATCGGTAGGAGTTGTAGGTAAACCAAGCATCCCATCACTTTCACCATCTGCTGCAACTATTTGTTTAGGAACTGCACAATTAATTGGAGTTGCAGGTTCACAGTCTTTTGCTAACACGGGAACAATTGTAATTCCTGATAGTGGACCTACATCACCATACCCATCTACAATTACTGCAAGTGGATTGCCAGTTTCTGGAGTTACCGTAAAATCTGTTACATTAAATAATTTCTCCCATTCATGGCATTCCGATGTGGATTTTGTACTTGTTTCACCAACTGGAGTTGCAGTTATATTGATGTCAGATGTTGGCGGTTCAACAAATACTTCACCAGGCAGAACTTATACATTTGATGATGCTGCTGCTACACTTATGACAACGGGAAGCAACCCTGCTGGAACTTATAAACCAAGTAATAATGGTGCTACGGATAATTTCCCTGCACCGGGTCCTGGTAGTATTACACAAGCTACACCTATGCTTGCTATGTTTGGCGCGGGTAACCAAAATGGAGCTTGGAGATTATATGGAATAGATCAGTTTGGAGGAGACTTTGGAACTGTAAGCGGTTGGAACATTACATTTAGTACAGGAGCGTCAACGGTTAGTTTTACACCAACAATAGGTTTATTTAATGATGCAGCTATGACTTCTGCTTATACTGGAAATGCAGTAACACAAATTTATGCATCGCCAACTGTTACAACTACTTACTCAGCTACAGCAAGTAATTCAGGCCCTGGCCCGGCTACTGCTAATTATACATTTAACTATTCCGGAGCAGCTATTACAATTCCAGGCAGTGGAGTTGCAAGTCCGTATCCTGCACCAATTGCAGTAACCGGCTTACCGGCTAATGCTGTAATTAAATCAATCACATTAAATGGTGTTTCGCATACTTGGCCTTCAGATATTGACATATTATTACAATCTCCATCTGGAACCAATGTGACTGTATTATCTGATATTGGTGGTGGAAGTGGATTTTCAGGTAGAACTTATACATTGGACGATGCTGCGGCAAGTAGTTTAGCAACAAGTTCCAACCCTTCCGGAACATATAAACCAACAAATTCCGGCGCAACAGATAATTTCCCTGCACCGGGTCCAGGTAGTATTACTATGGCTACGCCAACCCTTTCGATGTTTAATGCTGCTAACAACGGAACTTGGAATTTATATGTTATAGATGATGTTGGCGGAGATGCCGGTTCAATAACAAGTTGGTCAATTACATTTACGGTACCATCTACTCCAACAGTTTGTACATCTGCGCCAACAACAATAACAGTTACGGTAAATCTTCCGGTAGTGTTTACAACCCAACCTGTAAATAAAACAACTTGTAATGGCGATAATGCAACATTTACAGTTGCTGCAACAGGTACAATTCAAACTTACCAATGGCAAGTAAGTACTGATGGCGGTACTGTTTGGACAAATATTACAGGAGCTAATACAGCTACTTATACAGCATCGAATGTTCAAACTGCAATGAACAATTACAAGTATCGTTGTGCAATATCAAGTGTAGGATGTGGTGTTTCAAATTCTAATGCTGCTACTTTGGTTGTAAATCCTTTACCAACAGTTAGCTTTAGTTTAAATCCTGTAGGTCAAACTCAATTAAGACCAGGATTAGTAACAACTGTAACTGTAAATTCTACACCAGCTGCAGCAAGTTACGTTTGGTCATTAAACGGTATTGCCCAAGCCAACATTGCAACTCCAAGTTATGCAGTAGATGCTTATCATTTAGGTAAATACAAAGTAAGAGTTACAGATGTAAATGGTTGTGTAAATACAACAAGTGAAGTTGAATTCACCGCACTTGCATCTTCTAATTTGTTTATTTATCCAAATCCGACAAGTGGAGCATATTATGTGACTTATTATATGCCACAAGTTGGCTCACCAATTACAATTACATTGACTGATATGAAAGGAAGAAAAATTGAAGAAAGGCATGCAGTAACAACTGCACCTTACACTCGATTCGACTTCAGCAATAGCCGACTTGCAGCCGGAGTTTATGTTATCGAATTCCGCGATCCAGGAGGAGATAGACTTGCAGCTGGACAGTTGGTTGTAAAAAGTCATTAATAATTGATTGAATAATTTTTCACAGTCCCGCTGAAAAGCGGGACTTTTTATTTTAGAAATTTTAGAATTGTTTAGTTTTACAAGTAATAAATAAAGATGAGTAACGAAAACTTGAACAATAAAAAAGATAATTTATCGGATGCAGATAAAGCATTTGAAAATAATATTCGTCCAAATCAGTTACAAGAATTTGCAGGACAAGCACAAACGATTGAGAATTTAAAAATATTTATTAAAGCTGCAAAAATTCGCGGAGAGGCTTTGGATCATATTTTATTTCATGGCCCGCCGGGATTGGGAAAAACCACACTTTCACGAATTGTTGCAAATGAATTGGGCGTTAACATCAAAGAAACTTCCGGGCCGGTTATAGAAAAGCCGGGAGATTTAGCCGGGCTACTTACTAATTTACAACCGAACGATGTTTTATTTATTGATGAAATTCATCGGCTGAGTACCGTAGTGGAAGAATATTTGTATGCGGCAATGGAAGATTATCGAATTGATATTTTAATTGACAGCGGCCCGAATGCAAGAAGTGTACAAATCAATTTGAATCCATTTACATTGGTTGGAGCAACTACAAGAAGTGGATTATTAACTGCACCGTTGCTTTCCCGATTTGCAATTAAATCAAGATTGGAATATTATTCCGCAGATGTTTTAAATAAAATTATTTCGAGATCGGCAGCTATTCTTCAAACAAAAATTTCTGAATCAGCAATTGCAGAAATTGGAAGAAGAAGTAGAGGCACACCAAGAATTGCAAATGGATTATTGAGACGCGTTCGAGATTTTGCACAAGTATTAAATGACGGGCAAATAGATATTGGCATTACAAAACATGCATTAAAAGCATTGAATGTAGACGAGTTTGGTTTGGATGATATGGATAATAAAATTCTAACTACAATTATTGAAAAATTTAAAGGAGGGCCTGTGGGAATTGGCACCATTGCATCTGCCGTAAGCGAAGAAGCTGGCACAATCGAAGAAGTGTACGAACCATTTTTAATTCAAGAAGGATTTTTGCAACGCACACCGCGAGGAAGAGAAGTGACCGAAAAAGCGTACACACATTTGGGAAAAACAAAATCGAGATCTGCAGAAACTTTGTTTTAAAATTATTTTTAGGGGTGTGTAACCAATCTAAATCCGTTTCCGTGAATATTTACAATTTCAATTTTTTCGTCTTCTTTTAAATATTTGCGCAGCTTGGCAATATAAACATCCATGCTTCGGCCATTAAAATAAGTATCGCTGCCCCAAACTTTTTTTAACGCCAAATCTCTTGGAAGTAAATCATTCAAATATTCGCAAAGCAAACGAAGCAGTTCATTTTCTTTTGGCGATAAAACTTGTGTCGTGTTGTTCCGAATCAAGTGGCGCAATTTTGGATTGAAATGATAAGTGCCCAAATCAAATTCTTTGTTTTCCGATTCTCTATTTAGTTCTTCGTTTCTTTTTAAAATTGCTTTTATTTTTAAAAGCAACACTTCGCTTTCAAAAGGTTTTGTAATATAATCGTCGGCGCCTAATTTATAACCATGAATGATATCGTCTTTCATGGTTTTTGCACTCAAAAAAAACAAAGGCATATCTTGGTCCACATCACGAATTTCTTCTGCCAATTTAAACCCATCCATATTGGGCATCATCACATCCAACAAACAAAGTTCGAATTTTTCTCTTTGAAAAGCAGCTAAACCAAGCCGGCCATCGCGTTCCAATGTTACCGAATAGTCGTGCAATTCTAAATATGTTTTTAAAACTGTTCCGAGGTTGGTATCGTCTTCGCACAAAAGCAGTTTATGTTTTTTTGTTTCCATAAATAGTTAATTTATTTTTAAAATACTTCACTGACACTCTATAATTATTCAGTAAGTTCAATAGTGAAGATAAAATAAAAGCGGCCATCGAGCCGCTTTTATTTCTTAATTTAAACAAAATTATTTTTTGTACTGAAGAATCAACTCGTTGACAAGTATCATCATTTTCTTCAACCCTTCTTCAGGTAAATTTCCTTTTTTAAATTCCGCCAATACTTCTGGTAATTTATTATCCATTTCCATCAAAAAATGTTCTTCAAATTCCTTTATCTTTTTTACAGGAACTTCTTTCAAAAATCCGTTTGTACCAAGATAAATAATTGCAACTTGTTTTTCTACAGATGCAGGTGAATATTGTAATTGTTTTAAAATTTCCACGTTACGTGCTCCTTTGTCCAACACGTTTTTAGTAGCTGCATCCAAATCGCCACCAAACTTTGAGAATGCTTCCATTTCGCGATAAAGTGCTTGGTCTAATTTCAATGTACCTGCAACTTTTTTCATTGACTTAATTTGTGCATTTCCTCCCACACGACTTACCGAAATACCCACGTTAATTGCAGGTCGAATACCAGCATTGAATAAGTTTGTTTCCAAAAATATTTGACCGTCGGTAATGGAAATTACGTTAGTAGGAATGTATGCAGATACGTCACCCGCTTGTGTTTCAATAATTGGAAGTGCTGTTAAAGATCCTCCTCCTTTTACCAAATGTTTAATAGAATCTGGAACGTCATTCATGTTTTTTACTACCGTATCATCGTTAATGATTTTTGCAGCTCTTTCCAACAAACGGCTGTGTAAATAGAATACATCACCCGGATAAGCTTCACGGCCTGGAGGACGACGAAGCAACAAAGAAACTTCGCGATAGGCAACTGCTTGTTTCGACAAATCATCATAAATAATTAATGCCGCTCTTCCGGTATCACGGAAATATTCACCAATCGCAGCTCCAGCAAATGGAGCATAGAATTGTAACGGAGCAGGATCCGATGCAGAGGCTGCTACAATTGTAGTGTATTCCATTGCGCCAGCATCGGTCAATGTTTTCATCACACCTGCAATGGTAGATGCTTTTTGACCAATCGCTACATAAATACAATAAACCGGTTTGCCTGCCGCAAAAAATTCTTTTTGATTAATAATAGTATCAATGCAAATAGCTGTTTTACCTGTTTGACGATCGCCAATAACCAACTCACGCTGGCCACGACCAATTGGAATCATTGCATCAATTGCTTTGATACCTGTTTGCAAAGGTTCTTTAACTGGTTCACGAAAAATTACTCCTGGAGCTTTGCGCTCAAGTGGCATTTCATATCGCTCACCAACAATTGGTCCTTTTCCATCAATTGTTTCTCCCAACGTATTTACTACGCGTCCCACCATTCCTTCTCCTACTTTTATAGAGGCAATTTGTCCGGTACGACGAACTTTCGATCCTTCTTGAATTCCACCTGTGTCACCCATCAATACTACACCTACGTTGTCTTCTTCGAGGTTAAGTGCAATGGCTCGAACGCCACTTTCAAATTCTACAAGTTCTCCGTAGCGAACGTTTCCAAGTCCGTATACACGAGCAATTCCATCGCCCACTTGCAAAACGGTTCCTACTTCTTCTAAATCGGCACTTGCATTAAAATTGCTTAGTTGCTGACGAAGGATAGCACTAATTTCTTCGGGTTTAATTTTTACCATGTTGTTATATTATTCTTTTAATTTCAATGGCGGATTTGAAATACTATTCCGCTTATCGAATGTTGTAAATAAAATCGTTGTTTTCAAATTGTTTGGCAATCGCTTTTAAGTCATAAGCGATGCTCGCATCTACTAATTTATCGCCAGTTTGTAATACAAATCCTCCAATAATATCTTCTTTCACTATTGTTTCCAATTCAATATTTTTCATTTCCGTTGTAGTAGTGATATGCTTTACAATTGCATTTTTTAATTCTTCGCTAATTGCAGTAGCTGTTGTTAATTTGATTGTATTAATTTCTTTTAATTCTTTGTATTGTTGGATAAATGCATTGGCAATTTCTGGCAATACACCTTCTCTTCCTTTTTGAATTAACAAGGCACAAAAAGAAGCAGTTAATTGTCCAACATTATTTTGAAAAACAGCGGTAATAATTTTTTGTTTTGCATCGGCATTTACTACCGGGCTACGTAATAGAGTTGCAAAATCGCGATTGCTTTTGCAAACGGCTTGCAACCATTGCATGCTTGCAAAAACTTGCTCTAATTCGTTTCTTTCAATGGAAAGATCGAGCAATGATTTTGCATATCGTGATGCTAAGCGTGTATTTACCATAAATCAATTATTCTGTATTCAACTACAATTTTCTAATTCAATTTTACTTCATTTACCAACCCATTAATATGGGCTTCTTGTGCTTCTTTATTGTTCAATTCTTTTCTTAATATTTTTTCGGAAACCTCTACAACCATTTTCCCCACTTGGTTTTTTACTGCAATCAGCGCAGCCATTTTTTGTGCTTCAATCGCAACTTGTGCATCGGCAACAATTTTGGATGCTTCTACTTTTGCAGCTTCTTTTGATTCGTTGATTATTTTTTCTTTGGTTTCGCGTGCTTCTTTTAGCATGGAGGCTCTTTCTTCTCTTGCTTGAGAAAGTAAAAGTTCGTGTTCGCTTTTCATTTGCGCCATTTCATCTTTTACTTTTTGAGCAGTTGCCAAAGATTCAGCAATGAATGCTTCTCTTGTTTTTAAACCATTTACAATTGCCGGCCAAGCCAGTTTTTTTAGTAAAAAGAAAACAATCATAAAAGCCAAAAAAGTCCAAATAAGCAACCCAAATTCGGGGGTAAGTAGTTTCATCTTATTTCTGTTATTTCTTTTGTTTAAATTTAAAATACTGCACTCGCCACCCTTTGTGTTGAGTGCAGTAAATTTTTGGCAAATAGTTATTAAATAACCATTGCAAGAAAGCCTACAATGATTGCAAACAATGCAGCACCTTCAATAAGTGCGGCTGTAAGAATCATGTTAGCACGGATGTCGTTCACGGCTTCGGGCTGGCGAGCAATTGCTTCTACAGCTCCTTTACCAATTTGACCGATACCAATACCTGCACCCATTGCTGCTAATCCGGCACCAATTGCACCACCTGCATTTGCTGTGGCTTCTAGTAAAATCACATTTAGTAAATCCATGTTTGTGTGTTTATGACAATTAAAAAAATACTTGATTAATGCGCCTCTTTATGATCGTGCCCCCCTTCAAATGCCTGACCTATAAAAACAGCTGTTAACATTGTAAAAATAAATGCTTGAAGAAATGCAACCAATACTTCAATTAAATAAATAAATACGGTAAACGCTACAGAAAAAATGGATGCTCCCCATCCTGCAATTGGATTGATTTGCCCAAAAATAAAAATCAATGAAATCAAACAAATAATAATGATATGACCTGCGACCATATTTGCAAAAAGTCGAATAATAAGCGCAAATGGTTTTATAAAAACGCCTAAAACTTCTACAGGAATCAAGATGAACTTGACAAGAAAAGGCACATCGGGTGGGTTAATAATATGTCCCCAAAAATGTTTATTGGTGCTGAATAATATAACCACAAAAGAAATCACACCCAATACAACCGTAAAAGCTATATTACCTGTAACATTTGCTGTGCCTGGTATTAATCCAAAAATATTGTTGATTAAAATAAAAAAGAAAACCGTTAACAAATAAGGCAAGTATTTATCTACTTTATTTCTCAAGTTAGGTTTGGCAACTTCGTCTCTAATAAAAATTACAATTGGTTCTAAAAACCCTTGTATTCCTTTTGGTGCCGATGTTACCCCTTGTCCTTTTTTGTAGCTATTAGCAATGCTTAGCATAATTACTACAAAAAGAGTTAAAGCCAAAAGCATTTGCGTAACATTTCTGGTAAGCGAAAAATCGTAAATTTTTTCTGTTTTATCTGATGGAACAATTACGCCATCCACCAAATTATACCCTTTATATTCTTTATGGCCGTGTTTAAATTTTGAAGACATGAAAACGGAAAAGCCGTTTTTTTCGGAATAAATAATGATTGGCAAAGGAATTGTTACCGCATGTTTTTCGCCATTATCGCCAACAATATCTAAAAAATGAAACTCGTGCCCATCTAATATATGACCAAAAATTACCTCGTTCGCATCAAATTCTTTTTTCTTCCCCTCTGATGAATGCCCCTTCGGTGCTTCAGCATTTTGCTCATTCGCATGCGCTTGAGCAAAAGCAGTATTGCTAAACTGAACCAATCCCAGCGCAAAAACTACAACCAGAAAGCGTTTTACCAATCTGAGGTTCATATTTTTTTTAAAATTTGCCGCAAAGATAGGGTTGCAAGGCCTAAAAACCTTGAATTTTAAAGCATAAAAGCTAAAAGTATTGGAGTTATATTTTATGTGGCTAAAGCCAAAAATAATTAACTACTTTTTTATTGCAGTCAGTTAAAACTGACTGCAATAGATTGATGATTTGTGCTTCATCCATTGCTGTTTGCTTTAGCATCATTTTTCGACTATTCGACAGGCTCATGGGAGTGCAACCCAAACCTAAAAAGACCGAACTGCTCTAACTCGATGTAAGACTGCTTTGGAATCGGCAGTGATCCAGCCATAGGCGAAGTGATGAATCCATGCGATATTGTAATTGTTTTCCAAAGAACTCCAGTAGTAGTCGCTAAGAAAGCCACCAATTGCTGCCTGGTTTATATACAATTTATTCAAATCATCTTTACTTGGTAAATACCAGTCGCTATATCCGTTCAATACCAAATCTCCACAAAGCCTGGCAGCTATACCTGCCTGCTGTGGAGCAACCCGCCATAATATCAATGGTATTTTGGTTTCCTGTTCCAATGGCTGTGCCATCGGCACCAGATATTATTGTTCCGACACAACCCCATTGAGCACCAGAACTTTGGTCTGCAGCTGCAGCAATTAAACCGTGTGTAGTATTTGCGTTATAGCCAGGGTCTCCACTTTGTAAAATATAGGCAATTATTCCGCCTTGAAAACTACCACCAATTATTGTATCAAGGCTGCCATCAAAATTCTTCCATTCTGTTCCGTTATAAAAATTGGGTTTATTTGTAGTAGAATTATAAATCATTAAACCTGCTATAGGTGTAATTGTATTCCTTTGCGAAATTGTCATCCGTGGAGGCAAAAATCCTTTGGTGGTGCTTGTTACATCCAACTGTGCCGATGCAGCAGTGGTTGCCGTACCAATGCCAACCTGCGCATTGGTGGTTACAAATAGCAAAATGCTACATAAAATAGTCAAGAATTTTTTCGGGGGGAGATTTCATACTTTTTTTGTTTTTGAAACCCGAATATAACTATTAATCTCTTTGAAAAGCGGGACTATGCTTTTCAAACTGTAGCTGATAAAGTTGATTGTAATGACCTTGTTTTTCAATCAGCTCATCGTGTGTGCCCATTTCTTTAATTTTTCCTTTATCCAAAACAATTATTTTATTGGCTTTTCTGATGGTTGAAAGTCGGTGAGCAATAATAATTGAGGTTCTTCCTTTTATCAGTTTTTCAATGGCTTGTTGAATTAACAATTCACTTTCCGAATCCACCGAAGAAGTTGCTTCATCCAAAATAAGTATGGAAGGATTATACAAAAGTGTGCGCAAAAAAGTAAGTAATTGTCGCTGGCCAAAAGAAAGAATTCCGCCTCGTTCCATTACAGGACAATCATAATTTTGTGGTAAACGCATAATAAAATCGTGCATATTTATAAGCTTAGCCGCATTAATAACTTCCTCTTTTGTGATAGCAGAATTGAGCAGGGAAACATTTTCAAAAATTGTACCCGAAAAAAGAAATACTTCTTGCAATACAACGCCAATGTTTTTTCTTAAACTATTTAATTCATAGTCTTCAATTGCTATATCGTCAATTTTTATTACACCTTGTTGAACAGGGTACAAACGGTTCAGCAAACTTGCCATGGTTGTTTTTCCACTTCCGGTGTGGCCCACAATCGCAACTGTTTCGCCGGGATTTACAGTGAAATTTATATTTTCTAAAACCATTGTTTCGTTTGAATAACCAAAACATACATTTTCAAATTCAATTTTACCAACAATTTTTTTTGGCGAAAAATTTCCTTGCGTTTGAATAAAATCTTCATTATCCAATAATTTAAAAACGCGTTCACCGGCTACCATTCCCATTTGCAACACATTGAATTTATCTGCAATAACCCGCAACGGACGAAAAATAAGATTTAAACAAAGTATAAATGCCATTAAAGTTCCTTGTTGACTTTGGTGTAAATGCAACGCTTCTTTTGATGTCCACCAAACAATTAATCCAATGGCAACAGCCAACACAATTTCTACAATTGGGAAAAAAACGGAGTAAGCAAAAATTGCATCAATGTTTGCGTTTCGATGATTTTTATTAATACTCTTGAATTTTACTAATTCGCGCTCTTCCGCTGAAAATGCTTGCACCACATGCATTCCAGTTAATCGCTCTTGAACAAAAGCATTTAAATTGGCAACAGCATTTCGAACGCGATGGAATGATTTGTTTACGCTTTCTTTAAAATAATAAGTGGCAATTAGTAAAATAGGAAAAGGAATTAATGCAATCAAACTTAGTTGCCAATCTTGCCAAAACATATACGACAACACACAAAGAATAGAAAGCAAGTCGGCAAGAATTGGAATTACTCCGTCGGAAAAAACATCGTTTATTCTTTCAATATCATCAACTGTTCTTGTTGTAAGAACCCCGATATGTGTTTTATCAAATTGAGATAGATTTAATCCTATTATTTTATCATACACTTTTATGCGTAAATCTTTTACTACGTGTTGCCCAAGCCAAGCTGTAATAAAAGAAAAATAGGAGCGCAAAAAAGTTTCCAACAGAATTAATACAATTTGAAAAACCGTAACTGCAATCAGCATTTCTGGTAATCGTCCTTGAATATATTTATCTACCGAAACTTGAATCAATAATGGGCGAACCGGCGTAAGGAATGCTAAAAAAATGGAAAGAAAAATTGAAGCGTATAATTTTTTTTTATACGGATTTGCGTAATGCAGCACACGACGCAACAAAGCAAAATTAAATTTCTGATTAACTGTTTTTGTTTTCAAATTGTTTAGCAATTAATTTTTTGCATTAAATTGAAGTGCGGTTGCATATGCTTTTATAAAAATTGCACCCAAGTTTTTATGCGGAGGAATATAATCTTCCACTCCTTCCACTTTTACTTTCTGTTGAAATTCTTTCCAAAAACTAATCCATTGAATATCTTTTCCGGTTCTTAATTTTTCCAAAAGCAATTCAAAAAATGGACGATTGATGGCTGTTTTTCCAATTTGCTTGGATGCGATGATATGCGCATCGGGAGCGGTTTTAAGAATATTGTGAATTAAATGATAGCCGCCACAACTGCCCATAAAAACAATTTTTGAAATTGGATTTAATTGCGCAATTGTATAAGGCGCATAATAACTATGTCCGCGATGAATGGTAACCGTTGGGTTTAAATTTTGCTTGACAAGAAATGAATCCAATGATTTTTGTGCAAGTTCGTCTTCGCCTGTTTCTTCGGGCAAAGGTCGGTTGGCAAATACGGAAATTCTTTTCCCTTTTGTTGAATTGATGACGATCCAATTTTTTTCATTCGTAATCTTCCAAGCATCTGTACTAAACATTTTTTGAAACCCTTGAAAAATAGCTTGCCCGTCTTTATCTCCATAAAAAAATACTTGAATAATAATTTGATTGCTGTCATTCGTCAAATTATTAAATGGCACAAAATACACAGGTGGAATTCCGAGCGCTGCAGTAAGATCCACTTGTTTGGAACTATCTGCTGATTGAAAAAGTTGGTGCAACAATTTGTAAACTACCATTCCTTTTTTGTTGTTTTGCGCTACATTTCGATTGTAGTTCAATTGTACATTTTCCAACATTTTTTTTGATAACGATGGATTAATCTCCACAATACTTGCATAAGAATCTGCCACGTCCACGCCATCTTCCAGTCCATTTGATTTTTCAAGATTTCCAACAAATGCACGCATCAAATCATTTGCATCATTGGAATTTGAGAAAGAATTTAAAAAACTATTTAGCGTGTTGAACCCCGCAGTCATTTTTAAAAATTTTCGGTAGCGATCAAATTTTACAAGCATTAACAACGAATCACCGCGGTTATTTACTTTTCGCATCATCAACGGAAAAACCCCTTTTACAAAACTGGAAGTATAAATAATTCCATCGGAAAGCACAGCCAAATAATAAAGTTCTTGTGCCGTTAACGGTTCAATAATTTTAAAACGCAGCTCATCCGATTCATCGTGCAATGCATTAATCGTAGTTACAAAAACATCTTGCGCTTTTATTTCCAACATTTTTATTAGATCTTCATACCCTCTTGCCGTATCTTTTTTTAGTAGCCGACCGGCATAATCAATATGCGTTTTCACCAACAAGCGATAATAGTCCAACGAATCATTTCGCGCCAAATCAATCGCTGCTATTGTTAACTTTCCATTTACAACATTGTCGAGAAAAGGAAAATAAAGCTGCCCATTTCCGCTGCTGGTGGCCATTTTAGACACAGCACTAATTAATGGCTCATCTATTTTTCGAATAATTGCACCCAATTTATTATTGACGGTTGCGTAATTGTACAATTGTTTTGGAGAATAATATCCTGCAATTATAATTAAGCTGTCTGCAAATGGTACATCTGGGAATTGGGTAAGCGTTAATAAAATTTTATCCGGAAATAAATGACAATATTTTTTAACCAATAAGTTTTTACTTGTTTTAAAACCTAGATTATTATCAAATGCAGAACAGTTTACGATTGGTTGTGCAACTGCGTACGACAATCGGTCAATAATATTTTCTATCGTCAATCCTTGTCTGTCGGCTTCCACACAATTAAAATATTCGAGCAACATGGTTGGAAATTCGTTTACTGCAAATCGATTCGATTTCCAATTTGCATTAAAATCTTTCAGCAATCGTTCAACGCCGCGGAGGTATCTAATTTTTGTTTGAATTCCTAAAACGGAATCCTTTTCCATCCGATATTGAAATTGATTTACACCTTGAATTAAACTTCGAGTTATATGAAAATTGATTTCTTCATTTGAAGAAGCTGAAAATAATTCATCTTCTTTTCCGTCCGATTTTAAAATTAATGCTTGTTCTCTATCAATAAAATCGTGGAATAAAACTGTATTGCGGTCTGGCGTAAATACAAATTGAGAATCAGTTTGCGCAGAACTTGCAAATGCAAAAAACAGAAAAACCAATAAAAAACTTAATTTCAAATTCATAGCGATGGGAGCAAATCTACAACCTTCTAATTTTAATTATTCTCTTTCAATTGATCTCTTTAATATTAAATAATTATTAACTATTAGTCAAAATTTTTATTCATATCTAAAAACCCACAATTTAAAGTAGGTTTGCAAAACTTAACTTTTTTTCATGGATACAAAATCGTTGAAAGTGTTGATTGCAGATGACGAACCTGATATTTTGGAAATATTAAAATACAATCTTACAAATCAAGGATACCAAGTTTTTACAGCAAAGGATGGGAATGATGCGCTTGATAAAGCAAAACAATTTCAGCCCGATTTAATTGTGTTGGATATAATGATGCCGAAAAAAAATGGAGTTGAAGTTTGTGAATTGCTTAGAAAGCAAGCTGCATTTAAATCCACTTTAATAATTTTTTTAACCGCACTGAATGATGAATCAACTCAATTAAAAGGTTTGGAAACCGGAGCGGATGATTATGTGAGCAAACCAATTAGTCCAAAAATTTTTGCAAGTAAAGTAAACACACTTTTTCGACGATTTGATAAAACACAAACCAAAACTATTGCGATTAATGATTTAACGATTGACCCTGAAAAATATATTGTTAGTTATAAAGAAAAAACAATTCTGTTAGCAAAAAAAGAATTTGAACTTTTATATTTTTTAGCTGCAAAACCAGAACGTGTTTTTCTTCGCAATGAAATACTTGCACAAATTTGGGGAGCTGATGTAATTGTTGGCGACCGTACGATTGATGTTCATATTCGAAAAATTCGACAAAAATTAGGTGTCGATTGCATCTCAACAATAAAAGGCGTTGGCTATAAATTTTCACTTTTAAATTGAATGGATTGATTTTATTAGTTTTCAAACATAGCTCGTAGATTTGCACCCATGTTGAGTCCAAAAAACCTAACTCCTCGCCAGCTCTCGTTCTTAGCTGCTCTCGCCATTTCTACTCCAACCGCTTTTGTTATTTATTTATTGAATCAAAATTGGATAATATTTTTTATTTCTTTCGCGCTGCTCACGATTATCAGTTTTTCAATTATCGTTTTTACTTTCAACCGATTTATTTATCGAAAAATAAAATTGATTTATAAAATTATTTACAATACAAAAGCAACTAAAAAAGAAGAAATTTATCACAAGTATCTGCTGCCTCAAAAAAATATAAAAGAAGTTACTGCAGATGTGGAAGCGTGGGCAACAGAAAAAACGCAAGAGATTGAAATACTTCAAAAAAACGAACAATTCAGAAAAGAGTTTTTACAAAATCTTTCGCACGAATTTAAAACGCCGGTATTTGCAATTCAAGGCTATGTAGAAAGTTTATTGGATGGCGGCATGTTGGATCCCGAAATCAACAAACGATTTCTCAACAACACATCTAAAAATATTGAACGACTTACTAATCTAATATTAGATCTTGATGAAATTTCAAAATTAGAAAGTGGTGAAATAGTTATTGCAAAAACAAACTTTGTTGTACAAGAATTAATTAAAGAAGTGTTTGAAAGTTTGTCTTTAAAAATGATAAATAAAAATATTACAGCCGGTATTAAAAAGGGTTGCGAAGCTCCACTATTTGTTTTTGCAGATAAAGAAAAAATTAAACAAGTGTTCATCAATCTGATTGACAACGCAATTAAATATGGAAAACCGGGGGGTATTATTTCAGCAAGTATTTATACGATGGATGAAATGCATATTCTAATAGAAATTAGCGATGATGGCATTGGTATTCCGGAAATACATATCCCAAGAATTTTTGAACGTTTTTACCGAACCGATGCAGGAAGAAGCCGTGATGTAGCAGGCAGCGGATTGGGATTATCTATTTGTAAACACATCATTGAAGCGCACAACCAAAACATACATGTGCGCAGTTCCGAAGGAGTTGGAACAACCATTGGATTTACATTAGAAGGAAGAAAAGATTAATCTTCCTTTTCTACTTTTTTTAAAAAAGCACTTCTTCTTGGTGCGGGCATTACACTTTTTTCTCCTTTTACCGCTTTCCAAATTACTTCACTAAAAACAAGATCCGGAATTTGATCTTCTTTAGAAAAATCAAACGTTTCGCTAAGTTTGGCACTTGCATTATTTTCTTTATTTATATCATTTAAATTCACATTTGCAGGCAACGAAATAAATGGAGAAATGTTTGGAGTTTTTGAAAAACATCTCCACAACGATTCTGCTGCTGCATCGTATTGACTCATTGGTGGCAATCCAAGTATCAATTCTATTGTACGCAATACAGAAGAAGTTGAATACATCGTATGATCAACTGTTTTTCTTTTTACAAACCCACCTGCAACATAAGCTGTGCTTCGATGTGCATCAACATGATCAGGGCCATTTTGTGCATCATCTTCAACAATAAATATTGCTGTTTCTTTCCAAATAGAACTTTTGGATAAATACTCAACAAATAAACCTGTTGCTAAATCATTATCCGCAACATGTGCAAATGGAGTTGGTTTCCCCAACCTCAATCCCTCGGTATGATCATTAATAAATCGAATAGTATTAAACTTTGGAACTGCATTTTTTGAAAGAAGTGAATCAAACTCCCTTTGCCATTGATAAAAACGAGAAGTATCTCTAACCGATTCGTCCCACTCTGTAAAATAAGGACAGAAATTATTTTCCAAAGCTGGGATTGAACCTTTGCCATTAAAAACAAATTCTCCATAGGTTCTATAACTTACTCCAGCTTTTTTACAGTAATCCCAAATAAAACCACGATCTGGATTGGCTATTTCACGGTTACCTTCTGCATCATAACTTCCACCCCGTCCGCCATAATTTGTTGGCCAAGTTTTTTCTAAATAATCATTTGCATTTGCAGCGGTACTCCAATTATGCCCATCGGCACTTACTTCACCATCAACATAAAAATTATCGAGCAGCACAAATTCACTTGCCAATTTATGTTGATTGGGAGTTATTTTTTTCCCAAACAAAACAAGACTTGTATCTCCATTTCCTTCGGGCACATCACCCAACACTTGATCGTAAGTTCTGTTTTCTTTAATTACATAAAAAACATACTTGATAGGTGAAGCATCGCCCACTTTCATTGGAATAGGATTTCCTTTTTCTCCTTTTGCATTAAGTTCTTTGTGTTTGGAATACGGCGTGTTTTCATAAACTTTTTGAGAATAAGAAGCCAACTCTTCTTCGGATGGTGTATCAATAATACTTAATGTTCCTTTAAATAAACCGCCGATATATTCTACTTCTTTTTGTTGCTTTGTAGACCCTTTTTGATAAATAACTTCTTCTTTTCGTTTGGTTGGATTTGGTCCGTACGGATTGGATAAAGAAGTGAGCCCTTTGCCATTGCTTACAAATATTTTTCCATCCACCACTTTTACATTTGTTGGATACCAACCAACAGGGATAAACCCTTTTGAAGTACTGAACCCAACATTGCTTACATCAAAAACAGCAAGGCAATTATTGTCGGCATTTGCAATGTATAAAATTTTTTCATCGGCACTAAGTGCTAAACCATTACTCGCAGAACCTGTGGGTGCGTTGGAATACAACGCTGCATTTAAAACTTCTAAAACTTTCCGCTGCTCAACATCAATTACCGAAACGGAATTATCGCCGGCATTTGCAACAAAAAGATGTTTACCATTTTTTGAGAGTAATATTTCATTTGGATTTTCTCCAACATGAATTGTTGCTTCTATTTTTCGAGAAACAATATCAAAGACAAGAACTTTTTTATCGCCCCACAAAGAAATATAAAGCTCTTTTTTATTTTTCGATAAGAGGCAAGAATAAGCAGCGTCGCCCAATGATTGTTGAAAAATGATTTGTTTGTTTTCGAGATTAATTATGTACAAAGAATTATTTTCTTTTGTAACGACAAACATTGTCTTCGCTTCGTCATCAATTTCAATTCCTGTTGGCGATATTTTGTTCGGCCATTTATCGCCCAGTTTTATGGAATCAATTAAGTTTAAATTATTATTTAAAATAGAATATTGTAAAATCCAATTATCATTCCCTCCGCTTGCATACAAATATTTTTCATCAGCGCTAAATTTTAATCCATACCAAGATTTTGGAATAACAACTGTGCTAACTATTTTTTCATTTTGCGGATTAATCAATTGCAGACTTTGAACACTTTGCCCATTGTTAGTAACTGCTATCAAATTTTTTGAAGGCGAAACCGCCATATTCAACGGTAAATCGCCAAGAGGCAAACTTCTTCCAGCGGGCGATAGCGACCATCCGTTGGGCAGTGTTACTTTTTTTTGGGCATTTACAAAAAAACAACTACAGCTTGTTATTGCTACTATTAATACAAGTCTTTTATACCGTTGAATCATAGATTTTATAATTAATTATGAAGTTCTAAAGATAAGTACAACACCAACAACTCAACACTGTATGGTAAAAGTTAGCCCTATGTTAAGTAATTATTAAGTATTTCATTTCTCTTTTTTGTATCAAATTGGCTTTTACTTTTGCACCATTAAAACAAATTTTTATGTCACTAAATTCCATTTTTAAAATTTTTATGCCAAAAGACAGAGTTTTCTACGACTTGTTTGAAAGCGCTGCAGGAAACGTATCGTTAATGAGTGACCAACTGAGAGAACTAGTTTCAGAAGCAGATTATGACAAGAGAAGTTTTTGGTTTAAATCGCTTGAAGACTTAGAACACAAAAATGATGAGTTGACTCACACCATATTTACCGAACTAGGAAGAAATTTTATTACACCTTTTGATAGAGAAGATATCCATGCACTTGCAACAGCAATGGACGATATTGCCGACTATATTTATGCTTCTGCCAAAAAGATAAATTTTTATAAAGTCAATCCAAATGAAATAGGAATTCAAAAATTAGCCGAAGTAATTCAATTAAGTTGCAACGAAGTTAGAAATGCAGTTACCGAATTAAGAAACATGAAGAACATGAAGCGAATGACTGAAGCGCTTATTAAGATAAACAGTTTGGAAAACCAAGCCGATGATATTTTTGACATGAGCATTGAACGACTTTTCGAAACAGAGCCGGATGCAAAAGAAGTAATTAAAAAAAGAGAAATTTATCAAGTACTTGAAATAGCAACCGATAAATGTGAAGACGCTTCCAATGTTATTGAATCTATAATTATTAAGTACGCTTAATTTTTGCTTAGCTAATTGTAACAACTATGATTCCATTTTTACTTTCCATTATTATATTGGCGCTGGTTTTTGATTTTATTAACGGATTTCACGATGCGGCTAATTCTATCGCCACCATTGTTTCCACAAAAGTGCTTACACCATTACAGGCAGTTTTGTGGGCAGCCATATTTAATGTTGCTGCTTTTTGGATTTTTCAAGATCATGCAGTGGCAAATACAATCAGCAAAACAGTCAACAAAGAATTTATTACACTTCCCGTAATTTTTTCTGGATTGATAGCTGCAATTATTTGGAATTTAGTAACCTGGTGGTACGGAATTCCTTCTTCTTCTTCGCATACATTAATTGGAGGTTTTGCAGGTGCAGCTATTGCGCATGCAATTAATACAAAAGGATGGAACATTTCCTGGACTTCGATTGTAGAAAGTGATATGATTCTAAAAACGGTGTTATTTATTTTCTTAGCACCACTTATTGGAATGTTTGTTTCTATTTTCATCACTATCGTCACGGTGATACGAAATGTTTGGTTACGTATTGCAATTTTTGGGTTATTTACAATTGTAATCATTTTTGCTTTCGACCAATTTGAGCAAAATAAAATGAATCAAAACCTTACAAAATTTGTAAAAGCAGATAAATACAAAATTGATTTTGAAAAAGCTGCTGCAAAATTGGATTCGACCGATAGTGTTTCAATTGCAACTTTTGCATCTGCAAAAAAGAAACTGGACAAAGCTGTTGCAACTTATGAAAAGATTGAACCATTAATTGCTGATTACGATAAATTGGGTGCCGACTCTATTGCAAAAATTACTTACAACGAAGGATGGTTGTCGGAAATTGAAGTAAGCAAATTAAAAGATGACGTTCGCAATGCAAACGATTATTTGATTTTGGAATCTGCATCATTAACGGATAAAACAAAAAAAACAGAATTTGCAAAAGCCAAAGAATTAACAGAGAAATACAAAGAACCGTTGGCTCGCTATTTGAAAAAAGAAGCTTCTGCAGATAGCACGATTGCTGCAATGAGCGCAATTTATCCTTTGAAAGAAAAAAACATTTCCCAAATAAATAAAGTTCTTTCCAATTTCAATATTGAAAAATCTTTTAGAAAAGATATTTTAAAAGCAGACAATAAAGGAATCACTTGGGGTATTGCTGCAATGTCTATTATTTTTTGTCTTGCCTTTTTATATTCCGAAAAAATAAAAACGCCAACGGCTTACCGCGTAAGCAATATGTTTAAAAAATTGCAATTACTTAGTTCTGCTGCATTTAGTATTGGACATGGTGGAAACGATGCACAAAAAGTAATGGGTATTATTGGTGCTGCGTTAATTGCAAGTGGATCCATTCAAGATTTTAGCCATCTTCCTGCTTGGGTTCCTATTGCATGTTATGCCGCAATTGGATTAGGTACACTAAGCGGTGGGTGGAAGATTGTAAAAACAATGGGAACAAAAATTACGAAAGTAACGCCACTCGAAGGCGTAGCTGCAGAAACTGCCGGTGCATTTACTTTATTTTTTACCGGACAAATGGGAATCCCGGTTTCTACCACGCACACCATTGCCGGAAGTATCATGGGAGTTGGTGCAACCAAGCGTTTATCAGCTGTGCGTTGGGGAATTACCATCAATCTTTTGTGGGCTTGGATATTAACGATTCCCGTAAGTGCATTAATGGCTGCGCTGGTTTACAAAGTAGTACTATTTTTTATTTAATATTTAATTCAACTTCTATAAAAAAAATCCTGACATTTGTTGGGATTTTTTTTATGAATAAAATACTTGTTACTGGTGGTTGTGGTTATATTGGTACACATACAATGGTGGACCTAATCGAAAATGGTTTCGATGTTATTTCCATTGATAACTTTTCCAGATCCAACCCAAAAATGTTGGAAAGGGTAGAAAAAATTACAGGCAAACAAATAAAAAATTATGCCATCGACCTTTGCAATTTTGATGCTTGCCGTTCGGTGTTTTTAGAAAATACAGATATAAAAGGAATCATTCATTTTGCGGCTTTTAAAGCTGTAAATGAATCGGTAGAAAATCCTTTGCTTTATTTTCAAAACAATTTGTTTTCGTTAATTAATTTATTGAAATGCGTGGAAGAATTTGCCACACCTTATTTTGTTTTTTCATCGTCGTGTACGGTTTACGGCAGCCCAGACGAAAGCCCCGTAAGCGAAAGTTCGCCAATCAAACCAGGCGAATCGCCGTATGGAATTACAAAGCAAATGGGCGAAGAAATTGTTTCGGAATTTTCAAAAGCCAATTCAACCAAATGTGTTTCGTTAAGGTATTTTAATCCGGTTGGCGCTCACCCATCCTCATTAATTGGCGAGTTGCCAATTGGCAAACCGCAAAATTTATTTCCGGCTATTACACAAACTGCAATTGGAAAAATTTCAAAATTGACAGTTCATGGAAATGATTATGATACAAGAGATGGAAGTTGTATTCGCGATTATATTCATGTTTGCGATATTGCACATGCACATACACTTTCTATAAATTATTTAGAAGCTGAAAAAGAAAAATCAAATTTTTCAGTTTTTAATTTAGGAACAGGGGTTGGAGTTTCTGTATTGGAAGCAATTGAAACTTTTGAAAAAGTAAATAAAGTAAAACTGAATTATGAAATAGGTCCGAAACGACCCGGAGACATTATGGCAATTTACGCAAGTAACGAATTGGCAAAAAGCGAATTGGGGTGGAGTTTAAAATATAGTTTAGCTGACATGGTTTCTTCGAGCTGGAAATGGGAACAAAAATTAAAAGAGGAGTTTGACTCAAGCATTAAATAAGAAAATAAAATCGTATGTGTGGTTTCGTAGCAGTATTTGAAGTAAAGAATAGCAGCGCAGAATTGCGTCCGCAAGTGTTGGAAATGGCAAAAAAAATTCGTCATCGTGGTCCGGATTGGTCGGGGATATACAGTAACGATAATGTAATTATGGCGCATGAGCGTTTGGCTATTGTGGATCCATCAAGCGGAAAACAACCTTTGTATAGCGAAGACAAAAAAATTGTACTCGCAGTAAATGGTGAAATCTATAATCACATGGAGTTGCGCGCTGAATTTCCCAATTACAAATTTTTAACCGCCTCCGACTGCGAAGTCATCATTGCTTTGTATCGAGAAAAAGGTCCGAAGTTTATTGAAGACCTCAGCGGCATTTTTGCCTTTGCTTTATATGATGAAGAGAAAAATACCTACCTCATCGCCAGAGATCATATAGGAATAATTCCGTTGTATATGGGATGGGATAAATTTGGGCATTTTTATGTAGCCTCCGAGTTGAAAGCCTTAGAAACAATTTGTAATAAGATTGAAGAATTTTTACCTGGGCATTATTTATTCAGTACCGAAGGAGCAACACCAGTAAAATGGTATCATCGAGAATGGAATGATTACGAAAATGTAAAAAATAATAAGAGCAATATTGATGAATTGAAAGCAGCATTGGAGCAAGCTGTTCATCGTCAACTCATGTGCGATGTACCCTATGGTGTTTTATTGTCGGGCGGATTGGATTCATCCATCATTTCGGCCATCACAAAAAAATATGCTGCCAAACGAATTGAAAGCAATGATACGCAGATGGCTTGGTATCCGCAGTTGCATTCATTTGCAGTGGGATTGGAAGGATCGCCCGATTTAGCCGCCGCACAAAAAGTGGCAGATCATATCGGTTCCATTCATCACGAAATACATTTCACCATTCAAGAAGGTTTGGATGCTATTCGAGATGTGATTTATCATTTAGAAACCTATGATGTTACCACTATTCGAGCTTCAACACCCATGTATCTTTTGGGAAGAGTGATAAAATCGATGGGAATAAAAATGGTGCTATCGGGCGAAGGTGCCGACGAAATTTTTGGTGGCTATCTTTATTTTCACAAAGCCCCAAACGCACAGGCCTTTCACGAAGAAACCGTTCGCAAATTGGGTAAGTTGCATTTATACGATTGCTTGAGGGCAAACAAATCTTTAGCGGCTTGGGGTGTGGAGGGACGTGTACCTTTTCTCGACAAAGAATTTATGGATGTAGCAATGCGATTAAATCCGGAAGATAAAATGGCGAAGGATGGGAAGATGGAAAAATTTATTTTAAGAAAAACTTTTGAAGATTTATTGCCCGAAAGCATTGCGTGGAGGCAGAAGGAACAGTTTAGCGACGGTGTTGGCTACGGATGGATAGACACTTTGAAAAAAATTGCAAATGAAAAAATTAGCGACGAAGAATTAGCAAAAGCTAAATTCCGGTTTCCGGTGCACCCTCCTATGTCCAAAGAAGAGTATCATTACCGAAGTATTTTTTCTGAACATTTTCCAAGCGAAACTGCAGCAGCTTGTGTTCCATCGGTAAAGTCTATTGCCTGTAGCACACCCGAAGCCTTAGCATGGGATCCTTCTTTTCAAAACTTGAACGATCCGAGTGGAAGAGCCGTAAAGAGCGTACACAATAGTGGATATTAAAATTTAATACGATAATATCCTCATATAAAGTGGTCAAATTCCGAAAACAATTCCCTTACTTTTGCGTCATAAATTTTAGGAATGTTAAAAGAAATTCAATCAACAGGAAATAAAGATACAAGAAGTGGTTTCGGAGATGGAATTGTGGAAGCCGCCAGAAAAAATTCAAATATTGTTGCACTTACTGCCGACCTCGCAGGATCTTTAAAATTGAATCAATTTATAAAAGAATTTCCCGAAAGATTTATTCAGTGTGGAATTGCCGAAGCTAATATGATGGGAATTGCAGCGGGCTTAACCATTGGCGGAAAAATTCCTTTCACTACCACTTTTGCAAATTTTTCTACAGGAAGAGTTTACGATCAAATTCGCCAAAGCATTGCCTACAGTGGAAAAAATGTAAAAATTTGTGCTTCGCATGCCGGTGTTACTTTGGGCGAAGATGGTGCAACGCATCAAATATTGGAGGATATTGGATTAATGAAAATGCTTCCCGGAATGACGGTTATTGTCCCTTGCGATTATAACCAAACCAAAGCAGCAACATTGGCAATTGCCGATTTTGTTGGACCTGTTTATTTGCGTTTTGGGCGACCAAGTTGGCCAATATTTACCCAAGCCACCGAAAATTTTGAAATAGGAAAAGCACAATTTTTTTCCGAAGGAACTGATGTTAGCATTTTTGCTTGCGGGCATTTGGTTTGGAATGCAATTCAGGCTGGAGTTATTTTGCAAGAAAAAGGAATTAGTGTAGAAGTAATAAATATTCATACCATAAAACCATTGGATGAATCTGCTGTTATAAATTCAATTCGAAAAACGCGCTGTGCAGTAACTGCCGAAGAGCATAATATTATTGGCGGACTTGGCGATGCGATTGCACAATGTGCTGCGAAAAATTTCCCCATTCCAATTGAATATATTGGTACAAAAGATACATTTGGCGAAAGTGGAACACCCATGCAATTGCTTAAAAAATACGGAATGGATGTAACGGATATTGTTACTGCCGCCGAAAAAGTAATAGCAAGAAAATAATTTCAGGATTGCTTATTTTTATATTGCTTGTACTATAAATAATAAAATGGCTTTAACAAGTAACAGCGATACAGAATTGTTATTTCAATTTCGCAATCCTTTTACGAAAGAAAGTGCATTTACCGCCATTTTAAAAAAATATCAGGAAAAACTTTATTGGCATATTCGAAGAATGGTGATAGACCACGAAGATGCAAACGATGTATTGCAAAATGTTGCCATCCGTGTTTGGAATGGTCTTCAAAATTTTAGAGAAGATAGTCAACTTTATACATGGTTATATCGTGTAACTACCAATGAATGCCTTAATTTTTTAGAACAGCAAAAAAAACGAAAATCTGTTTCTTATGATGATGTTGCCTCCGGACTTGAAAACACCATAAAAGCAGATAAAAATTTTGATGCTAATAAACTAGAATGGAAACTTCAATTGGCAATTCAACAACTTCCTGAAAAACAAAAAGTTGTATTTCAACTTCGGTATTACGACGAGATGCCTTATGCCGAAATGAGTCGAGTTTTAGAAACAAGCGAAGGAGCTTTAAAGGCCAGCTATCACCATGCTGTTAAAAAAATTGAAGATTTTATGCTGAATAATTAAACCTTAATTTCGGGTTGTTGTCCTAAAAAGGACGGAAAATTGGTTTCGAAAATAAAATGAAAAATAGGGACGAAATAGTAAATGAACTTAATGCAGTCGGAAAAAACTCAATCGTAAATGCGGTTGGAGAAAATCTTTATACAGCTCCTGCAGGTTATTTTGAAAATTTGGAAACGAATTTGATGCTTGCAGTAAAAGCAAGTGCCGATTATCAAACGGCAAGTGAAGAGTTAGCGAATCTATCACCATTCTTAAAAAACTTAGAAAAAATAAATACTTACGCAGCACCTTCGCAATATTTTGAAACGATAACTTTTTCAACTTCAAAAACAAATGCAAAAGTTATTCCGATAACTACAAAAAAATGGTTCCGTTTTGCAGCAGTAGCCGGTGTATTTGGCTTAATGGTAATTTCTGGTTTGGAATTTATAAATAAAAACAAGATTAACCCCGTTTCAACTCCGCACAATTGGGTAGAACAAAAAATGAAAAAAGTAAGTACAGAAGATATAAGTAACTTCATTAATCTTACCGAAGCTGAATTGAACACAAAAGAAAATTTGACTTTGGCAGACAATTCAACTGAATTGGAATTATTAATGAAAGATGTTTCCAACAAAGAAATTCAACAATTTTTTGACGAAACAAATTTTACAGAAGAAATAGTTTTGAAATAAGCAAATAGAAATGAAAAAGATAATTATACTATTAATATTGGGATGGTTTGTGGCGCTGCCTTCTTTTGCACAAAATGAAAATGCAGAAAAAATTCGCGATCGAATGAAAGAGTTTATTCAAAAAAGAATGCGACTTTCCCAAAACGAAGCAGAACGATTTACTCCTATTTTTATGCGCTACTATTCGGATTGGCGCGCCATGCTAAAAGAAAATAGAGAAGACCCACTTTTTCGCCAGCAAAAAATTATTGAATTGCGTCTTCGCTATCGAACCGACTTTAAAGAAATAATGGGAGAAGCAAGAAGCAATGAAGTTTATCGCCAACAAGATTTATTCATTCGCGAGTTGGACAATATTAGAAAAGATAGAATGCAACAAAGAATAGAACGAGCTCCAAAAAAATTCCGTTGATTTCTTTTTCCAACTAATTTAAAAACGCCAAACAGGATTTTTTATATCGTGATAAAATAAAAAAGTCCATTTTTCTTTTTCTCCTTGCGCCCACCACTGTTTTCTTAATTCCATTGCCTTTCTTCCATCAAGGTCATATTTTGCAATGAAGCGATGTTTCATTTGTTGCAATTGCGGTGCAACATCTCCTCCAAAAAAAACAATTTCATCTTCTTCTCTTACCCAAAATACTTGGTGAAAAGACGAATGGGCTGCGGTGAGTTGGTAAGAAATATGGTTGTCAATTACTCCTTCGTATTCATTTAATAAACAAACTTGAGAAGATGATTTAAGCAGCTCAAGTTCTTCCAACAAATAAGATGGAGATGTTTTTTGCAATGCATATTCGAGTTCTTTTTGTTGTACAAAATAAGTTGCGTTGGGAAAACTAAGTTTAGTTTTATCCTCTTTTTTTGTAATCGCTCCTGCATGGTCTTTATGTAAATGAGAAAATAATACTTTCGTTATTTCAGTAGAATTAATTCCAACATCATTCAAATTTTGGTGAAGTTGAAGCACGCCATTTTTACTAAATCCCAATCCTGTATCGAATAATAAAATATCTTTTTTTGTAACGACCACAAATGGTTGCACTTCCACCAACAAACTTCCAACCGGACGATTTTGCAGCTCGTGCTGTTTTTCATCAAACGGAATAAATTCTTTTGTTTTATCAATTGTAAATTGACCTTCAGAAAGTGGAATTATTTTCATGGCTGTAAAAATACAATCCCTATCTCAAACCCATTTGCCGATCCACATCTAACCGAATAAGAATAAAAAGTAAAATTGAATTGGTAAGTAGCGAAGTTCCTCCATAACTAATAAAGGGAAGTGGAATTCCAATAACGGGAGCAAGCCCAACTGTCATGGCGAGATTAATAGAAATATGAAAAAAGAAAACAGCCGCAACTCCATATCCATAGGTTCGACTAAAAACACTTCGCTGCCTTTCTGCAACTGTGATGATTCTAAATAAAAGAAGTGTGTATAATGTAATCAAAATAAAACTTCCAACAAAACCAAACCCTTCTCCTATAGTACAAAAGATAAAATCGGTTCTTTGTTCCGGAACAAAATCATTTCGTGTTTGTGTACTTTTCAATAAACCCTTTCCCCAAAAACCGCCGCTACCAATTGCAATTTTTGATTGCTTTACGTTGTAATGAACATCTGTTTTTCTTGTAGCAATTGCATTGCTTTCGGAAAAATATTCCGACGGAACATCTTTACCAATGGTGCTAAAAATTCTTTCCACTTGGTGTGGCTTAAGAATATTTTTGAAAATAAACGGAACCGCAAATCGTTGCACTCCCACACAAATCAACCAAATAAATAAAACGGCAAACATTAATGCTTTTTTCTTTTTTACTTGTCTTCGCAAAAAATAAATAGTTGCTAAAGCAAGTCCGGTCAAAATAAAAGCAAGTGTATTTTTTTCAATCAACAAAGTGGAGACAACTAAAACAGCAATCGCAAATGCAATTATTAGCACCGAAGAAGACAACCCTTCACGATACATTACAATAAAAAAAGAAAAATAAACTAAGGCCAATCCGGTTTCGCTTTGCATGACGCTAAAAATTGCAGGAATCAACACAATGATTGCTGCATATACTTGTGATTTTGGTTTTAGAAATTCTCTATGTGGTTGTGAAAGGTATTTTGCTAATGCAAGACAAACGCAAATTTTACAAAATTCTGCAGGTTGAAATTGGAATCCTCCCAATTTAATAATTGATGCTGTGCCACGAACATTTGAACCAAATGGAAATACCAACAGCAACAATAAAATTCCAAACAAATACCAAAGATTGGCAGTTGCTGCAAAAAATTTACTGTCAGTTAATAAAATAAAAATGCCAAATAAAGATGCAACACCCCAGAAATAAAATTGTTTGCTGTAATCAGTTTTAAAACCAAGTAAAGTTTGAATAAACGGATCGCCTTCTTTAAATGTAACCGCAAAAATTGCCATCACGCCAACTGCACAAAGCAATATCCAAAGCCAAAGCAGCGCCCAGTCTATTCCTTTTGTTATCTCTTGTCTTCTATAACTCATCGAGTAGTGGTGGATTTGAAATTATAAAATGGATATTGTCTTATTGCAACTTCTTCTCTTTGCTTGTTTTTGCTGTTATCTTTTTTTTGTTTTGGAAAACGATTTTTGTTTTCAAATACATATTTTTTGATGTAGCTACTATCTTTTGTTGTTTTAAACCAATCAAAAGCACGAATGGAATCTGTTTTCGTTTGCAATCGTTTTAAATAAGACGGCAATAAATTTTTAGTGCTGATATAATCCAGCCACCTTACTTTACTTTCTGTACTAAGTGAATCATTCAAATATTTTTCCATTACCATTTTTGCAATAGGAGCCGCCCAAGTATTTCCGAATCCACTATTTTCAACAACAACAGCAATTGCAATTTTTGGATTTTCTCTTGGAGCAAAACAAACAAAGAAAGAATGGTCGGCTAATTGCAATACACGTCTATCAATTACTTTTTTATTTTCTGCAGTTCCTGTTTTACCACAAACAACAATACCCGGTATTCTTGCATTACTTGCCGTTCCTTTTTCCACCACATCTTGCATTCCGTCAATTACAATTTCATAAATAGAATTTGAAAGCTCGATTGATGTTTTTTGTTTTTTTCTAAATTTAGTTAACAAAGTATCTGTTATTGTTTCTCCTTCAATTGAGCGTACAAAATGTGGTGAAAAATAATACCCTTTATTTGCAACAATGCACATGGCATTGGCAAGTTGCAATGGCGTTGCAAGCATTTTGTCTTGTCCAATTCCGAGCGTAAGGTTGGTGCAAGAATTCCAACTGCCGCGATAATCTTTATTGTAAATTGTTGTATCAGGAATATTTCCTTTGTCTTCGCTTGGAAGATCAATTCCCAATCGAGTGCCGAGCCCAAAACTGTTCATATATTTTTGCCAAACAGAATAACCTTCTTTTACACTTTTATACTTGGAATTATCAACCGACATTCGGTATAATTGTGTAAAATATGCATTGCAAGAATTTGCAATGGCTAATCGAAGATTAGCGGCATGCCCGGCATTGTTATGCGAACAAGCTGGTTTGCCAATGCCGCAAGAAGTATATCGACCTCTACAATTATATCCATAGTTTTCAGTAATAATTCCATCATCGAGTGCTGTAAGCGCCCCAAGAATTTTTACAGTGGACCCCGGTGGATATTGCCCTTTAATTGCTCTATTCAGCATCGGTGCAGAAACATCCAATTGTAATTTTGCAAAATTTTTATTTTTATCAGGCCCTGTTAAATCATTGGGATTAAAATTTGGACCAGATGCCATTGCAATAATTCCACCTGTGCTTGGTTCTATTGCAACAATGGCTCCTACTTTATTCGCAAGTAATTGCTCGGCTAATTGTTGCACTTCAATATCAATATAAGTTCTTAAACTTTTTCCAGCTACGGCAATAGTGTCCAATTCACCATTTTCAAAAGAACCAACTAATCTATTTTTATTATCTCTAATTAAATATTGTATTCCTCGTTGCCCCATTAATGTCGCTTCGTAAAATGCTTCCAATCCATTTTTACCAACGTAATCTCCCATTCGGTAAAAATTTTCTGATCGCCGAATCTGACTTGTATCTACTTCGCCAATGTATCCTAAAATATGTGCTGCAGCATTGAATGGGTAAGTGCGCACCGGACGTTGCACCAAAACAAATCCAGGAAACTTCCAACTGTTTTCTTCAAACCGTGCTTGTAAATAAGGTTGTAATAAATCTTCAAAAACAGATGGCCGAACTTCTGTGTTTTTAAATGAGGCATCACGTATTCGTTTTCGAAACATTGCCATATCAATTTCCATCATATTGCAAAACTCAAGCGTGTCAATATTTTTAACTTCTGATGGCGTAACCATCAAATCGTACATTATAGAATTGTTGAGAATGGCTTTTCCATTTCTATCATAAATAATTCCGCGTTCGGGATAAACAATTTTTGGATAAACAGAAAGATCTAATGCTAATTTCTGGTATTTACCAGAAATGCTTTGCATAAAAAAAAGTTTTACAAGTATGATTACAAAAGTTGTAAGAAAAACTAATTTAACAATTTGACTTCTTGACTGGTTGAATACGGACATACAAAAATAAAAATGGGGAATTGATTCGTTTCAAAACTACACTGTAAAAATTCTAAACTGATTTTTTTGAAAAAAAATTTTTTAACTCATAGTTGACCTCAACTTTTGTTTTCTTGAAAAAATTACCTCGAGTGTAATTACAAGCAACATACTGATGATAGACGAGCTAATTATTTTAAATAAAAAGTCTAAAAAATTGCCAAACTGTAACCATTCCAAAAAGGAAATATAACCGTGATACACAATGGTTAAAATAAAAACATAAGTTAAAAAAGGAGCCCATCCCATAGCCGCAGCAGATGGTTCGCGATAAGTAAATTCATTTTTTTCGTATTGTACAAACAAGTTGATTAAAGCAGGACGTAAATACATAATCAATACACAACCCGCAGCATGCAATCCAGGTGTCATTAAAAAGTAATCGAAAGACAGTCCAAGCAAAAAACCAATTATCAATAACCAAAATTTATCTGTTGAAAACGGCAACCACAATAGAAATAAATAATAAATAACCGGCGAAATAAAATGATGCAACGGCGGCACATTGTTCAACACATAAACTTGCACTCCCAAAAAGAGAACAAAGCGAATTATATTTTTAAAAAAATTAATCATTTTTTTACTTTATTAATTTCTTCAATTTTTTTATGCGTTGCCTTATCCAATTCAACCTGTTCTTTTCGTTGTAAATTTTCAATTACAAATACTTGTTGAAGGTTTTGGAAATTTGTCGCTGTTTTAATTTTTAATATAAAAAAATTTGACTGTTTTTCATTGATAATTTCTTCCACCGTACCAATCAATAATCCAGGAGGAAAGTTGTACGAGTACAAACCTGTAAGCACAGAATCGCCTACAGCAACTGCATCACTTTTCGGAATATCTTTTAAGGTGAGAACCAATGGGTTTTTTCCATCCCATTCAATACGACCGTTGTTGCGACTGCGTTTTACCATTGCATTCACTTTGCTTTGGATGTGCAGCAAACTCATCACTTGGCTAAAATTTTCACTCACATTTACCACTACACCAACTGCCGACCCATCCGAATTAACAACAGCCATATTATCGCTTATTCCATATTTTGATCCGCGATTGAGTTGAATATAATTTTTTTCTTCACTTACAGAATTGCCAACCACTTGTGCTGTTCTGCTAAAATAACGGCGAACTTTTCCGGAAGAATCAAAATTTGTCGTATCGGAAAAAACACCAACAGATATGTCGGGAGTTGTAAAATTGGAAAGAAGTAAATTTCGCAGCGAATCATTCAATTGATGAACGCGTTTGTTTTCATTTTGCAAATGAAAAAAATCTTCGGCGTTATTATATTTCGAATTAAAATAACCGGTTATCTCATTTGCTTTTCCCAAAAAAAATGCACGCTGATTTTTGTTGTATCGAAAAAGCATCACCAATGCAATAACTTGCAATACAAGAAAACTTATAAAAGTTGAATACCGACGCAGAAAGAGAAATATATTATGCATGAAATTTTTACAAATTCAAATCTTTGAAATACAAGGTAAGTATAATCGTAAAATAATTTGAATTATTAATTATTAAAATTAGTGTCGGTTAGCGCATCACAAATGGAAAACGGTTATAATTTTTCAAAGCAATACCCGTGCCGCGCACCACACTTTTAAGTGGATCGTCGGCAATATGTACCGGCAATTTTATTTTTTGCTGAATTCGTTTATCCAAACCGCGCAACAGTGCACCACCGCCAGTTATGTACAAGCCACGACGGTAAATATCTGCTGCAAGTTCCGGCGGAGTTTGTTCCAATGCTTTTAAAATTGCCTCTTCTATTTTAAATAAACTTTTATCCAACGCTTCTGCAATTTCCTGATAACCGATATAGATTTGTTTTGGAATTCCTGTTACCAAATCGCGTCCGTTTACCGGGATATCTTCGGGTGGATTTTCTAACTCTTTAGTTGCAGCTCCTACTTGAATTTTGATTTGTTCTGCAGTTCTTTCGCCAATCAATAAGCTGTGGTAGCGACGAAGCACTTCCATAATATCGGCAGTAAATTCATCCCCTGCAACTCGAATACTTTGATCACAAACAATTCCCGCCAATGCAATTACACTTATTCCTGTTGTTCCGCCACCAATATCAATAATCATATTACCTACAGGTTCTTCCACATCAATTCCAATTCCCAATGCAGCAGCCATTGGTTCGTGAATTAAATATACTTCTCTTGCACCTGCTTGTTCTGCACTATCGCGAACAGCTCTTTTTTCTACCTCGGTAATGGAAGAAGGAATACAAATCATCATTCTCCAACTTGGAGCAAAAAGCGGTCTTTTGGGATGAACTAATTTTATTAATTCTCGAATTAACAATTCGGCTGCGTTAAAATCTGCAATTACTCCATCTCTCAACGGACGAACAGTACGAATACTTTCGTGCGTTTTTTCGTGCATCATCAACGCTCTTTTTCCAATTGCCAAAACTTCTTTTGGGTTATTTCTATTCAATGCGATGATTGATGGTTCATTTACTACGACTTCGTCGTTGAAAATAATTAGCGTATTTGCAGTGCCTAAATCAATTGCAATTTCTTGTGTTAGCCAGTTAAAAAGTCCCATTTTATGATTTGTAATTAATGGGCACAAAGTTGGTGTAAATAATTTGAATTAGCAAAGCAGAAATCGCTGTTTGCGACTTATTTTTAATTTTAGTCAACTCTTTTGAATTAATTAACTTCAAGAAATGCGTATTGTCAACCGCACAGTTTTGATACTTTCTTTGGTTAGCTTATTTGCTGATATTGCCAGCGAAATGCTTTATCCAATTGTGCCGGTTTATTTAAAAGAAATTGGCTTTTCAATTATACTCATTGGCGTTTTGGAGGGGTTTGCAGAATTTACTGCCGGAATTAGCAAGGGCTATTTTGGAAAACTAAGTGATGAAAAAGGAGTTCGATTGCCTTTTATAAAATGGGGTTATTTATTGAGTGCAATTAGCAAACCAATGATGGCTGTTTTTATACAACCACTAGGAATTTTTTTTGCAAGAACTACCGATCGATTGGGAAAAGGACTTCGAACAGCGGCAAGAGATGCATTGCTTTCGCATCAAGCAACGAAAGAAACAAAAGCAACTGTATTTGGTTTTCATAGAAGTTTAGATACGATTGGTGCAGCAATCGGTCCAATAATTACATTAATTTTTCTTCATTATTTTCCAAAACAATATGCCTCCATTTTTTTTCTGGCATTTATTCCCGGAATAATTGCGGTCCTTTTTTTGTTTTTGTTGAAAGAAAAAAAACAATCGGTAGCAACTTTGGGCAAAGGAAATTTTTTCTCATTTTTAAAATATTGGAATATCGCTTCGCCGCAATTTAAAAGAATTGTTTGCGGAATGATATTATTTGCATTAATTAATAGTTCAGATATTTTTCTTTTGCTACTTACAAAAGAAATTACCGGAAGTGATTCGATAACGATTGTTGCTTATGTTTTTTACAACCTTGTTTTTGCTTCGGTTTCTTACCCAATGGGGATTATAGCCGATAAATATGGAATTAAAAAAACATTCATTTTTGGATTATTGTTGTTTGTAATCGTTTATGGAGGCTTTGCATTTAACCCTTCAATTGCTACAATTTTTATACTGTTTTTTATTTATGGTTTGTATGCAGCAGCTACAGAAGGAGTCGCAAAAGCATGGATTACAAATAGCGCACACCACAACAATACAGCAACTGCCATCGGATTTTTTACAACTTGTCAAAGTGTTTCTGCATTATTTGCAAGTACAATTGCCGGAATTATTTGGAGTCAGTGGGGAAGTCAATTTGTATTTTTAATTTCTGCAATTGTTGCGCTAATCATTGTTGTGTATTTTTTACTGATGAAAGAGTAACAAATTTTATTAGTATTTTTTTGAAAGTTCAAAAAGTATTTTCCTATCACCATTGGTAAGAAAATTCGTTGTGTCTTGTGGAGTAAAATGAATTTTATAAGATTGAATTGCATTCTTCGTGTTTGATGTATTATAGCCAATATTTCTTAAAGCTTGAAGTGCATTAAAATCATTTGGCACTTCTACATTTGTTGTATCGTACCAATGACCAAATCCTTTATCAGCCAGCTGTTTCCAAGAAAATTGCCTGCTTGGATCTACTTTTCTTCCCGGTGCTACATCGGCATGTCCAACAAAATTTGCTGTTGGAATACTGTATGTTTTTTTCAATCGCTCCAACAACAACAACAAACTATTCATTTGCATTTCCGAAAATGGTTCGCTTCCGTTATTGTCAATTTCAATTCCAATGCTCGAAGAATTTAAATCGGTAGCATTGCCCCATTTACTTACACCTGCATGATGTGCGCGCAATAAATCGTTCAACATGTGGTAAACAGTTCCTTCTCTACAAATAACATAATGTGAGCTAACTGCAGTTCGTGGCAAGGTGAATGTTTTTAAAGTTTGATCGCAACTATTTTGTGCCGTGTGATGAATGACAATAAAATTTGGACGGCGCATGGAAAGATTCGTAGTCCCTACAAATTGATTGGCAAAAGGCAAGCCCACTGAGTCATTCAGTGGATAGGTTTTAAAATTTGTTGCAAATTGTTTGACTTGTTTCTTATAGCTTTTATTTGTTTCGCTATATGGTTTTGGCGAACAAGCAGTAATAAAAATTGCCGTACAAAAAATAAATAGAAACTGTTTCATGTTTACAAATTACATATTTCTTCTATACTGACCGCCTACTGCATACAAAGCATGTGTAATTTGTCCCAACGAGCAGAATTTTACTGTTTCCATTAATTCTTCAAAAAGGTTTCCATTGTTGATTGCTACTGTTTTCAACCGTTCAAGCATCGCTTGTGAATTAGAATTATTTCGTTCGCAAAATTTGTGTAAGTTTTCAATTTGCATTTCCTTTTCTTCCATAGTGCTTCTTATTACTTCGCCGGGAATAATTGTTGGACTTCCTTTTTTATTTAAAAATGTATTTACGCCAACAAGGGGCAATTCCCCTGAATGTTTTTGATGTTCGTAATACAAACTTTCTTCTTGAATTTTATTTCGTTGATACATTCTTTCCATTGCTCCCATTACGCCGCCACGTTCTGTAATTCTATCAAATTCTTTCAAAACCGATTCTTCAACCAAGTCAGTTAGTTCTTCAATCGCAAAACTTCCTTGAATAAAGTTTTCAGTTTTTGCAGTTCCTAATTCTCGGTTGATTATTAATTGAATTGCCATTGCACGACGCACACTTTCTTCAGTAGGTGTTGTTATTGCTTCGTCATAAGCATTTGTATGTAACGAATTACAATTATCATAAATGGCATACAGTGCTTGAAGCGTTGTACGGATATCGTTGAAATCTATTTCCTGCGCATGTAAACTTCTGCCCGATGTTTGAATATGATATTTTAACATCTGGCTGCGTTTATTGGCTTTGTATTTATACTTCATCGCTTTTGCCCAAATTCTTCTAGCAACTCTTCCAATTACACTGTATTCCGGATCCATCCCATTGCTAAAAAAGAAAGATAGATTTGGAGCAAAATCATCAATTGCCATTCCACGACTCAGAAAATATTCTACATAAGTAAATCCATTCGACAATGTGAATGCTAGCTGTGTAATTGGATTAGCACCAGCTTCTGCAATATGATAACCGCTAATACTTATACTATAAAAATTTCTAATTTTTTTATTTATAAAATATTCTTGCACATCACCCATCAATTTCAATGCAAATTCTGTAGAAAAAATACAAGTGTTTTGCGCTTGATCTTCTTTTAAAATATCTGCTTGAACAGTACCGCGCACTTGTTGCAGTGCAGCTTGTTTACATTGGTCATAAATTTCTTTCGGTAAAATTTCATCTGCGCTCAATCCCAATAATTTTAATCCAAGTCCATTATTCCCTTCTGGCAATTGCTGCGATTTTGATTCACTAAAATATTTTGGTTGTGGTTGTTTTTTAAACTTTTCAACAATTTTTTTATTTATATCCGCCCAACTTTCATTTAATTCAATCCATTTTTCGCATTGCTGATCGATTGCTGTATTCAGAAAAAAAGCAAGAACAATTGGAGCTGGACCATTAATTGTCATTGATACGCTTGTCTTGAAATCGCACAAATCGAAACCACTGTATAATTTTTTTGCATCATCAACGGTTGCAATACTAACTCCACTATTTCCAACTTTTCCATAAATATCTGGCCGATGTGCAGGATCTTCTCCATAAAGTGTAACGCTGTCAAACGCTGTGGATAAGCGTTTCGCTGGTTGGTCCAAACTTACATAGTGAAATCGTTTGTTCGTTCTTTCCGGCCCTCCTTCTCCTGCAAACATTCTTGTGGGATCTTCTCCTTCTCTTTTTAATGAAAACACACCTGCAGTAAACGGAAAATGTCCGGGAGCATTTTCCTGTGCTTGCCATTTTAAAATATCGCCCCAATCTTTATATTTTGGCAAAACAATTTTTGGAATACGAAGTCCCGATAAACTTTTCGTAAACATTTCCTGTCGAATCGTTTTGTCGCGCACAGTGAATTCGTAAAAATCTTTTTGATATTCTTTCTTTTTTTGTTCCCAATTTGTAATCAATTTTCGACTAATCGGTGTAAGTTGATCGGTATAAAAATTAATTTGTTGTTGTAAAATTTCCAGTTGCGATTCAATCACATTTTCTTTTATTATTTCCAAACTTCCATGCAACTGATACAGCTTTGAAGCAATTGTAGCTTGCTCTTTTACCAATTGATCATAATTTCGATTGCTCTCACTTATTTCGCTCAAATAACGAACACGACCCGAAGGAATAATTGCTTGCGAAATTTTTGCTGTTTCCGAAAAATGAAATTCACCAAATGAAATTTTCATTTTCGATTCAATTCTTTTTAAAAGCAACTCAAATAAATAATTAACCCCTTCGTCGTTGAATTTGCTCGCCATTGTTCCTACAATTGGAAGCTCACTGTCTTTCGCCAAAAACATTTGGTGATTGCGTTTGAATTGTTTTCGAACATCTGCAAGTGCGTCCAGCGCACCGGCTTTGTCAAATTTGTTGATACAAATCAAATCAGCAAAATCAAGCATGTTTATTTTTTCTAACTGCGAAGCAGCGCCGTATTCGGGCGTCATTACATACAAACTCACATCGCAAAAATCAAGAATGGATGCATCGCTTTGTCCAACTCCTGCACTTTCTAAAATAATAAAATCAAACAGTTCCGCTTTACAAATTGCAATTGCTTCTTTCACTGCACCACTCAGCGCAGTATTGTCTTCTCTTGTTGCAAGCGAACGCATGTAGACTCTTGGATGAGAAATGGAATTCATTCGAATTCGATCTCCCAACAATGCACCACCTGTTTTTTTCTTGGAAGGGTCAACAGAAATGACTGCAATTGTTTTATCTAAAAAATTATTTAGAAATCGGCGCACCAATTCATCCGTAACTGATGATTTTCCTGCGCCACCTGTTCCGGTTACTCCTAAAACAGGAATCGTTTTTATTTCCGCTTTTCCTTTTTCAACATTTATATTTACTCCATTTTCTACATTCGTAATCTGTCTTGCAATTTTTCGAACATCTTTTGCTTCTTCGAGTTTAAGTGCAATTTTATATTCGGGATTTCCATTTAAGTGTATATCGCATTGTTTGATTACTTCTTCAATCATTCCTTCCAATCCCATTTTTCTTCCATCGTCGGGTGAAAATATTTTTGCAATTCCGTATTGTTGTAATTCTTCAATTTCATTTGGTAAAATAGTTCCACCACCACCGCCAAATATTTTAATATGCCCACATCCGTTTTCATCAAGTAAATCTTTCATGTATTTGAAAAATTCAAGATGACCTCCTTGGTAGCTTGTAATTGCAACGCCTTGCACATCCTCTTCGATGGCTGTTTCAACAATTTCGTGTACGCTGCGATTGTGTCCAAGATGAATAATTTCTGCGCCTTTTGCTTGCATTATTCGGCGCATAATATTTATCGCCGCATCGTGCCCATCAAACAAAGAAGCTGCCGTTACAATTCTAACTTTATGTTTTGGTCTTTCGCCCATAATAAGTTTATTCTGAAGGTTTCAAAGTTAAATTAAAAAAAGTAATGCCTATCCGTATTTACACTGCATATTCAATTCGTTTACTTTTGCTTCATGCAAGATGCTTTATATTCTATATCGGAACTATATAAAAACTGGAAAGGAATTTCTATCGAAACGATTGATGTCCTGCCTCAGTCCGGAAGCGAACGACGCTATTTTCGTTTGCACGAAAAAGACGGGCAAACACTTATTGGCACATACGGAGCAAATAAAAAAGAAAACGAAGTCTTTATTTATTTTTCTAAAAAATTCAGTAAACAAGATTTACACGTTGCTACTATTTATGCTGTAAGTAAAGATGGACTTTTTTATATTCAAGAAGATTTTGGCGATGATTCATTGCTAACACTTTTGGAAAAAGATGGATTTACAAATGAAATTTATTTGCTTTTCAAAAAAAGTTTGGAAGCGCTCGCCAAACTTCAAGTGAATGGTGATAAAGAACTTGATTACAATCGTTGCCTCACAAATCACGAATTTGGTAAACAGGCCATCATGGCTGATTTACTTTATTTTAAATATTATTTTTTAGATGCGTTGCGCCGTCCGTACGATAAACAAAAATTGATGGACGATTTCGAAAAGCTTAGTCAATATCTTGCGCACACAGAGTATAATTATTTTATGTTTCGCGATTTTCAAAGTAGAAATATTTTGATTGATGAAAATAACTCGCCTCATTTTATCGATTACCAAGGTGGTATGAAAGGTGCACCACAGTACGATGTAGCAAGTATGTTGTGGCAAGCACGGGCTAATTTAAGCGACGAATGGAAAGAAAATTTACTGAACGATTATATCCTTTCTTTTGAAAAAGAAATTGGGGAAAAAATAGATGTACCAAATTTTAAAAACCAATACAACGGTTTTGTGTTAATTCGTTTATTGCAAGTTTTAGGTGCTTATGGATTTCGTGGATTGTTTGAACGAAAAGCTCATTTTTTGACAAGTATTCCATTTGCACTTTTGAATCTAAAACATTTTCTCAGCAAAAATGTAATTGAAATTGACACACTAGAATTTCAAAAAGTATTAGCCATTTGTACCGAAGAAGAAACGATAAATTATTTTACACCAATTCAAGCAAGCGAACAAACGCCACTTTTAATAAAAATTACCAGCTTTGCTTACAAAAATGGAATTCCGGAAGATGCATCTGGAAATGGCGGTGGCTTTGTATTTGATTGTAGAAGCATTTTAAACCCAGGCCGATTGGATGAATATAAAATAATTACAGGACGCGATAAACCAGTAAAAGATTTTTTAGAACAACAAACACAAATGCCGCTTTTTTTAAATAGTGTTTTTGATTTGGTAGACATCGCCGTTACCGATTACATAAAAAGAAATTTCGAAAACCTATCGATTAATTTTGGCTGCACCGGTGGACAACACCGCAGTGTTTTTGCAGCCGATGCTTTGGCAAGACATTTAAGAAATAAATTCAAAGTGAAAATAATTTTAACACATCGCGAACAACACATCACCGAACAAAAAGGTTTCTAAAAAATGAAAGCAATAATTTTCGCAGCAGGATTGGGTACACGCTTCAAACCGTGGACGGATACGCACCCCAAGGCTTTGGCAATTGTAAACGGAAAAACTTTACTGCAGCGAAACATTGAATATTTACAACAATTTAATATTTACGAAGTCGTAATTAACGTGCATCATTTTGCCGATCAAATTATCAATTCAGTAAAAACAAACAACGGTTGGGGAAGTAAAATTTCAATTAGCGACGAACGAACTGAAGTATTGGAAACGGGTGGCGGATTATTAAATGCGCAAAAATATTTTACAAAAAAAGAATCCTTTATTCTTTGCAATGTGGATGTACTTACAAATCTAAACATCAACGCACTACAATTATTTCATCAACAAAACAAACCACTTATTTCATTTGGTGTTACCAATCGAGTTTCTTCGCGCAATTTTTTATTCGACAATACAAACCGATTGTGTGGTTGGGAAAATAACAATACAAATGAAAAAAAAATTGCAATTAATCATTCACCGTTAATTGCAAAAGCATACAGCTGTGTTGCCATTTTAGATTATTCCATTTTTGATTTGATGATAAAAAATAATTTTAGTGGGAAATTTTCATTAACGGATGTTTACTTAAAACTTGCTTCTAGCCACACTATTCTCGGATTTGATCATAGCGGCGATAAATTTTTGGATGTGGGCAAACCCGAATCGGTTGCAATTGCTGAAACTATTTTTTCTTAATTTATTTCTAAACTTATTTTTTGGCATTGTTGTTATTCCGAATTTAATTACTTTGGTCATCTCAAAATAAATCACGTATGAAAAAATCCATTATCGCATTATTGTCGTTTCTTATTTCTTTTGTTGGCTTTGCCCAAGAGTCGAAATACGATCATCGCGAAGCATTTCATCCACATTTTTATCCATATTTGGGAAATGATTTTAGAAGTGCAAGTGGCGAACCAGGTCCAAAATATTGGCAAAATCGCGCTGATTATAAAATCAATTGTACGATTGACACAGCAACGCATATTGTTTCCGGCGATGTAGAAATTATTTATACCAACAACAGCCCGGATAATTTAAAATTTTTGTGGTTGCAATTAGATCAAAATATTTACAAACAAGATTCTCGTGGATCTGCCACTACCACGCAAACTGGCGGCAGATGGGCAAATGCACAGTTTACAAAAGGAGATGTACTAAAATCAGTAAACATAGAATCTGCCGGAAAAATTACAAAAGCAAAATACATCGTTACAGATACACGGATGCAAATAGTATTGAATGAACCGTTGAAACCAACGGGTGCAAAAATAAAATTGATTGTAAAATTTGAATTTGAAATTCCGGAATATGGAACCGACCGCATGGGAAGACTTACAACAAAAGACGGAATCGTTTACGAAGTAGCACAATGGTTTCCAAGAATGTGTGTGTACGATGATATTCAAGGGTGGAACACATTGCCCTATCTCGGCGCCGGAGAGTTTTATTGCGAATATGGAGATTATGAATTTTCTGTAACCGCCCCTGCAAATCTTATTGTTGTTGGTTCCGGAGAATTGGTAAATCCTTTGGAATGCCTTACTCCACTTCAACAAAAAAGATGGAACGATGCAAAAAATAGCGATACGACTATTGTTCTTCGCAGTCAATATGAAGTAAATGATAAAAGTTCACGGCCGGCAAAAGCAAATTGTACTTGGAAATTTAAAATTACAAATGCAAGAGATGTTGCTTGGGCTGCTTCAAAAGCATTTGTTTGGGATGCTGCAAAAATAAATTTACCAAGTGGTAAAAAATGTATGGCTATTAGTGCCTACCCGGTTGAAAGTATTAAAAAAGACGGTTGGCAACGATCAACAGAATTTACAAAAGCAAGTATTGAACATTATTCAAAAACATGGTTTGAATATCCATATCCTGCAGCAACCAATGTGGGCGGAATCGTAGGTGGAATGGAATATCCCGGAATTGTATTTTGTAGTCATTCGGATAGTGGTGCAAGTTTGTGGGGAGTAACCGACCATGAATTTGGGCACACTTGGTTTCCGATGATTGTCGGAAATAATGAAAGAAAATATGCTTGGATGGACGAAGGGTTCAACACTTTTATTAATAGCATTTCTACAAAAGAATTTAATAAAGGAGAATTTGTAGAAGATGAAATGCATGGCTTGGACGTGAGCGCTTTCATCTTCAATGACAAAATGGATGGCTTATTTAATTCTCCAGAAGTAATACAACAAATGAATTTAGGAATTACTGCTTATTATAAACCAGCTATGATGTTAACTGTATTGAGAGAAGTAGTGCTAGGCAAAGAAAGATTTGATGATGCTTTTCGCGAATACATTCGCCGTTGGGCATTTAAACATCCAACTCCGTGGGATTTTTTCCATTCAATTGAAAACGCTTCTGGCGAAGACCTTAGTTGGTTTTGGAGAGCTTGGGTTTTAAATACTTGGAAATTGGATCAACGTGTAAAAGAAATAAAATACATACGAAACAAACCAGAAGATGGTGCAATGATTACAATCGAAAATGTAGAAAAAATGGTAATGCCGGTTTCACTTCTTGTAAAAGAAGAAAATGGAAAAGAACACAAAATAAATTTACCAGTTGAAGTTTGGCAACGCGGCAGCTCTTGGACTTTTGGGATTCAAACTACATCTAAAATAAAAGAAATTATTTTAGATCCGGAAAAACAACTACCGGATGTAAACCGAAACAATAACACATTTAAAGAAAAACCGTTTTAGAAAAAAAAGAACCTCCTTCGGGAGGTTTTTATTTTATGGCAATCATACTAATTTCAATATTCACAAATTTTGGCAGTGCAGAAACTTGTACTGTTTCTCTTGCCGGAAAATTGGCTTCAAAATATTTTCCATAAACTTCGTTGATATCAGAAAAACGATTCATGTCGGTAATAAAGATTGTAGTTTTTACTACATTTTCAAATGTCATTCCGGCTTCCGTTAAAATTGCACGAAGGTTGTGCATTACTTGATGAGCCTCTTCCTGAATATCTTTATTCTTTAATTGCCCGGTTGCCGGATCGATGCAAACTTGTCCCGAAATGTAAAGCGTATTTCCATGCAACACTGCTTGGTTGTAAGGTCCAATCGGCGCTGGTGCCATTGACGTGTTTATAATTGTTTTTGTCATACTATTTTTTTAAGAAGAACGAATTTAAGTTTATACTGTTTCTTTGCAAAAAAAGTTTGATGAAACTACTAATCCGATCAAATGAAGTTTTAATGAATGAACTTTTATTTCAGCCAATCGCTGACGAGTTAATCATTGAAAGAATCAGCAATTTGTCGGAATTAAGTTTATATAAAGATGCAGCTGCTATCATTGATTTACTATTTGAAAATACAGAAGAGGAAAAAAAATTACTTGCTCAATTTTTACCAAAACCTGTAATTGTAAATTCGGTTTGTGACACACTGCAAGAAATTGATCAACCATTTATTCGTATAAACGGCTGGCCAACTTTATTGAAAAGAAAAATAACCGAAGCAGCTTGTCTTTCTTCAACAAATAGGCAAACAGTGGAAACAATTTTTGCAGCACTCGGAAGAAAAACAGAATGGGTAAACGATCAGCCCGGTTTTATTTCTGCAAGAATAATTTCGATGATAGTTAACGAAGCTTTTTTTTCAATAAGCGAATCGGTAAGTAATAAAGAGGAAATTGATATTGCTATGAAACTTGGAGCAAATTATCTTTACGGACCATTTGAATGGGGAGAAAAAATTGGCATGAATAATATTTGTCAATTGTTAACCAAACTCAGCAAAAACGAAGCACGCTATTTGCCTTGCGATTTTTTAACGAAATCAGTTTTCCCAAACTAAACGAATGGCAATTATTTTAAATATCGATTCTTCTATTGATGCTGCATCACTCTGTATTTCAAAAAATGGAGAATCCTTGTGTTTTCAAAAAAATGATGTGCTAAAAGATCACACAATTTGGATGCATTCCACATTGCAATCTATTCTTACAAATGCGAGTTTAACGATGAAAGATATGGAGGCAGTTGCCGTTACAATTGGTCCGGGATCTTACACTGGTCTACGCATTGGATTAGCTGCTGCAAAGGGATTTTGTTATGCATTAAACATTCCACTTGTTACAATAAACACATTAGAATTAATGACAGATGTGGCGATAAAAAATTTAACAAATGTCGATGATGCTAATACTGATTTGTTTTGTCCAATGATTGATGCGCGCAGAATGGAAGTGTTCACTGCTTTATATAATTGTAAACTGGAAACAATTGAACCACCAAGAGCGTCAATTTTAGATACAACAAGTTTTTCAGAAAAATTAGCTACAAACAAAATTCACTTCTTTGGGAATGGCAGTATGAAATTTCAAAATATTTGTGTTTCTCCAAGTGCTTTTTTTGAATCAATAAACTGGGATGCAAGAAATTTAATTCCGTTGGTTGAAAAAAAAACTATTAATAAAGAATTTACCGATTTAGCCTATTCGGAACCTCTTTATTTGAAAGAATATTATACACCTGCTCACTAACCGTTCATCCATAAATAAACACCTTTAACATATTTGTAATTTTTTAAATATGCAAAAAGCTAATTTTGTACAAACCAACCAATTTAACAATGAACAATAATTCCTTAATCCTTACTTCAGCAAGTGAAAAAAATAGTGAATCAAAAGTTGATTTACTAAAAACCAGAAAGTTTGCATGGATCTTGCGAGCTATTAATCATAAGCTTCGCCAACAAATATTAAAATTTATTGCAGAAAAAGAAAGCATTACCGTTTCGGAAATTTATCAACATCTGCGATTAGAGCAATCCATTACATCGCAACACCTTGCGATTTTACGAAAAGCAAATTTTGTATCTACAAAAAAAATTGGAAAATTTATTTACTACTCGATTAACACAGAAAAAATAGGGAAATTGAATTCTGTGGTTGACCAATTGCTTAATTGAGTTTTTTAGCTAAAAACAATTGTTACTTAATATTGCTATCTTCCATTCTTAGAAATTGAATTATTATTTTAAAAATAAGATGAGAAGCAATTTAAAAAAACAATGATTTTTATTCTGAATGATTTAACGCCGGTTGAAGCGCAATATTATTTGCAACACGCAATTGCGCCAAGGCCAATTTGTTTTGCTTCAACAATTGATAAAGTCGGAAATGTAAACTTAAGTCCGTTTAGTTTTTTCAATTTGTTTTCCGCCAATCCACCCATTGTTATTTTTTCGCCAGGAAGAAGATTGCGCGACAATACCATTAAACATACTTTGGAAAATGTAAAAGAAGTTCCCGAAGTGGTTATCAATATTGTTACACAAGATATGGTGCAACAAACTTCGTTAGCCAGTTGCGAATACGCGAAAGGAGTAAACGAATTTATAAAAGCAGGATTTACGCCAGAGCGTGCCACTATTGTGTCTCCACCGATGGTGAAAGAAAGTAAAATAAAATTGGAATGCAAGGTTATCGAAATAAAATCGTTGGGAAATGATGCTGGTGCTGGCAATTTAATTATCTGCGAAGTTTTGAAATTACATATGGATGATTCTCTATTAGATGAAAATAAAAAAATTGATCAACGAAAAATAAATCATGTGGCTCGCTTGGGTGCGGATTGGTATTGTGTAGTAAATGAAACGAATCTTTTCACAGTTCCAAAACCAATTTCTGAATTAGGAATTGGCGTAGAATCTTTGCCAGAAAATATTAGAAATAGTAAAATTTTATCAGGGAATGATTTGGGCCAATTGGCTAATGTTTCCGAAATGCCCATAGTTGATGCGACATTTTCAGATGTTCGATTAAAAGAGATAATTCAATATTACAGCATGTCTCCCGATGAAATGGAAAAAGAATTGCATCACTACGCTAAACAATTATTGAGCAAAGGTTGTGTTCGTGAAGCTTGGCAAATATTAATTTCAGCTTATTAATACAGTATGAAAAAAAACAAAATTCAATTTCTCCGAAAAACACATCGCTGGCTGGGTCTAATTATTGGTGTCCAGTTTTTATTTTGGACTGTAAGCGGAATTTATTTCAGCTGGACTAATCTTGACGAAATCCATGGCGACTTTGAAAAGAAGCAGCCGTCCTTGCTTACAGCTGACTCTACATTCGTAAGCCCATCTTTACTTATTGAACAACTACAAAAAATAAAACCGGTCGAAAAAATAATTTCTTTTAAACTCATTAACATTTTAAACGCTCCAGTTTATCAATTAATCTATGAAGATCATCAATCTACGAAGCACCAAAGTGTTCAACTTGCCGATGCAAAAACCGGAAATTTTAGACCGCCATTAACAGAAAAAGAAGCGATTCATTTAGCTGCAGCACATTTTAATGGTACGGCAAATGTTAAATCCACAACATATATTACAAGTGTTGATGCTTATCATGAATACCGCGAAAATCCGCTGCCTGCCTACGCTGTAAGTTTCGACAATAAAAATAAAACAACGATTTATGTTGCAACCGAATTAGGAACAGTCGAAAAATTTCGCAACCATCCTTGGCGTTGGTTTGATTGGCTTTGGATGACACACACGATGGATTATGCAACTAGAGATAATTTCAACAATCTTTTACTTCGTATTTTTTCTGTGATGGGATTACTTACTGTTTTATCTGGGTTTGCACTTTTTATTTTTACTTTCAAAACAAAAAAGAAGAAACTTATTATGTAACGAAATAGAAATATTTTTCTTTTTGTAAAGACTAGTTTTCAAAATGTCAATTAAGTAATCGATCGACTAAGTGCATATATCTTACTTAACTATTACCTTTGCGCAGCTTGAATCAAACAGAAATGAACAACCCTAATTTATCCGAACAAGAACTTATACGCAGAGAAAAACTGAGCGAATTATTGGCATTGGGAATTGATCCTTTTCCCGCTCCAGCTTTTCCAATTACAACAAATGCTGAAGCAATAAAAGAAAATTTTACAGAAGAAAATAAAGAAACGTTTACGGAAGTTTGTGTTGCGGGGCGCATCATGAGTGTACGCGATATGGGCAAAGCTAATTTTGCTTTATTGCAAGATGCTTCGGGTCGCATTCAACTTTATATTCGTCGCGATGATATTTGCAGTAGCGACGATAAATCATTGTATGATATCGTTTGGAAAAAGTGTATTGACATTGGCGATATTATTGGAGTAAAAGGTTTTGTTTTCAAAACAAAAACAGGGGAAACATCCATTCATGTAAAAGAATTAACGCTACTTACGAAAGCATTAAAACCATTACCAATTGTAAAAGAAGCTGAAGGGCATCAATTTGATGTAGTTACCGATCCGGAATTTAAGTATCGTCAGCGATATGTAGATTTAATCATCAACCCCGATGTAAAAGAAGTTTTTACAAAAAGAACAAAATTGGTAAATGCCATTCGCAATTTTTTAAATGAACGCGGTGCATTGGAAATTGATACTCCTGTTTTGCAAAGCATTCCCGGCGGTGCATCAGCAAAGCCATTTATCACACAGCACAATGCGCTGAATATGCCGATGTATTTGCGAATTGCAAATGAACTTTATTTAAAAAGATTGATTGTTGGCGGATTTGAATGGGTTTATGAGTTTAGTAGAAATTTTAGAAACGAAGGAATGGATCGTACGCACAATCCCGAATTTACAATCTTGGAATTTTATGTTGCTTACAAAGATTATTTATGGATGATGGAAATTACAGAACAACTGTTGGAAAAAACTGCAGTTGCTGTAAATGGAAAAAGCACCGTTTTAATAAACGAAAAAGAAATTAATTTCAAAGCGCCGTACAAAAGAATTACCATGTATGATGCAATAAAAGAACATACAGGTATCGATATCAGTAATATGAATGAAGCAGAATTGCGAACAGTTTGTAATGAGCTGCACATTCATGTGGATAAAACAATGGGAAAAGGAAAATTGATTGACGAAATCTTCAGCAAAAAATGCGAAGCATATTACATACAACCAACTTTCATTACGGACTATCCGGTAGAAATGAGCCCGCTTACAAAAAAACATCGAAGCAAACCCGGATTGGTGGAAAGGTTTGAGTTGATAATAAACGGAAAAGAAATTGCAAATGCTTATAGCGAGTTGAACGACCCAATTGATCAACGAAATCGTTTTGAAGAACAAGTAAAACTAATGGAACGCGGCGATGACGAAGCCATGTTTATTGATACCGATTTTCTTCGTGCATTGGAATATGGCATGCCTCCAACTTCTGGTATTGGTTTTGGTATTGATCGTATTTGCATGTTGCTGCTCAATCAACCATCCATTCAAGACGTACTTTTATTTCCGATGATGCGCCCAGAAAAAAAAGAAGGCGAGTAAGAATTTTTATTAATCCAAAAATAAATCTTTATACAATTGTGCGCCCGGCACAACGCTGTATTGAGACAAATCTGTTATTCCTTCTTTTGCCAATACTTCTTCATCTATAAAACAATTTCCGGTGCAAGTTGCCGAAGATTGTTTTAAAATATAATAAGCTGCATCGGCAAGTATTTCGGGAGTTCGGCTCATATTGGCTAACATTTGTCCTCCTAATAAATTTCTTACCGCAGCAGTATCAATTGTTGTTTGTGGCCACAACGCATTAGAAGCAATTTTATATTGTTTTAATTCTTCGGCCCAACCCATTGCCATCATACTCATATTGTATTTCGTCATCGTGTATGCAAGATGACTACCCAACCATTTTGGTTTCAAACTAATTGGCGGCGATAAAGTAAGAATATGCGGATTAGTTGCTTTTTTCAAATAAGGAATGCATGCTTTTGTTACAAAAAAAGTTCCGCGAACATTGATGTCGTTTATTAAATCGAATCTTTTGCTTTCTGTTTCTTCAGTTGCTGTTAAACTAATTGCACTTGCATTATTTATTACAACATCGATTCCGCCAAAATGTGCAATTGTTTTTTCAATTGCTTGTTGAATTTGCTCTTCGTTGCGAATGTCGCATTGAATGGGCAGCGCTTTTCCACCAGCTTTTTCGATTTCCGCTGCTGCAGAAAAAATAGTTCCTCCAAGTTTGGAATTTTCTTCGATGCTTTTTGCAGCAATAACAATATTTGCATTTGCAGATGCTAATTTTAATGCAATTGCTTTTCCAATTCCACGAGAAGCGCCCGTAATAAAAATTGTTTTGTTTTTAAATATCATTGATGAAATTTTTAATTACTAATTTTCTTTCATTTGAAAAGGTCCCGTTGGATAATTAAATGTAATCACTTTCAAATCTTGCGTGGCTTCCATACCTTGATTGCCGACAATATGTTTGTCTTTACCGTCCAATCGCGTTGGTTTGTCGGAATAAAATTTTTGTAAATTTTGATCCCACCACAATTCGGGACATCGCAATGTATCTCCATCTCTATTTACCACCATTACGCTATCTCTTAAAAAAACCTTGTTCATACTTTCGTAATATTTGCCATAACGTGCCGAAAGCCAACTTTTAATTTGTAAACTGTCATCATAAAAATCAACATGAAGTGCTTTCGGAAATTCTGTGTAAACAGTATCCGTCATATAACGCAGCATGAACGAAGAAACAAGCTTTGCACGCATCACACCATCTTGGCTAAAATAACTTTCAATATTTTTTGCTTCTTCGGCTACTTCTCTTTTTTCTGTCCAAGCTTTTATCAATTTTAGATCGTTTTCGCAGCTCAATAAAAAACAGCAACTCAATAAAAAGGTTGCTGTTGGTTTTAAAAATATTGTTGAAAAATAATTAGTCATACTTGCGTTTAGTAAACCAAAGATCGCTCAATGTAAATCCTGCAGAAAGTCTAAATAAATCTTCGCGTAGTAAATTTTCTTTTGTGCCACGCTTTAAATATTCAACAGAAATATTTACAACAGTATATTGTGTGCGAAACCTTCTTGCAGCATCTTTCAAATTTGCAACAGGTAAACTTACGCCTGCAGAAATTCCGAACTCGGGTAACTTTTTATTCAACTGCACATAACTCGTTCCAAGAATTAATCCTGCACGATATGCCATAAAATTTTTGTACTGTGCATTTTTGGTTGTCGGCTTAAATTGCGTTCCGATTTTTAATTGCCAATTGTTTTTAACCGCATCGCGTAAATTATTCTCCCGATAATCATCCCACCCATTATGAATAAAATCAATGCCAACTAAAAGCCCGCCTTTTTTATCATCAGCAAGTCTTTCCATTATTATTCCACCGCCAAAACTTGCCGGATAAATAATTGTTCCTTTTATGTCAAGTTGTTCGGAAACACTGTCCAGGCGAAACTCACCGCCATCGGCTACGCGAAAATATGTTTCGCGAATTTTATCGGTGCGCGAATTCAACGTATGTTTTGTATTTCCAAAAAGTCCTACTTGAATATATGTTGTTTTTGCAGTGTTCAAATTCACTCGATATTGCAACCCGCCACTAAAAAACAGGTTCCCAAAAGTTGTTTTTGTTTGATGATTGGAACGATTGTATTCCACCGAATCGTTAATCAATAAGCGTTTGCTGCTGTAATCTTTTTTACCAAAAAGATAACCGGCATTTATTCCAAAACTAAATTTTTTGATTGCATATCCTGTTCCTGTGTTTACAAGAAAACTTCCACCTTCTCCAGTGAAATCCGTAACGGCGCTATCTATCGGCAAACCGGTAAATGGATCTTTCAAACGCTCAAACCTTCTTACTTTATAACTGATTGAAGAAATAGGGCGCAAACCAAATGTAAATCCCCAATTTTTTTTAAGCGGAATTCCCATTTGTAAATAGGAGAAAAATGCATTGGAAACATTAAACTTTTCTGGATTATCTGTTTCGTGTAAAGTTCGACTATCCAAATTCAATCCGATATCTAGTAAAATTCTACTATAAGCGGATTTTTTCGACTTTCCTTCCAACATAGAAAATAAAGAAGAATACGAAGCTGGATTGGAAAAATTGACAGAAAGTTGATCGGAATATGCCGCGCTTACACCTCCCATTCCACGGTTCAACACAGTAGTGTTGGAATGTAGATCTCCAATACCATAGCGAGAATAAGGCGAATTGTCCTGCGCTTTTACTGTTATAAAAAATACCAAACTTGACAGTCCAATTAAACTGATTTTTTTACTGATTGTTCGTTTCACTGATTGCATAAAGTCCTTTAAAAATTAATTCAGAATCCGCAAATATCTTGTTTTTAAGGTGCGGAGCCAAATAGACTATATCTCCTCCGGTTAAATGGACATTAAAATTGTTGAATTTCAGTTTATATGAATCAATAAATCCGTCAATTTCGTTTGCCATTCCAAGTATAACCCCACTTGTAATGTTGGTTACCGTATCATAACCAATAAGCGGAACAATGCTTTCTGGCTTTACAATCGGCAATAATGCGGTGTAGTGATTCAGCGATTTGAAACGCATTTCCATACCAGGAGAAATACCTCCCCCAAAAAATTCATGTTCTTTATTTAGAAAATTATAGGTAATGCAAGTTCCCAAAGCAATAACAAGATTGTTCTGATTCGGGAAAAAATAAACAACAGCTTCCGACATCGCTAATCGGTCTGTTCCAATTGTTTCTGGTTTACCAACAGCTGTGGTAAAAGAAAGTTTAGAAAGGTGATTGAGTTTGTGAAATTTTGTTTTTTCTGCAAGTAGAATTTCCAATTCCGAATTATGATTGACGACAGAAGAAAGGATTGATTTTTGCGGATTATATTTTTTAATTAAAGTTGAAATCGTTTCATAATCATCTTCTATTATTTCAATGGTATTTATGAGTAGTTTATTTTCAAAAATTGCAATTTTTTTTCTTGTGTTTCCAAAATCAAGGCAAAAAGTAGTAACCATAAAACAAAAATAATACGAAAATTGTATTTAGCTTTTATTTGTGAGTTGATTCAGTTCTTTGTATTTCAAAAATGTATAAAGTGCGCTAAGCCATGCGCAGGCAAATCCTTCCTTTCCATCTAAAAATCCAAATTTGAAAACATAGTTTTTAATAAAAGAAAAACAAGGAGATGAAATTATTTTTAACCAACTTACTTTTTTACCTTGACGAAAATATTTTTCAGCGCCTAATTTTGCATATTTTCTCATTTTTATTTCATACTCGTTTACATTTTTTGCAGTGTGATGAAGTATGAATCCTTTCAACAAAACTGATTTGATATAATACGGTAAAAGCAACTGTTCGTGCACCGCATCTTCGCTCCATTTATTTTTTTTACGATTAAATAAGCGAATGTGTTTGTCTTTTCCCCATTCACCAAAACGAATCCATTTTTCGGAAAAGAAATTTTTAAACCGAAATTGATACACGATAGTTTCGTCCGAAAAGTTAATATTACCCAATTCTTTTTTTGCAGCTTCGTCAATTGCTTCATCTGCATCCGGGCAAAAAATCCAATCATATTTTGCCAATGCAATTGCTTTGTTTTTTGTTTTGCCAAAACCTTCCCAACTGCTTTCAACCAAATTAGCGCCAAAGTCTTTTACAATTTGCTGCGTTCCATCTTCGCTTCCATTATCGTAAACGATTATATCGTCGGTAATCCCTTGAAAACTATTTAATGTGTTCCCAATATTTTGTGCTTCATTTTTACAAATGATTACAACGGAAATTTGTGGCATAACGCAAAAATAGGTCTTCCCTAATTTCGTATCTCGTTATGATACAACGTATTTTTGAATAATTGATTTTGATAAAAATGATTGCTGAATTAATTCAACAACTTAAACAGAGCGATAAAAAAGCGTTGGCTCGTAGTATTTCGATTGTTGAAAACGAATCGGAAGGCTACGAACAATTATTACAATCGTTGACGCATTCAGTTGCCACACCTGTTATTGGAATTACCGGCCCCCCCGGATCCGGAAAAAGTAGTTTAGTAGATGCGTTAATTGGAAAATTGGTGAATGATGGAAAAAAAATTGCCATATTATGCATTGATCCATCATCGCCTTTTAATCTTGGTGCTATTTTGGGAGACAGAATTCGGATGACCAATTGGCAAAACCATCCCAATGTTTTTGTTCGTTCATTAGCAAGTCGCGGCTCGCTTGGCGGATTGAGTCCGAAAATTATTGAAATAACCGAATTGGTAAAAGCAGTTGGATTTGATTTAATAATTATTGAAACTGTTGGAGTTGGTCAAAGTGAAATTGAAATAACAGGGTTGGCTGATGTAACTATTGTTACCGTTGTACCCGAAGCAGGAGATGAAGTGCAAACAATGAAAGCCGGCTTGATGGAAATAGCCGACATTTTTGTGGTAAACAAAGCCGACCGACCCGATGCAGATTTGTTTGTAAAAAATTTGCAACAAATGTTAGCGCCATCTTTTCGTAATCATTACAACGAAATTCCAATTGTAAAAACAATCGCTATTGAAAATTTTGGGATTGATGAATTGTACAAACAATTGCTTCATTTATTAAAACATACTCATACAAAAGAAAAAAAATATTGGTTGCAAGCCGAAAAAGCTTGGCAGCTCATTCAACAAAAAAAAATGAAACACATCGATAAGAAAGAATTTTTTGCTGAAGTAAAATCCTTGATGATAAAAAATGAATTTCAGTTGTATGTTTACATGAAAAAATTTGAATAATTATGGAGTTAATTCCAAACGAAAATTTTCCGATAATTGCTGCTTGCAATCCCAAAACAATTAAAGTAGAAGCTGGAAAAATATATTCTTGGTGCACTTGTGGATTAAGCGAAAAACAACCTTTTTGCGATGGCTCGCATAAAAAAATAGAAGGAATGCCATACAGAAGTATGAAAGTACAATTTGAAAAAGAAACAGAAATTGCTTTTTGCCAATGCAAGCACAGTAAAACGCCACCGTTTTGTGATGGCTCGCATCGTTCAATAAAAGAAAATAATAAGTAATCTCCTTTTATCATCAAATTAAGATTTATGAAAAAACAATTTCTACTCTTCGCTTTTACTTTTTTGCAGATTTCAATTATTTCTGCACAAAAAATTGAACAAGCTACTAATCCGGAATCGGCTGGTTTCTCGAGTGAGCGACTTTTAAGAATTGACAATGCGATGAAAGATTGGACCGACAAAGGATGGATGAATGGCGGTGTGGCATTGATTATTCGAGATGGGAAAATTGTTTACCACAAAGCAGCAGGGTTTAATGATTTAGACTCAAAATCAATTTTAAAAAAAGATAACATTTTTAGAATTGCATCGCAAACAAAAGCAATTACAAGTGTTGCCGTTATGATGCTTTTCGAAGAAGGAAAATTATTATTGGATGATCCAGTTTCAAAATACATTCCGTCTTTCAAAAAACAATCTGTTATCGACAAATTCAATCTTTTGGATACAACTTACACGGTGATTCCTGCTAAAAAAGAAGTTACAATTCGCGAATTACTTACGCATACTTCGGGCATTGGCTATGCACAAATTGGAAGCAAAGAAGCAAATGCACTTTATGCAAAAAGCAATCTCACTGCGGGTATTGGCGTAACAAGCGAATCTTTATTAAGTGCAATGTCACGATTAGGTAAACTTCCATTATTGCATCAACCCGGCGAAAGATGGACTTACGGATTGAACTCAGATTTATTGGGTTGTTTGGTAGAAGTTATTTCTGGAATGAGCTTGAATGACTTTTTTGTAAAAAGAATTTTTGAGCCGCTAAATATGCAGGACACTTATTTTCAAATTCCTGAAAACAAAGCAACACGATTGGTGAATTTATACAAAGAAGATTCGTTGGGCAAACTGATTAAATCACAAAGCAATATGTTGAATGGAAAAACAATTTCATCCAATTATCCATTATACAAAAGTGAGTATTATTCGGGCGGTGCGGGTTTGTCATCCACCATTTACGATTATGCTATTTTTTTACAAATGTTATTGAATGGAGGAATTTATGACGGAAAAAGATTGTTGGGGAAAAACACCGTTCGCTTAATGACAATGAATCAAATTGGTGATATCCCTTTTAGTAATGATGATAAATTTGGTCTGGGATTTTTAATTGTATCAGAAAAAGGAAGTGCGCGAACACCTGCGCAGGCAGGCACTTTTAGTTGGGGCGGCGCATTTGCAACTTCGTACTGGGTAGACCCAAAAGAAAAAATGGTTTTACTTTTTTATCGTCAATTACAAAGCAGCACCCACGGAGATGTAGTTGAGAAATTTAGAGCATTAACTTATCAGGCAATGAATAATTAATTATTCAAGAACTGTTTATCACTTCATTTACCAATATCAAAAAATTAAATGGCCTGCCCAAAAATATAATTAAAGCCATGTAAGTACATATTACTTTAATTAATTTTTAATTGATCGCTTGTTGTAATAAAAATCCAACACTCAGAAATAAAGTTAATAACTACACAATTGTTTTATAGATTGATCTAATCTGGCTTTTGCCATAAAATTTTTTTCCAATTCAACATTAAATGGAATTGGCGTATCCAACGAACCACATCGAACAACTGGCGCGTCCAAAAGATGAAAACAATTTTCTGAAATCCATGCAGAAATCTCACCACCAACTCCGCCGCTAAGTGTGTCTTCGTGTAAAATCAAAACTCGACCAGTGCGCTTAACAGCAGCTTCGATTGCTGTATAATCAAGCGGCAACAATGTACGTAAGTCTAAAATATCTATCGAAATATCCTTGTGTTCGGAAGCATATTCAAGCGCCCAATGCACACCACTTCCATAAGTTATGATTGAAATTTCTGTTCCTTCTTTTACATGTTTGGCTTTCCCAATTTCGATTTCATAATATGTATCGGGAATTTTTTCGGAAATAGAACGATACAATGCTTTGTGTTCAAAAAATAATACAGGATTCGGATCATTGATTGCAGCTATCAATAATCCTTTTGCATCAATTGCAGAAGATGGATACACCACTTTTAGTCCCGGCACTTTTGTAAACCAGGCTTCATTGCTTTGCGAATGAAATGGTCCTGCACCCACACCACCACCTGTTGGCATACGAATTACCACATCCGCATTTTGCCCCCAACGATAATGCAGCTTCGCCAAATTATTTACAATCTGATTAAACGCAACAGTTACAAAATCGGCAAACTGCATTTCTACTACACTTTTAAATCCTTCCAGACTCAGCCCCAGCGCAGCTCCTATAATGGCACTTTCGCAAAGCGGCGTGTTTCTAATTCTATCTTTTCCAAAATCATCAACAAAGCCTTCCGTAATTTTAAATGCACCACCATAACCTGCAATATCTTGCCCCATCAAAATTAATTTCGGATGCTTTTGCAAACTTTGTTTTAATCCTTCGCTAATTGCATTCACGAATCTTGTTTCGTGCATCGCTAATTTTATCTCGCTATCAATTTGTGAATTATCAATAATCGCGGCTTGCTCTGTCGCCGTTATTTTTCTTTCGGCATAAACATCTGCCAACTCCACATTTGTGTTTACTTCAATTGGCTGATGATTAAACCCAATAGTTAATTCGGATTCAATTTTATTTTTAAATTCTTTTTTTATTTCTTCAATCTGAATATCAGTTAAACATTTTTTTTCTACTAAAAACTGTTCGTAATTTTTTACCGGATCTTTTTGTTCCCAAATTTTGAATAATTCTTTTGGCACATATTTTGTTCCACTTGCTTCTTCGTGTCCGCGCATGCGAAAAGTAATGCATTCAACTAAATATGGTTTTTGATTTTTAATACAATATTCTCGCGCTGTCTTTATTGTATTAAAAACTTCTAACAAATTATTTCCATCTATCATCACTCCTTCCATTCCGTAACCCTTTGCCCTATCTACCAAACTGTTGCATCGATATTGTTCATTCACCGGCGTGCTTAATCCATATCCGTTATTTTCAATAATAAAAATTACGGGCAAATCCCACACAGCAGCTACATTTAGCGCTTCGTGAAAATCTCCTTCACTTGTTCCGCCATCGCCAGTAAATGCAAGTGAAACTTTATTTTCTTTACTCAATTTATGTGCAAGTGCAACTCCATCTGCAATTGCTAACTGCGGACCCAAATGTGAAATCATTCCACAAATACGGTGCTCACTTGTTCCAAAATGAAAACTCCGTTCTCTTCCTTTGCTGTAACTTTCTTGTGCACCTTGCCATTGCATAAACAATTTGTGCAGTGGTATATTGCGCGTTGTAAAAACTCCCAAATTTCTGTGTAGTGGCATAACCCATTCGTCGACTTGCAATGCAAGTGTGGCGCCAACTGAAATGGCTTCTTGTCCAATCCCACTAAACCATTTAGAAATTTTTCCTTGTCGCAATAAAAGCAACATTTTTTCTTCAATCATTCTTGGCCATAAAATGGAACGATAAAAATGCTGAAGTTCTTGATCGGAAATATTTTTTCTATCGAAAACCATAATTGCCAAAATTGAAAATTAATGTTCCAAAGTTAGGATAGGTTGAGTTAGATTTTTCTACACAACAACCAATTCATAAAACGCTTCTGGATTCAAATATTTTTGCGCCATTTCTTGTAATTCTTTTGGTGTAATTGTTTTTATGGCTTGAATTGAATCGTAAAAATATTTTTCATCAACATTATTTAAAATATAGTTTTTCCATCTTGCCATAATTTGAAACGGCCCGTCTAAATCGCCAAGAATTGATCCCATTATATAATTTTGTACCAATCGCAGTTCATCCGCATTCACTAATTCTTCTCTTAAAATTTTCATTTCTTTATACACTTCTTCAATCGTTGCTGTGCAAACATCTTTTCCCGCATCCGTACTTATTACCCAAGCGCTTTGTTGAATATGATTTTGAAGAAAACTATGAATACCATAAGTGTAGCCTTTATCTTCTCGAATATTTTTCATTAGCCGAGATCCAAAATAACCACCGAAAATATTATTCAACAAATTACATTTTTGAAAATCGGGATGATGTCGATTGGGAAAAAGTCGCGCAATACGAATAGATGCTTGAACACCATTTACATCATTTGTGACATGAAATTTTTCTCCTACTTTTTCAGTTGAAGTAATTTCATTTTGTGGAATGACGAACTTAGTTCCAAATGGAATTTTTCCAAAACATTTATTGAGCAAGTTCTCAATACCTACAGGAAGTTTACCTGTAACAAACAACATGCAATTTCCTTTTTGATAATATTTTTTATAAAAAGAAAAAAGTTTTTCTCGCGACAAGACATCAAACTCTTGATAACTAGAGTATTTCCCATACGGATGCTCTTTTCCAAATAGGTAAGTGTCAATCAATCGTCCCGCAACAAAATCAGATTTTTTCAAATTCACACTTAATCCTTGCTTCATATTTTGTTTGTAAATAGCAAGCTCATCTTCGGGAAACACAGCATCTTCAATCATTTCCCGCATTACAGGCAACAATTCATGAATATGTTTGCTGATGGTGTGCAACGTAACTGTTGCCGTTTCGTTATAGCAAGCACTATTAATATATGAACCGTAATATTCAAAATGTTCATTTATCTGAAATGCTGTTTTTTTAGACGTGCCATTTTTAAAAAGATAGTTTGTAGTTGCCGCTACCAAATTTTGATCTTCGAAACAATTACCTGCAAAAAATACAAATTCAACTTTCATCACTTCTTCTTCGCCGGCATTAATTGTATAAACCGGAACGCCATTATCGAGTGTAAATTTTTCAAATGGTTTTAATTTCAAATTAAAATTAATGCCTTCAACTATTTCGGGAGCAATATTTCTGTTCAAGTTCATGGATTATTTTTATTTCAATTCTTCGAATAATAAAAAAGCGTGTTGCTGTTTGTGTCTTTAAATATTTTTTTACACTCTTGTTGAATTGCTTCGCGTGTAACTGCATTGTATTTTTCTAATTCGTCATTCATCCAATTTGCATCGCCAAGCAATTCGTAAAAAGCAAGACTATTTGCGCGACTCATTACACTCATGTCTTCAAATGCAATCATGCTTTCGGTTTTATTTTTAACTTTTTGTAATTCAGTTTCAGAAATTAGTTCGTTGCAAATTATTTGTATTTCTTGTTCAACTGCCGAAAGCGCATCTTCCATTTTTATTCCTTTTATTAATTTTCCTTCAATAACTAATAATCCAGCATCGATGCTTCCCGTATGATAACAACCAATGTTGCTAAATAATTTTTTCTCCTTTACTAATTTTTGATACAAACGCGAAGATCCGCCACCACTTAATACTTCAGTAATTAAATCAACAATATAATAGCGTTTATCCAACCGCGGATAAATATGCCAACACTTGTAAAATGCATCAAGCGGCACGTCGGCAGTTACGGTTAAACTTCTTGCTTCTTGCTGAATTGGTTCAATTGAAATTTGACGAATATATTTTTCTCCCGAAGGAATATCACCAAACCATTTTTCTGCTAATTGTTTTACATTTTCAAAACTTACATTTCCTGCCACAACAAGAATTGCATTGGTTGGACAATAATGTTTTGAAAAGAATTTTTTTACATCATTCAACTTTGCATTTTCAATATGTGCTAATTCTTTTCCGATTGTCATCCAACGATAAGGATGCGATGTGTAAGCCAGTTCTCTCATTTTATGCCAAACATCACCGTACGGTTTATTTATATAATGTTCTTTAAATTCTTCGCAAACCACTTTGCGCTGCACTTCCAAACTTTTTTTATTAAATGCTAACGATAACATTCTATCACTTTCCAACCAAAATGCTATTTCCAAATTTTCGGATGGCAACTGAATGTAATAATTCGTAAGGTCGTGTGTAGTGTAAGCATTGTTTTCTCCACCGGCTCTTTGCAAAGGTTCGTCGTAGCTTGGGATATGAACACTTCCACCAAACATTAAATGTTCAAACAAATGCGCAAACCCTGTTTGTTCAGGATTTTCATCTCGTGCGCCAACATCGTACATAATATTTACAACCGCCATTGGTGTAGATTTATCTTGATGCACCAACAGTCTTAATCCGTTCGGTAATAAAAACTTTTCAAATTGAATCATAAAAAAAAATAAACCTTTCTAAAAATATGTTTGTAAAAATAAGCGAAAGAAAACAGTGGGCTTGTGAGAAAATCTTAAAGAATACTTTTAATCTTAAATTCAAATTGATGCAACGAATAATCTCGCTGAACAATCATTTTTATTTTATCTCCGGTAGCTTGTAAAAGCTGTTTATATGCTTGCAAATTTTGATTCATAAAATTATTAACACTAATAATTATATCTCCTTCTTTCAATCCAGCCTTTTCTGCAGGCGAATTCTTTGCTACGTTGCTTATCACAATTTTATTGCCGAGTAAATATAATTCCGCGCCAGAATAGGCATAATCAAAAAAATCGTTGTAGTGTGTATTCGGTATAAAATAAAACTCTCGGTTTGCATAATTCAATGTAAGATTGAAACGACGTAATAAATCGTTGCCAATAATTCCAAACAAATACGGATACGAAGTAACATTGTAAGAATCTTCAAAAATCAATGTGGGGATGTTATTAAATTTATAGGGGCCTATTTGCAGTCGTTTTATTACCGTTAGTTGCAAATCAACGGCACCTCCAATACCAACTACAGAGTGCGCAAAGAGTTCTTTTTTTATTTTTATAAATTTATTTTCATTCACAAATGCTTTATTTAACATTAGCGAAAGCCCCGCACCAATATCAAATAAAAATCTAGCTTCAACTATTGTTGCATCGTATATTTTTGCTTCCTGTATAGGAATTTTGTACAAAATTGGATTGTAAAGCCAGCCTCCTTTTGGATATTTTATTTTTCCTTTTGTATAAATATGAATACATGTACTATCAAAATTTATTTGAAAAATGTAACGGCTCAATACAGAATAACCAATAATGCCATCGATTTTTTCTCCGTAAAAATTACTTAAAATTTCATAATCGTTTATATGAAAATTAAGGCTGTCAATTGACAATCCAGGTAATACCAATCTTTTATTATTTACAAAAGATACTTTTCGAATACCTCCAATTCCGACAATTGTCTGCTCCGAACCAATAGGGGTAATGTTAAACTTTGAAAGTGTAGTGGAATCTAAGGAAACCCCTCCGCTTCCTGTGTCTAAAATAAAATTTAGCGAATCAGCAAAATCCGAAAACTGTGCTTTTAGTAAAATAACACCTCCAGCTAATTGCTTAAAATTGAATGAAGTTATTTTTTTTGCAATTTGATCGAACGATCCTTCTTGAGCATTTGAATAAATAAATATTACTAACTGAAAACATAGTATCCATACTATTTTTACTACTTGCTTCACAAATTTTACGTTGTAATTTTTTTCTACTTGAATTTACGATTTTATTCTCACATTTATTTTTTTTCAAATAAGTAATTCAATAAAATTTTGTTGCCTTACTTTTGTTCTTTCTGTAAATTATACTGATAATGCAACTGCAAAATTTATTTCAAAAAGCAATGTCTTTCGCATTTCTAAGCAATGAAGAAGGAATTTTTCTTTTTCAAAAAGCACCGCTTTCCGAATTAATGTTTGTAGCCGACGAGCTTCGAAAAATACAAGTACCTCATGGGAAAGTAACTTGGCAAATTGATAGAAACGTAAACACAACAAATGTGTGTATTGCCAATTGCAAGTTTTGTAATTTCTATCGAATTCCTGGCCATACTGATTCCTACATTACAGATATATCCACTTATAGAAAAAAAATTGAAGAGACACTACAATTTGGCGGCGATCAATTATTACTACAAGGAGGCCATCATCCCGAACTTGGATTGCAATTTTATATTGATACTTTTCGACAAATAAAAAAAGAATATCCAACAATAAAACTACACGCACTTGGTCCTCCCGAAATTGCACACATCACCAAACTTGAAAAATCTACACATCGTGAAATTTTGCTTGCACTTAAAGAAGCAGGATTGGATAGTTTGCCTGGCGCTGGCGCAGAAATATTAATTGATCGTGTAAGAAGATTAATAAGCAAAGGAAAATGCGGTGCGAAAGAATGGTTGGATATTATGCATGAAGCACACCAACTTAATATTACTACATCGGCAACAATGATGTTTGGCCATGTAGAAACAATTGAAGAACGTTTTGAACATTTAATTAAAATAAGAGACGTACAAAGTCGAAAACCAGAAAATGCAAAAGGATTTTTAGCATTCATCCCTTGGACATTTCAAGATGTAGATACATTGCTTGCAAAAATTCGTGGTGTTCATAATCTCACAACGACTGAAGAGTACATTCGTATGATTGCAATTAGTCGCATTATGTTACCGAATATTAAAAACATTCAAGCAAGTTGGCTTACCGTGGGTAAACAAGTTGCACAACTTTGTTTGCATGCCGGCGCAAATGATTTTGGAAGTATAATGCTTGAAGAAAATGTAGTAAGCGCAGCAGGTGCACCACACCGATTTACATACAAAACAATTCAAGATTCTATTAGAAATGCAGGATTTGAACCACAGCTTCGCACGCAACAATACGAGTGGCGAGAATTGCCGGAACTTATCGAAGAACAACAAATAAATTATTAAATCGAATGATGCAAAACAAAGTTTTTCTGTTACGCAAAATAGGAATTGCGGAAGGTGTTTCCTTTCTCGTTTTATTATTAATTGCAATGCCATTGAAATATTATTTCAACCAACCACTTGCTGTAAAAATTGTGGGATGGCTCCACGGAATTTTATTTATCGCATTTAGTTCTATTGCATGGGAAGTAAAATCCGAACGTAATAAAAACTTTAAATGGTTTGCAATTGCATTTGCAGCTTCCATCATTCCTGCCGGAACTTTTTTCTTCGATCGTTTATTAAAAAAGGAATTAACTAATTCCTAAACTATTTGTAATTCGATTAATGTTGTATGATGCGAATTTGCTTTCCGCCTCTTTCTATCATTTGCATCATTTGTTGTGGCATTTGATTTCCTGCCATTTTATTTATGTTGTAAGTAAAACTTAGCATCGCATATTGCCGAACTACATTTACTCTTGTGTCTTCAAAATAGTTATCGCCCACATTTCTGTTTACACTTTTATTTTGATTCAACAAATCGTAAAACATCAATTTTAATTCACCTGCTTTGTTTTTAAACATTTGCTTTGAAAGTCCTCCATTCAACATTGGAATTGATTGATTGTACCCTTCCGAACGACCGGAATTAATATAATAATCAATGTCTGTTGAAAGAATAAATCCTTTCTTGAATGTATAGCTAAAATCGGCAGAATAAGTTTGAGATAAATAAGAGGTGTTTAGATTTTTTTGTAAGGAATAGGTTGCTTTGTTATAGCCAATGTTTCCATTTATACCCATGTCAAATTTATCTTTGTTGTAATTAATTCCAAATGATTGTGTAAGCGACATTCTCTTTGTAATATTTTCCTGCTTGTTAATCATACTCACATCTCTATTATAATTAGACATCGTACTAAAATTTAAATTACTTCCTTTCAAACTTTTAATAGGAAACCCAACAGTTATCATTCCCCATCCATTGTACGCACCATTTAAGTTGATAGGTTTTGTAATTGTTGTTGCTCTATTAAAAGTATCAATGCTATTTACAATTTTGTTTTTAGTTGTATTTACACTCAAGTTTGTGGCAAAAAACCGCGAAGTAGCCATATTGAAATTATTGTAATTGATACTAAAATTGTTGATGAATTCTTGTTTCAATGAAGGATTACCCATTTTTATTTGCATCGGATTACTTACATCCGGAACATCCTGCAACTGAGATACACTTGGCGCATTTGTTCTTCCACGATAGTTCGCTCTGAAATTTTTAGTTCTGTTCACACTATAATTAAAACTAGCTGTTGGAAAATAATTTGTAAATCGCTGCTTAATGGTTGTATCTAATCCGGTAATAGCTCTTAAACTTTTGCTTGCCAATTCTGTAAACTGCACCCCCATTCCAATTTGATAATTATATTTTTTTTCTTGTAAACGATAGTTAATTCCAATACGGTTGGAAATATTTGAATTTTTAAAAAAATTAGTTTGAATCAAATTCATTGCATCGTATTTGCCAGAGATATTATTGTAGTCGTAAGTTTTTTTATCTGAAGTAGATTGGTTGTCGGAATAAGCATAATTCAACTCCACAATTTTATTGTGCCCAACTGGTTCGGTGTACGAAGTAGTTACCATATTGTTGGTTGATTTTGTTGCTTGCGTTCCTTTTTGATTTTGGTTACGAGCAAACAATAAATTACCATCCGAATTATAAAAATAATTTGGAGAAATATTTTTACTTTCTGCATCACTGTTGTTAGTTCCATTCCTCCAACCGAGTGTAAAAGTTCTACCAACTTTACTTAATTTTCTACGATACATTAACTCTCCACTATAATTCATACCATTCCTTTCTGTTTCATTATAAGTGGTTCCGGTAACTGCTAAGTAATTTTTTGTTGCACTAGAATAAGTAGATGAAATATCCGAATAAAGTCCGTTTGATTCTTGAATATTTAAATTGGCTGTGTATAAAATTGAGTTCATCGAATCAATTGCATATTCGCTTCTCACATTAAATCGGTGATTGATATTTGTATTTTCCGATTGGCTTTCTGTGGAAACTTTGGAAGAAGAATCGTTTGTAAAATAGTTTTGTCGCAAGCTGCTTTGTGTCAACGCATTGTCGCTTTGAGAGAAAAAGTAACTGCTTCTAAAATCAATTTTCGGGTTAAATTTATCATTGTAATTTAGTCCGGCAGATTTTGCTGCAGTAACTCCGCTGTTGTTTCCTCCAAAACTGCCGCCGCCAAAACCTCCACCACCAAAACTGCCGCCGCCAAAACCTCCACCACCAAATCCTCCACCGCCGCCACGACTAAATTGTGCCATTCCTCCTTGAGAAGAAATAATATCATTGAATGAAAATCCTTGCTTATTTGTATTGTTGGCTGCAGCTAAAATAGAAATTCGTTGATCGCCTCTAAAATGATTGAAAGATAAATTCCCTTCGTAGCGACTGTCCGTTCCAGCACCTGCAGTTATCTTTCCAAAATCTCCTTTGTTTTTATCTTTTTTTAATTTGATATTAATTGTTTTTGCACGACTGCCATCATCCATTTTTGTAAATTTTGCTTGATCGCTCATATCGTCGAACACTTGAATTTGATCAACCATTTCGGCAGTAATATTCTTCATCGCTAATTTGGGATCGTTTCCAAAAAACTCTTTCCCATCCACATATATTTTTTGAACATTTTCGCCCATCGCACTTACCGTTCCGTCTTTTTGAACTTGAACTCCCGGCAATTTTTTCAATGCGTCTTCCACGGTTGCATTTGGTTTCGACTTAAATGCATCCATCTTAAATTGAATCGTATCTCCATTTACGCGTACTGGCGCAGCATCAGAAATTGTTACTCCTTCCATTTCTTTGAATTTCTTTTGCAAAGCAATTTCTCCAAAATCAATAATTTTTTTATCGGCAGTAATTGATATTGTTTTTGAAAAATTTTCATACCCGTTGAAAGAAACCATCACTAAATAATCATTCGCTTCAAGATTGGTAATTTGGAACACACCATTTTTTTCAGAAACACCATAGCTAACCAACGAAGAATCTTTAGCAATCATTACGGAAATAGTAGCGGTTGTTAATTTTTGTTTAGCTGCTGTATCAGCTATTACCCCTTTTATTGTTCCTCCGTTTTGCGCATTTGCAGCAATTACAGAAACAATAAACAACATCGACAAAGCAAATTTTTTCATAGAATTTTATTGAATTGCAAAGTTAAAAATGGTTTCGATATTACGATAGGTTTAATGACAAACGGCAAATTGAAGCTAACTCCTATCTTAATCGAATGTGAAAATTGGTTTTATTTGTTTAGCGAAATGTTAAAACCCTATTTAACTAAATAAGTATTCAACATCTTCCCTTGAAAGAGATTTTACAAAAGCCGTATCATCGGCAATTAATTCTTTTGCCAATGTTCTTTTTCGCTCTTGCAACTGTATTATTTTATCTTCAATGGTATTCTTACAAATCATTCGATAAGCAAAAACACATTTTTCTTGGCCAATGCGATGCGTTCGGTCAATTGCTTGTTGTTCCACCGCAGGATTCCACCAAGGATCAACGATGTAAACATAATCGGCTGCAGTAAGATTCAATCCCACTCCTCCGGCTTTTAATGAAATTAAAAACACTCTCACTTCGTCATCATTCTGAAAACTTTGTATTGCTTTTTCTCTATCACTTGCCGATGTACTTCCATCGAAATATGTAAACTTTACACCTAAATGAGTCAACCGTTCTTGAATGAGCGAAAGCATTCCTAAAAATTGAGAAAAAATTAATGCTTTGTGATTGCTAATATTTTCGGCTATTTCTCTCGAGAGTTCGTCGAGTTTTATAGAGTGATTTTCAAATTTTTCCTGTTCGTTGAGTATTGCTGGCGAATCGCATATTTGTCGAAGCTTCATTAATCCTTGCAAAATATTTAGTTGCGATTTTTGTACGCCTTGCTCTTCAATTATTCCCAATATTTTCGATCGAAAATCATTTCGATATGCATCGTAAACTCTTCGTTGTTCATTTCCCATTTCGCAAAACAATACAGTTTCTGTTTTTTCCGGAAGATCTTTTGCAACTTGCTCTTTTGTTCTTCGAAGAATAAATGGGTATAATATTTTTTTCAAATGTTCTTTGGTATCTTTTTCGCCGAGCTTATCAATTGGAATGGCAAACTCTTGTCTAAAAAAATCCATGCTTCCGAGCATTCCCGGATTTAAAAAATTCATTTGCGCATAAATATCAAATGTGTTGTTCTGCAAAGGAGTTCCGCTCATACATAATCGGTTTTTTGCATTTAACAACGAAGCAGCTTTGGTTACTTTACTGCTCGGATTTTTTATCGCTTGGCTTTCATCTAAAATAATATAATCAAATTTTAATGACATCATTAGTTTAATGTCGCTTCTCAATGTTCCATAAGTTGTAATTACAACGTCAGCACTTTCCCACTTTTCTACTTTTTTTATTCGTGCTCCTCCATGATGAATTTGAAAACTAAGTTCGGGTGTAAACTTTTTTATTTCATTGCCCCAATTATAAATTAGCGATGTGGGACAGACAACAAGCGCTTGTATTTTTCCATTTATATTTTTATACTCTTGTAAATAACAAAGCGCTTGCAATGTTTTTCCCAATCCCATATCATCGGCCAAAATGCCGCCCCACTTTACTTCTTGCAAATAATTGAGCCATTGATATCCCGAAATCTGATACGGCCGTAATACACTTTGCAATCCATTTGGCGGATCAATTTTTTTAATTTCACTTATTGTTTTTAAGTTTTCATGCTTCTCTTCTAATTCAATCATTAATTCACTTTCATCTCTGTTTTCATACAACTCATCAATTACGCTTAAATGATATCGGCTTAATTTTAATTGATTTCCTTTTCCTTCGCCCATTCTAAAAAGTAAAGAATATTTTTTCAGCCATTCTTCCGGAAGGACACCCAATGTTCCATCGTTAAGTTGGACAAACTGTTGCTTATTGGCAACTGCACGTTTTACTTCGGCTATACTTACATGCATGTCTCCAAAAAGAATATTCACTTTTGCATCAAACCAATCTGTGTTGCTGCTAATAATAATATTGGTTGATGGTCGCGCTGTATTAAATCGAAAACTTTTCAATGCTTCAAAACCAAAAACAGGAACTTTCAATTCTTTCATCGCATCTACAAACAAATAAAACCAATTATTTTTCAACACTTCCGAACCCCGCAATGCCAGAGAGTTTGTATCGTTTTGAAAAATAAAACTGTTGTGTAAATTTTGTAATTTATCAATAAATAATTTTTCTTCCAATTGATTGCGTTGAACCAACATCACTTTTTCACCAACGGGAATAATTATTTCGTTTCTTGTATTTGCAACAATTTCAAATCCTTCATAGTTGAACGATGGTTGAAAAACGAGGTAATCATCTTTCTCTTTCATGTACAAACTAACGGTTGGTTTTCCTTTGATTGTTTTTTCCAAAATTGATTTATCAAATTGGATTGTATAATCGACCGTTAGCGCAAGAATTTCTTCTTTCAAAGTTTTTTCCCAATCCGATGCTTCAATTTTTTTCTTCCCGGTTGGTAAAAATTGTTCTATTTGTTCAACAATCATTTTGTTTTTCCATAAAAACAATTGGTGATTATAAATAAAGAAAAATGAATTTTCCGATTCATTGTCTTCAAGCCCGTATGGAATTCCTCGTGCATTTATTTTCACGCCTACTTCAAAAAAATCATTGTTTCGTGCAATTTCAAAAGACGGTGTTAGCTCTTCTGCTTCTATGTGAAGCTGTGTTAAATTAGAAGTTGTAAACGACTTGCCTTGCGGTAATTGAAAAATGAAATTATCATGAAAATCTGAAAATAACTTTTTTAGCTTAGGAAACAGAAATTCTCTAACCAGCACTTTTGTATCGTCAGACACATCATCGTTTTCGTGATGAACAATGTTTTCCCACATTCCAGAAAAAGGGGAATTTCTTCCGATGTATTTGTGCAATTCTTGCTCCTGCAGTTTTTTTACAATTGCTAAAAGTTGTTTGTCATTATCGGAAAAGTTTTCACTGTCAACATATTTTGTTAAATCTAATTTTTCAACTTTACCAATAAATTCATTCGATTCTTCCGATGCTTCACCACCAACAATATCAATAATAAAATAAGGATACTGTTTTTTATTAAAATTTATTACAATACCCAATCGTCGGCTCTTTTCATTTACAACGAGTGGTGATTCTATTAATTTATCGTACGGTTCTGTTTCTAATTCTTGAACAAAAGATTCAGATAGAGTTTTATAACTAGTTCGCTTTATAGCACTATCTAAAACGCGTAAAAACGGTTTTCCTTCTTTATAAGAAAATTCAAACTTTCCTGTCAAATCATCTTTCAGCGAATAACCGTAAGCATCTAATAATTTCTTTTTCTCTTTGTCCCAATTACGAATAGTGTCGAAATAGTGAGGTCCAAATGAATGCAGTAATTGTAAGAAAACAATAACTTTTGGCAAACAAAGTGGATGGTTTTCTTCAATGAAATTAGAGCTGGTATCAAACTGTCTTTCTTCATTTCTTTTAATGAGTACACTAAATTCTTTCTCATCAATTTTAACGGTTGCTTTAATCGTTTCATCTTTTACTTTTTCAATAACTGCTCGTTGTGTGCGTAAAAATTTTTCTGCTGCAAGATAAGTTGCTTGGGAAGAAAGATGCCGAATAGATTTTGCATCGATCTGTTTCATTTTTGCAACTGTATGTCGCTGATCATATTTTTTTTCGTCGGCTTTTAATTGCCCTTTGTCAAACATGTCCTGCAATTGAAATAAAGCAGCAGCTTCGTGTCGACAAATTTCTCCCAAATTATACGGACAAGTACAACGAAGGGACACGTGTAATGGGTCATTGATTTTTTCAATATGAACTTTATAAAAAGTTGTATAATTATCATCTTTAACTCGAAAAATAGCAGCACTGAAAAAATTATCGTATTCCACCAACTCTACATATCCAAATGCGTGAATTCTTTTTGCACGTCGAATAACTTCTTCGGTGCCATGCGTGTAAACGTGTTTTATAAGAAAAGGTAATGCCAATTAATTTGCGATTTACAGTTTAATATTTCGTCCAATTTCAAATTGGGTAATCGTCAAAAATAAAGGAATGCAGGGTTGGTTTTATTCAAATAAGAATAAAAAATAATATCGTTTCCAACTTTATTTAATTAGGAAAAAACGAACTATCTTTGTATGTTTTTTTATCGCAGAATCAGCTTGCCGTCTTCATATTCTGGAAGTACATTGGAAATATCGTACGTTAAACAAAAACGAATATCTTTCTCTAATCCGTAGCCACTTAAGCGATGATAATGTGATGCGTTTTTATTTTTCATGAATGAATACAAATCATTTTTTGCAGTTTGAAAAAGCATTTCTGCCATATTTGACGAATCGCAATTGATGGAAAAATGATCTTTAATTTTATCAACAACTGCCCCTGCAAAAAGTGTATCTTCTATATTCAATCTGTCTTTCCAAGCCGCGCAGCCAAGTATTACATTTTTTTTTCGCGCTATTAAATAATTACAAACAGCAGAAAAATTTGGAAACGAACCTGTGATGATTTCTTTCGCACCCTTTTCCAATGCTTGTTGCAACAATTTGGTTCCGTTCGTTGTTGTTAGCACCAAAGTTTGTCCTTCAATAAATTCTCGTGGATATTCAAACGGTGAATTGCCATAAAAAAGTCCTTCTGCAATTTTACCATCTCTTTCTCCGGCCGTAATGGCACTTATTTGATTCCCTAATTCAATACATCGACTTACACTGTTAACAGGAATAACACATTTAGCTCCATTGTGTAATGCAGTAGCAATAGTAGAAGTGGCTCGCAATACATCAATAATTACTACAATACTATTGCTCGCATCATAAAGATTTAGCAAGGAAGGAGAAAGTGAAGTATGAAGTGTTGGTTTTATTTCCATTTATGTATTGCTTAAAAAAGTAAACTAATTTTATAAAATTGAACCTTAAACACATTAGCTACGTTCTTGTGCGCGTAACCAACGTTCAGGAATTTCGTTGTGGCTTGCTTGAAAATAATCTTTATAACTACAAGCAATAAATTTTTTATCGGGAAGTTGCATCCACCATCGTCCCGTTTTTTTGCTTTGTAAAAAAATAGTATTTACTTCTGCAAATGCAATTTGATATTCGTTAAAAGATGTTTTCTCATTCAAGTCAACTTCCTTTCTTCCACGGCTACGTCCATCCAACAAATACCAAATCATTTGGCTTATTTCTTTAGCAGTAAGATTGTGTTGGTCTTTTTCCGGATTATAACCATAAATTCCAATTGCTCCCATATTCGGACTCATGCCTGCATAACGCATCAACGCACAAGCTTCTTCTCCATTAAATCCATTGGGAGAATTTGTATTTATTGGCGCACAAGAAAAAGCCAACGCCGAAATGTCAAAACTCAAAAGATGCGAACCGCGCAAAACGGGTTCCATCTCTTCAATATTTTCTTTTATAGTCCCTAAACGAAAACAATCAAAGCGCAGCTTGTCCATGGTTTCCAACATGCGTGGATGCACATAATAGCTTTGAAAACCGATGTGATTATAATGACGAACAAAATTTGGTTCTTTGGTTAACATTTCCATCAAAAAATTATCGCTTCGGTAATCCGAATCCATATTAATATCAATAAGTGCGTCAATATTGGAAACTTCGATAAACGATTTTTTTTCTTCAAATGCATAATAGGTCGCTAAACTAAGATCGTGCGAACCTCCAAGCAACACAACTAATTTGTTTACATTCAATAATTCGCCAATAACCGTTTTTAAGGCAGCATAAGTATCTTTCAAATCTTCTCCTTGACGAAGATTGCCCAAATCGGCAAGTCGAATATCTTGGTGCCAGAAATAAAGCGAATAAAATTCTTTTCGAATTGCATCCGGACCGTTTCCGTAATTCATTTGAAAACCGCTACCACGCTGTTCTCCACATCCAATAAAAATAATATCAGCATTCTCAATATTTGGCAGTCCATCTTCATCAAATACATCTATTACTTTCCCAATTTGGCCATCTTTAAATCCTTGATCTAAAGAAATTTCGGATTTGCTAACAGGTGAAAGAAAGTCGGATATTTTTAAATAATCTGTCATTTGCCGCAAGATAAGAAAGAACGACAAAGATTTGATACAAGTAGCATCTGTTAGTGTTCTGTATATTTGTGCAATGGAGAAATTATTGCAACAAATACAATCTTTAATAAAAGAAATTGAACTTTTTGAAACGAACGACACACAAGCTGTTGAAGCTTTTCGCATAAAATATTTGGGAACCAAAGGAGTAGTGAAAGAGCTGATGGGAGAAATGAAAAATGTTGCGATGGAAAGAAAAAAAGAATTCGGACAAATTCTAAATGAATTCAAACAAATAGCGGAATCAAAATATGAAACTATAAAACTGAAAACTATTGAAGCAGTTACAATTTCTGATTCTCGGATTGATCTTTCACTTCCTGGAGATCCAATGCCGCTGGGTAGCAGACACCCAATTAGTTTGATGAAAAATAAAATCATCACTATTTTTCAGCGCTTGGGATTTGCAGTTGCCGAAGGACCCGAAATTGAAGACGATTGGCACAATTTTACCGCACTTAATTTACCAGCTCACCATCCTGCCCGTGATATGCAGGACACTTTTTATGTACAACAAAATCCCGATTGGCTTTTGCGCACACACACAAGTAATACGCAAATTCGGGAAATGCAAAAAAACAAACCTCCCATTCGCGTTATTTGTCCAGGACGTGTTTACCGCAATGAAACCATCAGTGCAAGAAGCCATTGTTTTTTTCATCAAGTGGAAGGATTGTACATTGATGAACATGTATCATTTGCAGATCTGAAACAAACACTTTATTTTTTTGCAAAAGAGATGTATGGTCAAGATGTAAAAATTCGTTTCCGGCCTTCCTATTTTCCATTTACAGAACCAAGTGCAGAAATGGATATCAGCTGTACTTTGTGTAATAGTGCGGGTTGCAGCGTTTGTAAAAAAACAGGGTGGCTCGAAATTTTAGGGTGTGGAATGGTCCATCCACATGTTTTAGAAAATTGTGGAATTGACTCCAATAAATACACCGGATTTGCATTTGGAATGGGAGTGGAAAGACCTGCTTTATTAAAATACGGAATTAACGATATTCGACTTTTTAGCGAAAACGATGTACGCTTTTTAAAACAATTTACTTCTGCAATCTAATGATTCAAACCGTTTGCGTTTGTGGTGCTGGTACAATGGGAAGTGGAATTGCACAAACTTCCGCCGCTGCTGGATTTTACACCATTCTTTTCGAACTCAACGAATCCGTTTTAGATAAAGCAAAAACTACAATTGAAAAAAAATTACAAACGCTTGTTGAAAAAAATAAAATTTCAGAAACAGACAAAGCTGCCACATTAAACAACTTGCATTTCACAAACGATTTATACGATTGTCTTGCCAATGTAGTTATTGAAGCAATTGTTGAAGATGCTCCAAAAAAAATTGCGCTCATTAATCAGTTAGCTGAAATCAATCACAGCGAAACAGTTTTTGCAACGAACACTTCTTCCATTTCCGTTACACAAATTGCAACAGCTGTTAAAAATCCAGAACGGGTGGTTGGAATGCATTTTTTTAATCCGGCAACCTTGATGAAATTGGTTGAAGTAGTTGCAACAGATTTTACCAATCCACAAACTTTGCAACTTGTTATTGATTTTTCGAAACAAATGAACAAAACACCAGTGCTGTGCAAAGACGCTCCAGGCTTCATTGTAAATCGTGTTGCTCGACCATTTTATATTGAGTCGCTGCGTATGCTTGAAGAAAATTCTGCTTCAATTTTTACCATTGATTCCATTATGGAAGCCTCGGGATTTCGAATGGGGCCTTTTAAATTAATGGATTTGATTGGCAACGATATCAACTATGCGGTGAGTTGTTCTGTTTATCAACAATTACATAATCCCGAACGACTGAAACCTTCATTTATTCAAAAAGAAAAAGTAGCAAATGGAGAGTTGGGTAAAAAAACAAAAAGGGGATATTACCAATATGATTGACAATATTATTTTTTCATTTAATAATTAAGTTATGATACTTGTAACCGGAGGAACAGGGTTTCTTGGCGCATACATAATAAAAGAACTTGTTGAAAATGGTTACAGCATTAGAGCAATTCGTCGCAGCAATCAAATCCCAAATTTTATAGATTATAAAATTTTAGCAAAAGTAGAATGGGTTGATGCAGATATGTTAGATGTTGTTTCTTTGGCCGAAGCGTTTAAAGGTGTTACACAAGTTATTCACTCTGCTGCTGTTGTTTCTTTTGTAAAAAGTGAAAGAAAAAAAATGTATAGTGTAAATATTGATGGCACTGCAAACATGATAAATCTTTCGATTGAAAACAATATTAAAAAATTCGTTCACATAAGTTCGATTGCTGCGTTGGGAAGAACAGAAAGTGGCGATTTTGTTAACGAAGAAAAGAAATGGGTTGAAAATAAATTGAATACGCATTATGCAATCACAAAATACAAATCCGAATTAGAAGTTTGGCGTGGAATGGGCGAAGGATTGAATGCGGTTATTTTAAATCCGAGTACAATTTTAGGTTTTGGAAACTGGAATTCGGGCAGCTGTTTTATTTTTAAAAATGCATACAACAGTTTCCCTTGGTTTACGGATGGCGTTAACGGTTTTGTAGATGTAGAAGATGTAGCGAAAGCCACAGTAGCCCTGATGAAAAGCGATATTTCGGAACAACGATTTATTATCAATGGAGACAACTGGCCTTTTAAAAAAATATTCAGCACAATGGCTGCTCATTTCGGTAAAAAACCACCTTCAATTAAAGCTCCTAAATTTATTAGTGGAATTGCATGGCGATTGGAAGCAATAAAATCATTTATTACTGGCCAACGTTCTCTATTAACAAAAGAAAGCGCAAAAATTGCACACAGTAAAACCTATTTTGAAAACAAAAAATTACTTGCTGCATTACCAGAATTTTCATTTACGACGATGGAAAAAACAATTGAGAACGCTTGTAAAAAATATCTAGCTTCAACTAATAAAAAAAATGAACCTAATAGTTGTTTAGAAAAATAATTAATGTTTTTATAGTTTCAGTGTTATTGTTTTTTATAAAAGTTTTTTTAAATCAACAACACCTTTTTCATTTTAAATCATTATCCACACGAATAAAAAAAATGTTAATAAAAAAGATGCGAATATTATTCTGTGAAATAAATTGTTACTAATATTGTGTAAGGAAATTCGTTTCCTGTACTTACTAACCCATCTACATATTAAATCTCCCGATAAAACGGGAGGTTTTTTTTACAAAAAAAGATTTTACAACTACCAACTACGTTGAATAACTTTACCTATCATTAAATTAATTTTTCATGTTAAAATCAATGACGGGGTTTGGAAGAGTAGAACAATCGGTTGGCGATAAAACATTTTTAGTTGATATAAAATCGTTGAACGGAAAACAATTTGAATTACAACTTAGACTACCCTTTTTTTTAAAATCTTACGAGTTTGACATCCGGCGTTTATTGTCAACAAAATTAAACAGAGGAAGTATTGACTGCGTCATTAGCTTAAAGGAAACCGGCAACGCAAAGCCAGTAAGTATCAATATGGATCTAGCTAAAAGCTACTACCAGTCACTATCTGAGCTATCAACCTCACTCAATCTGGATTCTTCCCACATACTCAGCACGCTTGTAAAATTGCCAGAAGTGATAACGCCAACCAGCGAAACATTAACGAGTTCAGAATGGGAAGCATTTGAAGAAATAATTGTTGGTGCAATAAATAATTTGAACAAACATCGAACCGATGAGGGCGGTATGTTGGAAAAAGAATTGCTATTTCGCATTGATGCAATTTTGAAATTGCAACAAAAAATTATCATTTTAGAACCATTGCGACAAAAAGCAATTAGAGAAAAAATTACGAAACTATTGGAAGAACAAATTGGAAAAGATAATTATGACAACAATCGTTTGGAACAAGAATTAATTTATTATATCGAAAAAATTGATGTGAGCGAAGAACAAGCAAGATTGGTGAATCATTGCAAATATTTTAAATCGGTACTTTTAGAAAATGAAGAAACGAAAGGGAAAAAACTATCGTTTATTTTACAAGAAATAGGAAGAGAGATAAATACAACTGGGTCCAAATCCTATGATGCAGAAATTCAGAAAATAGTTGTAATGATGAAAGATGAACTGGAAAAAGCAAAAGAGCAAATTTTAAATGTGCTTTAATCATGGAAGATTTTCATTAAAATGAAACACATTAAACTTAATTTTTTAATTTTTTTTGCGCTGTTGCTATTAGTTACATCTTGTACATCTATTGACATTTATGAAAAAACAATAATTTTTTCCAAAGCAGACTGGGCAAATGCACAAAAACCTGAATTTACTTTTACTATAAGCGACACCACTGCCTCTTATTCTTTATTTTTTGTGGTGAGACACCACGAAGAATATGATTTCAATAACATTTGGTTTAAGATTTCTATCAAACTGCCAGAAGATAGTGTTCAAACATTTCAACTTGAAAAAATACTTTCTACAAACAAAAACGGGTGGCTGGCCACAGGTTTCAATAGTATTTACGAACATCGAATCCCTATTATTTTGCCAAACTTAAAAATTCAACAATCAGGAAACTACAAAGTTGTAATTGAACAAATTATGCGCGAAGATCCTTTACATAATATATTAAGTGTTGGGTTGCGAGTTGAAAAAAACAAATAAGAGATGTCTCATTTATCACAAAAAAGAATTCGTTTAGCCAATTCAATTTTCTGGCTACTCCTCGTTTATATGGTTGCTGCTTTATTGTGGTGGTTAATTTCTTTGGAAAATCAGAATAAAAAAATGACTCAATTGTATAAAACTGCAATTGAAAATAAAAACCCTTCATTACCAATAATTCAATTTCAAAATGAAATTTCAACAATAGAAGAAAATGCAAAAAAGAACACAATAAAATATGTTGGAGAAGGAATTGCTTTTCTTCTATTCATTTTAATGGGCGCGGGTTTTGTTTATCGTTCTGTTCGTCGACAGCTTATGGCGCAAATTCAACAACAAAATTTTATGATGGCTGTAACTCACGAATTTAAAACACCCATTTCTATAGCAAAACTTAATTTAGAAACTTTACAAAAATATTCCCTTGATAATGAAAAAAAACACCGACTTATTCAAACAACACTGCAAGAAATTGCACGATTAAATACGCTAACGAATAATATTCTTATTTCATCTCAGATAGAAAACAGTGCATATAAAATATCAAAAGAAGAACTTAACTTTTCACATCTTTTAAAAGATTGTATTCAAAATTTTCAAGATCGATATCCTGAAAGAATTTTTAACGAAAAAATTGAACCAGAAATTGAAATAGATGGAGATCCTTTTTTATTGCAGTTAATGATAAACAATTTTTTGGAAAATGCCGTACAATATTCGCCAAAAGAAAAACCGATTTTTTGCCAATTAAAAGCTGAAAATAAAAAGGCGATATTAAATATTATTGATGAAGGAACCGGAATACCCACAGAAGAGAAAAAGAAAATATTTGGTAAATTTTACAGAATAGGTAACGAAGAAACCAGAAAAACGCAGGGTACGGGATTGGGGCTTTATCTGTGTTTGAAAATTGCCACCAATCACAATGCCGATATTTTTTTGACAAACAACAAACCCACAGGTAGTAATTTCGCGGTCAGTTTTCATACTTAATTTATGAGTCCAAAAAATAAAAAATTATCGATATTGTTGGTAGAAGACGAAGAGAATCTTCACGAAGCATTGAAGTTGAATTTAGAATTAGAAGGTTATTCAGTTTCTTCTGCATTTGACGGTGCTACTGCGATTACTATTTTTGAAAGCGAATATTTCGATTTAATCATTTTAGATATTATGCTTCCGGAAATTGATGGAATAAATCTGACAGAGTTTATTAGATTAAAAAATATTGAAGTTCCCATTTTAATTTTAAGCGCAAAAAATAGCAGTGCCGACAGGGTCCTTGGGTTGAAAAAAGGTGCTGATGACTATCTTACAAAACCGTTTAACTTGGAAGAACTTTTATTACGTATTCAAAAACTAATTGAAAAGAATAAGAAATTACAGGATAAAGGAGCTTTTGGCGATACTTATAGTTTTGGAAAAAACACTATCGACTTTAAAGCGCAAGAAGCAACTACTTTTTTGAATGAAAAAATTCAATTGAGTAAAAAAGAATCGATGTTGCTAAAATTATTAATTGAAAATAAAAACGAAGTTGTTCCTCGAGAAAAAATTTTGCAAGCAGTTTGGGGTTATAATGTTTATCCAACTACAAGAACAATTGACAATTTCATTCTTAATCTTCGTAAGTATTTTGAAAAAGATAGTCGTGATCCAAAATATATTCTTTCAGTACATGGAGTCGGTTACAAATTTAGCATATAAGTATTTAAAGATCGCCTAGTTGAGGCCTTATTACGATGTCTTCCACACAAGCTCCTACAGATAATTGACTCGCTGCAAAAATCATTTTAGCTACATCGTTTGGTTCTAAAATTCGGTTGGAAGAATTATCAAAATCTCCCCATGAATCGGTAAGCACTGCACCAGGAAAAACGGTTGTAACTTTTATGTGATGTTCTTTTAACTCCTCTCTTAAATTTTTACTGAAGCCATGTAATGCAAACTTGCTAATACTATAAGCACCTCCCTTTTTATATGCTTTTAAGCCAGCAATAGAACATACATTAAAAATATGTCCCTTTTTATTTTCTATCATTTTGTGAAGCAGCACTCTTGTCAAATGATACGACCCTTCTAAATTAATTTGCAACTGTGATTCTAATAACTCATCAGGCTCGTTTTGAATTTCTCCTGGTTCAAATGCGCCTGCATTATTGATGAGAATGTCTGGCACAGCGGTTTGCAAACACCAACTACCAAATTCTTTTGCTTGTATTTTATCGCTTAAATCAAAAGGTTTTGCTTTTATAACTACAGGTGAAAATTGAGTTTGAAGCGCTTCCACTGTTTTATATAATTGAAACTCATTTCTGGATGTTAACAGTAAATTATATCCATTCGATGCAAAAATTTCAGCAATCGATTTTCCAATTCCGCGTGACGCACCAGTTATTACAACATACATAGCATAAATAATTTACACAAATCTAAGTTAAACATTACGCGTTACATCCTGTTCCGTAAATTGCATTTATGAAATACAAACATCTGTTTTTTGACCTCGATCATACTTTATGGGATTTTGAAGCAAATGCCAAATTAACAATGCAAGAACTTTTTCATTCACTTAATTTAAAAGAAAAGGGCATTGATGACTTTGACCGCTTTTATAATAATTATCTTTTGCTTAATGAAAAACTTTGGGAGCAATACAGAAAAGGAACCATTAGCCAAAACGATTTGCGTTTTAAACGCATGTGGCTTGCCTTGCTAGAATTTAAAATAGCAGATAAAAAATTGGCGATGGAAATGAATTGTCAATTTTTAGACTTATTGCCGACACGAACTATTTTATTCCCTTACACAAAAGAAATTCTCAGCTATTTGCAAAACAAAAATTATTGCCTTCATCTTATTACAAATGGTTTTGAAAAAGTTCAACTCTGTAAATTGGAACATTCGGGATTAACTCCTTTTTTTAAAGAAATAATTACTTCAGAAAGTAGCAATAGCATAAAACCTAAAAAAGAAATTTTTGAATTTGCTTTTAATAAAGCTGCGGCGTTGCCACATGAAAGCATTATGCTTGGCGACAATATTGAAGTTGATATTTTGGGCGCAATGAATGCGGGAATGGATCAAGTTTTTATTAATTACGATAAAATAGAAACTCCGGCTAAGCCGACTTTCACTATTTATTCCTTAAAAGAATTGGAAGCTATTTTTTAAACTTTTTTAATCCTACCATTTTGCAAGAACGGTAACTCCGCCTTGCGGTTTATCCCCAATTTTTACTTGAATTTTTACATCTAGTGGTAGTAAAAGGTCAACACGCGATCCGAATTTAATAAATCCCATTTCCTTGCCTTGTTGTACTTTTTGACCAACTTGCAAATAGTTAACAATTCGCTTAGCAACTGCACCAGCGATTTGTTTTACTAATATTTCGCGTCCATTATTATTATAAGCAACTGAATGTCTCTCGTTTTCTGTAGAAGATTTTGGATGCCATGCTACAAGATATTTCCCAGGATGATACTGGTTATAAGTTACATTCCCACTCACTGGGTTTCTATTTACATGCACATTCAACGGACTCATAAAAATAGAAAGTTGCAACCGACGATCAGTAAAATATTCATCAGCTTGCACTTCTTCGATAGCCACAACAGTTCCATCGGCAGGCGCAATGATTGCATCTTCGCCTTCTGTTAATATTCTATTTGGAATTCGAAAAAACGAAATGACAAAAAGTAATAAACCAAGTGTTGCTATGAAAATAATCCAACTCAACATAGGTGTTTTAAAACTGAAACAATAAAACGACAGCAGATTAATTGCACAAAATAACAGAACACTAATTGCTATACTTCTATTCCCTTCTTTATGAATTGTCATTGTTTTAAAATTGATTTGCAAAGATAGTAAATTGAGCTGCGCTGCTTACTTTAGAAAAATTTTACAATAAAGCCAAACAGTTGGTATTGCAAAAAGAAGTGAATCAAACCTATCTAAAAATCCGCCGTGGCCAGGCATAAATGAACCACTGTCTTTTACATTCGCCATTCGTTTTAATTTAGACTCGAACAAATCACCAAAAGTTCCGCTAATTGTAGTAAGTGCTACAATTGCAATTATGTGAATACTTGAATCTATTAATTTATAATATCCTGCAACAACAAAAATGAACACAGTAAGTAAAATTCCGCCGATAGTTCCTTCCCATGTTTTCTTTGGCGAAATTTTAGAAAGTGGATTTTTTCCAATCCAAGAACCAATAAGATAAGCAAATGAATCATTCAACCAAATAGAAATAATAATTAAAATCGGTAATGGGTTTCCAAAAAATTCAATCTTACTTCTGATAAATAAATCTATCATCATCATCAAACTAAATGAAACATAAACCCAACTCAGAGTAAAAGGAATTAGCAGCTTGCTTTTAAAATTTTTACTTTGATAAAAACCATTAGAAAACAGAACAATTCCAATTATACCAACAAAATTTAACTCAAATTTTACAGAATCAAAATGAATTGGAAACAATAGAAGTGAAGGTGGAAGATATAAGAACGAAAGCCCAACCAACATTAAACCAATTACTGCTTTTTTATTTAATTCAACTTGATAAATTTTATTGATCAGTTTTACATATTCCCACAAACAACCAAAATTTATTATTGTAAACAGCAGAAAAAAACTCCACTTATTCCAAAGCAATCCCGTAAGCATTATTGCTGCAAAAACAATTGCCGTTAAACTTCTTTTTTGAAATGTTTTTTTATCGAATGCCATTATTGCGTTTGGTTATTTGGCTGTTCGTTAAGCCAACTTGGATTGCTACTATTTTCTACAACCATTAATTCTTCTTCGCCAGGCTTATCTTTTTGGTGTTTGTTAATTTTTTCAAACCGAAAAAGCAACAACACTAAAAATGCAGTGCTAATTATTCCGACCCATACAGGGAAATCACCGCCAGCATCACTCATTTTAAATCCGGGGTTATTTAGTTTCATTAAGTAAAGCACGGTCATTCCAACTCCATTGTTTACAACATGGCCAATAATACTCAGCCAAAGATTTCCTGTTCGGTAATACATCCAACCCAACACCATTCCCAAAACTACTCTGCTTAAAAATCCGATATAAGAAAAATGAACAGCACTAAAAATAAGAGAGGTAATAACAATTGCTACAATCGGTGCTTTAAACCAACGAGAGAAAAGATTTTGTAATCCGCCACGAAAAAATGTTTCTTCAAAAATCGATGGTAAAATTGCAATCATAAAAAGTGAAAGTAAATAATCGGAAAAATTATTCATTCTTCCAATCGCTTCTATTTGTTGCTCGTACTCTTTTTCTGCAAGTTTAAATTTATTCATTGTGGCTTCAGAAAAAGGAAGCGCTTCGGTAAATTGACCAAGCAAACTAACTAACGGCAAACATGCAAACATGATTAAAACAACAAAATAGAGCTGTTGCCAATTAACCGGTTTTGAAAATCCCAAATGTGTAAATGTTTTTTTATGGCAAACCATTGCATAAAAAACCGGTGGAAGAAAAAACATAAATAACGTACTTAAAAATTGCAAGATGCGAAGCATGGTTGCATTTTCGGGAACCAACAATTTTTTCATTATCTCTTCTTTCGAAGCGCCAATTAGCGTATTGCTTAATTCTGGATTTAATAGTATTGGAATCGCTTGAATAATTGCTGCCACAATAATTCCCACACCAATAAATCCAATTAAAGTTCCAAACTGCCCAAAATAACTGTAGCGTTTCAAAGCCGGATAAGCCATAACTTTTTATTTTTTTACATGTAAATTTGCAGGTTCAAATATAATCATTGAATATTTTATATGGTCAAAATTGGCAACATCTCGCTTCCTGATTTTCCGCTTTTATTAGCGCCAATGGAAGATGTGAGCGATCCGCCTTTTCGTGCGGTTTGCAAAGACAAAGGTGCCGATTTGATGTACAGCGAATTTATTTCAAGCGAAGGATTAATACGAGATGCCATTAAAAGCAAAATGAAATTAGATTTCAGTGAAGAAGAACGACCTTTTGGAATTCAAATTTTTGGTGGCGATGAAGAAGCACTTTCATTAAGTACAAAAATTTGCGAAGCAGTACATCCGGATTTGGTAGATATAAATTTTGGTTGCCCTGTAAAAAAAGTTGCGTTAAGAGGTGCTGGCGCTGGCGTTTTAAAAGATATTGATTTAATGGTTCGTTTAACATCCGCAGTTGTTAAATCCACTTCGTTACCAGTAACCGTAAAAACAAGATTGGGATGGGACGAACAAACAAAAAATATTGAAGAGGTTGCAGAACGACTTCAGGATGTGGGAATAAAAGCATTGACCATTCACGGAAGAACAAGAACGCAAATGTATAAAGGCGAAGCAGATTGGGAACTGATTGCAAAAGTGAAAAACAATTCGCGCATTCAAATTCCAATATTTGGCAATGGCGATATTGACAGTCCCGAAAAAGCATTGGAATATAAAAACCGTTATGGCGTTGATGGAATTATGATTGGTCGTGCAGCAATTGGTTATCCGTGGATTTTTAACGAGATTAAATATTTTTTAAAAACAGGAAACTATTTACCATCGCCAACAATCAAAGACCGAATTGCGGTTTGTAGAAAACATTTACACAAAAGTGTAGAATGGAAAAACGAAGTAGTGGGAATAAATGAAATGCGCCGCCATTACACCAACTATTTAAAAGGATTGCCCAACATAAAAGAATACCGCTACAAATTAGTCACACTAAAAACAGTTGAAGAAATTGACGAAGTGCTGACAGAAATTAATAAAGTGTACGCCGGATTTATTTTTGAAAGATCTCCGATTGAATTAATTAATTACCACGAAAAATGCGCGGTGTAGCATTATTTTTTTTCAATTGCATTTTTCACTTCATCGCTCATAGGCGTAATAGAAGCTCCAAAAAAATGTGTTAGTTCTCCATTTTCGTCAACAATGTATTTGCAAAAATTCCAAGAAGGTGCTTTATCATTCCACCCGTTTTGAGAGGCATTCGTAAGCCATTTATAAATTTCGTTTTGTTCAACACCTTTTATCACATTCGATTTTTTCATAATCGGAAAAGTGACTCCATAATTCAGTTTGCAAAAATTTGCAATGTCGGCATCTGTTCCTTTTTCTTGTTCTTTAAAATTATTTGCGGGAAATGCCATCAACACCAAGTCGCCGTTGTATTTCAAATATAATTTTTGTAACTCTTCGTACTGCTTGGTGTATCCACAATCAGATGCTGTATTCACCAACATTATTTTTTTCCCTTTAAAGGTAGAAAAATGAATTTCTTCTCCAGTATTTAATACTCCTTTCAATGAAAAAAAAGAAGTGATGAATTTTTTATTCGTGTTTGAAAGTGTTTGCGTATTTATTTTTTTTGATTTTGACAACCACATTAACACGGGATAGGTTGCTTTTAAAACCATTTGTCGAACTGTCATACTTTTTGAATTAACATTTACAACTGCAATATAGCCACAAATAGAAATTAGTAATAACAATACAATGAGAAATGTATGTTTAAGCACTCGAATCATGCCAATTGTATTTTTACTTAATAATCATTTTCAGCAATTTCAATTTCCCTGCAAATGGTGGATATTTCATGGAAGGGTCAATCCAAGTTGGCGTTTTCATTACTGCTTTTAATCGGGTAAATGTTTCAAACCCATATTTTCCGTGATAATATCCCATTCCACTATTTCCTACTCCGCCAAAAGGAAATTTTTTATTGGCAAAATGCCAAGCGGTATTATTGATACATCCGCCACCAAAAGCAAATTTATCAACCCATTGCTGTTCTTTCTTTTTGCTTTCTGTAAAAATATAAAAAGACAATGGATTGGGATTTCGTTGTACAACTTGCATTGCTTCTTCGCTATTTTCAAAACTAATTATTGGTAAAATTGGTCCGAAAATCTCCTCCGTCATTATCGGCGCATCCAACGATACATTCTCAATCAGCGTTGGTTCTATCCAAGTTTTATTTCTATCGTGCCGTCCGCCAAATAAAATATTCCCTTGAGAAAGATATTCAACCAATTTATCAAAACGCTTAGTGTTAATTATTTTTCCGTACTCATCACTATTTCCACTATCAGTACCATAAAATTTCAAAATTGCTTTTTTCATTTCTTCCACCAACGCATGTTTTATGGAATCGTGCACTAAAATATAATCGGGTGCAATGCATGTTTGCCCAGAATTAATAAACCTTCCCAACACAATTCTTTTCGCTGCTGTTTTTATAGAAGCATCTGCTTCCACAATGCACGGGCTTTTGCCGCCCAATTCCAATGTGACTGGTGTTAATTTTTCAGCCGCCATTTTGTAAATAATTTTTCCAACAACGGTTCCGCCGGTGTAAAAAATATGATCGAAACGAAATGCTTGTAATATTGGAGGAAGTACGGTTGCTCCTTCTCCACTTATAACACGAACAAAGTTTGGTGCAAATATTTTTGTAATTATTTTGGCAACAATTTTATCTGTTTCCGATGCAAGTTCTGATGGTTTTACTACTACACAATTTCCGCCGGCAATGGCGCCAATGAGCGGAATAAAAGAAAGTTGAAATGGATAATTCCAAGGTCCAATTACCAAAACAACGCCAAGTGGATCGCGATAAATTTTGCTTGACGATGGAAGATTTACCAAATCAACAAATACTTTTTTGGGTTCTATCCACTTTTTTAAATTTTTTAAAAAGAAATTAATTTCCGCTAATACAAGCCCTAATTCTGTTGCATAAGCTTCTTCTCTATTTTTTTTCAAATCTGAATAAAGTGCGTTGTAAATTTCTTGTTCGTGATCCAATAATGCTTGCTTCAACAATAACAGTTGCGCTTTTCGAAATGCATACGGCCGAGTTGCACCTGTTTCATAAAAATTTCTATTTTCTTCCAACAAGGGCAAAAAGTTATTTGTCATTTTATCAATTTGCAGTCAAGATAAGTTTTTTACCTTTAATTCATGACGCACGATTATTTTATGACACAAGCTTTGAAAGAAGCACGAAAAGCATTTGATAAAGACGAAGTTCCTGTTGGAGCAATTGTTGTACTTAACGAGAAAATTATTTCTCGCGGATTTAATATGGTAGAACAGTTACAAGACCCAACAGCACATGCCGAAATGATTGCACTTACCGCTGCATTTAATTTTTTAGGAAGCAAATATTTGCCCGAAGCAACTTTGTATGTAACCGTTGAACCCTGCTTGATGTGCGCCGGCGCTATTTATTGGAGCAAGCTCGGAAAAATTATTTATGGAGCAAGTGATGAAAAAAACGGTTATAAAAAAATTGCGGGAAGCAATTGGGCTTTTCACCCAAAATGCGAATTGATCAGCGGCGTTCAAAAAGAAGAAGCAGCAGCATTGATGAAAGAATTCTTTAAACAAAAACGATAATTTTCGAATTTAGAAACAATTATGAATTTATAGAAAAAGAGGCGGTAATTTTGTACCAAACATTTACATTATTTAATTTATTTCATCAACTGAAAAATTTATAAAACAAAACTTATGGCATTTACTTTAGCTCCGCTTCCTTATGCATACGATGCGTTGGAACCACATATTGATACAACAACAATGCAAATTCATCACGGCAAACATCATCAAGCTTATGTTGATAACCTCAATAAAGCAATTGCCGGTACGGAACACGAAAACAAAACGCTTGCAGAATTAATTTTCGACGCAGGAAAAATTTCTCCTGCTGTTCGCAATAATGGTGGCGGGCATTGGAACCATACTTTTTTTTGGGAAAGTTTAGATGATTCTGGTGGTGATATCCCTTCGGGAAAATTATCGGAAGCTATTCACGAAGCTTTCGGAAATTTTGAAACCTTTAAAGAAAAATTTGCCAATGCAGGTATGACTCGTTTCGGAAGTGGATGGGCTTGGCTGATTGTAAAAAATGGAAAATTAGAAATTTGTTCTACTCCAAATCAAGACAATCCGTTGATGGATGTTGCAGATGTAAAAGGGAAACCAATTTTGGGAGTTGATGTTTGGGAACATGCCTATTATTTAAAATACCAAAACCGTCGTGCTGAATACCTTTCTGCTTTTTGGAATGTTGTAGATTGGAAAAAAGTTGCTGCACGGTTTGCAGAATAATCGCATTCATTTAAGGAACAGGATCGTAACCGCTACCACCCCAAGGATGGCATTTAGAAATTCTTTTTAACGAAAGCCAAAACCCTTTTACGATTCCGTATTTTTTTATAGCGCCAAGCGAATAGTGAGAGCAGCTGGGCGTATAACGACATTTTGGACCAAGTATGGGAGAAATAACCCACTGATAAATTTTTATTGCGGCAATAAAAGGCAGACTAAGAATTTGAAGAATTGTTTTCATCCGTAATTGTTAAAAGCTTTTTTACAACATTGGAAACTGATTTTTTAACAGCCAAAAATTCAGGAAGAATTTTATCGTTGTAAATAAAAAAAATAGTCAGTTGCAGATTGTTTGCAATCAGTTTTTCTTTCAATTCATTTTTTTGTAATCGCCACCCTTCGCGCACCAATCTTTTTATGCGATTTCTATCCACTGCTTTTTTAAACTTTTTTGAAGAAACAGCAACTCCAAACTGAAGTGGCGATGAACTTGCAGGCATTGAATGAATTACACTAAAATAAATTTGAAATTGTGGAACGGCGAGTTTACGCCCATTACTGAATAAAAGGTCAATCTGCTTTCTGCTTTTCAGCCGCTCGGTTTTTCCAAGTGTAAATTGTTTTGTCAATTGCAATACATCTTTAAACAAAAATAGCTCTGAAATTACTTCAGAGCTATTCAATTATTAGAATCTTTAAAATTTCTCAAAGAGAAAAACCAATTCTATTTTGGTTTTCTTTCGTCGGAAACTGTCAATTTTTTACGGCCTTTTTTTCTGCGGCTTGCCAATACTTTACGGCCATTGGCAGTTTGCATACGCTGACGAAATCCGTGTACAGATTTACGACGACGCTTATGTGGTTGATAGGTTCTTTTTTTACCTGGCATTTTTTATATTTTTTCCTTTAACAAATTTCTGTTGAAAAACAGATTTTACTTACTACTCAATGAGAACACCACTTCCCATTGTCCGTGAAAGGACGGCAAAGGTAAGGGAAGCGTGCCAATCCTTGAAGATTAAGCATAAAAAAATAAACCGAAAATTGATAAAAAATCGATTTTGCCTTACGATTGCAAACAAATTGAACTTGATTTTACCGCTTCGCCGTAAAATAATTGTGCATGTTTATCAAAATCGGCCGAAGAATCTGTTGTAAAAAACAAGCGTTCTCCATTTTTATCGCAATTATTTTCTATTTCCGGATGGCGCTGAAGGTAGTCCGCCAAGCTTTTGGCAATAATTTCTCCTTGAGAAACTATTTGAATATTTTCTGGAGTGTACTTTCTTATTTTATCGTAAAGCAAAGGATAATGCGTACAAGCCAAAAGAATTACATCGATAAGAGATGATTGAGCCAACAGTTGATCGATATATTTTTTTATGAAAAAATCTGAACCCGTATTATTCATTTCAGCATTTTCAACAAGCGGAACCCAAAGTGGACAACTTTGCTGAAATACTTTTACATACGGAAAAAATTTTTCAATTTCAATTGGATAAGAATTGGAAGTAACGGTTCCGTTTGTTGCCAAAATGCCAAGATGTTTTGAAGTGGAATAATTACCAATAAGTTTGGTGGTTGGTCGAATAACGCCAAGTATTCGTTTGTTGCCTCCTATTTTTGGAAGGTCATTTTGTTGAATACTTCTTAACGCTTTTGCAGAAGCTGTATTGCAAGCCAAAATAACTAAAGAACAATTTTGTTCGAAAAACCAATTTGCACATTGCAACGTGTAGCGATAAACCGTATCAAAAGAACGATTGCCGTAAGGTGCACGAGAATTGTCGCCGAGATAAATGAAGTTGTATTGCGGAAGTAGTTTCACCATTTCCTTCAATACAGTTAATCCACCATAACCTGAATCAAAAACACCAATTGCTTTTTTGTGCTGCATAAGCAAAAATAAAAAAGGCTATCGTATTTGATTACGATAGCCCCGAATAATTATTTTATTAACTTAGTTTTTAACTGCGGGCTTTGTAGCTGGAGCAGCTGCTGCTTGGTTCGGCAACTTGATATTTAATTTTGCCAAAACTGCAAGGGTTAAATCATCTCCTTCCGGAGCTACTACAAAAACATCTTTTGACAAAACATACGCATAACCTTTTTCTTTTGCAATTGCATCAATTGCTTTTTGTGCTTTTTGGTAAAAAGGTTGCAAAAATTCATTTTGCTTATATTGTTGTGCTTGCTGAATTACAGTTTGTGCATTGTCCAATTCGGCTTTATCTTCTTGTAAAGATTTAAGAATTTCTGCACGAATTGCAGCTGGCTTCGTTGTATCGTTTAAGTCAGATAATTTTCTTTGATATTCTGTTTGAATGTAATTGTAACGCGGTAAAATAGAATCAGTAATAAATTTTTGACCAATGGTATCCATATTTACTTTTTGAACTTCCGGCATCATACCCACTACATCATCTACACGGATATAACCAATTTTTTGTGCATTTACCGAAGCACACAAACTAAAAACGGCAACAAATACGATAATAATTTTTTTCATTTTGTATTATTAATTTAGAGTTAAAGACTTTGTTTATTTTATTCCCAATTCGCGCAAAACATCTTCGCTTTTTTCGAGTTTTGGGTCGGCAAATATAATGGTAATTCCTTCACTTTTATCCAAAATAAAATCATATCCGCGCTGAATTGCAAGCTTTTGAACGGCATTGTATACTTTGTCTTGAACGGGTTTTACAAACTCTTGGCGCTTTTTAAATAAATCCCCTTCGAAACCAAATCGTTTGCGTTGCAAATCGCGAAACTGTTTTTCTTTTGCAAAAAGTTGATCTTCTCTTTTTTTCTTTAATTCATTGCTCAGCATTATTTGTTCCGCATCAAAATCGCGGTACATTTTATCCAATTCTGCTTGTTGATTATCGAGCTCCCTTTGCCATTCTATTGCTAATTCATCCAAGCGCAATTGAGCTAATTTATATTCCGGCATTTTGTCCAAAATATATTTTGTGTCGATAACTGCATATTTCTGCGCTTGCGCAACAAACGAAGCAGTGAACAGCATACAAAGAATAAAAAGTATTTTTTTCATGACTGTTGATTTAACATTTAAATTTTTATTCAGGTTCGTAACCCAACATAAATGTAAACTTAGCCGCCGATTTTAGTCCCGCACCTGGTTGAAGTCTATCTATTCCAATTCCATAATCAAATCCTAATAAGCCAAACATTGGTAAAAAGAAACGCATTCCAGCTCCCACACTTCTACGAAGATGAAACGGATTGTATTCTTTGAAGTTGTACCATCCATTTGCTGCTTCAAAAAACACCAGTCCAAAAATTGTACTGCTCGGGCTTGTTGTAAAAGGATAGCGAAGTTCTAATTGATATTTGTTGAACATCGTGAAAAAATTTCTTGCTTGAGAAACATCTTCACTTGGATTTACACTTGGCTTCGACGATTCATAAATTGGATAGCCACGATGCGCAACAATATCATATCCCATCATGTTGTAATTATTGGACATGCCCGCATCTCCCAATTGAAATCTTTCAAAAGGTGAATAATCTAATTTGCTATTGTAGCGACCCATAAAGCCGTATTTTGCAGCAATTTTCAAAATGAATTGCCTATTCTTTTCAGCACCCATCGGACGGCCCAATGGCACAAACCATTCTGCATTAAACCGCCATTTATGATATTCTGGGTGTTTGAAAGAATTGTCTTTTGCCAAAGAACTATTCAATAAAGAATACGGCAATGTAAGTTGCAAGCTTGCTAAAAAATTGGAACCACTAACTGGGAAAATAGGATTTGGTCCGGCAGAATTTCTGTTCAATGCTATTTTGAAACTAAAGTTTGTGGAGTTGCCACTGTCAAGACCTGCAAAAATTGGATAGTTGTTTAATTTGTATTGAGTAAAATTTAACGAATACACCAAGTTGAAATAATCATCCGGCCATTTTAATTGTTTACCCAGTGAAATACTTGCTCCCATGGTTTTCAAATAGCTTGAATCTGCTTTTTCGCGAACAAAGCGTTGCGTCATATAATCAAAGCCATTCGTAAACTTGCTGCTATAAAAACTTGTAGTAAATGAATTTCTTTTTTTACCGCCCAACCAAGGTTCGGTAAATGAAAAATTGTACGAGCTGTAAATTTTACCGTTGGTTTGGACGCGCACACTTAATTTTTGCCCATCGCCTGTTGGCAATGGATCCCAATATTTTTTATTGAAAATATTGTTAAGCGAAAAATTGTTGAAAGTAAATCCAAGTGTACCCGTTAATCCTCCGATGCCACCGCCCCAACCTGCAGAAAGTTCTACTTGATCGGATGATTTTTCTTCTACTTTTATATGCATATCCACCGTGCCGTCTTCAGGATTTGGTCTTGGATCGATGGCAATCGTTTCTTGATTAAAAAAGTTCAATTGGCCCAATTCACGATTCGAACGAATTAAATCAGCACGACTGAAAAGTTCACCGGGTACTGTTCTCAACTCACGACGAATTACATATTCTTTCGTTTTATCGTTGCCGGCAATTTTTACATTTTTAATTCTTGCTTGCGGGCCTTCAATAATTCTTATTTCGTGGTCAATTGTATCGTTATAAACCGCAACTTCAATCGGTTCTGCACGAAAGAAAAGATATCCATCATCCATGTAAAGTCCGCTAATATCGCCACCTTCTGGAGTAAGTTGTTTTCCCAATCTTAAATTTAATGTTTCGTTATTATAAACATCCCCTTTACGAATTCCTAAAATGGAATTCAAAACTGAGTCGGGATATTTTGTATTTCCTTTCCAAACAGTGTTGCCAAAGAAATATTTTCTTCCTTCGTTTATTTTAAAATCAATATTTAGATTTCCATTCGGTAAAGAAATCTGTTTCACTTCTTCAATTGCCGCATCACGAAAACCAACGGAATTAAAATATTCGAGTAGTTTTTCTTTGTCTTCTTCAAATTTTTTATCGTCAAATTTTGCAGAGCTAAATAAGTTGAAACGGAACCAAGGGTCTAAATAATTTTTTGTTTTTGTGAAAGAAAAATATCCTTTGTTTTTTAGATAATCTTTAAATGTTGTACGCGGATTGTTACCAAATATGGTTGAGTCTTCTTTAGCAAACAACGTAAATCGGCTCAACTCTTTTGTGCCTTTTAATTTCTTTTTCAATTTAAGTTCATCTACTGTTTCGTTGCCAAAGAAATTGATATTATTGATTTTTACTTTTGCTCCTTTTTCAATATTAAAAGTTAGCGTGATTGTGTTGATATAAGTTGTGTCCGGATTTTCAGTAATGTTTACTTGAACATTACGAAAACCTTTTTCGGAATAATATTTTCGAATTACTTCATCGGTATTTCTTCTTGTGTTTTCTGTAACGATAGTTTGCTTAACCAATGCAAGTTTGGTAAGCAATTCTTCCTGCTCTGTTTTACGAACTCCTTTAAAGAAAAAATTTCCCAAACGAGGAAGTTCCATTACACTGATTTCAATTTCAATATTGTCTTCTTGAACTTTAGTTACAAAAATTTGAATGTTTGAAAACAATTTTTGTTTCCAAAGTTTTTGAATGGCATTTGAAAATTCATCGCCGGTTGGGTGCAATACTTTGTCGCCCACTTGTAAACCCGATATGGAAATAACAATAGCAGAATCCAAAAAATGTATCCCCGAGGTTTTAATATTTGTAATTGTGTATTCTTTGGGACGCGACGCGTTTTGCCAAGCAAGCAAATTTGGGTCAACGGAAGTTGGAACTTGTGCATTTGCCACAACAAAAGTGGAAAAAACAGAACCAAAAATCAGACAAAAGCGTAATAATAATTGTTGCATTTTATAAAATTCAAATCAAACAAATAAGATACTGAAACCCCTTTTTATTTTGTAGGGGGCAAAATAACGGTAAATATTTGAAGAGTTTGTTAAAGAAATCTTGTTTATTATTTTTATTAATCGATCAATTGGTTTACTTGCAGACCCGTTTTCCCAAATCTACGTTCACGTTTTTGATATTCTGCAATAGCCGCAAATAAATGTTCTTTGTTAAATTGTGGCCAATGAATATCGGCAAAATACAACTCAGAATACGCTAATTGGTAAAGTAAAAAATTGCTGATTCGATATTCGCCGCCAGTTCTTATCATCAATTCGGGGTCGGGAACACCAGCAGTTTCAAGATTGGATTGCAATAAATCGTTGTCAATTTCATCCAACCCAATTTCGTTCGATTTTACTTTTGTTGCGATTTTTTTCATCGCATTTACCAATTCCCATCGTCCGCCATAACTCAGTGCCATTATTAAATTAAGACCAGAATTGTTTTTAGTTACTTCAAAAGCTTCTTCTAATTCCTTGCGAGCATTGGTTGGCAGTTTATCTATTTCGCCAATTACGGAAAGTTTAATGTTGTTTTTATGAAGCGATTCTACTTCTGCACGAATGGTGCTAACCAACAATTCCATCAATCCGGCAACTTCTTCATCCGGTCGATTCCAATTTTCGGTAGAAAAAGCATACAGGGTTAAAAAGCCAATTCCTAATTCTGCACAAGCTTCTAATGTATTACGCACACTTTCCACACCTTTGTAATGCCCAAAAAGACGATCCTTGCCTTGCTCGTTTGCCCATCGACCATTCCCATCCATAATGATGGCAATATGCCGTGGTAAACAATTTTTATCAATTTGTGGCAACATTCGTTTTGTTCAAAAATTTTGGAGTGCAAATATAATCACATCTCGCTACAATGCTATCTTTCAACGATAGCTTCCCAATACGAAACTAATTGGCTGATTTTTATCTCGCCGTTGGGCAACGGTATCGCTGCAAATTGAAAGTTAGGTAAACCATCATTGTGGCAAATTGGTCTTTCTGTGTACTTATTCCGCGTTGCATTCCGATAGTTCCAATAGGTTCGCCTGTTTCGTAAGAGCGGTCGTATAAATAATAAGCTGGCTTGGGGGGTAATAATCCTGCAGGATCTAAGAAAATACTCGGATCTACATAAGTTGTACTTACATCGTCCAAATAATCCGTTCCGGTAAACCGATGAACAATTTCGGCACCAATACTTATTTTTTCATTTATTGCATATTTTAACCCCGCACCAAACGGAATACTATAGGTTGTTGATTTATAGGTTTTTCGATCGGGATAAAGTGCATTTCCTTGCCCTTCCGTTCCAAGGGTTCTTAAATAATATTTTTGTCCATTAAGAATTGCGAACGGATCGAAGTTAAATGCGCCAATTCCAAAAGTTATATAAGGTGTAAAATTGTAACCCGGCTCGCCAGGGATATATCTAAAAAAATTAAAATCGCCCTGCAATGCAATTTCCCAAATGTTTCCGTTGAAACTCAGATTTCGTTTTTGCATAAAATCATTGTGAGTATTATAAATATCCGAGTAACCCAACTGTGCAAAACCTGCTCCGACTCTGACTGCAATATAATTTCCAAAATTTTTACGAAAAAAAGCTGTCGCGGCTATTTTTGGTGTATTAAATCTTGCCCTTGTATTTAGATCGCCAAAATACTGACTACTACCAAAGCCAATTCCAAATTCACCCTCCTGAACGATTGCGTTTGACTGTGCGAAAAAAACAAATGGACTTACAATAAGTACAATTTGTAATAAAATTCCTTTAAACATAATTGCAAAATACGGTTTAGGTTTCTTAAACGAAAAAAAATGTTTTTCTTTTGTTAACGATGCTAATTTCTTTTGTCAACACCCCAAGTTAATTTATTATGAAGGGATTGAAAAAAACTATTTTCTTTCAATCGAAGTAGATTTATTGAAAAATTTTCTTTTTTTAAAGCAATCTGAACATTTTTACTTACACGCTCTTTTCGACTATCAAGTGTACAAATAATTTCATCGGAACGGCTTTCCACTTCAAAAGAAATAATATGCGTATCTGGTACAACCAAAGAGCGAACATTTAAGTGATGCGGCGCAACAGGTGTAATAACAAAGCTTCCAGAATCGGGAAATAAAATTGGCCCATTACAACTCAAAGAATAACCAGTTGATCCTGTAGGAGTAGAAACAATCACCCCATCGGCCCAATAAGTATTTAAAAATTCTCCATTCAAATACGTGTGAATTTTTATCATTGAATCAGTATCTCTTTTATGAATTGCAAATTCATTTAGGGCAAATGGAGTATGGTCAAACAATGAAATATTAGCATCAAGATGAATTAGCGTTCTTTTATCAATGATAAAAGTTTGATTAGCAATTGACTTTACTGCTTCTTTTAATTGGTCTTGTCCAATTCCTGCCAAAAATCCAAGTCTTCCAAAATTGATTCCGACAATTGGAATGCTTTTGTCTTTTACTAAAGTTACCGTATCCAACAATGTTCCATCGCCACCCAAACTAACTACATGGTCAATGTCGTTGTTCAAATCTTCCGACAAATAAAAGCTTGTTACAGATTCAGGAAGTCGAATGCGGTCTTTTATTTGTTCTAAATAAGGGAGGAATACAACTGCTTTGATATTGTGTTTTTCCAACTCGTCAAAAAAAAGTTGCACATCGCCTCTTTTTTCTTCTTCCAAAACCCTGCTGTAAACGGCTATTTTCATAATTGAAAAATCAAATCTTTAAATAGTTCATTAAATTTTCGTAGTTGCTGCGCAATTCGTTTTCAAACAATTCATCTCCAAAATAATATTTCACTTGGTAATCGTATCGTTGAAAAGCTGCAACTACTTCTGCCACTTCTGTTTTATTTAATTTAATGTTTACTTGCAAAAATCCTGTTTGAGAATTGAATGCTGTATTTAATTGCATCACTTGTGCATTGTTTGTTTCCACTAACCTACAAATTTCACCAATGGAATATTTCGTATGTTCCATTTCCAAAACAATAATTCCGCCAGGGGTTGTTACATTCAAATATTCGGAAGCATATTTTAACAAGTCGGAATAATTAATAACTCCAGTCAAACTATTTTCTTCATCAATAATAGGTATTATACTTAGTTTTAATTCAATCCCAAGTTGTAAGGCTGTCAAAAAGTGGTCACTTTGTTTTACTGCAAAAAAAGGGATGCTTTCAAGTAGCGAATGAATCTCCTTTGTTTCATCAGCTGTTTGTAAAAGAAGTTCTTCGCTTACAAGTCCAATAAACTTTCCATCTCCTTCCAACGGAAGGTGCAAAACTTGGCAATCATTCATCAATTGAATTGAATTAAAGATGGTATCGTGCAAATGAAGCGCTGGAACAGAATCAGCTATCAATTCTTTAACTAACATGTAATAGCATTTGATATTAAAATAAACGAAATCGTTTACAGCTATGTTGCTTCGCCGTTCAATTTTTTTAAAAAATTATGCATAATACGATTGAACTCATCCGGAACTTCCATCATGGGAGCGTGCCCACATTTATCTATAAATTGAAGTTCACTATTTGAAATCAGTTTATTAAATTCTTGCCCAACAAAAGGAGGAGTTATGACATCGTTGTTTCCCCAAATTAATAAAGTGGGTTGTTTTATTTTATGCAATTCGCTACCAATATGAGTTCGAATAGCACTTTTTGCAAGCGAAATAATTTTAATGACTTTTAATCGATTATTGACGATTCCAAAAACTTCATCAACCAATTCTTTCGTTGCCGTTTCAGGTTTGAAAAAAGTGCGTTCTGTAGTTGTTTTTATGAATTCGTAATCGCCACGTTTGGGATAACTGTCACCCATACCTGATTCATACAATCCAGAACTACCTGTAAGTATTAATGATTTTACTCTTTCGGAATGTTTTAAAACATAGTCCAACGCAACATGCCCACCCAATGAATTACCGAGTAAATGCACATTGGTATAATTTCTGGTATTCAAAAATTCTTTTAAAAATTTAGAAAGGCCACCAACCGTTGAATGAAGCAAATCCAAATCGAGAAGCGGAAGTTTAGGAACGACAACTTTGTTGTATTTTTTATAATAGTCAATAATGCCGGAAAAATTACTTAACGAACCAAACAAACCATGTAAAAGCACCAATGGCTCTCCATCCCCCTCCTCAATAAAGCTGAAATCTTCGTGCTTTTTTATTTCGTACTCCATTGTATTTTATTAAAAAAATGTTTCAGCGAAAGTAATTGATTTCAAGTATTAAAACTATTACTTATGGAAAATACAGATTAATTGACAGAATTCATTTTTGAGAAGCTGTTTTACTTTTTTAAACTCGTAAAAACATTGTTAAACTGTTCTCAACTGGTTGCAGGTAATTTTTTAGAAATTGATTCGAAAAAATATTTCAAATCGGTAAACATATTTTCAAAAAAGGGGATGGCTTTTCCAATATTGTCCATTACTTTTTGCCCCAATGGTTGAATAGTATTGTAAGTAATCGAAGCTGTTTTTGTTGGTTCTTTTAATAAATGAAGTTGATCAACATAAAAAATAAGTATGCTATAAATTAAAAGATAAATGAAAGCAAAAAGTAAAATACCCGCTAACTTATTTACCCACCCCAACATGGAAAACTCCACTGCTTTTTGCAATAGCATTGCGCCCCATTTTATCAACAATACCACCACAATAAACACTGCAATAAATGAAAGTACCGGCAACCATTGACTGGAAATATTTGTAGCTTTCCCAATATGTCCAGCAACAACTGCAGATAATTTCATAGCTGCCGCAAGGCCAACTATGAATGCCACTACAGAAAACACGCCAAGCAATAAACCATTCCGATAACCTTTGATTATTGCCATTAATAAAATGAGGGCGAAAACAATATCAATAAACATGGTGTTTGAAAATGAAATTGATTAGTTGAAATTATTTCGAAAGAATTTCTTTTACAATTGTTGAAATTGTTTTTCCATCTGCTTTTCCCGCAAATTTTTTGGAAGCAGTGCCCATCACTTTTCCCAAATCACTGATAGAAACAGCACCCAATTCAGAAACGATTTGCTGCAATGCTGTTCTTAATTCTGTTTCGGAAAGTTGTTGCGGCAAAAATTTTTCTATCACAGCAATTTCTTCTTCTTCTTTTATGGCAAGGTCGTTCCGGTTTTGTTGTTGAAATATCTCCAACGAATCTTTTCGTTGCTTCACCAATTTTTGCAACAACTTTATTTCGTCTTCTTCTTTCAATTCACCACCAACCCCTTCGGCGGTTTTTGCCAGCAAAATGGCGGCTTTAATTGCGCGAAGACTTCGCAGCCCAACTTCATCTTTGGCCAACATGGCTGTTTTTAAATCCACCATTATTTTTTGTTCTAAACTCATAGCTAATTTTTTATGCTTTATTTTCTTTCAATTGTTTTTCTCGAAATCCTTGATAAAATTCTTTTGCAAATTTTTTCATGTTTTCAACCCCTTCTTTATGTTGTGTTGCTCTTCCGTAAGTGTCTGCCATTGACATAAATGTTTGGTAAAAAAAATCTGCCATTTCATCCACCATCATATCTTTTGTCCACAAATCCATGCGCAGCGAAGTTTTGTCGGCACTATCCCAAAATGCTAACAACATGGCTTTTGCTTTTTGTTGTTGTTCTATTGTGCTATCGGATGCATTCCAAAAAATTGCTTCCGGAATTTTATTTTCGTTCAATTCTACTTCGATTGTAATTTTTGACTTGCTCATAATTTTAATGATAAAATAAGCCGCAAAAGTAATTCAAATCAATTAACTGCTTTTATTATTGAATGTGCTAATTGAGTCGCCGTTTGTTCGATATTAAATTCAGCCGCAATAATTTTTCCTTTTTCTACCAATTGCATTCGAAGGTTTTCATTTGTATAAATCAACATCATTTTCTCGGCAAGCGCTGCCGATGTTTCTGCATCGATGAAAAGTGCAGCTTCTTTTGCAATTTCTTGTACAACGCTTTTTGCTATTGCAATTACGGGAACGGCAGATTGCATTGCTTGCAATGCAGGCAAATAAGATGCTCCGAAAGGTTGCAGTGCTGCATATGCAGCAATTGTAATGGAGGCAAGTTCATTTTCGTCAATGTCCGAAATCCACTTCACTTCTTTTCGGTATTTATACGATTCTAAATTTTTATCAAACTTTTGATTTTTGCCGCCAACAATCAAAAGTTGCAAATTGCTTTGTTGTCTTTTTTTAAATTGCGAAAAAGATTTTAACAAAAAAATCAACTCTTTCTCAGTTTGAATAGCGCCAACAAATAAAAAAAACTCTTTTCCGTCGCTGTATTTTTCTTTAACTTCGTTTTTGCGCCGCACACCAATTTTTCCAAATTGCGTCGCAATTGCTGCAGGTACAACTTCAATTTTATTAGTATCTTTTTTGAGTTGTTTCAAAATCATATTTTTTACAAAAACTGAAAACACAATAATTGTTTTTGCTTTTCGCAAACAACTTGTTTTCACTTTTGCAGTATCTGTCACAATCAAACACTGGGGAATAGAAGAAAAAAGTAACCTTGATTTATTGAAAGAAACCAACAAGTCCACTTTGTGTTTTTTCAAAATGGAAGATAATTTTAGCGTCAACCAACTCTTTTGAAAAAAAGCCGGTTTCGGTTTTATGTTTTCAAAAATCAAATTGGGCAATTGCTGCAAATCATTTTTTGTATTACTTATTAAAATAAATTGATTTGCCGGCTGTTCATTTACCATCAACTTAAGTGCTTCAAACAAAAAAGAATTGTTTGAATTTATAAAATCAACTGCATTTTCGGTGGCATCAATTGCAATATTCATCTTGCAACAAAGTTAATAGCAGCATCCTCTTATTGCTAAATTTCTATTTTAAACATTTTTTCTAAAAACGAACAATTGGCATTGTTTTCAAACTCTTTGCTACATTTGCCTTTCCACCAATTAGATTTATGGAATACAATACCACTCGAAACACATTGGCTATCCGAGAATATGGACGCCATGTGCAAAAAATGATTGACCATTTGTTGAGCATTGAAGATCCCGAAAGAAGACAAACGAATGCAAAAGCAGTTATTGAATTAATGGGATTTTTCAACCCGCATTTAAAAAATGTTGAAGATTTTCGACATAAATTATGGGATCATCTTTTTTTGATTTCAGATTTTAAATTGGATGTTAAATCTCCTTATCCTATTCCCACACGCGAAACATTAAAAAGCAAACCAAAAGTTTTGCCTTATCCAAAACGTTATCCAAAATATGCACACTTAGGAAAAAATTTGGAAACGGTAATTAAAAAAGCATTGGATGAACAAGATGTAGAAAAACGCCAAGGATTTTCAAATGCGATCGCTTATTATATGAAGTTGACATATAACAACTGGCATAAAGAAGAAGTGCAAGACGATATTATTCAAACCGAACTTTCTAATATTACTAACGGACAGCTTGAGTTTACCAACACACCATTTGTAAAAACTTATCGCCCGCAGCAGGAGCGGCCTGGTGGATATGGAAACCAGCGTGGAAGATTTCAACAACGAGGTGGCGGAAGAAGAAATGACCCTCGTGGTGGTGGTGGATTTAAAAAGAAGCGTTATTAAAATTTACTAATAAATAAAAGTTGATTGTAAAATCGACTTTTTTTATTTTTAACTTGCAGCAAGTTTTTATTATACAAATTTTTTATCCGCACAAATGCACAGTTTTGAAGTAAATGGTGGCAAAAAGCTAAAAGGAGAAATTGTTCCGCAAGGAGCAAAAAACGAAGCATTACAAATTATTAGTGCTGTTTTGCTCACACCAGAAAAAATTACTGTCAGTAATATTCCTGATATTCTTGATGTAAATCTATTAATAGAATTACTGCAAGAAATGAATGTAAAAGTGGAAAGGCCACAACGCGATACTTGTACTTTTTGTGCCGATGATGTAAACATTGACTATTTACACAGCGAACAATTTAAAATAAAAAGTGGCCGACTGCGCGGCGCTGTAATGCTTACCGGTCCAATGCTTGCTCGATTTAGAAAAGCATTTATCCCAAAACCCGGTGGCGATAAAATTGGAAGAAGAAGGCTCGATACACATATTACTGGATTTGTAAAACTTGGTGCAAATTTTATTTATCACGAAGAAGACAGATTCTATCATTTAATAGCAGAAAATTTAAAAGGAACTGTATTAACACTCGACGAACCTTCTGTAACCGGAACAGCAAACATTGTAATGGCTGCATCAATGGCGACAGGTTGCACCACAATTTACAATGCAGCTTGCGAACCTTACATTCAGCAATTATGCAAAATGCTAAATCGGATGGGTGCAAAAATTACAGGTATTGGAAGTAATGTTTTGGTAATTGACGGAGTTAATTATCTCGGCGGAACTACGCATCGAATGTTGCCCGACATGATTGAAGTTGGCTCTTTTATTGGGTTGGCAGCAATGACACAAAGTGATATTGTAATAAAAAATGCAGGGATTGAACACCTCGGTGTTATTCCAGATAAGTTTCAACAGTTGGGAATAAAAATGAATTTCAACGGAGATGATATTCATATTCCCGAGCAAAAAATTTACGAAATAAGTCGCTACTTTGATAGTAGCGTACTCACCATTTACGATCACCCATGGCCGGGTTTTACTCCCGATTTATTGAGTATTGTTTTAGTAACTGCCATTCAAGCAAAAGGAAGTTTACTCATTCACCAAAAAATGTTCGAAAGTCGCTTGTTTTTTGTTGACAAATTAATTGACATGGGCGCACAAATTATTTTATGCGATCCGCATCGTGCTGTTGTAATTGGGTTGGAACGAGAACAGAAATTGCGTGGAATAACAATGAGCAGCCCCGACATTCGCGCCGGTGTTGCATTGCTAATTGCAGCGTTGAGTGCCGAAGGAAAAAGTATTATTCAAAACATTGAACAGATTGACCGCGGTTATCAATTTATTGACGAAAGATTGAGAAAACTGGGAGCTGAAATAGTAAGAATTAATAAATGATTTTTTTGAAACCTTTTTGATTGATTGGCTTTTTCTTTTAAGTCGGTTGAGTTATTTTTTTAGCATTTTTAACTTCATTACATCTTTTCCTTAATTTAACACATGCTAATAAGAGGAATAAAAAAATGGGAACTGATTTTACTTTTTATAAACGGAGTAATTGGTGCCGGCATTTTTGGTTTGCCATCGCAAGTTTTCAAACAAGCTGGCGTTTACAGTATTGCAGCTTTACTGATTTGCACATTAGCTGTTTTTATAATTGTTTTATGTTTTGCGGAAGTAAGTAGCCGATTCGAAAAAACCGGAGGGCCTTACCTGTACGCGTTTTCAGCTTTTGGGCCATTGCCAGCTTTTCTTACTGGATGGTTGTTGTTGCTTTCGCGATTTATTACTTATGCTGCGCTAATCAATTTATTGGTAACTTATCTTTCCGTTTTTTCTCCTTGGTTTCAATTACCGAGTTCGCGAATAATTATAATTTTGGCAATAACAATTTTACTTGCTTTTGTAAATCATATTGGTGTAAAAAATTCAACGAAGGCCAACAACTTTTTTACGATTGCCAAACTTTTACCGATGCTTTTATTTGTTGGCATTGGTTTGTTTTTTTTCTTACCTGAAAATTTTGAAGTAAAACAAGTTCCCGATTTTTCAGCTTTTTCCTCTACCGTTTTGTTGTGGGTTTTTGCATTCGGCGGTTTTGAATCAGTAATTGTAAATTCCGGAGAATTTAAAAATCCTCGTCAACACCTCCCTTTTGCATTATTAATAGCCACCATTTGCATTGCTACAATTTATCTGCTAATTCAAATAACTAGTATTGGAACTTTGTCTTCATTAGCCAATTCACAAAAACCAATTGCCGATGCAGCAGGTTTATTTTTAGGGAAAACCGGCGTTACAATAATTGGATTGGGCGCACTTTTTTCAATAACCGGAACGCTCAATGCAATTATGTTGGTTGGTTCGCGCTTGCCATTTGCATTTAGCGAAGAAAAACAATTTCCCAAAATTTTTTCTTTCATTCACCCAAAACATAAAACACCAACCTGGTCGTTGTTACTTTTTGCTAGTATTACTATTTTAATTTCTATTGCATACAGTTTTTTATATGCTGCAACCATTAGCGCCATCATTCGTTTGTTAGTTTACGGAATAGTTTGTTTTTCGCTTTTAATGCTTCGAAAAAAAAATGTTGAACAAACCAATTACTTCAAACTTCCATTTGGAAATATTTTTGCTGCACTGGGAATAGTAATAACCATTTGGCTACTATCAAGCGCTAAGCTAAATGAATTGAGAGATGTAGCAATTGCAACAAGCGTTGGATTTCTTATTTTCTTAATTGTTTCCTTGCGTAAACACTGATTGGATTTTATTATTTTAATGCACCGCTTTCTTAGTTTTAAAAAACTTCTTTTCTTTGCAAATGTCTTTGCAAAAAATAATCATATTTACTGCTGCGTCCGGTTCCGGAAAAACTTCGCTTGTTCGGCATTTATTAAACCGCTTTCCCGAAAAATTTGATTTTTCCATTTCTTGTGCAACGCGCCAAAAAAGAAATAATGAAATAGATGGAAAAGATTATTATTTCATAAAAGCAGACGACTTTAAAGAAAAAATAAAACAAAATGCTTTTGCAGAATGGGAAATGGTGTATGAAGGAAAATATTATGGAACATTAAAAAGCGAACTGGAGCGGATTTGGAAAGAAAATAAAACGCCTATTTTGGACATTGATGTGCAAGGTGCAATTAATGTACAAAAACAATATCCGCAACAAACGCTTTCTGTTTTTATTGAACCGCCATCCATTGGCGAATTAAAAAAAAGGTTGGAAGCAAGAGGCACGGAAACGCCCGAAAGTATAAAAGTGCGCATTGCAAAAGCCGCAGATGAAATTCTTTATAAAAATCAGTTTTCAGTTTCAATTATAAATGATGATTTAGAAGTTGCTTGCAAAGAAGCTGAGGAGTTGGCTTGTAATTTTTTAAAATCTTAATTCCTTGTTCATTTCGAGAACCTCAATGAACAATCTGAAATAGTTGGCTAAGGTTCCCGAAGTGCACGAATCTATTTCGCACTTATTCTAGCTCAAGGCACAGCACCTTATCTTTGCTCACTTTTTAAAAACTACAATGGCATTTAATTTTTTAGGCAAGAATCGGAAAAAAGTAAATACAGAAATGTCTTTCGTTGACCATTTGGACGATTTGCGCAAATACCTTTTTCGCAGCGCCGTTGCCATTGCAATCGGAATGGTGATTGCTGGCATTTACAATGATTTTATTGTCAATCAAATTGTATTGGGTCCGCTTCACGAAGATTTTATTTCTTTTCGCAAACTGTGCGAATGGGGGCAACAGTTGGGTTTTGACAAAAGTATTTGTGTTGACAAAATCAATATCAACATGCAGAATACGAGTACAACCGGCCAATTGTCTTTGTATTTTACGGTTCTATTTATTGCCGGTTTCGTAATAGCTTTCCCTTATGTTTTTTGGCAATTTTGGCAATTTGTTCGTCCTGCACTTACAAAAAAAGAATTGACAAAAACAAGTGGTGTTATTTTTTGGGTTTCATTTTTATTTTTCATCGGCATCCTTTTTGGATATTATTTCTTAATCCCATTTAGTATTAATTTTTTAGCCAACTTTTCTTTGTCGGATAAAATTCAAAATATTTGGACAATAAAAAGTTATATCGGCACGGTAATGCCGCTGGTGCTTGGAACCGGTTTGGCTTTTCAACTTCCATTGGTTATTTATTTTTTGGCACACCTTGATGTTGTAAATACAAAATTTTTGCGCAACAATCGCAAGTATGCTATTTTAATCATCGTAATTATTGCAGCAATTATTACTCCTCCGGATGTTGTAAGTCAAATGATAGTTACACTTCCTCTTTTGTTGCTTTACGAAATAAGTATTTTTCTTACCCGCGGCGTGGAAAGAAAAAAAGCAAAAGAAGAACAAGAAGAGTGGAGCTAATTCGCATTAAATTTTTGTTGGCAAGTCCATTATGCCGTGCCTTTTTTAATAATACATAAATGAAACAACTAAAAATATTATTACCAATAATAAGTTTTCCCATAATTCTATTTGGGCAATCAAACAATACAAAATCAACAGACAAAGTCTTAAATATAATTCAAAGCAATATTTACCGTATCTATATAATTCAACCAATGTTTCCACATGATAATGAACCCATCATAATTTCGGGGATGTATGAGCATCAATTTAAAAATACATTTTCATTTGTTGGCAAATTAGGAATTGGGGGGGAAGTAAAAAAATTTGGAAGCTCTTCAAACCCTAATCAGACCAGTTTTCATTTGTATAGTGCTATCGAAGGCAGATATTATTTTACACTAAAAAGGAGACAGAAAAAAGAAAAATCAATATTAAATTTTTCCTGCCCTTATATAGCAGTTGAACAAAATATAATTTCTAATCCAATTGCTTTAATAAATCAAATAGAAAAAGAAGCTTTAAAAGGCACTACAGGACTATTTCTAAATTTAGGATATCAGAAACAAATCGGAAAATTATATTTAGCAACTTTTTTGGGTGTAAGATTAGGAGGCAAAAGTTTTTCAAAATATGATGGAAGTAGTTTGAGTTCAATACATGGTGGACTAAAAGCTGGCTGTGTATTTTAATTAACTGAAGGTTATTCAATTTTACTTACATCAACAAAAATTTTTCAATTAGCATTTGTTCAGGGCTTGACCAGCTACGATTTCACACTTCGCCAAACACTGCTCATTTCGCAATAGATTTGTACCTTTACTTTTTAAAGTTTATTTTAATAATCATGTCAACGCCTTTCGATCTCAGCAAACCCATTGCCATCGGCAGCGATCATGCGGGTTACAATCATAAAGAAGAGTTGATTTCTTTTTTAGAAGCGAAAGAATTGCCCTATAAAGATTTTGGAACCTATTCAACCGACTCGGTTGATTATCCCGATTTTGCACACCCTGTTTCCGAAGCGGTAGAAAATGGAAATGCAGCATTTGGCATTTTACTTTGCGGTAGTGCTAATGGTGTTGCAATTACTGCTAATAAACACAAGGGTGTTCGTGCTGCACTTTGCTGGGGAGAAGAGTTGGCAAAACTTTCGAGAGAACATAACGACGCAAACATTGTTTGCATACCTGCAAGGTTTGTGAGCGAAGGTGATGCAGAAAAAATAGTAGCACTATTTATGTCCACCGAATTTGAAGGTGGTCGTCATCAAAAACGAGTTGAAAAAATTTCCGACAATTGCTAATTGCCGTTCATCAATTAAGCAACTCCACAATAATTTCGATTAGTAGATTTGAAATCTTAAAAAAATAATACAATGAAGAAATTTTTATTTCTGTTATTTATTTGTGCGCCATTTTTTGGAAATACACAAATGAAAAAAGGTGCACTTGAAAAGATTGCCGCAACAATTACTGCAGACGATCTGAAAAAACATTTATATATCGTCGCCAGTGCCGAAATGGAAGGAAGAGACACTCCATCTCCCGGTCTTGAAAAAGCAGCCGTATATATTGAAGAACATTTTAAATCGCTTGGCTTAAAACCCGGCAATGGTGAAAGTTATCGCCAATATTATCCACTTTACCAAGATGTTTTAAACATAACATCCATTATTGTTAATGGTGTTTCGTTTGAAATGAACAAAGATTTTCTAGCAGGGAATAACTATGCTGCTTCTATGTCTTTTTCACAAATCGTTTTTGGTGGTTATGGAATTGTTGACGAATCATTGAATAGTTATAAAGATTTAGACATTCGCGGAAAAGCGGTTATCATTTTAGAAGGTGCGCCAACTTCTTTTAAATCTACAAAACAAGGATTTCAAAATCCTGCATCTAATATGAACAAGATAAATGCCGCTGCTGCAAAAGGGGCTGCTGCGGTATTGGTTGTCAGTAAAAATTTAACAAGAAGAGTTGGTTCCGCATCTTGGGTACTTAATAAGTATAAAACAAGTTTCGCTCCAATCAATTTTACTATATCAGAAAAAATTGCTGTTGCGCTGATGGGACAAGATGGTTCGGGAATTTTTGACAAACTAAAAAATGAATCGCTTGTTGCAAAAAATTATAATGCAAATATTGATTTAATTATTTCTAAAACAACAAACACAACATCGGTTTCAAATGTGTTGGGATTGATAGAAGGAACCGATAAAAAAGATGAGTACGTGATTATTACTGCTCATTATGATCATGTTGGAAAAAGAAATGATACTACAATATTTTATGGTGCCGACGACGATGGAAGTGGAACAGTAAGTATTTTAGAACTTGCACAAGCATTTGCAAAAGCAAAAGCAGAAGGCAACGGACCTCGTCGTAGTATTTTATTTATGACGGTAAGTGGTGAAGAGCATGGACTTTGGGGTTCTGAATATTATAGCAATAATCCAATTTATCCTATCGAAAAAACATCGGTGGATTTGAATATTGATATGGTGGGAAGAATTGGAGAGGAGTATTTGAAAGATAAAGATTCTACCAATTATGTTTATGTAATCGGTGATAATAAATTGAGTTCAGATCTTACACCAATTACTGATATGGTAAATGATAAATATTCAAAAATAAAAATCGACAAAAAATACAACGACCCAAAAGATCCAAATCGGTTTTATTATCGCAGCGATCATTACAATTTTGCTGAAAAAGGTGTTCCTATTATTTTTTACTTCAATGGCGTTCATGCCGATTATCACCGCCCAACTGACACGCCAGATAAAATAAATTATAATTTAATGGAGAAAAGAGTTCGGTTGGTTTTTCATACCGCATGGGAAATTGCCAATCGCAATGAAATGCTAAAACGCGATATGCCTCTTTAGTTTTATAGGTTCAAGTAGTAAGTGAAATAATTGCTCTTGTACATGGTTTTACCTTTTGGGTAAATGGCATCTTTCTAAAAATTATTTTCATTTTGAAAATAGTTAGTGTAACTTCAACTCGTAACTTACTGCAGGCCCATTTTAGAAACATAAAATTGGTTTTACCATTCAAGCAACCAAGCAAATATTAATGGCGCTACAATCGTGGCATCGCTTTCAATAATATATTTTGGTGTGTGAATAGCTAATTTTCCCCAAGTGATTTTTTCGTTGGGAACAGCTCCGGAATAAGATCCGTAAGAAGTAGTAGAATCGCTTATTTGACAGAAGTAACTCCAAAAAGGAACATCGTGCCATTCTAAATCTTGGTACATCATTGGTACTACACAAATTGGAAAATCACCGGCAATTCCACCACCAATTTGAAAAAATCCAACTCCTTTTCCCTCGGAATTATTTCGATACCATTCGGTTAACCAAACCATGTATTCAATTCCATTTTTTACTGTTGTGGCTTTCAATTCTTGTTTTACAACATAGCTTGCAAAAATATTTCCCGTGGTACTGTCTTCCCAACCCGGAACAATAATTGGAATATTTTTTTCTGCAGCAGCAACAACCCAACTGTCTTTTGGATCTATTTCGTAATATTGTTTTAATTCTCCACTTAAAATAATTTTATATAAAAACTCATGTGGGAAAAAACGTTCGCCTTTTTTTTCTGCATCTTTCCATTGTTTTACCAAATGTTTTTGTAAACGACGAAATGCTTCTTCTTCAGGAATGCAAGTATCCGTAACTCGGTTGTAATGTTTTTCCAATAAATCCCACTCGTCTCTCGGAGTAAGATCGCGGTAATTGGGAACACGCTTATAATGAGAATGTGCAACCAAATTCATTACATCTTCTTCCAGATTTGCACCCGTACAACTAATAATTTGCACTTTATCTTTTCTTATCATTTCAGCCAAAGAAATTCCCAATTCGGCCGTACTCATTGCACCCGCCAACGTGATCATCATTTTTCCACCTTCGAGCAAATGGGTTTCGTACCCTTTTGCTGCATCCATTAAAGCAGCAGCATTAAAATGACGGTAGTGATGTTCGATGAATTGTGAAACTGGACCTTTGCTCATAATTTATACTTTGAAGTGGCAAAAGTAATTTTTTTTAAACTCAAAACTTTATCTTTCCCAACGAACTCTATTTTTATTAATAGCAAAAACCTAACATTTTTTAAAAAATGAAAAAAACAATTGTTTCCATTTTTTTATTGGGATTCACTTGTGCAATTTATTCGCAAGACTCGTTAGATAAGATACTAAAAATAAAAGCAGGAAATATTTTTCTGGAAGGAAGTTTATTGGCACCCCAAAATGCAAAAAAATTAGTAATTATTATCGCAGGTTCGGGCCCAACTGATAGAAATGGAAATAGTTCGTTAGGCGTAAAAGGAAATAGCTATAAACTTTTAGCTCAACATTTATACCAAAACAATATCGCTTCTTTTAGATACGATAAACGAGCAATCGGGGAAAGTGCTTATTCAAATGTTGACGAAAACAATTTATTATTTGATGATTACATAAATGATGTTGTTACGCTTTTCAATTATTTTAAAGATTCTTCTAGTTATAAAAATATTTTTTATGCGGGGCATAGCGAAGGTTCTGCAATTGGTATGATCGCTGCAGAAAAAACTTCAATTAAAGGATTTATATCTATAAGCGGCGTTGCGCAAAGTATTGATGAAATACTCAAAACTCAATTAAGTTTTTACCCCGATTCAATAAAAAATAAAATCAGTGAAATTTTAGCATCGTTGAAAAAAGAACAACTTGTTCCTAATGCTCCCTCTTATTTATACAGTCTTTTTCGACCAAGCGTTCAACCTTATATGATTTCTTGGTTGAAATACAAACCTGCCGAAGAAATAAAAAAATTAAATTGTCCAATTTTAATTTTACAAGGAACCTGCGACAAGCAAGTAAAAGAAGAAGAAGCGAATGCATTGCATGCAGCAAATCCAAAATCGGAATTAGTAATTATTCCATTAATGACGCATGCGTTAAAAAATACTTCTGCTGATTGTAAAGATTTTGGAAGCAGAACTTATGTTGATCCAATTCAACCATTAAATGAATTACTTACAAAATCGATTGTAAATTTTATAAATAAAAATTAAATGAAAGAAGCTACAAAATTTGTTCATGCTGGCGCAGAACCCGATCCATCAACAGGAGCTATTATGACGCCCATTTTTCAAACCTCAACTTTTGTTCAGGAATCGCCCGGTGTAAATAAAGGATACGAATATGCGAGAAGTCAAAACCCAACACGAACAGCATTGGAAAAAGCATTGGCTGAAATTGAAAATGGAAAATTTGCACTTGCATTTAGTAGTGGTGTTGCAGCCACAGATACAGTTATCAAGCTTTTACAATCAGGTGATGAAGTAATTGCAGGCAACGATATGTATGGTGGAACTTATCGTTTGTTTACAAAAGTGTTTGAAAAATTTGGAATTAAATTTCATTTTGTAGATATGCGTGATGCGACAACTATTCAAAAGTTTATTAACGCAAATACAAAACTTATTTGGGCGGAAACTCCCACCAATCCATTGATGAATATTACAGATATTGAAACGCTTTCTTCTATTGCGAAAGAATACAAATTATTGTTGGCAGTTGATAATACGTTTGCGTCTCCCTATTTACAAAACCCGTTGGATTGGGGCGCAGATATTGTAATGCATTCTTCAACAAAATATCTTGGCGGACATAGTGATGTCATCCAAGGTTGTTTGGTTGTAAATGATGTGCAATTGAGAGATAAACTTTTTCTTATCCAAAAAAGTAGCGGAGCGGTCCCTGGTCCGATGGATTGTTTTTTAGTATTGCGCGGCATTAAAACTTTACATCTTCGTGTGCAGCGTCACAGTGAAAATGGTGAAAAAATTGCAACCTGGCTTCGCCAACATCCGAAAGTTGCAAAAGTTTTTTGGCCCGGTTTTGAAGATCATCCAAATCATGCTATTGCAAAAAAACAAATGCGCGGCTTTGGCGGAATGATCAGCTTTGAATTAAAAAATGATAGTGCGGAAGAAATAAAAAGAGTTTTATCCTCTACCCATTTATTTTCATTGGCGGAAAGTTTGGGCGGAGTTGAATCGTTAATAAACCATCCAGCAAGTATGACACACGCCAGTATTCCCAAAGAAGAAAGAATAAAAAACGGACTCAGCGATTCATTAATTCGTTTAAGTGTTGGAATTGAGGACGCCAATGATTTAATTGACGATTTGAACAAAGCAATTGGCTAACCGTTGCATTAAGTTAATTTTGAAATAGTTGAAAAATTATCCGAATGGAAAGTGAAAACACTAATCTCATTATTGCTTTGCAACATACAATGAATCTTGATTTGAAAGAATCGATTTCGTTGGAAGAATTAAAAGCCAAACTCATTGAAGCAATCAACGAACTTATTCAATTCAATTTTTCACAATTAGCTACTATTCTTTACCGAATAGATATAAGTGAAGAAAAATTGAAATCACTTTTAAAAGAAAATCAACAAGTAGATGCTGCAAAAATTATCGCATCTCTTGTTATAGAGCGCCAATTACAAAAAATAAAATCGCGACAAGCTTATCGAAATACGGGATTTATTCCCAAAGAAGAAAGTTGGTGATTATTTTTTTCAATCATCAACCCTCTTGCTTTATCTCCTATTTAAACTTTCGAAATTGAATAAATCAGAAAAAGTGAAATGATTAACTTTGAAAGCAAAGTTTAACATTTATGCAACTACTTTCTTATCTAAAAGATGGCAGTGATCAATTGGGCGTTTTAATTAACGACCTTGTATTTGATATGGAAGTTTTACATCCCGATCTTCCGGGAAGTATGGGTTTGTTTTTAAATTATTGGGAGGATGTATTTCCCATTGCACAAGCAGGTGAATTAATGTTGCGCAATGGAGAGCGGACAAGTAATGCAGGAATTCCTTTACAAAAAATTCAATTGTTGGCACCGGTTCCTTATCCCACTTCTTGTCGCGATGGATATGCTTTTCGTCAACACGTAGCTGCTGCAAGAAGAAATAGAAAAGTTGAAATGATTTCGGAATTTGATCAATATCCTATTTTTTATTTTACAAATCACCACAGCATTCAAGGCCCCGGTGAAATAAAATGTATGCCCGATCATTTTGAAAAACTTGATTTTGAATTAGAAGTCGCCATTGTTATTTGCAAACATGGAAGAAATATAAAAGCAGAAGATGCCGATAAATATATTGGCGGTTTGATGATTATGAATGATATGAGTGCGCGAAAATTGCAAATGGAAGAAATGGTGCTAAATCTTGGTCCGGCAAAAGGAAAAGATTTTTCAACTGCAATCGGTCCTTGGTTAATTACGTTGGATGAACTTGAAAAATTTATTGTGCCGGCGAAACAAAATCATGTTGGAAAAAGTTGGGATTTAAAAATGACTTGTAGTGTAAATGGAATAAAAGTAAGCGAGGGAAATTTGAGTGATATGGATTGGACTTTTGCAGAAATTATCGAACGTGCATCGTATGGTGTTGAGTTATATCCCGGAGATGTAATTGGTAGCGGAACAGTAGGAACGGGTTGCTTTTTAGAGTTGAACGGAACCGGAAAATTTAACAACCCGGAATACAAAGAACAGTGGTTGCAAGCAAATGATGTAGTAGAAATGGAAATTGAAAGCTTGGGTAAATTGACAAATAATATTGTAGCGGAAGATGCTGATTTTTCAATTCTTGCTAAAAAGAAATTGCGTTAACTGCTAATGAAAAATAAAATTTCGCATTTCTTGTTTTTCCAATTATTAAAAAAATTAGGAATTATTTTATGTTGTTTTCAACTTAGCAGAATTTTATTTTACACATTTAATAGCGCCAGCTTTTCTACCATTACACTTTCCGATTTTTTTGCTGCACTTTGGTTTGATATTATTACTATTTGTTTAATTACAATTCCGTTTTGCTTTTTTTATTTATTGCCTTTTCGTTTTACTGTCAATAAATACTATCAACTATTTCTTCAGCTGTTGTTTCATTTTATAAACACAACCGCTTTGGCGTTGAACCTGATGGATATCGTTTATTATAATTATTCCAACAAGCGTTCAGGAATGGAATTGTTTTCCATTTTACAAGGAACAAATGATTTACAACAACAAATTTTTTCATTGGTTCATGATTTTTGGTTTTTAATTTTAATTCTTGTTTTGTTGATTATTGCTTCCAATTATTTTTACAACAAAACAAAACAGCTGCAACCATTTATTTTTTCTTTAAGGGAAAAAATCGTCACTTTTTTTCTGACAATTTTCGCATTAATAATTTTGGGAAGAGGCGGATTTCAATTGAAACCAATTGGTCCTTTGGACGCTACAAAATTTACACGAGTAGAAAATTGCGCACTCATTTTAAATACACCATTTACATTTTTAAAATCCATCAACAAATCTTTACTGCAAGAAAAAAATTATTTTGATAAAAAAGAAGAGCTTCAAATTTTTAATCCAATTGTAAAAACAAAACCGCAAAATATTCTTCCGTCAAATACGAATGTGGTAATTATTATTTTAGAAAGTTTTGGCAACGAATGGATTGGTGCTGCCGGTGCAAAAAATTCTTTCACACCATTTCTCGATTCGCTTGCAAAAGAAAGTTTGTATTTTGTCAACGGCATTGCAAACGGAAAAAAATCGATAGAAGCAGTGCCGGCGGTGGTTGCATCTATTCCGTCGCTGTTGGACAATCCATATATTTCGTCGCCTTATGGAAATAATTCCATCACTGCTTTGCCAAAAATTCTTGCCGACGAAGGATACAATTCCGCATTTTTTCATGCGGGTACAAACGGGTCAATGAAGTTTGATGCGTTTGCAGCGCAAGCCGGTTTTTTAAATTATTTTGGCAGAACAGAATATAATAACGATGAACATTTTGATGGTACTTGGGGAATATTAGATGAATATTTTAATCCTTGGACGGCACTTCAATTGAGCAATTTTAAAAATCCTTTTTTTGCCACACTTTTTACAGCCACTTCTCACCATCCTTATTTTATTCCAAAACATTTACAAGGAAAATTAAAAAAAGGACCGGATAAAATTTGCGAATCGCTAAACTATGGCGATTATAGTTTGCGTAAATTTTTTGAAGAAGCAAAAAAACATCCTTGGTTTCAAAACACTTTATTTGTTCTGTGTGCAGACCATACCACATCGAGCAACTCCGCAACTTTTAGTAGAATAACAGAGATTTACAAAATTCCAATTTTATTTTATCATCCAAATGGATTGATTGCACCGAGAAAAGAAAAAAGAATTTTTCAACAATTAGATATTATGCCCACTGTGTTGGATTTGTTGAATGTAGAAAAAGAAATTTACTGTTACGGAAAATCCTATTTTGAAAATGCCGAGCCGGAAGCAATTACTTATTTGGATGGTTCGTATTATTATTTTTCGAAAAATCATTTGCTAAGTTTTTCAAACGAAAAAGTAAAAAATATTTACAACACTTTTATTCGGCAAAAAGACAATCCCGACTCTTTACAATTTTTAAAAAAAGAAAGTCGTGTTTACGAAAAAAAATTAAAAGCAATTATACAGCGTTACAATCGCGATATGATTTTAAATCAAATGCAGCCAAATAACAAGTAGCAAGAATTGTAAATTATTATTTTTTGGAAACAGGAGCATCATCTTTCCAACGCCACAAATAAAGACAGGCAAAGGTTTTGTAAGGATGCCATTTAGCTGAAAGTTGTTGCATGTTTTCTTTCAACAATTTTTTATTCGTTGCGTCTAAGTTATAAATTTTCGTCATTGCTATTTGAATTCCCAAATCGTCTGCAGCAAAAACATTTTCTCTTCCCAATGCAAACATTAAAAGCATTTCCACAGTCCATCGTCCCACACCCTTTATTTGCGTTAAATATGCAATCACTTCTTCGTCATCCATTTTATTTAATTTGCTAAAGGCCATTCCGTGCTCCAATTCAAACCGAGCAACATTTTGAACATAATTTGCTTTTGCATTGCTCATTCCAATTCCTCTTAATTTTTCAAAAGAGATAGTAACAATTTGTTGTGCGTTGGGGTTTTTTCCATTAAATAAATCAATAAATCGTTTTGAAATAATTTTAGCAACTTTTGTAGATAATTGCTGGCTTATAATGGAGTAACAGAGATAAAGACAAATATTTTTCTTTTTTTTCAAACACAAAATATCCTGCAGCGCAATTATTTTTTTCAGCTTTTTGTCTTTGGATAAATGCGCTACAAAATCCATCGTTTTAATTTTGTTGATTCGATTTTTTCCATCGATAAAAAATATAGCCTGCAACCATAAATGGAATCAGCGCAAGATAAATAATCCCTGCATTCAATCCTTTTGCAGGCCCTTCGCCCAATTGTTGTGCGGTTTTTGTACACATGGCGCATTGCGAAAAAGAAAGAAAAGGCATCACTTGTAAGAATACAAAAGCGGTTATTTGCAGTTTCCTTTTCATTAAAAATCTAAAGTTAAAGACATTACACTGCCGCAGCTTCAAACTTCTTTTGAATTTTTTTGCGCTCATCTTCATTGAGAATTACTTTTCTCATTCTAATATTATTGGGAGTAACCTCAATACACTCATCTTGTTGAATATATTCCATGCACTCTTCCAAAGTTAGTAATATTTTTGGAGTGATGCGTGTTGCATCATCACTTCCACTTGCACGATGGTTGGTTAATTTTTTTGCTTCGGTTGCATTTACAACTAAATCGCCCGGCTTAATGTTTTCTGCAATAATTTGTCCGATGTAAACTTCTTCTCCTGGATCTACAAAAAAGCTGCCGCGGCCTTGCAATTTGTCAATAGAATATCCTGTAGTTCTTTCTGTATTTTTTGATAATAATACGCCGTTGTTTCTTCCGGGAATTGGTCCTTTCCAAGGTTTGTATTCGCTAAAGCGATGTGCCATTACTGCTTCTCCGGTTGTAGCGGTAAGCATTTGTGTACGCAAACCAATCAACCCGCGAGAAGGAATATCAAATTCTAAATGTTGCATTTCGCCCTTGGTTTCCATTACCAACATTTCGCCTTTTTTGCGGCTTACCAAATCAATTACTTTACTCGAAAATTCCTGCGGAACATCCACTACCAATGTTTCGTATGGTTCGTGTTTTTTTCCATTAATTTCTTTTACGATTACTTGCGGTTGACCAACTGTTAATTCGTATCCTTCGCGGCGCATGGTTTCTATTAAAATACCAAGATGCAAAATACCGCGACCGTGAACGACCATACTATCGCCTTCTTCGCTATCCACTACTTTTAGTGCAAGATTTTTTTCTGTTTCTTTCATCAATCGATCGCGCAAATGACGGCTTGTTACAAATTTTCCGTCCTTGCCAAAGAATGGCGAATTATTAACGGAGAACAACATGTTCATTGTTGGTTCGTCCACACTGATTGTTGGCAATGCTTCCGGATTTTCGAAATCGGCAAGTGTGTCGCCAATAGAAAAATCATCAATTCCTACAACTGCACATAAATCGCCTGCAAATACTTCTGTTACTTTCTTTTTGCCCATCCCCTCAAAAACATACAACTCTTTTACTTTCAGTTTTTTTACTTTATCGTCGGCTTGTACTAAACTTACTTGCATGCCTTCTTTTATACTTCCGCGGTTTACTTTTCCTACGGCAATTCTTCCAAGGAAAGAGGAATAATCCAATGAAGTAATTTGCATTTGCAATGTTCCTTCGCTCACTTTTGGCGCAGGAACATATTTAATAACACCATCCAACAATGGATTGATATTATCGATTTGTGTCAACGAATCGTTAAACCATCCATGTTTTCCGGAACCATAAAAAGTAGGGAAATTCAATTGCTCTTCGGTTGCATCCAAGCTAAAAAATAGTTCAAATACAGCATCATGCACTTCATCAGGTCGACAATTGGGTTTATCTACTTTATTGATAATTACAATTGGTTTTAAATTTAACTGCAATGCTTTTTGTAAAACAAAACGCGTTTGTGGCATCGGACCTTCAAAAGCATCCACTAACAACAAAACACCGTCAGCCATTTTTAAAACTCTTTCCACTTCTCCACCAAAATCAGAGTGACCCGGTGTATCAATCACATTAATTTTTACATCTTTATATTGTACAGATGCATTTTTAGAAAAAATGGTAATGCCGCGTTCGCGCTCCAGGTCGTTGCTATCCATTATTAATTCACCCGCATCTTGGTTATCGCGAAAAACTTTTGTTGTCAACAAAATCTTATCCACCAAAGTTGTTTTTCCGTGGTCAACGTGTGCAATAATTGCAATGTTTCTAATATTCATAATAAAATCTTTTTACATTTATAAATGTTGTTTTATTTTCTTTTTTGAAACAACCATTTTTAAACGGGGCGCAAAGGTAAGCCAATAAAGCGGGCTGACAAAGGAAATAGCGGTTATTAGTTTGGTAATGTTTTATTGAACACAAACAGCTAATAATCAACCAATGGCAAAATAGTATTGAAAAGAAAAAATTATGCGAAACCTGTAGTTTCGTTAAGCCAACATATTTTGGTATGAATAGCGAAGGTTTTGATAGATTTGTTTCGGATAATAAATGTTGAACCGCAATGGCAGCAGCCAACGGAGTTTGCTATGCAGAATGGGTACTGTGGCTGCTACCACGAAATACCGCACCGCAGGAAACGGAGCTTTGTATTTCTTAATGCGGTTCAACGGATCGGAGAATGACACCAATAAAAACAACTATTTTCGGAGCCACTGCGCCCAACACGAGTAACTGTTGCACAACCACCATTTTTTTAAAAAACATTTTCAAAAACATAAAATTTCAATCTCGTTTAAGCACTTTTAAGCGAGGTTTATTTTTTTGTTGTAGTTCAAAATTCTAATTTTTAGAGGGCTTAAAATTGAGTTTTTGAAGGCTGAAAAGGCTCGTTTTGAAAAAGCAAAGCATATCTCTTGTTTCAGAGATATAACTTGGGCTAAAATGGATGTTTTATTTATATTAAAACGCAAGTATTTCTTCAAGTTGTAGGTTAAACTTGCCATTAGTACATGTTTGTTTGCGTTTTTGATACCTCGTGTGTTTACTCGTTTCATATTGGTGAAGTTGACCAAGGTTCCAATTACAGGTTCTACTGTTTTACTTCGTATTCTTGACATCTTCTTGGCATATTTCTCATTCTTTGTAAGCTTTTGATGCATTCGATCATAATGTTCTTTGTGGATGCTGTCGTCTATTTTCTTGAACTTGGTACTTTTACCACAACATTGTTCTCTGAGT